>OFDC01001685.1_pt1 | contig 11182 bp, 9 predicted proteins | sample 1520941 | NCBI WGS metagenome assembly OFDC01 (sample SAMEA94258168, study PRJEB24077) | hot springs metagenome | biome: Aquatic biome; feature: Water | place: India | collected 2012-12-06 | depth 5 m | reverse complement strand
TGGGGGCCGGCAGCGATGCCGGCCCCCATTTGATTCTCAGGACAGTGGGGGGAGCCGGCAGCAATGCCGGCCCTCATTTGCGTTTGGGGCACCCGATTCGCACCGCCTTGCCCCGGCCTGCTGACTGCCCGCCAGGGCGCAAGGTTGACAGGGTTGACACAGTCCAGAGCAAAAACTGTCAGCCCCCTCGAAGTCCCTCCGCCGCGACCGGCAAGGGGCGCAAAGTAGCGGAATTGTTGGGAATCACGGGGCATGAGGTGGTTATGCCGCAGTCGGGTGGTTGTAGGACAGCGCATTATAAATAACAGACGCGTCTGTTATTTATAGGAATGTTTGATTGGCCGGATAAGCTGCTGGAACCGACCGACATTGGGACAAAACCGCCGTTCCCGCGATGAAGCCAGCGGCAGTTTCAATGCCAAAAGCCGGCTCTCGGGGGTCGGCTCGCTTGGGAAAAACTCTGACCAAACTCGGCGGTTTTTAGACCCGAAGTTTTTGGCCGGATTGCGGGGAAAGCGGGCAGCAGCGCACGTGTCGTTGCAACGGCCTGAACTGACAGCTGTTTGCTGCCATGTGTGGCGTAACGGAATGCTTACGAGGCTGTCATGAGTGTCGCGGCGTCGAATGGACGTTTTGTCCGACATTGACAATTTGTATCCCCGATGTAACAAAGGCCCATGCGCTGGGATCCCACCCCTTATTTTGCCATCGCTGATGCCATTACACTCTTGTTGAGGCCGCAGGCCGAAGTGGTCGTGCACGACATCGACTCAGACCGCATATTGCACATCACAGGTGCCTTCTCTCGGCGGCGGGCTGGCGATCCTTCGCTCAATGACATTGGAACGCTCACCGCAACTGAAGGGGGCGTGATTGGCCCGTATGGCAAAACCAATTTCGACGGACGCGCGCTGAAATCGGTATCTGTGCCGATCATGGGAAGAGACGGCCATCCCGCAGGCCTTTTCTGCATCAATTTGGACATTTCAGCTTTTGCGGAGGTGCAGGCGGTGCTGGAACGGTTGATGCTGGTTCCCGCAGGGACAGTGCAAACCGCCGAACGAATTTTTCCGACGGATTGGCGGGAGCAGATCAATGTTGAAATTGCGGAATTTCTTGGCGCGCGAAATGCGTCGCTTGCGGGGCTGACAACGCGTGATCTGGTGGAATTGACTGCTGCCCTTAATGAACGCGGCTTCTTTTCCATCCGCAAGGCCGCCGACTATATCGCTGCGGCGCTGGGGGTATCGCGGGCGACGCTTTACAAGCGCCTGGCGGCGGCTCGCAACGCCAACCCATAGTCATACCAGCCACCCAAGTAGGTCCCTGTCATGCGTAACTTTGCCCTTGAGGTCCATTTTTCGAAATGGGAATTTGCCGCAAAATATCACCTCACGGCTTCTGATGCCGAAAGCATGAACCTGTCCCAGTTGCTCTCCTATGCCTCCCCGGCTGATCGCGCGCAGTTTGACAACATGCACCTAGGTTATACCGAGACCTTCGGCGCGAAAACTTTGCTGCATGAAATTGCCAAGACCTATGACAACATAACGGAGCGGCAGTTGCTGTGTTTTGCCGGTGCCGAGGAGGGCGTCTATGTGGCGATGCGGGTGCTGCTGGGACCCGACGATCACTGCATTGTGGTCACCCCCAATTACCAGGCGGCGGAGACAATCCCGCTGGCGATCTGCGCGACTACCGGCGTGGCACTCGACGAACACAATGATTGGGCGTTGGATATCGATGCAGTGCGTACAGCGCTGCGCCCTAATACGAAGGTGATTTCGATCAACTTCCCCAATAATCCTACTGGCGCCATTCCTTCACACGCTGCCTTCGATACGCTGGTCGAATTGTGCCGGGAACGGGGCATATGGTTGTTCAGCGATGAGGTTTACCGCCTGATAGAGCATGATCCCACCGCACGCATTCCGCAGGTCGCCGATGTCTATGAACGCGGGATATCGCTGAACGTGATGTCGAAATCCTATGGTCTGCCGGGGCTGCGTATTGGCTGGCTAGCCTGTCAGGACCGCGAGTTTCTGCAATCGTGCGAGCGTTACAAACACTATCTGTCGATTTGTAATTCGGGCCCGTCAGAGGTCCTCGCCGAAATCGCACTCAAAGCGCGCGAGCCAATCCTTGAACGTAATCGCTCCATTGCGCGGCACAATTTGGGGCTGCTAGATACCTTTTTCGCTGATTTCCAGCATCTGTTCGACTGGCGGGCGCCCCATGGAAGCTGCGTCGCATTCATCCGTTACATGGGCAGCGACGGGGTAGAGCGCTTTACCGATCGTTTGATCCAGGAAAGCGGCGTACTGCTGCTGCCGGCAAGCATCTATCGCTCCGAACTCGGGCCGGTACCGCAGGATTATTTTCGTATCGGCTTTGGCCGCAGCAATATGGAAGAAGGCCTGAACGTTTTCCGCGATTGGCTGATGCGAAACCGCCCATGAGTGTGGGGTTCCCGGTATACACTATCAATCAGATCCGTCCCCTGCTCAAGCGTGGCGGTGTTATCTGCGCCGTCCGCGATGCCCTGATCCGCCATGCGCGAGGTGATGTGCAGTCGCCCATGCCGGGCCATTTGCTGTTCGAAGAGGCCCACGGCGATTGCCACATCAAGTACGGGCATATGGCGGGCAGCCCCCATTTCGCAGTGAAGATCGCCACAGGGTTTTACAACAATGACAGCCTCGGCTTGCCCAGCGCCAACGGCATGATCCTGCTGTTCAATGCTCACACCGGCGCGCCGGTCTGCCTGTTTCAGGATGGCGGCTGGATGACGGCTTGGCGCACGGCGGCGGCAACGGCCATCGCTGCGCAATGTCTACTACCGGTAGAAAATCCATTGGTGGGTATTGTTGGTACAGGTCTTCAAGCCCAGTTGACCCCGGCCTGGGTGCTAGAACTGTTGTCCGGTGCGCGCTTCATCATGACCGGGCGCGATATGAGGCAGACCCGTCGGGTTGCGGCGACCTGCGGAGCAACGCCGGTTGCAACGAGGCAAGAGTTGCTGGCGATGGCGGATATTGTAATCACAGCAACCTCATCTGCTATTCCATTGTTCGATGCATCGCAGGTCCGTCAAGGTACGCATTTTGTAGCTTTGGGCGCAGACGGCCCGGAAAAGCAGGAATTGCCCGCTGATCTTTTTGCGCGGGCCGCGCATGTGGTATGCGATGATGTGCCCCAGTGCACCAAGCTGAGCGATTTCGGCAAGGCTGTCAGGGCTGGTGTCATTACAGCAGACGATGCGATCCCGTTGGGCCGAATATTGAGCGGTGATCGGACCATCACTCGCTCGCCTGACGAAATTAGCATTGTCAGTTTGACTGGTCTGGCAGCACAAGACATTGCTATTGCCAATTGGTTTGGCAGACAAATGCCTCCGGCAGGCGGCAAACCAGAGTGAGAATGGGATGCCCGTTTAGGATTTGAACTTTGGGTTTCTGTATCACTATGCTGAGATCTCTAAGGCCGAATTTGAGACGCTTTGCTGACGGTCCGCCTTGAGACGCCTCATCGACCGCTTCGGTCTGGAGCCGACGTTCACGAACCCCAATCTGAGCGACCGGGTCTGGTCGGGGTCGGCCGCACCGACAAGCCAGCGAGAGGTCATGGGAGAAGTCGGCCTACTTCTCTTGGCGGATCAGAACCGGTGCGTTCCGGTTAGCACAGATCCGGCGCTCTGTTGGGAGGTGACGCGGGCACGCATGGTGTGCAATCGCGTGAACGATATCTATTGACGAGTAAGTATTGCCAATGCCCATTTTGGCAGGGAGATTGTATCCGGGGGAATTGAAGATGGCTGCACCAAGAAGCTGCTTGATTGGCGCTGCCTTTGTCGCGCTCGCCATGCAGTCGCTGCCCGCCTTTGCCGCGCCGGACAGCCCGCCCGACAAGACCGCTGGCAGCACTTCATACCGCCCGCTGGTCGAGAAGCTCGAGGTTGCGAAGGACGAAGGCAAGGCCGAACTCGTCGCCGCCCTGCTTCCGCTCCTCGAAGTCCTCGTGCTCCACTCCGAGAATGCCTCGCGCGAAGATGAAGATTATGCCCTCCCGGTGCTGGAAGGCTCCTATGCGCTGATCGGTGATTTCGCGGGCGAACGGAAGATCATCGACCGCAGGGCCGAGATCGCGACAGCGCGGGAAGGTGCGCAAAGCTACGCCGCATCGCATATCGCTGTCGATGTGGCCGATCTGCTGCGGCGCGAAGGGCGTCCGGCGGAAGGCGAGGCGTACTTGCGCCGCGCGGTGGCGGCCAGCACCGATCCGGAAATCAAGATGAGCCTCCAATCGGATCTGGCAAGTTATCTTACGGACGCCCAGCACCTTGGTGATGCAATCGAGGCCTATCGAACGCTGCTCGACATGCAATTGCAGCGATCGGGTCCGGACTCCGACGATGTTTTCAAAATCGTCGAAACCCTGAGCTGGAACCTTGGCCAGATTGGCCGGCATGCCGAAGCGCTGGCGCTGCTACAGACCACATTGCCACGGGCCGAGGCGGTCTGGCGGGCGACTGGCGCCGACGAGACGCACAACGGCACCATGGACAGCCTGGTGGCCGGTCTGCGCTTTGCCAATCTGCTTGAACGCCAGGCGGATCACCTTGGTGCACAAGGCAAATTCGGCCCTTCGGACTTCTATTTCGAAGAAGCCAACAAGCTGCGGACGCGGTATTTCGACGCGCCGACCCACATTGTGGCAGCGACCTACAACAACATGGCATTCCGCCAGAATTTCCAGGGTCGCTACGCGCTTGCGGAGAAGAATTCCCGCACCGCCCTCGAAATCTACGAAGGCGTCATGGGACAGGCGGACATCTCCGAGGATCTGACTTACGCCAAGTACAAATACAACCTTGCCTCTGCCCTGCTCGGCCAGGGCCACGCGCAGGAGGCCTTGCCGCTGCTACGCTTCGGGGTGCCGATCCAGCGCAGGCTGGGCCCCGATCATCCCGATCTGGTGATTCTGCTCACGACGCTATCACGCGCGATCGTGGCCGCTGCGGGCGATCTTGACGAGGCACTGTCTCTTGCTCGCGAAGCAACTGCCATTGCCCACAAGCACCGCGACGCACGGCTTGCGGGCGGCTATTCGGACAGTGCGCCCGATGCCGCCTCAGCCGCGCTCACGCGCGCGCTTGCCGGGGATGCAACCACGCGTGATCCTATGTCGATGGCCTATGGCGCGCTGATGGAGGCGACTTCGGCCGCGATGAAGGCCGGTGGCAGGGCCGATACCGACACACTGCGCGCCGAGATGTTTGCCGCCGCGCAAGACCTTGAACAGTCCTCCGCCGGTCAGGCCATGGCGCAGGCGGCGGCGCGTTCAGTCGCCGGCGATGGTCCGCTGGGCAGGCTGATCACCCGCAAGCAGCAGCTTGCGGATCGCGCCCGCGCGCTCAACCTTGCGGTGACTGCGGCAACGCTTGGCAAGGATACCACAGGCCTTGACGAAAAGCGCGCCGCACTGGCGCAAGTGACGAACGACCTCGCCGCCGCCGATGCCGAGATCAAGTCCGCCTTCCCCGACTTCGAAGCACTCGTCTCGCCCTCCGCGCTGACGATGGCGGACATTCAAGGACGGCTCGCCGCCGACGAGGCGCTGATCCTGATCGTGCCCAATGGCCCCGACTACTACACGTTCGCGATTGCACCCGATCAGGCGCAAGTCCGCGTGATCGCGCAGGCACGGGACGGCGTGGCGAAACTGGTCGGGCGGATCCGCTGCCGGCTCGACGAAGCGGGCTGCAACTCCCCGGCCGACATGGACCCGACTTACGACGAGCCCGGTGAGCTAAAGGGCATCGATGCCTACTTCCCCCGCTTTGATCGCGAGGCCGCCAACCTGCTCTACATCAATCTTGTCGAGCCCTTGGAACCGACGCTCGCCAAGGCCAGGCGTGTGTTCGTGACAGTCGGTGGGCCGCTGGGCGGGCTGCCGCTTTCGATTCTGGTGACGAAGTTCGATCCCGCAACGGACAAGTCCGAGGCGGGCGATGTTGAGACGCTGAAGCGGACGGCCTGGCTGGGCGACAAGTTTGGCTTCATCACCCTGCCTGCGGTCTCCGCGCTGCGCATCGCACGCCCGCCGCGCAAGGGCCCAGCCGCCAAGGCCAGCGATTTCCTCGGCTATGGTGCGCCAAGCCTGCAGGGGACCGCTGGAGCGGCGCGCAGTGTCGAACAAGGCGGGCGGCGCACGCTTCGCAGCGGGGGCATCCAGGGCATCACCACCGCGTCACCCGATGCGCTGCGTAAGCTCTCTCCGCTGCCCGGCACCGAGATCGAATTGAAACGCATGGCAACGGCGCTCAAGGCACCGCCCAGCGGGCTCCATCTCGGGGCCGCAGCCACCGAGGCTGCGCTCAAACACGATCCCGGCCTTGCCAACGCTAGCATCATCGCCTTTGCGACGCATGGTCTATTGCCGCAGGAAGTGGGCCGCGCCGCCGAACCCGGTCTCGTCTTCACGCCGCCGCTCGCAGCGAGCGCGGAGGACGATGGCCTGCTGACTGCGACCGAGGCATCACGGCTGTCGCTGAATGCGGATTGGCTGATCTTGTCCGCCTGCAATACCGCCGCATCGGATGGCACGCCCGGTTCGCAGAGCCTGTCCGGCCTCGCCCGCGCCTTCCTGCATGCCGGCGCCAAGGCCTTGCTGGCGAGCCATTGGCGTGTTTCCGACGAAGTAACGGCCGTTTTGACTGTCGAGACCATGCGGTTTGCACGGTCCGGTATGCCAAAGGCCGAAGCCTTGCGACAGGCGATGATCGCCGTGCGGACGGGCAAGCGGCCGGACGGATCAGCCGTGGCCGGCTGGAAGGAGTTTTGGGCGCACCCTGCAGCATGGAGCCCGTTCGTGCTGGTGGCTGCGGACGGACAGTAGCGTTCAGTCTAGCCGAAGCGGGACTGCCGCTCCAGCTTGAGCGCATAGCCTGCGAGCAGGATACCCGAAACAATGGCAGCGAAGCGCAGTGGCATAATCAGCAGGCCAAACGGCAAGAACCGATCCTGCAGGAATGCCATGAAGGCCAAAGTGCTGATACCCGTGAAACCCAGCGCGGCATTGCGGGTTGATTGCCGGCCGGCGGGATCAGGCGGATCGTGGGGGTCGAGGTGGCGCGGCGCAATGTTGAGCAGGTAGAGCCACTGGGCAGCCGCAGCGACCGCCATGATGATCACCGCGCCCTCCCAGCGCGTGGCCAGCGCGGCGCCGCCCCAGCCATTGAGGACCGCGCCCCAGGTAAGCCAGCGCCGCCGCCGCGTCTGCGCCCTTGCATCCGCCGGTTCGGCCGGGGAAAGCGCGCCGAGCAGGGCGTCGATTAGGCCGCCCGTTGCCGCTGCCCGCATGGCGAGGAAGGCGGTAATGAAATAGAACAGTCCCGCGGCCTGAAGCGCCAGGACAGTCAATTGCAGGGCTCCTGCACGACCAGTCCGCCACCGTCCACCGCCATGCCGCCGATAGGCCGGTCGCGCAGGGTGGCCGGGGCGAAGTCCACGCGCTCGTTGGCTTCGTCCTGCCCAGCAACCATCGGCTTGTTCGGGCCGTGGGTCACGTAGATCAGCCGCCTGCAGTCCGCGCCATGGGCCACGAACCACGCGGCTAGCTGCCGCGCTCGCGCTTTGCCGAGCTCGAGATTGGCGTCGCCACTCCCCAGCACGGTTGCGTTGGTCTCGACGCGAAGGAGCGTGATGTAGGTTTTCTCAGCGAGGAACTGCATGACTTGAACAAGGCCCGCATCGCCGTCTTCGGTCAGAACGTCGGTCCCCGCCTTGAACCGGACGGGAGTTGGCAGCACGAGCACGCCCGATTCAACCCGAACCGCCGTCTGTGCCAGCGCGGGCGAGCCAGCGCATGCCAGTAGCACAGCAAATCCGAGTGCAAGGCGCGCGAGTTCACGCAAGTTCATCATGTCGTCCCCCTTCTCTCCCAGCGCCCGCACTGTTAGCCTTCGGCGCATGATCGTTCTAATGAATAGATGCCTGCTTGGCCTTGCGCTGTCGACAGGCTTGCTTCTCACTTCGCCTGCCGCAGCGAAAGTGCCTGCCCCGCCGGCCGAGGTGGTGCAGGCGGTTGTGGCTGACCTGCGGGAAGCAGGGCTTTCCTCCAAGGCGATAAATGGTGCGCGCGGTCTGTACCGCCCGGTCTCACTCACCGGCGGTGCCGCGCCAGACTGGTTGGTGGATATGAACGCGACACCGAGCGGCATGCTATGCGGTACGGGTGGTTGCCCAATCGAGGTCTGGGTGCAGCAGGGCGGACAGTACCGGCGGGCGCTTGCGCTGCAAGTGCTAGGCTATACGATTGAACCAGAAGGGCAACTGTCGCTCATGCTCCACGGTGTGCTGTGTGGACGGACCGGATCGGATGAGTGCCGCTACCGCTTCGCATGGCAACCAGCGCAAGGCAGCGAGGGATGGTTCCTGCCGATCATGCCGCCAGATGTACCCGGCTACACTGGACCGCTAGTACAAGCACTGGCACCAGCGGCACGCATAATCCCACCGCTGGCGGCGCAGGAGGCAGCCTACGCCGAATGGTGCGAGAAGCGCGCGGGCGGCACGCCCGACACCACCGATGCAGCGGCGCTGCTACCCGATCTCACGGGGGATGCCCGGCCCGAGGCGCTGTTTGACGCCAGTCGTGCGCTATGTACCGTGACCGACCGGGAGGGAGCGGAACAGCAAGCCCCCTGCTTCGACCCGGCGATCTGCCACTCTGTGATCTATACCTCAACTGACGCTGGTTGGCGGGCGGAACCAGCGCAAAAACCGTTCGAATACTGGATCAAGTGGCAGTCTGGCCGCCCACGCATGGCAATTGCCGATACCGATTGCGGAATGTGTGCGGTCCGCGAACTCGATCTCGCACGCTGAAGGCCAATGTTATCAAGCCGAAGGTCTTGAGTACCCGGTACAATGCTCAGCGGGCCTGACGTGATGGGGTGGACGGCCCCCGCGGTGCAAGAGGTTTTTTGGGTGTTGATGAGCACCGGTCGGGTGCATCCATGTGTCCGGCCTGTTCGCGCAGCACTGCATGGCTGCTGGCCTGATGAAGTCCGCGGATCGTTTCCCTGATCACGTCAACGCGCTTGGTTAGCGCCTGCTCCCCTTGGGTTTCCACGATCCCCGGTCTGACCGGTCTGTCATCACCACTCATTCACCCCGCACCATCTCTTGGGCGCTGCCTTGCGCTCCCCAGAGCTTAAGCAGCTGCCGATCGATATACCTCTCCTCTGCTCATGATGACCCTGGCGATCCGGGCGGTCTTGTTGGCCAGAGCCACACTGGCGATCTTCGCCGGTTTGGTCGCCAGCAGTCTAGCCGGCCACGGCTGCTTCGATCGGTCCTTGCGGGTCATTCGCATCACGGCCGTGGCTCCAACGACAAGTAGGCGTCGAAGGTAGCCATCACCCTGTTTGGTGATGCCGCCAAGCCGTTCCTTACCGCCCGAGCTGTGCGGTCGCGGTGTAAGGCCCAACCAGGCCACGAACTGGCGGCCTGATCTGAAGATTGAGGCATCTGGTACTGTTGCTGCAATGGCCGACGCTGTAATCGGTTCAATGCCGGGAACCGTCGCCAAGCGCTGGCTGACCTCATCGCGGCAATGCCAGTCGAGGATCTGCTTCTCGAGATGTCCGATCTCGCGACCAAGCGCGTAGAACTGAGCCACGATGCTACGCAGGGCCGACTGCGCATGAACCGGCACGGCATCTTGCGCTTCCTGCACCAGCGCCAGCAGCGAGTTGACGCCGGCAAGGCGTTGGGCCTACACGATACCGTACTCGCCAAGATGCGCACGCAATGCGTTGATCTGCATGATCCGTTGCCGGACCAGATGGTCGCGGGTCTTTTGCAACATGAGTGCAGCTTGCTGCTCTTCCGACTTCACCGCCGCGAACCGCATGGTTAGTCTGGTCACCGCTTCGCAGATCGCCCCGGCATTGGCAGCATCGGTCTTGCCGCGCTTCACATATGGCTGCACGTAGGCTGGCGGCATGAGCCGCACCCGATGAGCAAGAGCGCCGATCGCTCGACCCCAATAGTGGGCTGAGGCACATGCCTCCATGCCAACAAGACACGGCGGCAGCTTGGCGAAGAACTTCAGGACCTCTACTCGGCGAAGCTGTCGGCGTACGACGGGCAGTCCTTGCGCATCAATGGCATGGATCTGGAACACATTCTTGGCCAGATTGAGGCCGACAACGACAATCTCCTGAGACATGGACGACTCCTCTAGACGTGGCTTCCGACAGCCGCATCTTACACACCTACCTCGGTGCGGGGGCCGTCCACCCCATCACGTCATCTGGCATCGCGGTGCTGAACGGAATCCCGGTCGAGGTGGCGCCGCATTAATCTGCTGCTAGTCCGAGGGACGATCTTGAGCGCGATGAACATCCGCCGGGTGCCCCATGCACCGTCACAGAGCGAGCGGCTCTGCCCATCGCGTTTGATTCTCGCAAAGCCGACGCGCTTTCTCGATCATGGACCTGAGACGCAAATTTGTTGGAGCACCACTTGTAGGCAGCAACCCTGCTCTGATGCTGACACCGTTCACCGGGATGGATGAGAACTCGATGAGCGCAGTTGCGCACGGGGCATCGCCCACGCTCTTGCCGAATTAGCTAGACGACAGGTTTTGCGAATAGTGGACGTTCACTGTGGAGGGTGGGAACGGCAGGGTCTGGTCGAAAGCAGTCTCCGATCGGTTGGCAAGGTGCAAAAATCAGGGTTGCAAGGGCTGTGGCCCTAGCCCGCCGGAGGCTGCTTTTCCTTTTGGGAGGTTGGCTTTAGCTGGAGGCCCGCTCTCCCACCCCTCTCCCCTGTCCTTCGACAAGCTCAGGATGAGCGAGTGGTCCCCCTCCCCGTACCGGGGAGGAATCAGCCTTTGGCCAGCTGGCCGCGCACCGCACCGGCGGGGAAGTCGGCCGTGTGGATGTTGATGTAGAAGCCCGCCGGATTCGCGACGATGGGCTTCAGCTTGTCGGGTTCGACGGCGATGCACATGTCGCTGCCTTTGCCGGTGACGTCGATTGTGATCACAGGGGCGCCGTTGGTGCCGGCTGCGCCGGTGTGGACGTGGGCCATGGTCGGCGTCGCGATCTTTTCGCCATAGAGGGTGTAGCAGAAATCGCCGGTTTCGGTGTTGATCTCGACGCGGAAGGCGC
>OFDC01001683.1_pt1 | contig 11199 bp, 10 predicted proteins | sample 1520941 | NCBI WGS metagenome assembly OFDC01 (sample SAMEA94258168, study PRJEB24077) | hot springs metagenome | biome: Aquatic biome; feature: Water | place: India | collected 2012-12-06 | depth 5 m | reverse complement strand
ACCCTGCCGCGGCGAGCAGCGACCACGGCGACGGTTGCGGAGCCCGCGGCGCCCGCGAGCACGCGGCGCGCATCCGCCACCGCGTCTGCTGCACTGCCCACGCCCTCGGCCAGCGCCTCGACCACGGCCGACGCGATCGAGCCACCCACCTCGAAACGAGCCTCGACCGCACTGCTCGTCAAGGCTCTCGAGCTGCTCGGCGAGAAAGACGACGACAGCGACTGGGTTCACGCCTCGCGGTTGAAGCAGCAAATGAAGCGACTCGACCCCGCGTTCAACGAGCGGGCGCTCGGCTACGAGAGCTTCACAGAGTTCGTACGCTCGCGCGCCAACCTCGTCGAGCTCGACGAGACCTCGCCCGTGCGGCTAGTGCGGGCCCGCCCGACGCGCTAGGCGGTGCGGCGCCGCAGCACGACTGCGCCCGTCAGCACGAAGAGTGCGGCGAAGGCGGCCAGGGCAGCGAGCCCTCGCGTGTCGGGCCCGGTCGCCGCGAGCTGCGTGCCGAGCACGAGCCCGCCCTCCGGACCCCAGAAGTCGACGGTGGCCGACTGCTCGGGCAGCTCGGTCGCGTCGTACTCGGCAGGCGACAGCGCGACGGGCTCGATCTCGGTCTTCGCAGCACTGCTCGGAATCAGCTCGCCGATCTCGTCGTAGGTCGTCACGACGAGCGTGTACGTGCCGGGAGCGAGGTCGGTGATGAGCTCGGAGTAGTACGGGCTGATGAAGCGGTCGAGGCTGTCGCGCATGCCGAAGTCGAGCACGAACTCCCGGTCGTGCCGCTCACTGTCGTCGTTGCAGGCGATGAATCCGGCCGCCGTGTTCGCCGGGTCGAAGGTGCTGTAGAGCAGCAGCTGCGGATCGATGATCGGAACGTAGTTGCCCCACGGGTTCGGCGGGTAGGTGCTCAGTGCGTCTTCGATGATCTCTGCCGACTGCAGCGGCGTCACACCGACCACACGGAACGTGAACTCTCCGCTCTCGAGCACCGTGAACGCGATGACGGAGTGCACGCTCGCCCCGTCCAGCGAACAGCCGTCCGGGTCGAAGGGGAAGTCGACGACGCTGACGTCACCTGCCGGAATGGTCGCCGTCTCGGTGACGATTCTGACGCCGCTCGGGTCACTGATCTCGGTGCTCGCCCGGAAGCTGATGGTCTGAGTCGCCTCGTCAGCGGCGGCGAGCTTGAAAAGGATTCTCGAGTTGGGCTCGAGGGCGTACGAGGTGACGAACGGGGCACTCGAGTCGGTGAGCGCCACGTCGCCGGGAAAGTCGGTCAACGACTCGACGATCGGAAAACCGCCGAGCTCTTCCGGCTCGCACGTGAAGCGCACCACGAGCGATCCACCGGGCACCCACTCCAACACGAGCGAATCCCACTCGGGGTCGACGACGAACTCGTCGCAATCGATCTCGACCACATAGTCGGGGAAGGGCGAGGAGATCGTCATGCCCGGGATGGGCTCGAACGGGTACTGCGCCACGTCGACGGCCGCCGCGGGTGCGGCGAACGCGAGCGAGCCCACGAGCGCGGCGGCGGTGGCGGAGATAAGGGCGTGGCGGCGACGAATCATGGCGATCTTTCGGGTGAGGGCGCACGAAGTCGAACGAGAGAGCAGAAACCCCCTCACTCGGAGGGTATCAGCGCTCTTCTCAGCGCAACACACCCCTGAGGGCGGTGGTTCTGAGGGGTTCGGGATGCTCGCGATGAGCATCCCGAACCCCCACATTCGGCCGCCGGCGTCAGTCGCCCTTCACGTTGACGAGCTGCCGCAGCGTGTGCCGAATCTCGACCAGGTCGGAGGCATCGGCCATGACCTCGTCGATCGGCTTGTACGCGTGCGGAATCTCGTCGATGAAGGCGTCGGTGTCACGGAACTCGATGCCCGTCATGGCCTCCCGCAGCTGATCCTGCGTGAAGGTCCTCCGGGCCGCCGACCGCGAGTAGAGCCTGCCGGCTCCGTGCGGCGACGACTCGAGCGCCACGGCATTGCCCTTTCCGACGACGACGTACGACGCCGTGCCCATCGAGCCCGGAATCAGCCCTAGCTCGCCGGCCTTCGCCGAGATCGCGCCCTTCCGCGAGACCCACACCTCCTTGCCGAAGTGGGTCTCTTTCTGCGTGAAGTTGTGGTGGCAGTTGATGCGCTCGAGCTGGGCGACGTCGCCGCCGACCCACTCAGTGAACTGCCGCACGACCCGATCCATCATCTCCTCCCGGTTGAGCAGCGCGTAGTGCTGCGCCCACCGAAGCTCGGCGATATACCGGCTGAACTCCGGGGTGCCCTCGACGAGGTAGGCGAGGTCGGCGTCCGGCAGCGAGATGTACCACTGCGCGGCGAGCTTCTTCGCGATGTCGATGTAGGTCTGGGCGATCTTGTTGCCCACACCCCGGCTGCCCGAGTGCAAGAACAGCCACACCCGGTTCAGCTCGTCGGCCGACACCTCGATGAAGTGGTTGCCGCTGCCCAGCGTGCCCAGCTGCTCGCGCCACCGGCCCAGCCGCTGCGCGGGGTCGAACCCGGCCTTCTCTGCCATCGCCTCGAGCTCGGCCACCCGCGGCTCGGCCGTCGCGACGATGCGGTTGTTCGCCGCACCCGCACTGAGGGGGATGGCCCGCTCGATGGCGAGCCGCAACGGCGTGCGGTCATCCGGCAGCTGGTCGACGGTCTTGTCGGTCAGCACCGCGATCATTCCGCATCCGATGTCGACCCCGACGGCCGCCGGCATCACTGCCCGCAGCGTCGGAATGACCGAGCCGACCGTCGCGCCCAACCCCAGGTGGGCGTCGGGCATGAGGGCCAGGTGCGGGTGGATGAACGGCATGGTCGCGGTCGTGCGCGCCTGCGCGAGCGTCTTCTCGTCGAGGATGCTCGCCCAACTGACGAGCGTCTTCGAGATTCTCTTCATGATCCTTTCGATTCTCTTCGGTGTTCATTTCTGTCGTGGGTCGGCGAGCGGATGCCCGACCGACCGGTCCCGAAGAGTCGTGCTCGGCCTCCCCGCGGTGGAAGCCGTGGTGTGTGCACCACAGAAGAACGACGCCCCGGGCCTCATGGCTCGGAGCGCCGCTGGATGCGACGGACCGCGCCTAGCTGAGGGCGGGAAGGAGGCGCACAATGCGCCAGACGAGCTGTTCGCGCTGCTGTTCGCGCTGCTGTTCGCGAATCGGCGAATAGGCGGTGTTCACGCTCGTGCTCCTTCCGTGGGCGGTGTTCTGGCGCCTGCGGAGTGCAGGCGCGAGTGACGACACTAGCTCATGCATCCCGGGCGTGTCGCGCTTCGCCGGGTCACAGTGCGGTCACGGTTCGCTCAGGGCGTGAGTGAGAGAGGGCGCCGCCGCGAGACGACGAGCGCTGTCACCCCACCGAGCAGCGCGATGGCCGCAAGGCCGAGCGCAAGCTCGAGGTCGGCGCCCGTGGCGGCGAGTTCCGGCGCGGGGGCCGACGCGCGCAGCGAGTAGAGCACTTCGCGGCCATCATCACTGTTCGTGGGCTCGGCGCTGAAGTACAGCACACCGTTGTAGACGATGGGGTCTTCCATGTCGAACGGGGGTGCGGGGTACTCGGTGAAGGCGGTGCCATCCCACGAGAACAGTGTGTTCGACGAGGGGCCTTCGCCGTCGGCATTGAAGTAGATGACACCGTTGTAGGCGACGAAGTGCTCCGGGTCATCGGGAGCAGGCACGCCGCCCGCCGCGCCGACAACCTTGGTGTAGGTCGTTCCGTCGAAGCGGAAGAGGAAGTCATCCGTGCCATCGTCAGCGCGGAAGTAGAGATCTGCACCGAAGGTGAAGAACCGACTGGGGTACAGCGGCGCGACGCCGGAGAGATCGGTGAAGTCAGTTCCATCCCAGGTGTACAGAATCTCGTCGACGCCGTCGTAGGCCGTCAGGTAGAGCACCCCGTCGTGCACATACGGGGTTCCCACTTCGGTCGGAGCAGGGTCTCCGCCGCCGCTGACTTCTTCGAAAGTCGTGCCGTCCCAGCTGAACAGAACGTAGGTGGTGCCGTTGTAGCCGATGAAGTAGAGCGTGCCGTCGTACACCACGGGGTCGTAGGGCTGGAGGAGCGCGAAGCCGCTCGAGAGTTCGGTGAACGCCGCGCCATCCCAACTGAACCAGACGAACTCCGAGCCGTTCCAGCCAACGAAAAGCAGTTCCCCACCGAATACGACAAAGTCTGATCCACCGATCGGGCTTCCCGGCACTTCTTCAATGGTCGTGCCGTCCCAGGTGTAGACGAATCGCTCTATGCCATTGAATCCGCTGAAGTAGAGCTTGTCGCCAAAGACCGGCCCGAGCTGCACGTCGGTCGGGGCGGGGTCGCCGCCGGTCACCTCGGTGATCGTGCTGCCGTTAAGGCTGTACAGCACGGCGTTGGCACTCTCGTCTTCTGCGACGAAGTACAGCACGCCGTTGTACTCGATCTTCTCCCCGGGAAAGAGCGGAGAGCCCGGCACGGGCGCAATGTCGACGGCGGGCGCAGCGGATGCTGCACTGGCGCCCAGTGCGGCCATGCCGAAAGCCAGTGCGACCGCGACAACGCCCGAAACCACGCGGCGACCACCGCGGCGAACAACAGACATGAGACCCCTCGGGAAAGCGACGAAAAACGCAGAGCCTGGCTCACGATAGCAGGGTGATTGCGCGCTTCCACCCAGTCTTTCCGGGCGTGACGGCCCGCTACGGCGCGGCAGTGACCAGCTGGATGCGCACGCGCACGTGGTCACCGGGCGCGATGCCCTCGGCGATCCGCACGGCCTTCTTGACCGGCAGCACGTAGGCCTGCTGCTTCGCGTCGGGAAACACACTGGTCAGCCACTCACTGCCGCCGATGCGCACCCGCACCCGCACGCTGCCGAACCCGTTCGTGAGCCCCTGGGTGCGCGCGTCGATCTCGTCGCTGATGTCGACCGGCACGGTGACAAAGAACCACGAGGCCTTCGCATCCCACTCCCACAGCGCGGCCTCGAACTCGTACGCCGGGTCGTCTCCGGCACGGGATGCGCGCACGCGGTCATTCTGCCGCAGCGGCCCGACGCTCTACGAGGGGATCGCACTGCCGCCCTAGAGTCGAGGGCATGCGAGCAATCCCCACCACGATGGACGCGCAGATCGTCGCTGCTGTGGACGATCGACTTCGTGTGGTCGCCGACACCGAGAAGGTGGTCATCCCCTGGGCGATTGAGAGTGGCAGCCGCGCCTGGGGGTTTCCGTCGCCGGACAGTGACTACGACTGCCGCTTCTTCTTCGTGCGCCGCCGCACTGACTACCTCAGCCCGTGGCCCCGACGCGACGTCATCGAAACCCCTCTCGACAAGATCTTCGATGTCAATGGGTGGGACGTGATCAAGGCCGTTCGACTCCTGGTCAAGGGCAATGCGACGGTCACCGAGTGGTTGCGATCGCCCATCGTCTACAGCGGCGATGAGGCCTTTCGCGACGGATTCCTGACACTCGCAGGGTCACTCTTCGACCCGGTGAAGGCGGCGCGGCACTACCGGCACGTCGGACTTCAGCAGAAGGGCACGGCGAGCGAGGCGCTGGCGCTCAAGCGCGTCTTCTACGCGCTGCGGCCCGCGGCGACTCTGCACTGGCTGCGCGTCAATCCGGATGCGGGGGTGCCGCCAATGGACCTCCCCAGCCTCGTCGAGCAGGCCGACCCGGGCCCCGAGTTGCGCACGCGTATCGCCGACCTGATCGAGCTCAAGAGCACCACGCGAGAGATTGGTGCGGGCGAGGTACCCAGCGTGATTCTCGACTTCATCGAGCGTGAGCTCGAGCTCGCGGCGCCGTTCGACGAGCTCGACCCGACGGTGAATACTGATCGCATCGCGCTCGCCGAAGAGTGGTTCCTCACCGCGCTCGACACGTGGGGCGGGTAACGGGTTCGCTGAGCGTCGAGACTCAGCCGTGCAGCAGCTCGCGAAAGCGCTCCTTCGACAGCGCCGTGCCACCCGCTTCGCGAATCACCATGCCCGACACGGGGTGACGCTGCTCAAGATGCAAGTACTGGCCGTTGAGTGTGGTGTAGCCCGCGGCCTCCTCGCGTGCTACCGCGCGTGTCTCTCGCCAGAACAACGCGAGCGACACCAACAGGCCCAGCACAGCAACACCGACCGCGATGGCAACGCTTCCTTGGAGAAGGGCCCACAGCATGATGGGGGCGGTGACCACGTAGACCAGTGTCGTGACGCGAGTGACCGGAAGAGCGCCGACGTGAGCCGCACGAAACGCAGTTGTGCCCGGCTCGAGCGTGCCCGGGCGCGGGGTCGACGAGTCCCCCGCCGGCGCGACGGTGGCAGGATCCCCTCCCCTCAGCGCCTCGCGCGCGCGGACAACCGTGTCTTGAACAGCCGGCTCGTCGAGGTGGCGTGACAGGTACGCGCCGCTCGTGGGCTTGAGCATCCCGAATTCGATGTCGACCGGATCAGCGGCGGTGTCGTGCAGCGGCGACACCGTGATCATGACGCGCGGCACGGTGGGCTGGTTGTACTCGGGCCGCTCGGTGTAGCTGCCGAGATCGACCGAGAGCACCCGATCGGCAGCAATGGTCTCGAGCACGGTGGGCGTTCTGCCCGCCGTCCAGAAGGTCACTCCCTCCGTCGAGAACGTCACGAGAAAGACGTAGGGGTTCGGCGCAGCTTTCCGCTCACCGTGCTGAGCCCGCGCCAGGGCCGAGAAGGTGTCTTTGTCGCGAACGCCGATGACCGTCACTGTCGACGGCGGCTGTGCCGCTGCAAATCGGCGGTTCGAGGCGCGTCGGGCTCGCGTTGCCCACTCGACGCAGCCGACCACCGCCACAAAAGCGCCGAGAAACAGCAGCAGGCCTATCCAGCGTTCCACCGCTCACTCACTTTCGCTCAATCTCGAACTCTTGTCACAGAATAGGTCGTCCGCGCGCTCACCGCCGCCCCCGCTCAGGGGGTGCCGCCACTGTCGGTAGAACTGCAGAATGGAGCGAGGCTCGGTTTCTGAACGGGCCGACACCAGGGGGGATCGTGGGCGAGGCAGGCAGGTCGGCGGGCGCTGAAGCGCGCCGTCTGGTGGCGCTCGCCGACGCCTACGACGAGCGGGCGGCACTGGCCCGCGCCGAGGCCGAGCGATGGATGATCGGCCACCGCACCGAGCGGCAGGTGGCCGGCACGCTCGCCCCGTTGACCGCGTGCGGCTACACGTTCTTGCACGACCGCGGCTGGCCGGGCGCGCGGCGCGGCAGCCGCAGCCAGATCGACCACGTGCTCGTCGGGCCGGGCGGCGTGTTCATCGTCGACACGAAGAGCTGGCGCGACGTGACCGTGGCGGGAGGCCGCATCTTCCGCGGGCAGGCCGACGTCACCGATGACCTGGGCGGGCTCGCCGACGTGGGGGTGGGCACCGAGGGGGTGCTCGCCGAGCTGGGGCTCGCTCCGGGTGAGGTGCACGTCGTCGTGGTGCTCGCGGGGTCGGCGATGGACCCCGTGCCGCTCGCGAGCCTGGGCGGCCTGGTGGTGGTCGGCGAGCGGCGGGCATCCGCGTTCATCAACGGCTTCGGCGGGCGGCTGACCGAGCGGCAGCAGAACGCGGTGCTCGGCGCGGTCATGCAGCACTTTCCGGTGCTCGGCGACGAGCCGGTGCCGCTCGACCTGAGCGTTGCCGAGCCGGTGCTCGACGAGCCGACGCCGCTGACGGTTGACGAGGTAGCCGAGACGTTCCTAGCCGGGATGCTCGCCGCCCCGATCGAGGAGTGGATGGCCTTTCTGCACCCCGATCAGGCGCGGCTCGTGCGGCGCAGCTTCTCGGGGCCGGCGAGAATCCGCGGCGCCGCGGGTACCGGCAAGACGGTGGTGGGGCTGCATCGGGCGGCGTACTTGGCGCGAGCATCCACGGGCCGGGTGGTGGTGACGACGTTCGTTAAGACGCTGCCGGCGGTGCTCGGCTCGCTGCTGCACCGGCTGGCGCCCGACGTGGTCGAGCGGGTCGAGTTCACGGGCGTGCACTCCTTCGCGGTGCGCGTGCTGCGCGAGCGCGGGCAGCGGGTCAGCCTCGACCTGGGGGCGGCGAACCAGGCCTTCAACTATGCGTGGAACCGCGCGGGCAAAGACGGTCCCCTCGGCGCGCTCGACCCGAACAGCCGCTACTGGCGCGACGAGATCGCGAAGGTCATCAAGGGTCGCGGGCTCACGACCTTCGAGCAGTACGCCGACCTGCCGCGTGCCGGGCGCCGCCGCCCGCTACGCCTCGAGCAGCGCCGAGCGGTGTGGCAGCTGCACCTCGCCTACGAGGCGGCGCTGCGCGAGCGCGGCCTGATCGACTTCGAAGACCTCATTCTGCGCGCCGAGGCCTCACTACGCGAGACCCCGATGACCGGAGTCGACCACGTCATCATCGACGAGGCGCAAGACCTCTCGTGCGCGATGCTGCGCATGCTGCACGCGATCGTCGGCGACCGCCCCGACGGCCTGACGCTGATTGGCGACGGCCAGCAGACCATCTACCCCGGCGGATACTCCCTCGCCGAGGCGGGCATCTCGGTGGCCGGCCGCGGCGTCGTGCTCGCCACCAACTACCGCAACACCCGCGAGATCGCTCTTTTCGCCTCGGCCGTCGTGGAGGGCGACGAGTTCGTCGACCTCGAAGGCGGCCCCGGCCGGGCGGATGCTGCCGCCGAGGTCATCCGCACCGGCCCGTCACCCACGCTGCACTCGTTCGCGTCGCTCGCTCTTCATGACGCGGCGCTCGTGTCGCACGTACGGACGCTGGTAGCCTCCGACGTCGACCCCGGTGACATCGGCGTGCTGACCGCCACGAATCGGGATGCTCTCGCCCTGCTCGCCGCGCTGCGCGCCAGCGGCTTCGGCGTCATCGAGCTGGAGAGCTATTCGGGTGTCGCCGCTCCCCTAGTGAAAGTCGGAACGATCAAGCGGGCCAAGGGCCTCGAGTTCAAGCAGGTGCTGCTGGCCAGGGTCGACGGGTCACTGCTGGCCCCAGTTGCCGAGGGGCTCGACGAGGGAGCGGCCGAAGCGCGCGAGATTGCGCGGCGCGAGTTGTACGTCGGGATGACCCGCGCTCGCGATGGGCTGTGGGTTGGGTCGACTGCTCACTGACGCCGGCGACGTGTTCGCACCGGTCCCACCGCGCTTCAGGTGTCCAGGCCTAGGGCATCGCGCATAAGGGCAACGATTCCCTTGACTTCACGTTCATCCGCCTCCGGGGTGCGCAAAGATCGAGGCTCGAACAGACGCAAAGGGGCTCGCGTCGTGGGAAAGAACTGGAGACTCCCGACGACTCCCCGGTGAGACAGAACCGCAACGTCAATAGGCGGCCACTCCTGATAAGTCGGCGTTTCGCCGACGGCCGCGTCGAGAACTCTGCGACGGTCAATGAATTGCATAACCCCGCGGCCCGGTCGGGATGGACCCACACAAAGCCCTTTGGGCCCGACGGCAAGGATCGCGGCTGGCGGTACGGTCAGGGTTGAGACGTTCTGGGCAGCAGCCAGGGTTTGTTCGAGATCAGGAGCCTTGAGGATGGCAACGATCACCGCAGGCTCCCCGACCATTTCAGCCACGGCCTTCTCTGCAGCCAGCAGAGAGTTGCGGCTCAAGGGCTCGCCAGAGTTGCTCTCGAAGATCGATCCGAAAATGGCCGTGACGAGAAGAACCGCGCCTCCGATCCACAGCAGCCTCTGTTCTATCGGCAGCCCGTCGGTCAGAATCACAGCGGGCCAGACCGCTAGTCCGAATCCGATCATGCTGGCGAACCAGGCCCGCCGCTGCTGCTTGTGGTAGGTCAGACCCATCGCGGTTTGCGGACGTTCGCGAGTCGTCATGGTCCCAGCCTAAGGCTGGCCATCCGAGGCTGCGCGGCGCCTCCCGCTATTGATGACGTCAGCCAACCGGCAGATGCTCGACAACCTCCCCGCCGACAACGCGCTCGACGCTTCGCACGTGCCGCACGATGTCGGGCACACTCCCGAGCACGGTCAACTCCTTCACGTCAGGCCGGTCGGCCCTCACCGGTGCCGCCCGATGCGGATGCGGGTAGTCGGCGATCTTCACGAACGTGTCGCTGCCGCGCGGCGTCTTGCTGTGCGGCTGCGCGAAGCCAGAGTTGATGCGGCACAGCTCGATCCGATCTTCGTGCACGGCGACGAGGCTGGCCGTGTCGATCACCAGCACCAGGCTCGGAGTGCTGCGGTACCGCCGAGCCCCGACCAGACCATCAACCTGCCCACGCTGCAAGAAGAAGAACACCCGCTCGTTGAGCGTCTGCAGCCACTGCTCGACCGTCAGGTCGGTGAGGCTGTCTCTCAACGACGTCTCGTTGAGCGGCCCTTGATCGCGCACGACAGCCGACCCGAGAACGGGATGCTCAAGCACCGTGCCTTCCGCCCGCACAGTGGTCAGCAGCTCACGCCGTCGAGCGTCGTCGACCTCCCACTTATCGAGCACGGCCGCCGTGCTGAGCAGCCCGTGCTCCCGAATGCTCGGCCAGCTTCCGTCGACCGCCGTGTGAAACAGGAACGGATAGAGCCGCACAAGCTCAGAAGTCAGCACGGCCCGACTGTAGCGCCGCGCTGCCCGGCCGGGCGGATGCTGCCGCCGAGGTCATCCGCACCGGCCCGTCACCCGCGCTGCACTCGTTCTCGTCGCTCGCCGCGCACGACGCCGCCCTCATCTCGCACGTGCGCACGCTGGTCGCTTCGGGCGTCGACCCCGGTGACATCGGCGTGCTGACGGCCACGAATCGGGATGCTCTCTCCCTGCTCGCCGCGCTGCGCGCCGCCGACTTCGGCGTCATCGAGCTCGAGAGCTACGCGGGCGCCCCCGCTCCCCTAGTGAAGGTCGGAACGATCAAGCGCGCCAAGGGCCTCGAGTTCAAGCAGGTGCTGCTGGCGCGAGTCGATGGGTCGCTGCTGGCCCCGGTTGCCGAGGGGCTCGACGACGGAGCGGCTGAAGCGCGCGAGATTGCGCGGCGGGAGTTGTACGTCGGGATGACCCGCGCCCGCGATGGGTTGTGGGTTGGGTCTGTGTGAGTCATCGCGCAATTCGCACTCCACGACGCTTGGTCAGTTGCTAGAACAGTGCGAGTTCGAGTCAAGTCATCGCGCGTTCACCCGCTTCATGCCAAGCGATTGCAACCCATGGGCAGCGCTACAGGGATCGGGACTGATGCACGGATAGGTGACATCTGATCTGGCTTGCCCGTAAGGGCGGCCT
>OFDC01001682.1_pt1 | contig 11202 bp, 11 predicted proteins | sample 1520941 | NCBI WGS metagenome assembly OFDC01 (sample SAMEA94258168, study PRJEB24077) | hot springs metagenome | biome: Aquatic biome; feature: Water | place: India | collected 2012-12-06 | depth 5 m | reverse complement strand
CCGCCGCGATCGCCACCACCGGCCTGCCGCCGCTCTCGGGCTTCATCGGCAAGCTGCTGATCCTGCAATCGGTCGCGGCGCTGCCAAACTGGGGCTGGGCGTGGGGCGTGATCCTTGGCACCACCTTCATCGGCGTGATCGGCTTTGCGCGCGCGGGCAGCGCCGTGTTCTGGAAGACCGGCGAGGACTGCCAAATCCCGCCCGCGCCCGGAACGCGCCTCGACCTCGTCGCCCCCGCACTGGCGCTCGCCTGCCTTGCCATGCTGTCGGTGGGCGCAGGGATCGTGACCGCCTATGCCGATGCCGCCGCAGCGCAGGTGCTTAGCCCTGCGGCAAGCGCGGCGGCGGTGCTGACGGAGGGCCCGCGATGATGCGCCGCCTGCTCCCGCACCCCGGCCTCTCCGCCCTGCTGGTGGTGATGTGGATGGTGATGGTGAACGACCTCACCTTCGGCACGCTGTTCCTCGCGCTGGTGGTGGGCGTGGCGGTGCCGCTGTTCACCGCGCCATGGTGGCCGGGCCGCCCGAAGTTGCGGTTCCTGCCCGCGCTTTCCTATGCCGGGGTGGTGCTGTGGGACATCGTGATCGCCAACTTCCAGGTCGCCGCGATCATCCTGTTCAAGCCCTCCCGCGATCTGCGCCCGGCATGGCTGACCGTGCCGCTCGAGCTTGCCAGCCCCGAGGCGATCACCGTCTTCGCGGGCACGATCAGCCTCACCCCCGGCACAGTCTCGGCCGATGTCTCGGCCTGCGGGGAATACCTCCTCGTCCACGCGCTACACGCCCCGGATCCCGCCGCCGAGATCGCCAAGGTCAAGGCGCGCTATGAGGCGCGGCTGAAGGAGATCTTCCCATGACGTTGAGCGTGCTTGAGGGGGCGCTCGCCTTCGGCTTCGCAGGCCTGGGCCTCGCGCTGGCGATGAATCTGTGGCGGCTGGTCAAGGGCCCGGGGGTGACCGACCGTATCCTCGCGTTGGACACGATGGTGATCAACACCATCGGCCTGATCGTGCTCGCCGGGATCGCAGGCGGCAACGGCACCGCGTTCGAGGCGGCGCTGCTGCTGGCGATGGTGGGCTTTGTCGGCACCGTCGCCTACGCCAAGTTCCTTCTGCGAGGAGACATCATCGAATGAGCGGGGCCGGGGCCATTGCCGAGCTGCTGGCAGCCGCGCTGATCGTGCTCGGCGCAGGCTTCGCGCTGGTCGGAAGCTGGGGGCTGGTGCGCCTGCCCTCGCTGATGGAGCGGCTCCATGGTCCCACCAAGGCGACGACGCTCGGGCTTGGCGCGATGCTGGTCGCCTCGGTGGTGTGGTTCCAGCTGGGCGAGGGGGTGTGGACCACGCACGAGCTGCTGATTTCGGTGTTCCTGTTCGTCACCGCGCCCATCAGCGCCAACATGATCGCCAAGGTCCACTTGCACCGCTTGCGCAACGGAGAGCCGAACGAACCGGCCGGCCCCGCAGGCCCGCCGGCGCCTCCGCCGGGCAGCGCCGACTGGGCCACGCACGAGGCGCCCCACCAAGGCACACCAGGGGACTTCGCGGGGGATTAGAGGGCTGCGCGTTGCAGGCTATGCGGCGGAGAGGTAGCGGGAATCTCTAAATCTGGATAAAACTCTAAATTGTCGATGTTTTCATAGACAATGACTTGCTCATACCCCCAAGAATACCCCCAAACCGCTCTCCCTGTCAGTCTGCTCGCCCCGCGAATTAATCGGCGTTCGGTGCAGTTTGGTTCGCGCCAATCGGCTGAAAAATGCGGTTCCTTACCCCGCCAAACTGCCTTGGAATGCGCTAGCTAACCGCAAATCATCAGCCTCAGCCCGTCCCAAGAATTAATCGCAGTCCGATGTCGCAGTCTGACAGATGATCGAAAACGACAAGTGGCCAGCGGCTTAGTCCCCTTGCCCTGCCCTCCCATGCGGCTAAGAACGCATCGAAAGGGGCACGCATGATCGAGATTGCCAGAGAGTATCACCGCACCGTCCATGCCGCCGCCAGAGGGTCGGTGAACGGCGAGGAAGAGGCCCAACTCACCACACCGGTCAGCAACCTCTTCACCGCGCTGGCGGCTGCGGCTGGACTTGGCCAGCTTGCCCTTATCCGGGAAACCCGCACCGGATCCACCCGCCCTGACTTCGCAGCCCTGCTAACGGTCAACCGCCGCACCATGCAGAAGGGCTATGTCGAGCTGAAGGCACCCTCTGTGTCAGTCGATCCTACACAATGGCGCGGCCGGAATTTGCGCCAGTGGGAGAAGATGCGGGACGAAGCGGACATCCTGATTGTCTGCAATGGGCAGGAGGCCCAACTCTACCGCTCTGGCATTCAACAGGGCCCCGGTGCCACCTTGCCCTATGACAATCCGGATGCATGGGACCCGGCCCCTCTCACGGCCCTGCTTGGCCGGTTCTTCGAGCTTCAGCCGGCACCCATCACCAGCATCGCCGATCTGACCAACCGCTTAGCTGTGCGCACGCGCGATCTGCGCGACAGGATCGAATGGCTGCTCGAGAATGGGGATGATGCCGAGAAGCGGGAGGCGAACGGCAGTTTCGCCGCATGGCGCGCGCATATCTATCCCGATGCCGAAAAGCGCGATTTCGCCGATGGTGTCTCGCAGGTGATTGCTTACGGCATGGTGCTGGCCGCGCTCACCCCCGGTGATCCCGATGCCGATGGTGACGGCCATATCAATGTGACCGAGGCCCGCGATGCCATCCGCGAGATGAGCCCGGTGCTGGCCGCCGCCTTCGCGCCCTTGATCGACAAGCCCGTTTTGCGCCGCGCGACCGAGGTGGAGGTGGGAGGACTGGAAACCCTCATCAGCGCGATCGACCGCGAGAGGATTGCCACGCCCGATCGGCGCGGCGATGCCTGGCTGCGCTTCTACGAGGATTTCCTTGCGGTCTATGACCCCGAGGAACGGCGCGAAGCCGGTGTCTATTACACCCCGGTCGATGCCGTCTCCGCCATGACGGCCATGACTGGCCACCTGCTCACGCAACGGCTGGGCATGCGGCTGGGGTTCGGCGATGCAAACGTGGTGACGCTGGACCCGGCGACCGGGACAGGGACCTTCCCCCTTGCTGCGATCGATCATGCCGCGCGGCTGGCGCCAGACGTTCGGGGGCCGGGAGGCGTGCAGCAAGCCGCCGCCAACCTCGCCCGCAACCTCTATGCCTTCGAGCTCCTGCCCGGCCCTTATGCCGTCGCGCACCTTCGCTTGTCGCAGCGCCTCACCCAGCTTTCAGGCGAAGCGCAATATGCCAAGGTGATCCTGACCGACACGCTCGAAGCCCCCGACGAACGCGCCATTTCCTCGATCGACCTGTTCGGGGATCAACAGGTGCTGGCGGAAGAGCAGGAACGCGCCAACCGCGTGAAGCGCGAGCAGGAGGTGACCGTAGTGATCGGGAACCCGCCCTATCGCCGGGTCGCGCGTGACATCCAAGGTAGGGGATCGGGCGGCTGGGTTCTCGATGGTGTCGTGGAAGGACGGGAGAACGAGAAAAGCCTGTTCGATGATCTGCTGGAGGTTACGCAGCGGGAAGGCACCAATTTTTCGGCGATCTCTTCACTCTATAACCTCTATACCTATTTCTGGCGCTGGGCACTGTGGAAGACCTTTGAATCCCGCGCCGCTGGGCCCGGTATAGTATCACTCATCACTAGCAGCAGCTGGCTTAATGGCCCCGGCTTTATTGGTTTGCGAGAGCTTGCGAGGCAATTGGCCGACGAGATTTGGGTTATAGACTTGGGCGGAAACAACCGTGGCACCAATCCCGAAGAGAACATATTTGCGATCGAGACGCCGGTAGCAATTGTGACTATGGTGCGAGACGGCGCAACAAATCGTGAGCGTCCCGCATCAGTAAACTACCGCCGGCTACGAGGCACAGCGGAGGCGAAGTTAGAGGCGCTCCGCACCATTGGCGGTTCCGAGGCCCCATTTTCCGGGGACTGGCAGAGAGCTCCATCAGGCTGGCTTGACCCATTGATTCCCTCAAGCGGTGATGCCGCTTGGGAAGACATGCCGTTGGTTACCAATCTTTTCCCTTGGCAGCAGCCGGGCTGCAAATTCGGTCGAACATGGCCGATAGCGCCAGCCTCCGATCTGCTGTCCCAACGTTGGCAACGTCTTGTTGCCTCGAACGTAGATGACCGTCCGAAGCTATTTTACACGGGCTCAAGCGGGCGCAATGTGCAGACCAGAGTTCGAGACTTGCCCACTTTGGCATCCTTGCCACCTAGCGCGCCATATCGCCCGATCAGGAGATATGGATTTAGAAGCTTTGATCGGCAGTTCGCTTTCGATGATCCACGGCTGGCCAAAACTGAGAGTCCGTCGCTTTGGCAAACTCAATCGCCGGATCAGGTTTTCTTGATGACCCCTTCGGCGATAGGTCTAGGACCGGGGCCAGGCATGACAGCGTTCGCCTATGTGCCTGATCTGAACGCGTTTCGGGGATCCTACGGCGGAAGCGATGTAATTCCGCTCTATCGGGATGCCGAAGGCTCGAGCCCAAACATAACTGCGAGATTGGCCTCAACTCTTGCGACATTGTTAGGGATAGCCCCCCCATCAGTCGAAGATTTGGCCGCCTACTGCTATTCTCTCCTTACGGCGCCTGACTATCAGCAACGTTTCGCGGTTCCATTGGAGTCACCGGGACCGCGCGTTCCAATCACCGCCGACCCTGCACTCTGGGCAGAAGCCGTAGGCAAGGGGAAATATCTGATCTGGCTGCACACCTACGCCGAGCGGATGATCGACCAATCCGCCGGGCGCGCGCGGCGCTTGCCAGAGGTCGAAGGGGTCGGCTGGGATGTCGCAGTCAGCCGCATTCCCGAGGATACCTCGGAAATCAGCTATGACGAGGAAAGCGGCACCATCACGGTAGGCGATGGTAGGGTTGGCGGTGTTCGCCCCGAGGTGTGGGCCTATTCGGTCAGCGGCATGCAGGTGTTGCCCAAGTGGCTTGGCTACCGTACCCACAAGGGCACTGGGCGCGCGGTCAGTTCCAGCAGCGAGCTTGATCGCATCCGGCCCACCGCATGGGCCGACGAGTGGAACGACGAACTGCTCGATCTGGTGCGCATCCTCACCGTCACGGTCGATAGCCAGCCGCGCCTTGCCGATCTACTCGACAGGATTTGCGAGGGTGAGCTGATTTCGGAGGCCGATTTGCCCAAGCCAACCGCCGAACAACGCATGCCGCCAGCGACCCTCTGAGAATCTTCGTGCACAGGTCTTCCACACCGGACAACCACGGTAGGATTGATTTGCGGGGGCAGACATCGGCATACCCTGTCCCATGGTAATCCAGCCCGACCTCTTCCCGTCCGCCCCGCATCAGGAGCAAGTGAACCCTGATGAGGTGCGCGAGCAGATGATCGGTTTGCTGGCAACCGCCCGCGCCGCCATCGACTCCGCGCCGTGGGATGCGCGCCGTCAGCGATTCTGGCGCAAGGTCTATCCGCAGATGTCGCGGTGGCTCACGGACCCGGAAGAGGCCAAGCAACTGTGCTTCGAGTTCACCGCCGAGCTTGACCGCATCGAGACTTTGCTGGCGGCCTGAGGCGGCAGGCATAGCTTCCCCACCCGTTAGGGCCACACCACAGGGAAACGCTGACGGTGTGAAACGGATTAACCCACTGGCACTCTCTGGCATGTTTACCGCGCATCCGTAACGTGGATCATTCGGGGCCCCCACCGTTGGCCGTCCGGCCTGCCGTGGTCGCATTCGGCCCTCGCAATGAAGGCCGTGGCGTTTGAGCGCGTATATCCGCATTGCCATCCAGCGAGGCTTTGCGAGGGGCGGGTGATACCCCCATGCCATCGACCCGTCAGAGTGGATCACTCTCTTTGCGGGCTCGCCCTTGTCCGGATGCCGAGCAACTCGGAAACGATGGACTCACCCAAGGCAGCTTCATTCTGTGGAGCGGGAGGAAGCGCCAACTCGCGTAAACCGCTGGCCGCCAATCGTGATCGAGCACGGCTGGCGGCCTGAACCGGGATAGGCAGGGCTTAGGTGGTGCCGCTCTCGATCAATGCATGCAGCGATGCGGCGGGAATGATGGTGCGGTTGCCGATCTTGCGGACTTCCAGCCGCCCTTCCTTGATCAGGTGATAGAGGTAGGTCTTGCCAAGGCTGGTGGCCTTGCAGGCTTCCTTCACTGAATAGGCGAGGGGCTGAAGCTGATCAGCGGGCTTGGTGTGCTCGCGCATATTGTTGCTCCGACATTTGAAGGGTCGGCAGCGAACATGGGCGGACAGCGCTAGAGGGTCACCGCCAAGCTACTTGAGCGATTTGGCGGAAGTGCGCCCGTCCAGATCATTGAGCGAAAAGCATGGGCGGGAGCCCGTCGACTGAAGTGGATGTGGGACGTAACCAATCCTCCTGCACAGCCTCTTGAAACGCTGAAAGTCGCGCTCGAGCGAACGACCTGAAGCGGCCTTTATCGTCATGGCTTGGGCAGCGATTTCGTATGCTTTGCCTCGAGTGACGCCGGTATCCCGCTCAATCGTGAGAACTGCATGTCCAAACCGGATGACATCTAAGTCCTCGCCCAGGCGCTTGTAGAAGTTGCCCTGCGGAAATTCCTTGTCCAGCCGCGCACGCAATTCCAGCCGGAAGTATTCCATCGACTGATCGCTGCCCACTTTCATTATGTATCGCAGCGCTCGCGGACCTACCCGTTTAGCCATGCGCCGCAAGGGGCCAAACGAAAGCCGGCGGGGTCCCGGAACTCTCTTCAGCTGAGGTAGGGCCCCACGTTCGCGAACCTTTGCGGTCCGAGGCTGAGAGGGTGCAATGATCGCAAAGGCCAGCGCCGCAAAATCGGTTTCGAACTGCTGGATGTCAGCGGGCGCCGCCGTGTCACTTACATATCTCGCGGTCATCTCGCCGATGCTCCGCTGCAATTCGAACCTCTGCATTTCCACAGGCGGAATGGAAGGCTTCTTCATACCTCAGACTGCCGTTCGTTCGGCAAGGTTGATGACATCAGCGCCCTTGCGAAGCTGATCCAGATAGTCGCTCCACCATTGCGCCATGTCGACGCGCTCTTTCCAGTGCGCGCCGCGGTGATAGGCCGCTCTCACCTTGTCGCTGTCTCCATGCGCGAGCGCCCGCTCGATTGCATCGGGGCTCCACTTGCCGCTTTCGTTCAACAGGGTGGAGGCCATGGCGCGGAAGCCGTGGGCGGTCATTTCATCGGTGGTGTATCCCAGCCGCCGCAAGGCTGCGTTGAGGGTGTTGTCGCTCATGGCGCGGGTGCGGGCGCGGATCGAATGGAACACATAGCCAGTTGGCCCCGTCACTTCGAGCACCTCGCGCAGGATCGCCACCGATTGCCTCGATAGGGGGACATGGTGAGCCTTGCGCATCTTGGTCTTGCCAGCCGGGATCACCCAAAGCGCCTGATCCAGATCGATATCGGCCCACTCGGCATGGCGGATTTCGCCGGGGCGAACGAATACATGGGGGGCGAGCTGCAAGGCGAACTTGGTAATGCCGCTGCCCTCATATCCATCGATGGCGCGCAGCAAGTCACCGACCTTCGCCGCATCGGTGATCGCGCCGTAATGAGTGACCTTGGGCGCGGTGAGCGCACCGCGCAAATCACGGGTAGGGTCTGATCGCAGCCGCGCCGTTGCCACCGCATAGCGGAAAACCATGCTGGAGAGTTGCAAGGTGCGCCTTGCGCTCTCCAGATTGCCCTTGTTCTCGATCTTGCGGATCGCGGCGAGAATGTCGGCTGGCTCAATGTCTGCAATCGGAAGGCCGCCGATCGAGCCGTTCAGTAGGGACAGTAGATATTCGCTGCGCGTTGCCGTTGCTGGAGCCCAGCCCTTCTCACCATCGCGCCGCCGCTTCGCGCAATACTCGGCGGCGATTGCCTTGAAAGTGTCGGCCGCTTCCATGCGCTTTCGGATCTTGTCGCGCTGTTTCTCACGTGAAGGGTCTTTGCCCTTGGCGAGCAATTCCCGCGCATCTTCTCGCCGCTTGCGCGCATCGCTGAGGCTGACTGCCGGATAGGCCCCGAGCGCCAGCAGCTTTTCCCTCCCCTCGAACCGATACTTGAAGCGCCAGAGTTTGCCGCCAGCCGGGGTGATGAGAAGGAACATCCCTTTTTCATCGCTGAGCTTTGTGGCCTTTGGGCCCGGCTTTGCTTGCCGGATCGCTACATCGGTGAGTGGCATTTGCTAGCGCGCCTTTGCTGTCCTGATACCCCCATGGGCGGGGGTATTGCATCGGCTCTCCACTGATACCCCCTCAATCATACCCCCAGCACATTGCGGCAGGGGGCGAAAGCGGGCGAACCGGTGTGAACCGATTGCGAGGAAATATCAGGCTTTCTGGGGGCTTGTCTAGGCGGCTATGAGTGCCTGCGAACGAGGAAGTGGAGCGGGTAGCGGGAATCGAACCCGCATAGCCAGCTTGGAAGGCTGGAGCTTTACCACTAAGCTATACCCGCTCGGGCTCCGTGAGGGCCCATGCCACTGATCGCGCGGTTGCGTCAATATCGGCAGTGGGCGGGGTGGGCAGTTTCAGCTGCCGACAGCGATATTGTCGATCAGCCGGGTGCCGCCGATGCGGGCTGCGACCAGAAGGCGGGTCGGTGCCTCACCCAGCGCTTGCAGCGGGGCGAGCGAGGCGGCGTCGGCGAGGGTCGCGTAATCGATGCTGGCGAAGCCCGCCGCGAGAAGCTCGGCCTCGAGCGTGCCCAGCGCCGCGGCCACGCCCGTGCCGCCCTTGATCGCTGCGGCGGCGGCCTGCATCGCGCGCGGCAGGGCGGCGGCGGCGGCGCGTTGCTCAGGCGTCAGATAGCGGTTGCGGCTCGACATCGCGAGGCCATCGGCCTCGCGCACGGTCGGCACCCCGATGATCGCGTCGACATGGGGCCGGGTCAGATCGAGATCGCGCGCCATCGCCCGGATCACGGCGAGCTGCTGGAAATCCTTCTCGCCGAAGAACGCCATGTCGGGCGCGACCTGGTTGAAGAGCTTGCAGACCACCGTCGCCACGCCATCGAAATGGCCTGGGCGCGCCGCGCCGCACAGGCCATCGCTGACCCCGGCGACGCTGATATTGGTGGCAAAGCACGGCGGATACATCGCCGGCGCATCGGGCGCCCACAGCAGCGCCACGTCCTCGGCCTCGAGCATCGCGGCGTCGGCGGCGAGTTGGCGCGGATAGGAATCCAAGTCCTCGTTCGGGCCGAACTGCTTCGGGTTGACGAAGATCGAGGCGACCACGTGATCGGCCTCGGCCCGCGCGCGGCGCACTAGCGTGAGGTGCCCTTCGTGCAGCGCGCCCATCGTCGGAACCAGCGCGATTGTCGCATTTCCGACCCGCAGCTGTGCCAATGCGGTTCTCAACATTTGCTGTGTCTTGACCGTTTGCACCGTCAGGCCTCCAAGGATACACGCGAGAGCACGCCCTAGCGGCGCTTGCTGTCCCATTTCAAGCCGCCCGCGCCGTCGCCCGCCGACGGCGTCAATGACTGGCCCCGAGAGACCCGTGATGCCCGCCGCCGCCGCCACTCCTTCCGAACCTGCCGCGACCCGCGTTTTGCGCAAGGGGCAGGCGCACCGGATCGTTTTCGCCAACGAGAAGGGCGGCACCGGCAAGTCGACCACCGCGGTCCATGTCGCGGTGGCGCTGTCCTATCTCGGCGCGCGCGTCGCCTCGATCGATCTCGATCCGCGTCAGCGCACCATGCACCGCTATATCGAGAACCGGCTCGCCACGCTCGAGAAGCGCGGGCTGACCTTGCCGACCCCGGACTGCGAGGTGTTTCGCGGCAACGGCACCGGCGATCTGCTGGGGATGATCCGGCGGCTCGAGGCGAACTGCGACTTCATCATCATCGACAACCCCGGGCGCGACGATCCCTATGCCCGCATCGCGGTCGAGCATGCCGACACGCTGGTCACGCCGATGAACGACAGCTTCGTCGATTTCGACCTCATCGGCCAGGTCGATGCCGAAACCTTCAAGGTCAAGAAGCTCTCCTTCTTTGCCGAACTGATCTGGGAAGCGCGGATGAAGCGCAGCCGGATGACGTTCGAGCAGCAGCGGCCCGAGATGGACTGGATCGTGGTCAGGAACCGCACCGGCCATGTCGAGGCGAAGAACCAGGCGCGTCTGCACAAGGCGCTGGGCGAGATGGCCAAGCGCGTCGGCTTCCGGGTGACGCAGGGCCTTTCGGAACGCGTGATCTACCGCGAGCTGTTCCCCTCGGGCCTGACGCTGCTCGACAAGGGGCATCTGGGCGAGCTCGGCACCAGCCACCTTGTGGCGCGGCAGGAGCTGCGCGCGCTGGTCAAGGCGCTGCGCCTGCCCGAATTCAGCCGCGAGAAGGGCACGCTGGAGCTGGCATGAAGTATCTGCTGATCATCGTGGCCCTCTGCGTCTTCTGCCGCTGGGCGATCGGCAAGTGGCCGTGGGAGCTGCTGCGCAGCACGCCGACCCGCAGCCAGGCGGTGTTCCGCGCGCGCAAGCTGCTCGGGGTCGAGGCCGGGGCGGGGCGTGAGGAGATCATCACCGCGCATCGCCGCCTGACCACGCTGGTGCACCCCGACAAGGGCGGCAGCAATACCGCGATGCAAGAGGCCAATGCCGCGCGCGACCTGCTGCTAGACGAATTGCCCGATCCGCCGGAAGGGACGCTGCCCTGAACCTGCTTCGCGCGCATCGCAGGATTGACACAATCGCGCGGCACGGGTTTGCCTGAAACGGAACATGGCAGGGAATGTTCGGTGCGATCGATCCGTTACGCGGATGGCACCTGCGGCTCTGCCGGATGCCTCGGCCCCGATCACAGCTCGCCCCGGCGGCAAGGAGACCCCCTCGATCATGCAACACCAGTTCCATCCCACCATCCTGCGCGAATACGACATTCGCGGGGTGATCGGCGAAACGCTGGGCGCGGATGATGCGCGGGCGATCGGCCGGGCTTTCGGCACGCTGCTGCGCGAGGCGGGCGGCCGCACCGTGGCGGTGGGGTATGACGGGCGGGTCAGCTCGCCGATGCTCGAGCACGCGCTGGTCGAGGGGTTGACGTCGAGCGGCTGCGATGTGGTGCGGATCGGGCTCGGCGCGACGCCGATGCTCTATTACGCGGAAGCTTCAGACGAACAGGTGGATGGCGGCATTCAGATAACTGGCAGCCACAATCCCCCCAATTACA
>OFDC01001681.1_pt1 | contig 11212 bp, 10 predicted proteins | sample 1520941 | NCBI WGS metagenome assembly OFDC01 (sample SAMEA94258168, study PRJEB24077) | hot springs metagenome | biome: Aquatic biome; feature: Water | place: India | collected 2012-12-06 | depth 5 m | reverse complement strand
GCGCCGCTCATGCGGCTGGCGAACTCGGTGTCCAGCAGCTCGTTGCCGAGCTTGCTGCCCTCGTTGTCCATCAGGCCGGTCGACAGGCTGCTCTGGCGCATGCCCTTCATCAGCTCCTGCATGAACAGGCTTTCGAACTGGCGCGCCGCCTGCTGGATGGCGGCCTTGGGGTCGTTCTTCGCCTGCAGCCTGAGCTGCTCGACCGAGCGGCCGTCGGCCGACAGCCCGCGCTGCAGCGACAGCGGCACTGGGGAAGCGGGGATGGCAGCCATGTCTGCGCCTCCTTCAGATCACTTCGAGCTCGGCGTTGAGCGCGCCCGCGCTCTTCATCGCCTGCAGGATGGCCAGCAGGTCCTGCGGCGTCGCGCCCAGCGAGTTCAGCGCCTTCACCACATCGGTGAGCTTGGTGCCGGCCGGCATCTGGATGAGCGAGCCGCCCTGCTGCTGCACCGAGATGTCGGCACGCTCGGACACCACCGTCTGGCCGTTCGACAGCGGTCCCGGCTGGCTGATGACGGGTGTGGAACTGATGGTGACCGACAGGTTGCCGTGCGCCACCGCGCAGGGGTTGATGGTGGCCGCCTGGTTCACCACCACCGAGCCGGTGCGGGCGTTGATGACGACCTTGGCCGCCGGTGCGGCGAGGTCGAACTGCAGGTTCTCGATGTCGGCCAGGAAGGCCACGCGCTGCGCCGGGTTGGCGGGCAGGCGCAGCTGCACCACCCGGCCGTCGACCGCCACGGCAGTGTCGGCGCCCTTGGCCTGATTGATGACGCGCGCCACTTCGCGCGCGGTGTGGAAATCATGACTGTTGAGGTCCAGCTGTGCCACGTCGCCCTGGTGCAGGCCGGTGGCCACGGCGCGCTCGACCGTCGCGCCCTGCGGGATGCGGCCAGACGACAGCTGGTTGATCTGCACCTTCGAGCCGCCCGCCGAGGCGCCCGCCCCGGCGATGACCACGTTGCCCTGGGCCATGGCGTAGACCTGGCCGTCCGCGCCCTTCAGCGGCGTGGCGATCAGCGTGCCGCCGCGCAGGCTCTTGGCATTGCCCATCGAGGAGACGGTGACGTCGATGGGCTGGCCGGGCTGGGCGAAGGCGGGCAGCTGGGCCGTGACCATCACTGCGGCCACGTTGCGCAGCTGCATGTTGGTGCCGGCGGGCACGGTGATGCCCATCTGCTGCAGCATGGCCTGCAGGCTCTGGGTGGTGAACGGGGTCTGGGTGGTCTGGTCGCCGGTGCCGTCGAGGCCGACGACCAGGCCGTAGCCCACCAGCTGGTTGCTGCGCACACCCTGCAGCGCCGCCACTTCCTTGATGCGTGCCGCATCGGCCGACACCGGCCACCACAGCGCCGCGCTGGCGGCCACGAAGGCGAGCGTCACCAGCCAGCGCAGGAGTCGGTCGAGGGGCGTGTTCATGACGGCAAGGGGGAGCATGTGCCGCCATTCTTCGTTTCTTGAGGGGAGGCGATGGGCGGAAAAGAGGCGGGGGAGCGGAGCTATTCGACGCCCCTTCGCGCTGACGCCCGCCCACGGGCGGACATCGGGCCGTGGCTGCGAGGCATCCCCGGCCCTCGCTCCCGGACTCCACGGTTCCGCAGCCCCGCGGGTCCGCATCCAATGGAGGCCCCGCACCCCTCGCACGACCCGATGCCGACGCCTGTTCGCCGACGGTGCCTTCCCGCCCCCCTTCTGGCGCTGTGCTCGTTGCTGACCGCCCTCGCGCAGGCGGGGCCCCGAGAGGCCCCCATGCCGCCGCGACAAGGCGTGCACGAGTTGGCATCGAGCACCGTGGGGCCGTCGGGAGGAACGGTCGTCCTCGCCGAGCGCGGTGCGGTGACATTCCCGGCCGGCAGCTTCGGCTCGCCTCAGCCGGTCAGGGTCAGCGCGACAGCCACGGCGCAGACGGCCACGGACTGGGCGACGACCTCGGTCATGTTCCCCACGGGCCATCGCCTCGACTTCGAACTCAGGATCAACACCGCGGACCGTCGCACGGCCGAGCCGGTTTCCGTGCGGGTGGACTTGCCGCCTTGCTTCGTGCAATCGCTGTCGCCGCCCCGCGCCGTCAGGCTCTTCGCCCAGGTGTTCCAGGAAGAAGGCATGGGCGTCCTGGACACCTTCGAACCCTTCGATGCGCAGCTCGACGGCGCGATCCTCACCGCGACGCTGCCGCCGCAAGTCTTCTCGGATCGCCGACGGGCTGACGCCACCTTCGAAGCGGTCATCGTCGTCGCGTCGACCCCCGGCCCCGCAGGCGCGAGGGCTCGCTCCAGCGGGCCTCGCACGGGTCACGCCGTGTCCGACCGGTGAGGGACGGGGGCGCCCCTTCGGCGTTCGCTGTCAAGGTCGCAATCCGGCACACCGATGCCCCAGCGGCCGGCGATGGGGGGCCATTCCTTCAGATCGGCAGCACGCTCAAGAAGAACCGGCTCAGCCAGCCGATGCCCTGCGCGTCGGCCTGCTGGCCGCGGCCGCGGTGCTCGATGCGCACGTTGGCGATCTGTGCGCTCGGCACCGAGTTGCCCGGCTGGATGGCGCGCGGGTCGACCTGGCCGGAGAAGCGCAGCACGTCGACGTTGGCGTTCACGCCGATCTGCTTTTCGCCGGCGATGAGCAGGTGGCCGTTGGGCAGCACGCCGGTGACCACCGCGGTGATGGTGCCGGTGAAGGTGTTGCTGCTCTCGGTGGCGCCCTTGCCGGTAAAGCTGTTGCTGGAGCTGCCCTCGGCGCTGCCGCGCGCCAGGGCCTTGGGCTTGATGAACGGCAGCGCCGTGACGCTGGCCTCCACGCTGCCGCTCTTGTCGACGGTGCTCGTGCTCTTCTGACTCGCGCTCACGTTCTCCACGATCTGCACCGTGAGCGTGTCCCCCACCAGGCGCGCCCGATGGTCCTCGAACAGCGGCCGGTACTGCCCGGCCTGGAAGATCGCGCCGTTGGCCGGCGGCGCGGCGACGGGTGGCGACGCGGCCGGCGCGGCGTAGGTGGGCTGCGCCACGTCCACCTTGGGCGTGCCGAAGCTGGCGCAGCCAGCAAGAAGGACTGGAACCAGGACAGGAAGTGCGAACAGACGCGACATACAGGGCACCACTCGGTAGAAAGCCCAGCAAACGCCGTGGATCTGGCTTTGCCAGGCCACTGGCGTTGCCCCCTCGGGGGGCCGCCGTCAGGCGGTAGGGGGGGTCTCAAATCAGATCTGGCTCAGGCGCTGCAGCATCTGGTCCGAGGTCTGGATCGCCTTGGAGTTCATCTCGTAGGCGCGCTGGGTCTGGATCATCGCCACCAGTTCCTCCACCACGTTGACGTTGGAGGTCTCGACGAAGCCCTGCTGCAGCGTGCCCAGGCCGTTGGTGCCGGGTGCGCCGGCGTTGGCCGTGCCGGAGGCCGCGGTCTCGGTGTAGAGGTTCTGGCCGCGCGGCTCCAGGCCGGCCGGGTTGACGAAGCTGGCCAGAACGAGATTGCCCGCGGGCTGCGGCTGGGTCTGCTGCGGCAGCGTCACCGTGACCGTGCCGTCGTTGCCGATGGTGATGCTCTGCGCCGTCGCAGGGATCTGCACGCCGGGCACCACGTAGCCGTTGCTGGTCACCAGCTGGCCTTGCGCATCGACCTGGAAGGAGCCGTCGCGGGTGTAGCCGGTGGTGCCGTCCGGCAATTCGACCTGGAAGAAGCCCTGCCCCTTGATGGCGACGTCCAGGGAGTTGGTGGTCTGCTGCAGGTTGCCCTGGCTGAAGTTGCGGGCTGTGGCCACCGCGCGGGTGCCCAGGCCCAGCTGCAGGCCGGTGGGCAGCTGCGTCTGCTCGGTGCTGTTGGCGCCGACCTGGCGCAGGTTTTGGTAGATCAGGTCCTCGAAGACCGCGTGCGAGCGCTTGTAGCCGTTGGTGGAGGCGTTGGCGAGGTTGTGGGCGATGGTGTCCAGCTGGGTCTGCTGGGCTTCCATCCCGGTCTTCGAAATCCACAACGAACGGATCATCTTCAGGCTCCTTGGCGTGTTTGCATGGTGCAAGGAGCTTGAGGGTCGCAAGGCGTGGATAAGCAGGCCTTTGCCCTTCCAGTTCGAAGCCGGTGAGTGCGCCCCCCGGCCTGTCGACCTGCGGTCGAGGGGCCGGGGGGCGGGGCCGGGTCAGCGGCGCGGGTAGCTGCCCATCGGGCTGGAGATGACCGCAGGCGGCGGCGCTCCGCGGGCGCCGCGGCTCTCGCGGAAGTCCACCCAGGCCTCCAGCGCGTCGAGCTGCGGTCCGATCAGGGCGTCGTAGGGCGCCCCGCCGTGGCCCATGCCGGGGATGTAGTAGACGGCCAGCACCTCACGGGCGCCCGCCGCGCCGAGGTTCGCTTCGACCAGGCGGATGTAGGCCTCGGTCTCTCCCGGCACGACGATGGGGTCGTGGCTGCCGTGGGCGATGATGATCGGCTTCACGAGCCGCCCGGTGTTGTCGAAGCGGCGCAGGTCGTTGGCCACCGGCGGCGGGCTGAAGCGCGGATCCCACAGCTTGGCTTCCGCCTCGGTCACCGTGCCGTCCCCGTTGGGGTCGTAGAAGCGGTCGAACTTCTCCAGCGAGGTCATCAGGTAGCCGAGGATGGCGTCGTACTGCCCCAGGGGCCAGCCGGCGGCCGGCGACGGCCAGCGGTACTCGGAGCCGACCGGGCGGCCGATGTTGAACGGCAGGCCTTGCACCTGCGCTGGCATCTGGTAGATGTTGGTCAGCGCCTGGATCTGCGCGGCGCTCAGTGGCGGGGACAGCGGCTGCGCGGCGGGATCCCAGGCCGGGTTGGCCTGGCGGGCGGCGATGATGTCGTTGATGCGCGAAGCGATGACATCGAAGTTGCGCAGGAAGCCCGCGTTGGAGGCCATCCACTCCAGGTGCGAGGTGATGCCGTAGCCGGCCACGCCGCCGTCGTACAGCTGCGGGTAGTCCTCGACCATCATCTTGGTGTTGTGGCCGCCGTTGGAGCCGCCCACCATGAACGTGCGGCTGGCGTGCCGCCCGTAGTGGCGGGCCACCGTGGACTGGCTGTAATGGGTCAGCTGCAGGATGCGGCGACGCGACTCGAAGTACTTGTCCTCGGGCCGTTCGATGATGTCGTAGCGGTACCAGCCCTGGTCGCTGAGCGCGTAGGCATAGCCCTTCTGCAGGCCCACCGTCTTGAACGCGCCGGCCGACGCCTCGGTGCCCGAATAGCCGCGCGCGCCGATGAGCAGCTTGCCGTTCCATTGCACCGGCATGGCCAGCTGGAACTTGGCGTCGCCCAGGCGCCCGTGGATGTAGCGGTGCGGCACCGGGCTCTGCCGGATCTCGTCGACGTCGATGATGGTCTGGGCCCGCGCCACGCCGACCAGCAGCAGTGCGGCGAGGACGCCGAGCATCAGCAGGGTCAGGGAGCGCAGCAACGCGGGCAGCCAACGCGCCGACACCGCGCCGCCCCACCCGTGATGGGATCGTGTACTCATGGAAGTCTCCTCGTTGGATGTGATGGCGCACGGTGCGCCAGGGACAGGCCGCAGCCATGCTCCTCCAACCTAGTCCGGCTTGCCGAAGCCGCCCGTCCCATGAACTAGGGGTGGTGGCATGGCCGGGTCCGAGGGCACGCGCGCGCGTTGTCGGGGCCAGGACGCCTGCACGGTGCACGCTCGCACAACCACGCTGCGGGAAGCCGCCATCAGGATTTCACCGATCGGGTTTGCACTCTTCAGGCCTGCTCCTGCCTTGCCTAGCGTCGGGCCGTCGCATCGAGAGCCGCCCTTGACCCCTCGCCTGACCGTCATCACCCTCGGCGTCGACGACCTGCCGCGTGCGCTGCGTTTCTACCGCGAGGGGCTGGGCCTGCCCACGCCCGGCATCATCGGCACCGAGTTCGAGCACGGGGCGGTGGTGTTCATCGAGCTGCAGGCGGGGCTGAAGCTCGCGCTGTGGCCGCGGGCCAGCCTGTCGCACGACAGCGGCCTGCCCTGCCCCTCGGGCACCCCCGCCACCTGCACCCTCGGCCACAACGTGGGCAGCGCCGAGGAGGTCGATGCGGTGCTGCAGGAGGCCCGGCAGGCGGGCGCCACCATCGTGAAGCCGGGACGGCCGACGTCCTGGGGCGGCTACAGCGGCTACTTCAGCGACCCCGACGGCCACCTGTGGGAGGTGGTGTTCAACCCGCAGGCGGTGCCGGGGATCTGACCAGCCGCCGCTCCGCGCGGAAAGGGCGCCGTGCGCTTGCTGCAGTACCGGTGTCGCCACCGGTCCTGCAGGCGCACGCACCCTCAGAACGACCGGAACCAGGTGCCCACGTAGAGCTTGCGATCCGGGCCGCGGAACGACAGCCCGAACTCGCGGAAGTCGCCCGCCTGGTTGGACAGGTCGATGACCCGGTTGGCGACGTCCGGGGTGCACAGCGGGTTGGGGTTGCTGCCCAGCGAGGCGGTCACCGGCGACAGGCTGGTGCCGGAGCGCCAGCCGGCCCACTCGGTGCCCACGCCGGTGGTGTCTCCGAAGGTGGCCGGCTCGAACTGCACGCTGCTGCGGATCACGTAGTTGGCCGTCTCGTTCTGGCTGTTGGTGCGCGACTCCACGCCCTGCCCGAAGACATACCCCGACAGCACGGTGACCCCGGCGGGCGCCGTCCAGCCATAGGTCTCGAAGGTGGTGATCGGCCCGGCCTTGCTGCCGGTGGGCGACAGGTAGTCGTCGATGTGCGCCTGCGACAGCGCGGGCCACGGCTTGTCCACCCCGCTCGCCGCGTTCTCCCCGGCGCCTTCGCTGCGGATGTGGAGGATCTCGTCCGGCTCGTTGCCGGTGTTCGAGAAGCGGAACACCTCCACCGTGTACATCGACCACGCCGGCAGCAGGCTCGCCTGGTCGGCCACCGGGGCCGGGGAGATCTCCTGGAACTGCTGCGTGGTGCTGTTGCGCACGGGCGTCGGCAGGGTCAGCGGGCTGCCGTCCAGGGCCGCCGCATCCAGGACGAAGTCCGCCGCGCCGTTGCCGGTCCAGAACTGGATTTCGCCGGTGTTGTTGGTCCGCAGGTCGCCCTGCTGGTTGACGATGGCCAGGCGGTCCTCGGTGCCGCAGCGCTGGGATCGGGTGAGCACCACCCCGGCGGCCGGCAGGCCCGGCCCCTTGATGCGCACCGTGCGTACCTGGGAGGTGTCGCCCGTCGAGAGGTCGAAGATCAACCGCAGGGTCGACTCGAAGCGGTCGCGCTGGAAGTAGCTGGTCGAGGTGGCGCCCGCAGTGGTGTCGGCGTTGATGCGGCGGTACAGGCGCGGCTGCACGCTGACGTTGTACGGACGCTGGTTGCCCACCGTGGCCCACTGGCCGTTCACCTTCGCCACCACCCAGTGCGCCGTCAGCACCCGCCCGCTGAGCGTGGTCACCGGGTACCGCACCACGTAGCAGGGGGCGGTGTTGCAGTACGGGTGCTTGGCCACGCGCGGATCGGTGTACTGGGCGGGTGCCAGGGCCAGCTCGATGGTCGGGTGGCCGACGGTCGCGCCGGTGAAGCGGTCCTTGGCGAAGGTGAACTGGCCCGCATCCTCCATCCAGGTGCGGCCATTGGCCTTCCAGTCCGGCACCGCGAAGTCGCAGGTCGCATGCAGGGCCGTGACCTTGCCTTCGGCATCCAGGGTGACGCGCTGGGTGCGCGGCAAGGCGAGGCAGTCGCGCAGCTTGTTGCCGAGGCTGGTGAGTTCCGCGACGGTGGGGGTGTCGGCTTGCGAGGCAGGCAGCGTGGGGGCCGCGGTGGGGGTGGCGACCAGCGCCGGCGTGAGGATCACTTCGGCAGGCGTGGCGCCCACCTCCACCGGCGCGGCCAGGTTGCGCAGGACCACCCCGTCCTGTCCGGTCTGCACCTCCACCCGTGACAGCACCGCGTCGATGCCGGTGCCATCGGCGCTGAACGGGGTCTTCAAGGGGTCGAAACCGCTGCCCAGCAGCGTGGCCGTCGCGCTGTCGGTCCTGAGGGTGTTGACGACCAGGGCGTGCGCGTTGTCGACCTTCTCGGCGGTCACGTTGGCGCTCAGAGCGGCCGCCGTGGCCAGGGCCTCGGGGTCGCCGCCGGGGGCGAGCAAGGCGGCCGCCGCATGCGTCAGCGGCGTGATGTTCACCGTGTTCTGCGTCTGCGCGGCGAGCCCGGGCACCAAGGCGCTGTAGCTCACGGGCGCGCCTTCCTGCTGCCCGCTGACGGTCACCAGCAGCGGCGCCCGCAGGCCCGTCACGTCGATGCTGTACTGACCGTTGGCCCCGGTGGTCACCGCGGGCGGATCGGCCGTGGCGGCATCGGCATCGACCACCTGCACGCTCGCTCCCGCCAAAGGGGCCCCCGCGGCCGCCACGCCGCTGATGACGGTGGCCGCCGGGGGCGGATCGTCGTCGTCGTCGCTGCCACCGCAGCTGGCCAGCGCGAGCACGGCAACGGTCAGCAGCGACAGGCGCGGCAAGCGGTTCGCCAAGCGGTTCGGCATGCGGGTCGGGGTCGAGGGGCGTGCAGTCATGAGGCTCTCCCAGGGCGTCAACGATGGGAGGGATGCTCGGAGCCCGACCGTCGGGCCGCATCCTTCGAATGGATGAAGCGCGACCCCCTTGCTTGCGGGAGGCTGGGGCTCAGGGACAGCCGAACGCGCGCACCAGGTCGGCCTGCCGCGTGCAGCCGGTCTTCGCGAACAAGGCACGCAGCTGCGTGCGCACGGTGGTGCGGCTCACACCGAGCCGGTCGGCGATGGAGGCCGGGGATTCGCCTTCCAGCAGGCCCAGCAGCACCCTGAACTCCGCCGGGGTCAGCCGATGACGGGTGGCCATGCGGGCACGCCACTGGGCCCGCAGCTCGTCGTCGGCCGGCAGCCGCACCATCAGCAGGGCCTGGGCACGCGGCCAGCGCTGCACGAACGAAGGCACAGCGCCCACGCCGGCGAATTGCAGGACGGCCGCCCCCGCACGCTCACTCCCCAGGCAGGCGACACGACGGCAACTGCCAGCCACGCTGACGCGCGACAGCGCTTCACGCAGCTCCTCCTGTCCGACGTCGCCCACGCCGCTCAGTCGGCCTGCCACCATCCGCACGCCCAGCGGGTCGGCGACGAGGCGGTGCGCCGGCGGGTTCATGAACTCGATCCATGCGTCCGCGCGCAGCACCCAGGCCGGCTGGTCGAGCACCTGCAGGGTCTCCTCGACCGCGCCCAACGCCGCCGCGCGCGCCGTCATCACCTCCCGGCGAAGGGCCTGCTGCAGCTGCGGCCACAGCGCGCCCAGGGCCTGGCGTTCCTCCTGTGCGAAGTCTTCGCGGGAATCGGGCCGATAGAACGAGAGATGGGCCAGCGGCGCATGCTCGTCGTCCTCGTCGGTCAGGCGCAACGACACCAGGTGCTCGATGCCCTGCGGACGCAGGAAGTCCGCATGGAAGGCGGTGCGGCGCAGCTCCTGCGCCGACAGCACCTCGCTGCCCCGCACCGCCTGCCCGGCGCGCACCCGCAGCCCGCGGCGCTGCAGCGCCGCGAACCACTCGTCCTGCCCGGCCCACTGCGCGATGTAGTCCGCCAGCGAGTCCCTGGCGCAACCGCACGATGCCTGGGGCACCCCCGCTGCCGGTCGCACGCTGAACAGCGACGCGCCCGAAGCGTCCAGCCCCTTCGCCAGGATCTCCAGCATCCCCGACCAGCCGCGGTCGGCCAGCGCATCGGGACGCAGGGCGGCGACCGCCCGCTGCAGGTCCAGCCCCATCGGCGCCTCCCCTCCGGCAGTTCCCCTGTCCTGCGGGTGGCGTGTCCATGCCCTCCCCGCCCCAGGGACTGCTGCGGATGATGTCGCGTCGCGGCGCACCGGCCCCTCCCATGGGCTAGGGATCCGCCGCACCACGGGCATGGGTCGCGCCCGCGGGTTCAGCCGCCCACGCCGCCTGCCGCCGGCCCCGCCTGGGCCACCTTGTGCAGCAGTTCAGCCAGCATCAGCCGCTCGCCCTCGCTCAAGGCCGACAGCGCCTGGCGTTCCGCCGCCAGCAGGCGGCTCGACGCCTCCTGGCAGGTGTGTTCCCCTGCGGGCGTGAGCCACAGCTGCTGCGCGCGGCGGTCGGCATCGCTGCGCTCGCGGCGGATCCAGCCGCGCGCCTGCAGCCGGTCGACCTGCAGCGTGACGCTGGGCGCCGGCAGCGACAGCGCCTGCGCCAGCCGCGAGGGCGACACGCCGGGGTTGTCGTGCACCAGGGCCAGCAGCGTGTAGGCCACCGGCTTGAGGTCCAGGGGCGTGCCCACCTCGCGGTCGAAGACGGCCAGGGTGCACACCGAGGCCTGGGCGACCTGGTAGCCGATCAAGCGGTGCACCGTGGGCTGCACCAGGTCGCCTTGCGGGGTGAGAGGACGCTGCATGCGGTCGATTGTGATGCCCGCGGCGCCGCGCGCCGCACCCCGGCCGCACGGCAGTGCTTGGAACGATGAAGCATTGCCCCCCTCGTTTTCCCGGTCATGGCGAGGGTAAACGCGCTCGTGCTGCGCCAGGTCAATACTTAAGATCCTGAAGCAGTTCAGCCGATCTCATGCACGTCCAGCACCACCTGGCGGGCCTGTCGCGATCCGACAGCCAGGGCCATGGTGCGGTTCAGGTGCTGCCAGGCGGGGGCGGCCGTGCCCAGGCGGATGAGGGTGCGAAAGAAGTAGCTGGCGGGGTCCACCGGCTCGCCGGCCGCCAGGCGCCGCAGCACCTCCGGCGGGCCGTGGCGCAGGCCGCGGCTGTCGACCTCGACCAGGCTGCCGTCGTCCAGACGCAGGACGTAATGCGCCTGGATCTCCAGCACGCCGTCGTCGCGCAGCACCTGCCAGTCGACCCCGCCGGGCACCACCACGCCCTGCAGGTCGGGGCCGAGGACGCGGCCGCCCTGCAGGGGCACATAGCGGCGCTCGCCCCCATGCGGCAGTCGCCCCAGCGAGACGACCTCGCCCACATCGACCTCGATGCGGCACAGGGGACGGAAGGCGGGCGGGGTGAGGTCGGTCGTGGACATGGCGGACGGCAGAGGATGAACGGTTGCGGATGCCCGGACCATAACGACGCCGGCCGAGGCCGGCGGTCGGCCGAGAGGATGACGGCAGGGCGGACCACAGACAGGAAGCGGGAGACATCGATGGAATGCTGGACGACGGACGAGGCCGGGCCGGACCCGGCCGCCCACGCGGTCGCGGGGCTGTTCGAGGCGGTCGCCGCGCCGCACTTCGCCGGCTCGGCGCTGGGCGAGCTGCACCGCGCCG
>OFDC01001680.1_pt1 | contig 11213 bp, 10 predicted proteins | sample 1520941 | NCBI WGS metagenome assembly OFDC01 (sample SAMEA94258168, study PRJEB24077) | hot springs metagenome | biome: Aquatic biome; feature: Water | place: India | collected 2012-12-06 | depth 5 m | reverse complement strand
TGCCAGCGCCGTTGGGCCCGAGCAGGCCGAACACCTCACCCGGGCGCACCTCGAACGTCAGGCCTTCGACGGCCGTGCGCGCGCCGAAGCGCTTCTCGAGTCCCTCGACGCGAATGCCTGACATGGACCCTTCGAACTGCGCCGAGCGCCGCGCGATTCCCGCTCGCGGCTACTCGATGGTGACGAGCACGAACTTGTTGTTCAGGCCCTCGGTGGTGATCTCCCGGGCCGTGCCGCCCTGCCCGTTGATCGTCGTGATCAGCCCGCGCACCCGGGAGTGCTCGGTGATCACGAAGACCCGCGTGCCCGCGTAGGTGCGCAGGAAGTCCGCGGTGGAGCCCGTGCAGTACTTGAGCCCGCACTCCTCGGCGACGACGTGGTTGCCGGTGTAGAAGTTCTCGCCCTTCCAGTTCATCTGGTGCGCGATGATGGGGTCGAAGGGGAAGCGCGGGTCGGCCGTGGAGGGCCGACGCGCGGCGTAGTACCGCTCGAACAGCGGGCGCTGCGACCAGTGCGGGGTCACGTCGATCATGTACACGTCGAGCGCCCACACCGAGAAGAGCACCGCCGTCGCCGCAGCGCCGCGGAGCGCGACGAGACGCCGAACGGCTACCAGGTCATCCAGCAGATCACCGAGCGCAGCGCAGGTGTGTGGAAGCCCAGCCCCGGCTCGGTCTACCCGACCATCCAACAGCTGCAGGACGAGGAGCTCGTGCAGCTCGATGACGCCGAGGGTCGTCGCTCGCTGCGGCTGACCGACAAGGGCGCCGCCTGGTGCGCCGAGCACGCCGACGAGCTCGCCGCCGTCTGGGTGCCCTTCGACCGCCGCAACGACGGCGCCGAGGCGGGCGACGGCAAGGGCTCCGGTCACGCCGACATCAAGGCGGAGATCGGCCAGGTGATGGGCGCCGTGTGGCAGATCGTCACCTCCGGCTCCGAGAGCCAGCGCCGCGCCGCGGTCGAGGTGCTCGTCGAGGCCCGGCGGGGGCTCTACGGCATCCTCGCCGACGGTCCCGAGGCCGAGACCCCCGACGAGCTGGACGACGCCGACGACGCCGACGACGCCGGTCGGCCCGACGCCTGACCCAGGCAGCAGGCTCACCAGCTGCGGCCCCGCACGTGATCCGTGCGGGGCCGCTGTGCGTGGTGGAGGCGCCGGGATTGACGGGGCCGATGCGCGGATAGGCTGCAGCGCGTGACCCGTCGCCCCGCCCTCCTCGCCGCAGGCGCCTCCCTGGCCTGGCTGACGCTGACGACCGGGTACGCCGTCGCGGCCGCCGAGCCGCCCGCGCCGATCGACCTCGAGGGAGCGTCCCTCCCGGGCGGCGAGGGGAGCACGAACCCGGCCGACCCGACCACGATCGGGCCCGGGCTGTGGGCCGACACCCTCGGCCCCTCGACCGCGCAGAACGCGCACCACTTCACCTACGAGCGGCGGATCAAGGACAGCACGGTCCACGTCGGCGTGGTCGCGGCGCCGACGTCGACCGAGAGCGACGGCCTCAAGATCGACGTGGGGGTCGTGGAGGCGGACGGGACCGTCACGGCCTGCGGCTCGCAGACGGACTCGCCCACCTACAACGTGCCCTACGGCCTCGTGGGCGTGGCCGTCGAGGTCGGGCCCACCACGGCCGACGCGACCGACCGGCCGGCCTGCCTGCGCGCCGACACCCTGCAGCTCGTGGTGAGCCGCGGCACCTACACCAACCCCTCCGAGCTCCCGGTCGCCATCAAGATCGTCGAGGAGGCCCCGGTGTCCGGCGCCGCGTCGCTGCCGGAGCCCGGCGAGGAGATCGCGCTGGACGTCCCCGACGCCGGTGAGCCCCGCGAGCTCCGGGGCGCCGACTCCTTCGAAGGCGCCCCGCAGCTCGACCCGGTCTCCGGTGGCACCACCGTCTCGACCGACCTGGCCCAGGGCACCGAGCAGCTCTGGCGGGTCGGCGTGCAGTGGGGCCAGCAGCTCGTCGTACGCGCCAGCGCTCCCCGGGGCGACGAGGCCGAGCTCGAAGGCCGTTACAGCGGCATCCCCCTGCGGGTGCGGCTGATCGACCCGCGGCGCGAGGTCTTCGCCCTCAACGCCGACGTGGAGGGGCAGTCGGCCGACGGCGCCTACACCGCAGAGGAGGCCGTGGAGCTGGTCGCCGGCAGCCGCCCGCTGCTCTACCGCAACCGCTTCGACGACCACCTCCCCGTCGTCCCGGGCGACTTCTGGATCGCGGTGTCGGCTGCGCCGGCCACGGCTCGCATCGACCCCGCGACGGACCGGCCGCTCACCTTCTCGGCGAGCGCCCGCGTGATTATCCCCGCAGGCGGCGAGACCTGGTCGGATCCGGTCAAGCTAAAGGTGGAGCCCCTGGCTCACCTCGCGATCAGCCTGCACTACCCCGCCGCCCCCACGGTCCAGACGGGGCATCCGGGCTCACGAGCGACGTCCTATGTCCTAACCGGCGATCATACTGCGGCGACCGACCTCCCCGGCGCCAAGACCGCTGACCGCTGGTTCCAGATCGCCGGCGTCGATGTCGGCTCCGAGAAGGCCTCCGCCATCGTCGCGTTCGGCGACAGCATCACCGACGGCTACGGCGTTCAGCCGAACACCAACCTGCGCTGGACGGACGGGCTGATCGAACGCCTCAAGGGCAGGAACATCGCCGTCCTCAACCTCGGCATCGGCGGCAATCGCGTGCTTGCTGACGGCCTGGGCCCCAGCGGGGTGTCGCGCTTTGATCGCGATGTGCTCTCGCAGTCGGGTGTCACCCACGTCGTCATCCTAGAGGGCGTCAACGATCTGGGCGTGTTGAACCGCGATCAGAGCCAGGACGCCGCCGCCAACGCCCGCATGGCGCAGGACCTGATCAAGGCCTACGCCGGCATGGTCGCCAAGGCTCGCGCCAAGGGGATCAAGGCCATCGGCGCGACGATCCTCCCCTACTCGGGCTCGGCCTACTACCACCCGCCGGCGGAGGCGGAAGCGGCGCGTCAGACAATCAACGCTTGGATCCGCGCGCCCGGCAATTTCGACGCGGTGATCGACTGGGACGCCGTGCTGCGCGACCCCGCGCGCCCAACCTATCTGCTTACGGCCTATGACAATGATGGGCTCCATCCCAACATGGCGGGCTACAAGGCGATGGCCGACGCCATTCCGCTGAGCCTGTTCGAAAGCCGCTAACCCATGCGCATCGTAATCTCCGCCGTCCTGGCCCTGACGCTGGCGGGCGCGGCCCAAGCGGCGGACAAGCCGGTCATCGCCGTGACGTGGGACGACCTTCCCGCCCACAGCGCCCTGCCGCCGGGCGTCACCCGCGTGCAAGTCGCCGCCGATCTTCTGAAAGCCTCGGCGGAAGCCAAGGCGCCCGCCTTCGGCTTCATCAACGCGGTGCAGAACGAACGCGAGCCCGACGCCGCGCCAGTCCTCAAGATGTGGCGCGACGCGGGCCAGCCGCTGGGCAACCACACCTGGTCGCATCAGAACCTCGCTAGTCTGACGCCCCAAGCCTTCATCGCCGAGATCGAGCGCAACGAGCCGGCGCTGAAAGCCCTGATGGGCGAGGAAGACTGGCGCTGGCTGCGCTATCCCTTCCTGTCCGAAGGCGACACGGCGGAAAGGCGATTGGCCGTCCGGTCCTGGCTGGCCGCCAATCACTACAAGATCGCCAGCGTCACCCTGAGCTTTGGCGACTACGCCTACAACGAGCCCTACGCCCGTTGCGTGGCCAAGGGCGACCAGGCCGCAATCGCCGAACTTGAGCGACGTTTTCTGGACGGCGCAGCCGCCGACGCTGACCGTGCGCGCGCCATGAGCCACGCGCTGTTCGGCAAGGACATACCCTATGTCCTGCTGATGCATGGCGGAGCCTTCGACGCGCGCATGGCCCGTCGCCTGTTCAAGCTCTATCAGGACAAGGGCTTTGAATTCACGACCCTGACAGAAGCCCAGAAACACCCGTTCTACCGGACGGATACCGACCCAGGCCTGCCACCCGAACCGACCACGCTGGACGCCGCTTTGCGGGCCAAGGGCCTGCCGGTTCCGGCCAATCCGGTGGACCTCTCCCCGCTCGACGCGATGTGCCGCTGAGCGCGGCCCGCGTTGCAAGTCGGAAACAACTTCACTGCTGACAAGCGCCGCGCGCCCGCATAGCGTCCCGCGCCATGAAAAAGCCCTCGCTCACGGCGCTCGCGGCCGTTCTCGCCCTTTCCACGCCTGCTCTGGCGGAGAAACTCACCCCGGAACGCATTTTCGCCGATCCCAGCCTGAGCGGTCCCACGGCGCGAGGCGTGGCTCTGTCTCCGGACGGCAAGCGTGTCACCTATCTGAAGGGTAAGCCCGAAGCCGCGAACATCCAGGACCTCTGGGCGGCCGACGTGAAGGGCGGCGAACCCTACCGCCTGATCGACAGCGCCGCGCTGTCTTCCGGCGACAAGGAACTCTCGGAAGCCGAAAAGGCCCGCCGCGAACGCGCCCGCGTCTCGGCCCGGGGCATTGTCGAGTACAGCTGGGACCGTCAGGGCCGCTTCATCCTGGTCCCGCTGGATGGTGACCTTTATCTGGACTCTGTCGCTGACGGGAAGATCACCCGCCTGACGGAGACGCCTGGCGACGAGGTTGACGCCAAGGTTTCGCCCAAGGGCGGCTACGTCTCGTACGTCCGCGACCAGAACCTTTATATCAAGCCGGTCGCCGGCGGCGCAGAGACGGCGCTGACCACCGAGGGCAAGGACGCCCTGTCGTTCGGCGTGGCCGAATTCATCGTCCAGGAGGAGCTCGACCGTTTCACCGGCTACTGGTGGAGCCCGGACGAAAGCCACATCGTCTACACCCGCGTCGACGAGAGCGGCGTCGACATCGTGCCGCGCGCCGACATCGGTCCGGGCGGGGCCACCGTCGTCAACCAGCGCTATCCGCGCGCGGGTCGCCCGAACGCCGTCGTTGATCTGTTCGTCCGCGACCTGGCTTCCGGCAAGGTCACGGCTTTGGACCTGGGCGCCAACAAGGACATCTATGTCGCGCGCGTCGCCTGGTCGGCCGACGGCAAAATGGTCTATGTCCAGCGCCTGTCGCGCGACCAGAAGACGCTGGACCTCTTGGCCTTCGACGCGGCCACGGGCGGGGGCAAGACCATCCTGACCGACACCGATCCGCACTTCGTCGAGGTCAGCAACGACTTCCGTCCGCTGAAGGACGGCACGTTCCTGTGGGGTTCGGAGAAGGACGGCAACCAGCATCTCTATCGCTACGCCGCCGATGGCAAGCTGATCGCCCAGATCACCAAGGGGGACTGGCCGGTCGTCGGCCTGGAAGGCGTGGACGAGGCCCGCAAGGTTGCTATCTTCTCGGCCTCGATCGACACGCCGATCGAGCGCCGCCTCTATGAGGTGAGCTACGCCAAGCCGGGCAAGCCCAAGCCCCTGACCTCGGCCGGCGGCTGGTGGGCCGCCAAGGTGGCCGACGCTGGCGGCGCCTTCGCCGGCACCTACAGCGACCCCAAGACCCCGCCGCAGACCGCGCTCTATTCGGCCGACGGCAAGCGCGTGCGCTGGATCGAGGAAAACAAGCTGGCCGAGGGTCACCCTTACTGGCCTTACGCGGCCAGTCTGCCGCAGCCGGAGTTCGGCTCCCTGAAGGCGGCGGACGGCGAAACGCTGCACTACGAGATTATCAAGCCGATCGGCTTCGATCCAAACAAGAAGTATCCGGCTATCGTCTCGGTCTATGGCGGCCCGCACGCCCAGCGCGTCATGAAGAGCTGGCACAGCCCCTCGGAGCGCACCTATCTCGAGGCCGGCTATGTGATCTTCAAGCTGGACAACCGCGGCAGCGGCAACCGTTCGGCCAAGTTCATGCGCGCCCTGGACCGCAAGCTCGGCACTGTCGAGGTCGATGACCAACTGCTGGGCGCAAAGTTCCTGGCCAGCCAGCCCTATGTCGACGCCGACAAGCTGGGCGTGATGGGCTGGTCGTACGGCGGCTTCATGACCCTGATGCTGCTGACCGCCGACAATACGCCGTTCAAGGCTGGCGCGGCAGGCGCCCCGCCGACCGAGTGGAGCCTGTACGACACGGCCTATACCGAGCGCTACATGGGCAAGCCCGACGAGAACAAGGCTGGCTACGCCTATTCGGACATCAACAACCGGCTCGACAAACTGGCGCCGGGCAGCCTGCTGCTGCTGCACGGCATGGCCGACGACAACGTCATTTTCGAGAACAGCACACGCCTGATGGCGGCGCTGCAGCGCAAGGCGATCCTGTTCGAGATGGCCATGTATCCCGGCGAGCGTCACAGCGCCCCGGGCAGCAAGACGAAGGGTCTCAGCGTCCTGAAGACCCACCTGGACTTCTTCGATCGCAAGCTGAAGGGCCAGTAGATCCTAGACTGGCTCGCGCCTGCTCCCAGGGCGCGGGTCTCCTTCCCTGCGACATCGCGCCCTCCCGGCTCGACCTTATGTCGCAGGGCAAGGGTGCGGCCCGGGGCGTATGGTTAAGGCGCTGACTGAGGGAACCGCGCCATGACCAAGTCTCCTGACGCCGCCGTTGAATGGCTGCTCGACACCGTCAAAGAAGCGATCGAAAACGGCCGCGCCACGGTCGAAGACCTCGAAGAGTGGCTGCTGGCGGCCATCCTGCTGGAAGAGATGACGTTGGACGAGGAGCAGGATCGCCAGGATTCCCGCGCGCTCGACACCTGGCTAAGCGGATCCAAGACGCTTCACTAACATACGGCCAACACCTCTAGATGGCGTCGTAGGCGAGGCGCATCCGCCTCAACGCTGTTCGCGGAAGGGCGAGTATTCCTCCGCCAGCATTTCCATATCGCTCTCCACCGCCGCGCGTTCACGTTCCAGATAGCGCGCCACAGGCTCACGCAGCATGGGATCGGCGATCCAGTGTGCGGAATAGACGGGGCTTGGCAGATAGCCCCGAGCGATCTTGTGCTGCCCTTGCGCGCCGGCCTCGACGCGCGGCAGGCCAAGGCGGATCGCATGCTCGATCGCTTGGTAGTAGCAAAGCTCGAAATGCAGGAACGGCACGTCCTCGACACAGCCCCAGTGACGGCCGTACAGGCAGTCACGCCCGATCAGGTTCAGCGCCCCCGCAATCCAGGGACCGCCCGGTCGGCGCGCCAGGATCAGCAGCACCTTGTCGGCCATGCGCTGACCCAGCAGCGAAAAGAATGGGCGGTTCAGGTAGGGCCGCCCCCACTTGCGCCCGCCGGTGTCCATGTAGAAGGCGAAGAAGGCGTCCCAGTGCTCCTCGGTCAGTTCCGCGCCCGTCAGTGCAACGATCTCCAACCCGTCCTGGGCGTCACGCCGCTCCCGGCGGATGGTCTTGCGCCGATTGGCCGATAGCGCGGCCAAGAAGTCGTCGAAGTCGCCGTAGCCCCGGTTCTCCCAGTGATACTGCTGGTCCTGACGCAGCAGCATTCCCCGTTCGCCCATCCAGCGCCACTGGTCCTCGACCGGGAAGGTGACGTGCAGCGACGAGGCGCCCATCCGTTCACAAAGGGTCAGCGCGCCGCCCAGCAGCGCCGAGCGTCCATCATCGGTGTCGATGTCTGGCCGAACGATCAGCCGCGAGCCGGTCACCGGCGAGAACGGCGACGAACACTGGAGCTTGGGATAATAGCGCCCGCCCGCCCGCTCATAGGCGTCGGCCCAAGAGTGGTCGAAAACGTATTCCCCCTGGCTGTGGGACTTCAGGTACAGCGGCATAACGGCGGCGACCTGTTCCGCCTCGTCCAGCACCGACAGATGCTGCGGCGCCCAGCCTGTGCGGGCGCTGACGCATCCGGCCTCCTCCAGGATCGACAGAAAATCGTAGGAGACAAACGGGTCACCGGTGGGCGCGGCGCAAGCGTCCCAGGCGTCCCGGCCGATCTCGCTGACCGCCCGATGGACGCGAACCGACGCCTGAACCCCAACGGGACGCGATGTCACGCGTGGAAGCCCTCGAAGATCAGGTTGTCGCAGTGATCTCTTACCGCGTCCCACTGGGCGGGTGTTCGCACTGTCCAGGCGATCACGGGCATGCCCTTGGCGCGATAGAGGTCGGCCTTGGGACTGGGCAGCATGTCCAGTCCCAAGGCGAGAAAGTCGGGCCGCGCGATCTCGACATGCTCAAGGTCGGCCATCGCCTTGCGGATCTCCGGCGCGACGTGGCGCGCGCCTTCGTCGTTCCAGCTGTAGCTGTCCAGGCCCCGCAGGATCTGCGGATGGTGGTCAGCGAACCACGCGTGCGAATAGGGATTGAACCCGATGATGGCGGTCGGCCCGTTGTGGTCGATCAGGATTTCGGACACCCGCTTTTCCAGCGCGCCAACTTCGCCAAACGGTGTCTTGAGTTCGATATGGACCATGGCGCGATGGCCGATGACGGTCAGGGCCTCAGCCAGGGTCGGGATCGTCTCGTCCGTCCCCTTGAGGGCGAGCGCGCCAAGCTCGGCCGCAGTATGGTCGCGTACGCGTCCTTCGACGCCGGTCATCCGCTCCAATCGCTCGTCGTGGAAAACGACGGCGTCGCCATCCGCCGTCAGCTGAACGTCCAACTCGATCCCGTAATCGTGCGCGCAGGCGGCCTGGAAGGCCCCCAGCGAGTTCTCGGGCGCGCCTTCGCGAGTCCACAGGCCGCGATGCGCTATCGGACGCTCAAACAGGGCGTCCCACGCCGCTCCGAAGGTCTCGATCGGAGGACGTCCGCGCCGGGGCATCAGGCGATCTCCACCACAGCGTCGACCTCAACCGCGAAGCCGAGGGGCAGCTTATAGACGCCCACCGCCGAGCGTGCGTGACGGCCCTTGTCGCCCAGAGCCTCGACCATCAGGTCGGAGCAGCCGTTGATGACCTTGGGGATATCGATGAAATCAGGACCGGCCTGGACAAAGCCGCCCAGCTTGACCACCCGGACGACGCGCTCGAGGTCGCCGTCGCAGGCGGCCTTCATCTGGGCCAACAGATTGATCCCACACAGCCGCGCCGCCTCCTGGGCCGTCTCCAGATCGACGTCGACGCCGACCGTCCCCTTGATTCCGCCATCGGCGGCGATCGAGATCTGACCCGAGATGTGGACCAGGTTTCCGGAACGCACGAACGGCACATAGTTGGCCACCGGCGCCACTGGCTGCGGCAGCTCTACGCCCATGGCCTTCAGGCGTTCCTCGACGGTCGACATGCACGCGCTCCACTCAGGTTTCGGGAGGCATGCTTAACGCGGCGATCGTCAGCGCAAAAGAGCTAAGGCGCGCAGGGCCCCGCAGCATGGGCGCGCCCAAGAAAAAAGGCCCGGGCCTTGCGGTCCGAGCCTTCTTCTTCAACGCAGGAAGGTGTCGGGGGACGCCTTCCAAACAGGCCTTAGCGGGCGGCCTGGAACTTCTCGACAGCGGCGCTGACGCGTTCGTTCAGCGGCTTGACCGAGTCCTTGATCGAAGCCGAAACGATCTCCGAGGCCTTGCTGACCTGGGCGATGTAGGCTTCCAGGGCCGACTTGGCCCAGGCGGTTTGCAGTTCGACGGCTTCCTGGACACTCTTGGCGGCGGCCAGCGACTTGGCGGCGGCGACTTGGTCTTCCGCAGCCTTCTTCGAGTAGGCGAAGGTCTGGGCGCCCAGGGCTTCCGCGCCCTTGGTGGCGGCGGTCACCGAGGCGACAACGGCTTCCAGATTCTTCTTCGAATGGGTGTTGGCTTCGGCCAGCGCGGCCAGCGACTTCTCGACGCCGTCCTTGAACGCTTGGTTCGAGGCGGTGGTGAACTGCTCGACGGTGGTCTTCATCGTTTCGGCGGCGGCCATGGGAGTCTCCTGGGGAGGAAAGGAGGCGGGGCGGAAGGTCGAGCTGCAACTCGCCCCTCTGCGCTTGGAACAACGCCAGTTTGCCATGCTGCAGTGCAGCAGTCAACAATTTTGTGCAGCGCACCATAACCTAGGGTCAAGCTGTCGCTGGAATATGTGCGCCGCATTTTTAGGCCGCTGCGGCAAGATCGCTCACCAGTTGTTTACTTTGGCGAAACACCGCATCCATCATGGTAGGCTCTACGCGTGTGGCGGTGCGGAACCGCTTCCAGTTCAAATGACGGACGTCGCTTCATGTTCGCCAGGCTTACCTCCGCCCGCTCCCTGATCGCCGTCGCCGGTCTGGCCTTGACGTGCCTCGCCGGCGCGCTGCCGCCCACGACCGCCTCGGCCGCGGTCCCCTATCTGCAGTTGAACGCTTCGGAGCCCAAGTACGCGGCCATTGTCATCGACGCCAATTCGGGCGAGGTGCTCTACGACAAACGTGGCGACAGCCCGCGCTATCCGGCGTCGGTCACCAAGGTCATGACGCTGTACCTGACCTTCGAGGCCCTGAGTGAAGGTCGCCTGAAGCTGACCGACCGGATCACCATGTCGCCCCGAGCGGCGGCCCAGGCGCCGACCAAGATCGGCCTGCCCGCCGGCGACAGCATGACCGTGGACGAAGCCATCAAGGCCATGACGGTCAAGTCGGCGAACGACGTCGCCACCGCCGTCGCCGAACGCCTGGCCGGCAGCGAGTCGCGCTTCGCCGCGCTGATGACCCTGCGCGGCCAGGAGCTGGGAATGCGCAACACGCGTTTCGTCAACGCGTCCGGCCTGCCCGACAGCCGTCAGATCTCGACCGCCCGCGACCTCGCTATCCTGTCGCGCGCCACGATGCGGGATTTCCCGCAGTACTACAGCTACTTCTCGGTGAAGGGCTTCTACTTCCGGGGCAACTACATCAAGGGCCACAACCGTCTGCTGGACAGCATGGAAGGGTTCGATGGCCTGAAGACCGGCTACACCAACGCGTCGGGCTTCAACCTCGCCGGCTCGGCGGTGCGCGACGGTCGCCGTCTGATCGCGGTGGTCCTAGGCGGCCCCTCCACCGCCTGGCGCGACAACAACATGGAAGACCTGCTGCTGACGGGCTTCGACGTGATCAAGCGCCGCTCGCGCGGTGAGCGCACCACGATCGCCGCCAACATCTACGAAGATGAACCGTCGGGCCCGATCGAGCGCCCTTCCGCCGAGCAAGGCGATGGCGAGCAGGCCGGTCTCAGCATCGTCCTGACCGAGAACCCGCGTTCCGCGCCCGTGAAGGTCTCCCCCACCCTGCGCGGCGCCCAGGCGGCGGCTCCGCCCAAGGTCGCCAAGAAGCCCAAGGGCGAATGGGGTGTGCAGGTCGGCGCCTTCCGCTCCAAGTCGCTCGCCAACGACCA
>OFDC01001679.1_pt1 | contig 11225 bp, 9 predicted proteins | sample 1520941 | NCBI WGS metagenome assembly OFDC01 (sample SAMEA94258168, study PRJEB24077) | hot springs metagenome | biome: Aquatic biome; feature: Water | place: India | collected 2012-12-06 | depth 5 m | reverse complement strand
GAGCTGATCGGCGCACTGGCGATGACCGAGCCCGGCACCGGCTCCGACCTTCAGGGCATCCGCACCACGGCGAAGCGCGACGGCGACCACTGGGTCGTCAACGGCCAGAAGACCTTCATCTCCAGCGGGATCATGGCCGACCTGATCGTCCTCGCGGTCCGCACCGACCCGGAGGGAGGGTCCAACGGCTTCAGCCTGCTCATGATCGAGGCCGACTCCACTCCTGGCTTCGAGCGGGGTCGCAAGCTCGACAAGATCGGTCTGCCGGCGCAGGACACCGCCGAGCTCTACTTCACCGACGCCAGGGTGCCGGCGGAGAACCTGCTCGGCGAGGAAGGACAGGGCCTCAAGTACCTGATGAGCCACCTCCCCCGCGAGCGGCTGGGTGTCTGCGCCCAGTCGATCACGACCGCGCAGGCGACGCTGGACCAGACCATCGCCTACCTGAAGGACCGCACGGCCTTCGGCAAGCGGCTGATCGACTTCCAGAACACCCGCTTCGAGCTGGCCGAGATGGAGACCGAGCTCGACATGGCCCAGGCCTGGATGGACGCGGCCGTGGTCGCGTTCAACGACGGCGTCCTCACGCCCGTCGAGGCCGCCAAGGGCAAGTGGTACATCAGCGAGCTCATGAAGCGCGTCGTGGACCGCTGCCTGCAGCTGCACGGCGGCTACGGCTTCATGCGTGAGTACCCCGTCGGCAAGGCCTACATCGACACCCGGATCCAGACGATCTACGGCGGGACGACGGAGATCATGAAGGAGATCATCGGCCGCGACATCGCCGGCGGTCGCTGAACCCTTCGGCGGCCCGGCCGAAACCTACCTTCGGCCGGGCTACCGACCCTCCCCACCCTCGCCGCGCTGGCGCGCTGAAGAAGGAGACCTGCTCCGTGTCCTGGCCCTTCGAGCTCTACACACCACCGGACGACGTCGGCGAGGACGATCTCGCGACGATGTTCGGCGAGGTCCGCTCGTTCCTCGCGACTCTCGCCGCCGCCGCCCCCGGGAGCACGGAGATCGAGGCGCTGACAGCCGACCTCCGGGCTTGGCGCGAGCGGCTGGCGCCGTACCTCACCGATGACGAGGAGGCGCCGTACGGACAGCTCAACCTGGATCATGAGCACGGCCTGGCCTCACTGCCCGAGAGCACCATCGAGAGTGAATCCGCCGGCTCGGTCGACGCGACGGTGACCTTCTCGAGGTGGCACCTGGGTGGGGGCGGCACCGTCCACGGTGGACAGGTGGCGATGGCACTCGACGCCATGATGGGGCACTCCCAGATCGTCGGCGGCTGGATCGCGCGTACGGCCTACTTGAACGTGTCCTACCTCGCAGGCACCCCGTACGGACGTCCCCTGCGGCTGGAGGTGCGTACCACCTCGAGCACCGGTCGCAAGCACCAGCTGAGCGGCCGCCTGCTGGACGATGCCACGCTCCTGGCCGAGGCGGAGGCGCTCTTCATCCGGGTCGCTCGCTACCCCGGGGCCCCGGACGGCACGAGCGCCGGACTGCCCGAGGCCGGATGAGCGCCTCGCTGCGACCGATCACCGCCCGGGTGACCGCCGTCGCACTCCCCCTGCCGCTGGACGGCCTGACCAGCGTGAACTGCTACGTGCTGCACGGCGACGACGAGACGGTCCTCGTCGATCCCGGCTGGTCCTCACCGGAGACCGAGAGCGCCCTGCTCGCCGCCCTGGAAGCGCTCGACCTACGACCGAGCGACATCAGCCGGACGCTCACGACCCATCATCACTGGGACCACTACACCCAGGCCCTGACCTGGCAGCGCAAGCACGACCTCCCCGTCCACCTGGGCCGCGGCGACGACCACAGCATCCACGCCTGGCACACCCTGGAGGGGGCGTTCCCCCGGCAGGTCGGTCTCTTGGAGTCAGCAGGGGCAGGCGGCCTGGCCGCCGAGATCGCGGCCCTGCCGGTGGAGATCCACGAGCAGGGGATGGACTTCGACCTACCGGCAGCGTGGCTCGACGACGGCTCGACGATCGACCTCGGTGGACTGACGGTGCGGGCACTGGCCACGCCCGGTCACACCCGGGGGCATCTCTGCTTCGAGGTCGTCGAGGAGCAGCTGCTGCTCACCGGCGACCACGTGCTGCCGCGGATCACGCCGTCGATCGCCTACGAGCGCGAGCCGTCCCCCGACTCGCTGACGGCCTACCTCGGGTCGCTGCGTCTGGTGAGCGACCTGCCGCAGCACCGGATGCTGCCCGCGCACGGGACGATCGCGGGACTCGCCGCCCCACGGGCCGGGGAGCTCATCACTCACCACGCCGAGCGACTCCGGGTCATCCGCGAGCTGGTCGAGGCAGGGCGCAGCACCGCCTTCGAGGTCGCCGGGGCGATGAGCTGGACGCGGCGCGACCGTCAGCTCGAGCAGCTCGAGCTGACCCACCGGATGACCGCCGTCCTGGAGGTCGCGGCGCACCTGACCGTGCTGGAGCAGCAGGGCAAGGTCGCGCGTGCCGACGTCGACGGCATCGACCACTGGGCGCCCGTGTCGCACTGAGCAGGCGCCGGTCCTATTTGTCCGAGTCCCTCAGCCGACGGGGTTCTTGCCCATCGCCACGTCGTCGAGGTCGACGATGTCGCTCCAGCGCTCGGAGACCTCGCGCAGCGAAGGGGGCTCCGAGAAGGTGACGCCCTTGTTCTGGAACTGGGCGACGCGATAGACCTGACCGCCCCCGGCCACGAGCACGGCTCCGGTATCGGTCGACTCCTCGGTGAGCAGGAAGGCGACGACCGGGGAGACGTACGACGGAGGGAGCTTGTCGAGCAGCTCCTGGGGAGCGATGTCGGCGGTCATCCGAGTGGCCGCCATGGGTGCGATCGCGTTGACCTGGATGCCGTCGCGGGCGCCCTCGATCGCCAGGGTGTTGAGCAGGCCGACGAGTCCGGCCTTGGCCGCGCCGTAGTTGGCCTGCCCGAAGTTCCCGAAGAGCCCGCTGGTCGAGGTGGCCATCACGATCCGGCCGAAGCCCTGCTCGCGGAAGTGCGGCCACACGGCCTTGCTCATGAAGTAACCGCCGTCCAGGTGCACCGCCTGCACCAGCTTCCAGGCGTCGGTGTCCATCTTGGAGAAGGACGTGTCGCGCAAGATGCCGGCGTTGTTGACCAGACCGTGCACGGCACCGAAGGCGTCGATCGCGGTGGCGACGATGGCTGCCGCGCCCTCCTCGGTGGCCACGCTGTCGTAGCTGGCGACGGCCTCCCCGCCGGCAGCGCGGATCTCCTCGACGACGGCGTCCGCCATCGACGTGCTCGCCCCACTGCCGTCCCGGGCGCCGCCCAGGTCGTTGACCACGACCTTTGCGCCGACATCGGCCAGGAAGAGGGCGTACTCACGACCCAGACCCCCTCCGGCGCCGGTGACGATGACGACGCGACCTTCGACCCCGGCCATCAGGCGACCACGAGGTCCTGGCGGCCCGCGGCCTCGAGCGACGCGACGTACTTCGGGAAGAGCTTCTTCCCGAGGGGGGCGAGCTTGAGCAGGCTCGCGACGTTGCCGTCGACCTTGATCTTGCCCTTCGCCATGGACAGCGGGAGGTTCACCTTGCCCTGCCAGTACGCGCTGCCCAGGTCGGCCGTCATCTTCATCGTCGCGGCGGGCTCGGCCATGCCGGTGCCGTCGCCCACCTCCTGCTTGGCCATGTCGACCACCAGGTCGGTCTCCGGATCGGTGAACTCGAACTTCACCACGATGCCGGTCGCCGCCATCCTTGGCCCGATCTCCGGGTCGTCGAAGCCGGCCTGGAAGACGCCGCCGATGAAGTGGCGGACCTCGTCCGCATCCTTGAAGGTCATGGGTGACTCCTTGTCGCCGGGAGCCACTGATGTGCGCTCCGTCACTCCACGAATCGTAACATAAGTTAGGTTATGATCGAAGCATCCGTCACCGGCTATGCCGTCGACGGTGGCCGCGCCCTACGATGTGGGGCGCCACTCGAGGAGGACACCGGATGACCGAGCGCCAGGTACGCCGCAACGAAGCGCTGCGGGACTCGTGGTTCGACGCCGCTCTCGAGATCCTCGGCAGCCAGGGGTACGGCGCCCTCAAGCTCGCCCCGCTGTGCAAGCGCCTGGGCGTCACGACCGGGTCCTTCTACCACTCGTTCGACAACTGGCAGGACTTCACCGACTCGCTGCTCGCGAACTGGCTGCGGGAGCGCACCGAGACCCTGGCCGAGATCGCACGGCAGGACCCGGATCCCATCAAGGCCCTCGAGATGCTGATCGGCAACGTCGTGGAGTTCAACCACCGAGCCGAGGCTGCCATCCGCGTGTGGTCCGGCGTCGACGAGAGGGTCGCGGCCATCCAGCGCAAGGTGGACGAGGGTCGCTATCAGGCTGCTCACGCGGCCCTCGAGTCGCTGGTCGGCCCCGAGCTCGCCCCGTCGTACGCCGTCTGGGGTCTCAGCACCGCGGTCGGCTACGAGCTGCTCGCCGACGTGCACCCGCCCGAGCTCCTGCAGTGGTCGCTGGGGCAGCTCATGCAGCAGGTGCGCGCCGCAGCCGGTCGGTAGCCCGCAACGCAGCCTGCCGGCCCGACCGCCAACGCGATCGGACCCGCCGGCCGGGTCTGCTCAGAACAGTCGTCGCATCAGCGCTCGGGCCTTCGGGCCGTACGGCGGGTAGACGATCGAGGGGTCGGGACGGAAGCCTTTGACCGCGACCGACTTGCGGTGGCTCAGCGCCTGGAAGCCCCACTCGCCGTGGTAGGACCCCATACCGCTCGCACCGACGCCGCCGAAGGGCAGGCTGGGGATCAGGTAGTGGATGGCGCAGTGGTTCACCACGGCACCACCGGCGGGGATCTCCTCGACCAGCCGCGAGGCCGTCGCCTTGTCGCGGCTGAAGACGTAGAGCCCCAACGGCTTGGGACGCCCGTTGACGAAGTCGATGACCTCCTCGACGTCGGAGAAGCTGCGCACCGGCAGGATCGGGCCGAAGATCTCCTCGGTCATCGCCGGCTCGTCGGCATCGGGATCGACCAGGATGGTCGGCTCGATCGTCAGGGAGTCCGCGTCCACCGCCCCACCCGCGACCACTGCTCCGCGAGTGACGTCCAGGTAGCCGGCGAGCCGGTCGAACTGTCGCTGGTTGACGATCCGCTTCGGTCCCTCCTCGGCCGTGAACCGCGCCATGGCGTCCCGGATCTTGTCGACGAGGCGCTCCTTGACCGACTCGTGCACCAGCACGTAGTCGGGCGCGATGCAGGTCTGGCCGGAGTTCATCAGCTTCACCCACGCGATCCGGCGCGCTACGACGTCGAGGTCGGCGTCGGCTGCCACGATGGCCGGGCTCTTGCCTCCCAGCTCCAGGATCACCGGCGTGAGCGTGTCGGCGGCGCCCGCCATGATCTTGCGGCCGATCTCCGTGCCCCCGGTGAAGAAGGCGTGGTCGAAGCCCAGGGCCAGGAGCTCCTGCGTCGTCCGGCCATCGCCCTCGACCACGGCGAAGGCATCGGTGTCGAGATAGTCCGGCAGTGCTTCGGCGAGCAGCCGCGACGTCGCCGAGGCGACCTCGGAGGGCTTGAGCACCACGCAGTTCCCAGCGGCGAAGGCAGCCACCATCGGGCCGAGCGACAGGTTGACCGGGTAGTTCCAGGGGCCGATCACGAGCGCGACGCCGAGAGGCTCGTACTGGATTCGCGCGGTCGCCGGCATCTGGGTCAGTGGGACCCGCCGGCGCTGAGGCCGCATCCAGCGACGCAGCCCCTTGAGGGCCACCTCGGCCTCCCCCTTCGGCGGGGCGATGTCGCCGAACCACGACTCGAACGGGCTGCGGCCGAGGTCCGCGGCCAGCGCCTCGGCGATGTCGCTCTCACGCTCCTCGAGGAAACGGACGATGCCCTCGAGCTGCGAACGCCGCCACTCGTAGGAGCGGGTGCGCCCGCTCCGGAACGTGGCGCGCAGGCCGGCCAGGACGTCGGCGAGCGCGGCGTCGTTCTCGGTCTTCTCCGGTGATGCAGTCATGTCGACCTCTCGGCGCGTCAGCGCAGGGTGTAGGGCATCCGCTTCACGGCGCGGACGAAGTTGCCGACGAGGTACTCGGGCTCGCCGAGCTCCAGGGTGGGCGCGCGGTGGAGCAGGTTGTCGAAGATCTCGCGGAGCTGGATCTTCGCGACGAAGTTGCCCATGCAGAAGTGTGGGCCCCCACCGCCGAAGCCCACGTGCGGGTTGGGGTCACGCAGGATGTCGAACCGATCGGCGTCCTCGAAGACCTTCTCGTCCCGGTTGCCGGACGAGTACATCATCGCGATCCAGTCGCCCTCGCGGATCTGGGCGCCGCCGAGCACGGTGTCCTGCGTCGCCGTACGACGGAAGGTCATCACCGGGGAGGCCCAGCGCACGAACTCCTCGATCGCCGTGCCGATCCGTCCCTGGTAGTCCTCCAGGAGGAGCGCCTTCTGATCGGGGAACTGCTGGAGGGCACGCATCGTCAGGCTGATCGAGTTGCGGGTGGTGTCGTTGCCCGCCACGGACAGGAGCACGAAGAAGGCGCCGATCTCGTCGTCGGTGAGCTTCTTGCCCTCGACCTCGGCATTCACCAGACCGCTCATCAGGTCGTCCTGGGGGCTGTTTCGGCGCTCCTCGGCGAGCTCCATGCCCATCATCAGCAGGCCGACCAGCGACTCGTTGAGGACCTCGCCGGGCTCGCGACCCGCTGCGACCTCCTCGTCGGCCCAGGAGACCATGCCGTCGGCGTGGTGCGCCGCCTCGAGCCGCTTGTCGAAGTCGGTGAGCCCGATCATCTCGTAGATGGTCCACATGGGGAGCCGCTTGGAGACCACGTCGACGAAGTCGCCCTCGGGGTTCTCCAGCAGGTTGGTCACGATGTCGTGCGCCTGGCGCTTGATCTGGTCCTCGATCGTCTTCACCCGCTTCGGCGTGAAGGCCGAGCTGACCAGTCGCCGGATCACCGGGTGCCGGGGCGCGTCCATGCCGAGGAAGCTGCCCGCCGCCTCGTTGACGTCCTCGGGGACCTCCTCCATCTGGAAGCCCTGGCCGGAGCAGAAGAGGTCGGTCCGCTTGCTGACCTCCTGGATCAGCGCATGACTGGTGACGACCCACACCCCCTCGTTCTCGGACGGGATGAGGGCGCCCTCGATGGGGCGGTGCCAGCTGATCGGCGCCTCGGCGCGCAGCTTCTTGAAGGTGACCTCCCGCTCCTCAGCCGTCTGGGCCCAGAAGGACAGCTCCGAGATGCTGTCGGGGTGGAAGCTGCGGGACACGGTGACCTCCGCGCTGGCAGCGCTGCTGTCAGTGATCGTCACGTCAGACTCCTGTCGGGATGTAGCGCTTCTCGAGCTCGCGCTTGACGAGCTTTCCGGTGGGCAGCCGCGGGATCTCGTCGGTGAAGTCGACGGTGCGCGGGGCCTTGAAGTGAGCGATCCGCTCACGGGTGTAGTCGATGAGCTCCTGGGCGAGCTCGTCCGTGGCGGCGGAGGGGTCCTTGAGTTGGACGACCGCCTTGACCTGCTGGCCCATCTCCTCGTCGGGCACGCCGATGACCGCGACGTCATAGATCGCGGGGTGGAGGGTCAGCACGGCCTCGACCTCGGCGGGATAGATGTTCACGCCGCCCGAGATGATGGTGAAGGCCTTGCGGTCGGTGAGGAAGAGGTAGCCGTCCTCGTCGAGGTAGCCCAGGTCGCCGACCGCGGTCCAGGTCTCGTGCTGCGGGTGCGTCGCGTCGGCAGTCTTCTCGGGGTCGTTGTGGTACTCGAACGGGCGGATCTCCCGCTCGAAGTAGACGGTCCCGACCTCGCCCGGGGGCAGCTCGTTGCCCTCGTCGTCGCAGATGTGGGCGACGCCGATCATGGCCTTGCCGACCGTGCCGCGCTTGCTGAGCCACTCCGGGGAGGACACGAAGGTGATGCCGTTCTGCTCGGTCGAGCCGTAGTACTCGAAGACCACGGGGCCCCACCAGTCGATCATCGCCTGCTTGACGTCCGGCGGACACGGGGCCGCGGCGTGGACCGCCAGGCGCAGGGTGTCGTGCTTGTACTTCGCGCGGGTCTCCTCCGGCAGCTGGAGCATCCGGACGAACATCGTCGGCACGAACTGGGCCACGGTGACGCCGTGCTTCTCGATCGCAGCGAGCGCGCCCTCGGCGTCGAACTTCTCCATCATCACGACCGTCCCGCCGAGCGCGTGCACCGCGCCGCTCCACTTGAGCGGTGCGGCGTGGTAGACCGGCGCCGGCTGGAGGTAGACGTCCTGCGGGCCCACCTTGAAGGGACCGCCCAGGAGGCCCGTGATCGGGTCGCCGGGCCGGTCGACCTGGATCGGCAGCATGGCCTGCTTGACACCCTTAGGACGCCCGGTGGTGCCGGAGGAGTACATCATGTCGGAGCCGCGCGGCTGGTCGGCCAGCCGCTCACCGGCTCCGGCCAGAAGCTCGTCGTACGACGAGTAGCCGTCGAGCGCACCCCCGAAGACGAACGCGTGCTCCACCTGCTCGGACAGCTCGCGGACCTGCGCCGCGGGGGGCACGGCGGCCGAGGCGATCAAGGCCTTGGCACCGCTGTCGGCGACGATGTAGGCGATCTCGTCAGCGTTCAGGCTGCGGTTGACCGGGGTGATGTAGAGGCCCGAGCGCATGCACGCCCAGTAGACCTCGAAGCACTCCGCGGCGTTGTCCGACAGCAGGGCGACGACGTCACCCTTGTCCAGGCCGAGGGCGCGCAGCGCGCTCGCGAGCCGGGCCGAGTTGTCATCGAGCTGACCGTAGGTCACGACTCGCCCAGAGCCGGCCATGACGACGGCCGGGTGGTCGGGGTTGGTCGCGGCGTGGACTCCTGGATACATCGAGGCACCTTCCGGTTCGTGAAGCGTCGTGGGTAGTGGAGATCGCGGGCCCGCCCGGCCTCCCGAGGACCGAAGTGTGCGGGGCGTCACAAACTACCGTAACCTGAGTTATGCTGGACGTCCAGAGCACGCCTTGCCCCATCCTCAACTTTCTGATTCTCTTTTAAAAACCCTTGGAGGTCCTCGTGAGCGCATCAACCGGAGCCCGCACCCTGAGCGGCAAGCGCATCGCCATCACCGGCGCAGGCCGTGGCATCGGGCGGGCCACCGCGCAGGAGCTGCACGATCGCGGCGCGCTCGTGGCGATCGGCGACATCGACGCCGATGCGGCCAAGGACGCCGCTGCCGCGATCGGCCCCGACGTCACCGCCCACCACCTCGACGTCACCGACAGCGAGTCCTTCGCGAGCTTCCTCGCCGACGCGAAGCAGGCGATGGGCAACCTCGACGTCCTCATCAACAACGCGGGCGTGATGCCGATCGGTCACTTCCTCGAGATCAGCGAGGACACCGTCCGCCGCGCGACCGAGATCAACCTGCTCGGCCCCACCCTCGGCATGCGTGCCGCTCTTCCCGACATGCTCGCGCAGGGTCGGGGTCACATCGTCAACGTCGCCTCCGTCGCCGGCAAGGCCGCCGTACCGGGTGGGCTCTACTACTGCTCCCACAAGGCCGGCGTCATCGCCCTGACCGAGGGCGCGCGCCTGGAGTTCGGCTCCCGCGGCATCGACTTCACCTGCGTCATGCCGTCCTTCACCAACACCGACCTGATCGCCGGCACGAAGGGCACGAAGTTCCTCAAGAACGTCGAGCCCGAGGACGTCGCCCGGGGCATCGCGGACGCCATCGAGCACAAGCACAAGGACGTCTACCTGCCGAAGTCCCTGCGGCAGATCACCTTCACCCAGACCCTCACCGGCCGTCGCCTGCGCGACTTCCTCAACCGCCGACTCGGGGCCTACGACACCTTCCTCGACGTCGACCAGACGGGCCGCGCGGCGTACAACGATCGGATCAGCAAGAGCTGACCGTGAGCGAACTCCCCCACGAGGCGGCCCTCCGCGAGCTCGACGACGTCGCCCGCCCGGACGACGTACGTCGCCAGCACGAGCGGGGAAAACTCACCGCCCGGGAGCGGATCGCGCTCCTGGTCGACGAGGGCACCTTCCGCGAGATCGGCGCACTCGCCCGCCCGGAGGACCCGGGACCGCGGGGGGAGCCGCTGCTCGGCGACGGGATCGTCACCGGCACCGCCAAGATCGACGGACGGCCGGTCGTGGTGACGTCCAGCGACTACACCGTGGCGGGGGGTAGCAACGGACTGGTCGGCAACGAGAAATGGCGGCGCTGCAGCGAGATCGCCGCCACCCGCGGCATCCCGTTGGTGATGCTGCTCGACGGCGGCGGGCACCGCATCCACGAGGGCCTGGACGCCCGTGACTTCGCGGGCGGCTTCGACATCCAGCAGATGCAGACCCGACTGAGCGGCTGGGTGCCCATGGTCGCCGCGATCCTCGGCCCCGGCTACGGCCAGCCGACCCTCGCCGCGTCGATGTGCGACTACGTCGTGGCCGTGCGCGGCATCGCGACCGTCGGGATGGCGCCGCCGGCCCTGGTCCGCGCCGCCACCGGCGAGGCGGTCGAAGCCGAGGACCTGAACGGCGCCGACGTGCAGGCGTCGTACGGCGCGATCGATCTGGCCGTCGACACCGAGCAGGAGGCGCTCGATGCCCTGCGGTGGTACCTCGACCTCCTCCCCTCCAACGCCGAGGCCGAGCTGCCGCGGGAGGTCCCGGCCGCACCGGTCGCAGGGACCGCGGGGAGGCTGGACGCCCTCGTCCCCGTCGACCTGCGCCAGGCGTACGACATGGCCGAGGTGATCGCCGGGATCGTCGACGAGGACAGCGAGGTCGAGCTCAAGGCGACCTACGCGCAGAACCTCATCACGACCTTGGCCCGGATCGAGGGACGCCCCCTCGGCATCATCGCCAGCCAGCCGATGGTCCGCGCCGGGATGCTCGACGCGGCGGCCGCCTCCAAGGCGGCCCACCTCGTGTCTCTCTGCGACGCCTTCGGCATACCGATCCTGGTCCTCATCGACCTTCCCGGCCTCGCAGTCGGCGCGGAGGCGGAGAGGTCCGGGCTCGCCCGCTCCAGCGCACGACTCTCGCTCGAGCTGGGCTCGGCGACCGTCCCGTTGTTCACCGTCGTCGCTCGCAAGGGGTACGGCGGCGGCTACGTCATCCTGTCGGGGGGCCGCACCTTCCACCCCGAGCTCGTCGCTGCCTGGCCCCAAGCCGAGACCGCGGTGATGGCCGTGGAGACCGCGATCGAGCTCGTCTACCGCCGCGAGCTGTCGAGCGCCTCCGCGCCCGACGCGCGCCGAGC
>OFDC01001678.1_pt1 | contig 11237 bp, 8 predicted proteins | sample 1520941 | NCBI WGS metagenome assembly OFDC01 (sample SAMEA94258168, study PRJEB24077) | hot springs metagenome | biome: Aquatic biome; feature: Water | place: India | collected 2012-12-06 | depth 5 m | reverse complement strand
GGTTTGGTCTTCTTCCTTGCACTTTCTAAAATCGGTAGTATGTGCTCAAATTGTTCTTTGCTAATGTCGCTTGGATAGGATTTTCTCATGGTGAATTATTCGGTTATTAATCGATTATGTGGCTTATCCTAACATATTTTTTAATCGTGAACAGGTTCTTATAATATTGATAACTCTTAAATCAAGATTTTTTTGATAATTAAAATCCATAACAACCAAATTTTAACAATTGACTAGATAAACACCCTAATATAAGTTATGAGATTAAATTTCTTCTAAACGTCACTACTTGTCGTTTAACTATAAATACCCTATTGCATTCATCAACATGGTTTGACAGACTAAAGAAAAATCAACTTATGTCATCTCTATCATGTCAAACGCCAATCCCTATACCGACAATAGCTTTACGTCTTCTGACTTAAAGACCATCCTACACTCCAAACGTGCCAATATCTACTACCTACAATACTGCCGCGTCATGCAAAAAGACGGGCGTGTGTTGTATCTTACTGAAGCCGAAAAAGAGAATTTTTATTACAACATCCCGATTGCCAACACCACTTGTATATTACTCGGCACAGGGACATCAATTACCCAAGCTGCCATGCGGATGCTGTCGCAAGCGGGGGTATTGGTCGGGTTTTGCGGCGGCGGTGGTACGCCTTTGTTTATGGGAACCGAAATCGAATGGATGACGCCGCAGTCAGAATATCGCCCGACTGAATATGTACAAGGCTGGCTATCGTGGTGGTGGGAGGATGGCAAACGCTTGCAAGCCGCCAAACACATTCAATTTGCGCGATTGGCATTTTTGCAAAACATTTGGAGTCGCGATAAAGATTTTCGGCAAATGGGTTTTGACAGTAGAAGTGACGCTGTGACGAACTTAATTGAACGCTATCGCGCTGATATTGCTAAGCAAACTGAAGTTATGCACTTATTACAGCTTGAAGCCCGTATGACTAAAGAATTGTATAAGTTAGCGTCAATTCATACCGATAATGCAGGCTTTAGCCGTGAGCATGACGGGATGGATAAAGCCAATAGCTTCTTGAATCACGGTAATTATTTGGCGTACGGACTCGGGGCAACCACTGCTTGGGTACTGGGCATTCCGCATGGTTTTGCGGTCATGCACGGTAAGACACGGCGTGGGGCATTGGTGTTTGATATTGCGGACATCGTTAAAGATGCAATTGTGCTACCGCTTGCCTTTATTTGTGCCAAAGAAAATACCAGTGAGCAGGAATTTCGCCAAGAATGTCTGAATTATTTTACCACTTATAAAGCCTTGGATGTGATGTTCGATACGGTGAAAGACTTGGCATTAAAAAAAGACTTTGAAACATTGTAAGCTTATGAAAATCAATGGATTGGAAAAATTAATTTATGCTAGTGACGTTTATTTCGCAATGTGAAAAAAAGGCGTTAAACCGTACCCGCCGTATTTTGGATGCCTTTGCCAATCGTATTGGCGATAACGTATGGCAAACCGCCATTACTGAAGATGGGCTGGACACTGTCAAAAAGTTATTACGTCAATCGGCAACCAAATCTACCGCCGTGAGTTGCCATCGGGTAAGGACACGGCAACGCAGTGAACTGGTGTGGGTGGTGGGGCGTAAAGACGCATTCAACAACTTAGGCTTTGTGCCTGTCAACTGGACAACAAAGGAAGTATTTATGGATTTGCCAATCGAAACAAAAAACATTCTAGCCAACACGCATGGTCAGCCACTAAGTCAGCATTTATTTGCGGTAGGTTATTTGGCCTATCAAATTATAAACAAACTAAAAATAGACAGTCCAAATTTGGCAAAATCAGCTTTTATCGCTGGCATTTTGCACGATTTGGGCAAAATTGACCCACAATTTCAACAATGGGTCAGTAAAAAATCTGCTACACCCAAAAAGACCGCTAATACGGATGAGCCAGAAATTATCGAATTACCTGATGATGGCGTGCATATTGATAGCACGGTGAAAGGCTTGGGAAAATTCACTTTTGAAAGCCATCCAAGGCATCATGAATTGTCTTGGTTATTGGCTGCTTCCTTGCTAAAAGATGAAAAAAATTTAAATACCACTCAGCTATCCCAAATCTATCACGGTATCTACTGGCATCATACGCGCCCTTACCGAAAAGAAGATAAATACTTCAGTAAAGCAGAAGGTATTGATAAGCTCTTTATCAAGTCATTAACTAATACGCATATTGATAAAGTAATTAACCAACTCGTAGCCGTTCTCAAAGATTTTAAAGTCATTGCTAAAAATTTTCAGTCAGAAGATTTTGATTTTGCCAATTTATTGCCAACCTTGTCATATCCTTACCAATTAACCAAAAATGATTTGCCATTGTATAAGAATTACAATGATTTATCTGATGAGGTGGCAGAATTTATCAAAGATATCAAGCCCAATGCATTACACAATTTGGTGCGTATGGCAGTGATTAATGCTGACCGAATCGTGTCAAAAACGCCGAGCGAAGATTTAGCCGAATATCTGGCAGAGGGTTCACTGGTGCATGCCTTAGACAATATTTTGCAACAAGATACCAACTTAAAAATAGAAATTGACCGTTGTATTCAAGGCTTTAATCAAAGTTATCCTAATAGTGAACGTAATCAAAGCCAAGATACTGCTTCAAGTCAATTAGCTGAACTGACCGAAATTGCTGAATTTGATGGTCGCGATAATGTTGCCGTATTACAAGGTCCTGCTGGCTGCGGTAAAACCAAAATCGCCCTTCAATGGGCAGCCAAAACCAATGTCCAAAAAATCGTGTGGGTATGCCCACGCGTGCAAGTATGTTTGGGTATTTTGCAAGATTTAACCCAAGCAGATTATTTGCCCAATAGTAAAATTGAGATTTTCACAGGCGAATACAAGAAAATTTTGACGAATGGACAGCGTTTTGAAGATATCGAAGAAACGGATGTGGATGATTATTTTAGTGGCGATATTGTCATTACCACCATTGACCAAGTAGTCAATAACATTATTTCCCATCAAAAAATTGACGGCATGATGAGATTTATGCAGGCTCATGTGGTTTTCGATGAATTTCATGAATTAATTCCAATGGCTGCATTTAATTTGCTTTTTGCCGAACTTATCGAAGCCAAAAAAATGCGAAAACACCAAGCTAATACCCTGCTTGTCTCAGCAACACCCCATGATTTTTACGTCAAAAATGTGCTACAACTTGATGAGAGCGATATTGTCCGAGTGGATAGTTTCAATAACGCAGATTATCAAATCGAGTTTAAAAATTATGATGATCAAAATGGTGAAGTCAGTCCTTTAATTATCGATAAAGTGACTGATAATAAAGTAACCTTCGTCATTACCAATACCGCCCAAGAAGCCCAACTTGGCTTTTTACTCAATCAAAATGATGAGCATGCTATTTTGTTGCATTCAAAATACACCAAACAGGACAAAGCTGAATGGTTTGATAGGGTGTATAAGTGCTTTAAGCAAAATGGCAGCGGCAACTTCCAAATATTACGCAGCGGACCGATTGTGCAAGCATCGCTCAATATTAGCTGTGAGCGAATGTTTACCGATATGACCAGTCCCGAGAACTGGCTACAACGTCTGGGGCGACTTGACCGTTTTGACAGCAATAATTCTTTAAATATTTATACCACTGTATTACCAAAATCAGCTGAAACAGGCAAACAATCGAGTAGTAAAGCCAAATTCTTGGCAAATATGAATGTTTGGCACAGTAGCGTGGCATGGCTTAATTTTGTCAAAGATTATATTGCAGACAAGGGCGATACCGTCAAAATTAATGATTTATACCAAATTTATCAAGCCTTTTATGCCGATGAAAAATGCCAAGAAAAAGTTAGAGAAGACTTGAATAAATCGCTCAAAGAAAGTGTCAAATTGATTAATGACAAAATCATCGACCCTATCAGTATGCCGAGCCGTAAAAAACAAAAAGATGGCGTTGCCAAAATCGCCAATGTGTCGTTGCGTGGCGATAACCGATTTGTGCAAATGGCGGTGTGTGAAGTGGATAGCGAGTTAAAACCCAATTTTATTGAAGAATATGCTTATCCAGAAGATACCGACCATAGCAAAATCACGGTTGGATTGACTGAAAGTACCAATCGTATTCAAGGCGGGCGATTTGAGATGCGTGATAGTAACAAAGACTTGGTAACTTTCATGCACAAAAAACATCACAACATCATGGCAGGCAAATATCCAAATGAGACTTTCAAAGCCACGCGCTTTGATTGGGAGTTATTAAAACTGGCTCGCTCACCCGAGTTTCCAATTTATCTAAGTTACACCACCAAAGATTTAGAGCCGATTGGCGGTGAGCGTGAACGTCATGGATATGCGATGTATTATGTTAAAACGGCAAAACAGCCAGTCGGTATGATGTCGATTGATAAATTAAAAAACCCACAATCGATAGAAAGTGGGCTTGAAGAAGAGAGTAATTAGTTTTTTAATGTGATTGGGATAGCACAATAAATTTATCCTAATTTTAACTAACAAAATCGTAGGAGAAAATCATGGAAAAAGTAACAGGTATTAAAAGTGTGGATTTTAAAATCAAAGCATTCGGACACGGCGTAGTCAACTGGAATGGTCCAACTACATTGAGTAGCGAAGGTCGTACTGTTGATAATCATACTTTGCCAAAATTGCGTGGCTATACCAATTTAACAGGCAAAATCAAAGACGAAACAGGCTATAAATATAAAAAAGAAGCGACCGATATCAATTTTAAAGAAACACCACTTTATATTAGCCAAAACTGTATTCGTCATCATTTATTCCGTGAGCAAGCTTTCGATTTACATTTTGCAGGTGAAAAATCGCTTGATAAAGTACTGGCTTCTATCACAGGCTTGGTGCGTGGGTACGTTGTTCCAGCTAGCCAATGCAAACGCACTAGCCCTCTATTAATTGAAGATTTTGTAGACCAACTTGGCAATGGAAACTTTGAGCAATTTGGTCAAGCAGGCGAACGTGATAGCTCATCATTCTTTTCAAAAACTACATTTGGTGACACTGAATATATCTCTTATGGCTCGATTAGCATTGAGCAGCTTGAATTTATTTCTTTGGATAACAAGTTTGACCGTTGTGCAATGGTAATTAAAGATAATCAAGGTGAGGCAGTTGCCCAACAAGTACAAAGTTTTATCCAGTCACTTGCCCCAAATCGTAATCCTAAAGCTATTTTCCACTCAAATTATGTTCGTAAAGGTACAATTTATGAACAAGGGGAAGTCGGTATTTTGCTTGACCAAGAAGCCATTGATATTTTGGTGCAAACCACTTTAGAAATGATTCATAATTTGTCAATCCGCCAAGCCAAAGGCTATATGTATGTGGATAGCTTGGAAGTGGATTACAATGACAGTAATAAGATGATGCGCATCAAACGTAACCCAGATGAAGTATCTAGCCAACCAAATGGCAACTATGCGGTATATTTTGAAACCAAATCTACTCAATAAGGAGGCGCTATGCGTATTATTATTGAATACGAATCATCATGGCGAAATTCCTTTTTGGACGGTAGTAATGATGAAAAATTACCGAATAAAGGGCGTAACTTTGTTGCGTCCATGACGGAACTCAAAAAGCCCGAAAACTATTTTCAACGTGAAGTGACCAAAAATACCGTGATGGGTATTTTAAGCCGTCTGATTGGCGACCAACGTAAACTTTACCAAGCCCGTGCAAGTGAAGACTATTATTTTGCCGACAAAGAGGAATTGATTGCATTTGAAGATAAGCCTAAAGTCATTAATCGTGAAATTGCTTATATTCGCAATATGAAAGGCAGCACTGACCAAAATTCTTTTACAGGTATGATTAAGGTCAATGACCCAATTTTTTTATCGAATTATTCTAAAGAATTTTGGGGTGTATTGGCACTCGATATCGAACAGCTTTGTGAATTTATCCTTAGCGATAAATTGATTAAAGAATTTGAAATTGATGCACCTATTTCACTTGACCCAGTATCGATTTTAAATCGTCTTGAAATTATTGGCAAATCCAAGCCTGTCGAGGCTGACGGTGTTCTTAAACAAGCATCAGATAAACTAGCCAGTTTGTTTGATAAATATAAACCACTTAACACCAAAGGTTTACAGTTGATTTTGCCAATGTACTGCTCTGCTTTGTATGTGCAAATGCAACGCCTTGAGCAACGTTATGACATGACCACTGCCAAATCAAAAATGGGGGGTATTAGTGGAATTTCTAATAACGGCTTTACCCCAAAAGACTTTATGAGAGCCTATACAACAGGTAAAAGTAAATTAATTTATGGCAACCCCTATGTCCGTGAAGAATTTGTCAAAGGTGAAGGTAAGATTAACCATAACCTGACCAAAGCCAATGGTCAACTTGAAATCACATTGGATATTAATATTGAGCAAGCCAAAGAACTAAAGCAGATGATTGATAACGCAGGCGTTTCTAGTTTTTATTTAGGCAAAAAAGGCTTAGCTTATGTATCTGATATTCGTTTACGCTAAGGAAATTTCATGAAGTACTATCAAGAAATCACGCTAATCGCTGATGATATGCCTTTTTTTGAACTATGGAGTAAGATTTTCACCCAGCTCCACATCGCACTTGCCGATGTCAAAAACAGTCACGGTATTGACACCATTGGGGTAAATTTTCCCAATTATCAATATAGCGAAAAACAGGGGAAAACCTTTGCCACTTTAGGACACAAATTACGCATTTTTGCTCCAAGTGAGCAGGCTTTGCAAACGCTGAATTTGGATAAATGGCTAGCGCGTTTGATAGATTATGTACATATCAAACGTATCCAGCCTGTACCCGAAGTGCATGGGCATGTAGTGGTGAGGCGTTACCGCTACAAGAATTTTGACAAAAAAGTGGCGGAGTTTGCCAACTTTAAGGGCATCAGTGACCAAGAAGCGTTGGCGCATTGTCTTGCCCATAAGCGTACTATCAAACACTACCCTTTTATCACCCTAAAAAGTCAAACTACCCAAAATGACTACAAACTGTCAATTTGGCAAGAAGTGGCGAAGGATGAAAAAAGTGGCAACTTGAATACCTATGGGATGAATAATCAATCAGATGCGGTAACCGTTCCCCACTGGTAATCAACCTTGCCGACAAACTATAAGGGTGAATAACCCTTATTTTTGACTCAATAAAAATAGGTATAAATTTCAATCAGTTATATCCAGGCAGAAAATGTAGGGTAAAAAGGGTATTTTTACTTGGTAAGCCTTGCTATAACTGCTTTTTTTGGGATAAAATTCCTATTCACCGCCACACAGGCGGCTTAGAAAATAATACAAATAAGTTGAACACGACATGCCATATTCACCGCCACACAGGCGGCTTAGAAACATGCACCAAGCGACAAAGTTGACCACCACCAATTCACCGCCACACAGGCGGCTTAGAAAATGTGACCGTTGTTGTCTCAATGAGCATTGACATTCACCGCCACACAGGCGGCTTAGAAAAAATAGCGGTCGGTGATACGCTGGGTCAAAAAATTCACCGCCACACAGGCGGCTTAGAAATTGTGGATAGCCGACAATCACCCACGGCAAGCATTCACCGCCACACAGGCGGCTTAGAAATAGTAGCGGTGCTGTGTAGTCAGTAGGTTGATATTCACCGCCACACAGGCGGCTTAGAAAATGCGGTCATATTTTTAGGCGATGGGCAACTGATTCACCGCCACACAGGCGGCTTAGAAAGAGGAGTACCGCGGCGCCGGTATGATTGGTGAATTCACCGCCACACAGGCGGCTTAGAAAATGCAGCGTCCATTCTACCTTGTCATCTGGCAATTCACCGCCACACAGGCGGCTTAGAAAGCCCCCTGTTTCTAACTGAAATACGGCATCTTATTCACCGCCACACAGGCGGCTTAGAAAAAATAGCGGTCGGTGATACGCTGGGTCAAAAAATTCACCGCCACACAGGCGGCTTAGAAATTGTGGATAGCCGACAATCACCCACGGCAAGCATTCACCGCCACACAGGCGGCTTAGAAATAGTAGCGGTGCTGTGTAGTCAGTAGGTTGATATTCACCGCCACACAGGCGGCTTAGAAAATGCGGTCATATTTTTAGGCGATGGGCAACTGATTCACCGCCACACAGGCGGCTTAGAAAAAAGCAACTATCCAAGCTGGCGATGACTACCGATTCACCGCCACACAGGCGGCTTAGAAAAAATTGCGGAGCTGATAACTGGATGCGAAGTAATTCACCGCCACACAGGCGGCTTAGAAAAAATGCAAATATTTTTAAATTATTTCGCCCAAATTCACCGCCACACAGGCGGCTTAGAAAGATGATAGATTTTGGTAATTTTAATTGCTCGGATTCACCGCCACACAGGCGGCTTAGAAAATTATGACGATGTCATACTCGTCGTATTTATGATTCACCGCCACACAGGCGGCTTAGAAAATACTTTCAAAAAACGGTTTCCCGATTGTTGTATTCACCGCCACACAGGCGGCTTAGAAAGTATGATGAAAATTCTTTACCAAATCCTGTGAATTCACCGCCACACAGGCGGCTTAGAAATGCCTATGTTAGCAGTACTTTGCGTATGCCTGATTCACCGCCACACAGGCGGCTTAGAAAATTTGACGGCCTAGTGACTTGGCAACAGGCTCATTCACCGCCACACAGGCGGCTTAGAAACAAATGTTAAACAAGATATGATTTATGAAGGGATTCACCGCCACACAGGCGGCTTAGAAAAAGCCATTTCTACGCCCTGCTTTAAATAACAAATTCACCGCCACACAGGCGGCTTAGAAAACTGCCATCGCTGGGCATGGTTTGCGCTCACTATTCACCGCCACACAGGCGGCTTAGAAATTGATGAAGTGAGCAATAGTTTCGACGTTAGTATTCACCGCCACACAGGCGGCTTAGAAAGTGATGAATCATTCTATGATGGCGACCAATTTATTCACCGCCACACAGGCGGCTTAGAAAGATTGGATTCGTATACCTGTGATTTTTGCGGCATTCACCGCCACACAGGCGGCTTAGAAAGCTTAATATTTTAGAGCCAAGATTGCTTGTAAATTCACCGCCACACAGGCGGCTTAGAAAACCCGCATTGCCGCGCACCGGGATACTCATCAATTCACCGCCACACAGGCGGCTTAGAAAACTTTTTCGCCAGCCGCATCAACCTTTTCACCATTCACCGCCACACAGGCGGCTTAGAAAAGCCGCATCAACTTTATCGCCCACAGTTGTTAATTCACCGTCACACAGGCGGCTTAGAAACAGAGTGCGACAAGCTTGCTCAGGCTGAAAAAATTCACCGCCACACAGGCGGCTTAGAAAATCGGTGGCGCAATCGCACATCCAATCGGTAAATTCACCGCCACACAGGCGGCTTAGAAAATCGAGTATTACAAGTGCAGGTTTTCGAGTAGATTCACCGCCACACAGGCGGCTTAGAAAAGGAAGCCACGGACGCTGAATCAGCTTACGACATTCACCGCCACATAGGCGGCTTAGAAACTGCGGATAACCGACAATCACCCACGGTACGCCTTCACCGCCACATAGGCGGCTTAGAAAGCACAATTACTTAGCTACGCAAATCGCTCATACTTCACCGCCACATAGGCGGCTTAGAAAGGTTGGACTTTCGTATTGCTTCAAATTCAGCTTCTTCACCGCCACATAGGCGGCTTAGAAAGTGCTTTGCGCTGTATTAACAGATGCTTGCAACTTCACCGCCACATAGGCGGCTTAGAAAAGAACAGCTTGCCAGCAAGCTAGAAGGTGCGCCTTCACCGCCACATAGGCGGCTTAGAAATTGATGCTGATAGCCAGGGCAAATTTGCCCTTCTTCACCGCCACATAGGCGGCTTAGAAATTAGATTTTTATCTTTGGCTTTTAGCTCTTTTCTTCACCGCCACATAGGCGGCTTAGAAAGCCAACCTGTGCCAACATTTCGTCAACAAAGGCTTCACCGCCACATAGGCGGCTTAGAAAGCCAATTTGCTTATCGCTGATTATTTGCTTATCTTCACCGCCACATAGGCGGCTTAGAAATTGACGCTTGATAAATTCATCAGCAATCGCTCCTTCACCGCCACATAGGCGGCTTAGAAATTGCAAGCCTTCAAACTTGGCGGTTATCACACCTTCACCGCCACATAGGCGGCTTAGAAATTTAAGGACTTTTTATGACAATCGACCAATTACTTCACCGCCACATAGGCGGCTTAGAAATACAGTAAACAGAAACGCAAAAGCACTGCTTGCTTCACCGCCACATAGGCGGCTTAGAAAGCCACGCTTTAATTTTTGATTTACTAGCGTTGCTTCACCGCCACATAGGCGGCTTAGAAAATCCGCAGACCTACACACCTGCGAGGTAAGCTTATTCACCGCCACACAGGCGGCTTAGAAAAAACGCCCCAACCTCCATGACATTGCCTGCCTATTCACCGCCACACAGGCGGCTTAGAAAACCAAGGCGAACTACACGAAGGGTTATTTTACATTCACCGCCACACAGGCGGCTTAGAAATAGCGCGTCTAATGCCACTCTCAACATCCATGATTCACCGCCACACAGGCGGCTTAGAAAAAGCGTACAAGACCAGTGGGCATTAGCTGAAGATTCACCGCCACACAGGCGGCTTAGAAAAATAAGCCACAACGACCTTTTTGCAATACTTCATTCACCGCCACACAGGCGGCTTAGAAATGCATTTGCACTGGTGCAGACACACCGCCAATCTTCACCGCCACATAGGCGGCTTAGAAATTAGTGGGTTTTAGCCTTCTAACATCCACGATATTCACCGCCACACAGGCGGCTTAGAAATTGCAAACGTGGCTTTGTACCTTTCTTGATGAATTCACCGCCACACAGGCGGCTTAGAAATGCACTTGTAATACTAGATGGCTTCAAAACAAATTCACCGCCACACAGGCGGCTTAGAAATTGACAAAGATTGACCCAATGCCGCCCAACATATTCACCGCCACACAGGCGGCTTAGAAAAGCAAGTGGTGTAACTGATGAAGCGGTTTTAAATTCACCGCCACACAGGCGGCTTAGAACCTGTTCACAATCTTTTCAATAACAAAGCGATGAAAGCGAGATTGGTAAATTGAAGGCTCGAATTTAAATGACGCTCACAGTTTTTCCATAGACGTCTATTTTTCTCAAGCCAAGCAAACGAACG
>OFDC01001677.1_pt1 | contig 11256 bp, 7 predicted proteins | sample 1520941 | NCBI WGS metagenome assembly OFDC01 (sample SAMEA94258168, study PRJEB24077) | hot springs metagenome | biome: Aquatic biome; feature: Water | place: India | collected 2012-12-06 | depth 5 m | reverse complement strand
AGGTCTGGCCTGAGCTGCAGGCGCGGCCGCACATGCCGCAGTTCGCGCTGTCGGTGAGGAGGTTCGCGCAGCGGCCGCCGCAGTTGAACTCGGGCGGGGTGCACGCGACGCCGCCGCCGCCGTCGTTCGTGGCGGGGTTCACCACGTCGGGGCCGGTGGCGCTGCCCGCGTCCTCGTTGTCGGGCGGGATGAACACCCCGCCGCCCGCGCGCGCCGCACAGCCCAGCATCGCCGTGAGGGCGACGCATCGAAGCAAGCTCATTCCCACGTGTCCCATCTCCGCACCTCGGTCCATCGCCCCACGGCCGCGCCGCGATTAATCCCGCGGACCCTATTGCCTCCACGGCGCAGGTCAAGCGCGGCGGTGGCGGTCATAACGTGTCACCCGCACCTGGACATCCGCCCAGGCTCCCCTAGAGTGTCGGGGGTCATGCAGGGAGAACCGACGGTGAGCACCACACAAGAAGGCGGCGAGGCGATTCGCGACGCGCGGCTCTGGCACGAGGACGGGTGGAAGGCCCGGGTGATCCCCAACGACGACGACGACGGCTGGGCCGTGGAGATGCTCAAGGACGGCGAGGCCGAGCCCGCGCTGGTGGGCCCCTGGACCATGGGGCGCGACAAGAAGAACCCGAAGCCCCTGGACCGCAACGCGTTCAACACGCTGGTGAAGACCGCGACGGAGGTGCTCCAGCGGCACGAGCAGCAGCGCCGCGCGCAGCTCCACAAGAGCGTGTCGGTGAGCGACGACGCGGGCCTGCCGGTGCGCGTCGACCTCGACGTGGTGCCCGACGACGACGACCCCCACGCGGTGCTCAGCGGGTGGGACCCCGCGGGGCAGTGCCTCGGCCGCGCGCGGGTGCCCGCCAGCACGAAGCTCAGCCCGGCCCTCGCGGCCCGCTGGGTGCAGCGTGGCTACGCAGACCTCTGAGGTCCCGGCGGTGGTAGTCTCCGCGGCGCCATGAGCACCCTCGCCGCGACCCTCGACGCGCTCCAGGAGACCTACCTCTCGCTGCACACCCCCAAGGAGGACCTCTTCTGGGCGGCGAAGATGGGCCTCACCGACGACCCCGGGGCGGCGCAGCGCGCGCACTCCGAGGCCGAGATCGCGATGAACCGCTTTCTCCAGGACCCCGCGCGCCTCGCGGCGCTCCGGGCGATCCCGGCGACCGAGGGCACGGCGGCGCAGCGCCGGGTGCTCGAGGGGTGGATCTCCCTGTTCAGCGCCCACACGGTGGAGTCCCCCGCGGCCCGCGCGCTCTCGGAGGAGATCGTGCAGCGCGAGGGCGAGCTGCAGCACGCGCGGGCGAAGATGCCCCTGGGCTACCGCGACCCCGACACCGGGGAGCTCGTGTCGGCGTCGAGCAACAAGCTCGCGCTGATGATGCGAAACGACAGCGACCCCCGGCGCCGCGAGGCCGCGTACCAGGGCCTGCGGAGCGTCGAGCCCTTCGTGCTGGAGCGCGGCTTTCTGGAGATCGTGCGGCGCCGCAACGCCCTGGGCCGGATGCTCGGCCACGAGGACTACTACGCGTGGCGCGTGGCGGTGGTGGAGCGGATGAAGAAGTCGGAGCTCTTCGCGGTGCTCGACGACCTCGCCGCGCGCACCGAGGCCCGCACGCGGGAGGAGCTCGCGCGCTTCGCGGGGGCGCACGGCGACGACTCCCTCGCGCCCTGGAACTTCCTCTACCGCCGCGCGGGCAAGCTCGCGGCGGCGCTGGACCCGTACTTCGCCTTCGCCCCCTCGCTGCGCCGCTGGGCGCGGTCGTTCACCGCGCTGGGCGTGCGCTTTCGCGGCGCCACGCTGACCCTCGACCTGGTCGACCGCCCGGGCAAATACGAGAACGGGTTCATGCACGGCCCCGGCGTGGCCTTCTTCGACCACGGCACCTGGCGCCCCGCGCGGATCAACTTCACCGCCAACGCGGTGCCCGGGCAGGTGGGCAGCGGGCTGCGCGCCACGGAGACGCTCTTCCACGAGGGCGGGCACGCGGCGCACTTCGCCAACATCCTCTCCGACGCGCCGTGCTTCGCGCAGGAGTTCGCGCCCACCAGCGTGGCCTACGCCGAGACGCAGTCGATGTTCATGGACTCGCTCCTCGACGACGCCGACTGGCGCATGCGCTACCTCGCCGACCGCGAGGGGCGCCCCATCCCCACGGAGCTCCTGGAGGCCGCCATCGAGGAGTCGCAGCCGTTTCGCGCGTGGGACCTGCGGGCGATGCTCACGGTGCCCTTCGCCGAGCGCGCGCTCTACGAGCTCCCCGACGACCAGCTCCGGCCCGAGGTGGTGCTGCCCATGTTCCGCGCGGTCGAGCGGCGGATGCAGGGGCTGCACGACGGCGTGCGGCCGGTGCTCGCGGTGCCGCACCTGCTCGCGGGCGAGTCGAGCGCGTACTACCACGGGTACGTGCTGGCCGAGGTCGCGGTGCACCAGACCCGCGCGCACTTCCTCGGGCGCGACGGGCACCTCGTGGACAACCCCCGCATCGGCCCCGACCTCGCCGAGCACTACTGGCGCCCGGGCAACGCGGCGAGCTTCGACGACACCCTGCGCGCGCTCACCGGCCGCGCCCTGAGCGCCGACGCCATCGCGGCCGACGTGAACCTCGACGCGCCCGCGGCCATCGCCGCGGCGCGGGCGTCGCTGGCGAGGCTCCCGTCGATCCCGCGGCACGCGGGCCCCATGGCGCTCGACGTGAACCTCCGGGTGATCCACGGGCGGGAGCTCGTCGCGAGCACCGAGGGGGGCACGCTCGAGGACGCCTGCGGGCGCTTCGAGGCGTGGATCGGCGAAGGCTGAGCGCCCCGCGCACCATGCGAATCCACTCCGTTCACGTGCGCCGCCACGGCGGCGAGGGCAGCGGCCCGATGGGCCCCGCGGGGCGCGCCGTCACCGCCCGCGAGGGCGCGGTGGTGACGCTCACCGACGACCGCGGGAACACGGGCGTGGGCGAGGCGTCGCCGCTCCCCGGGTACTCCCCCGACAGCGTCGACGAGGCGGCGGCGGCTGCGGAGCGGGCTCGAGAGCACATTATCTCGCTGCGAAAAGCCTTGGCTGAGGAAACGGCGCGCCTTGCGGACGCCGCCGCAGACTCGGCGCGCATGGCCAACCAACTCGCCCAAGGCCTGAGCCACGAACGCTCGGCCATGGAGACGCTCTCGCAGTCGCTGGATGCGCGCTCGACGGCGGTGGTCGACGCGATCGGCAGTCAGGCTCGGATGGTTGCTGAGGCGTCTGACCTGGCCGAAACCCAGCTCCGCGAGGCCGAAGCGGCCTTGGCGGCCCGCGCCGCTGACCTGGCCGCCGCCGCCGCCGAAGCGTCGGATGCGGCGCGTGTTGGGGCTGAGGACCTCTCCCGCCAGATCGCGCGCCTCGAGACCGCCGGCGTCGGTGTGGGCGATCAGGTCGCTTCGGTTGAGAAGACCCTCGCCGCACAGCGCGCCGCCCTGGTCGAAATCAGTCAAGCGCTTCGGTCCGAGCAGGAAGACTTCGCCGCCGAAGCCGAGACGCGGACAGCGCAACTCACCGAATTTGTGGCCTATACCCGGGTCGGCGCCACCGAGCTTTCGGACACCGCCGCCATGGGGGCGGAAATCCTGCGCGGCTTGATCAGCTCGGCCGCCGACCAGTTCCGCGAGATGGCGGAAGGTGCGAAATCGCAGCGTGAGATCCTGGCCGAGGAGGCCAAGAAGACTCTCGAGACGATCGGCGACGTCGCCGAAAACCAGCGGACCTTGCTTGAGGAAGAGCTGAAAGCGGCGATGGAGGCCATGGCGGAAGCCGCGCTGAAGGCCAGCGAGAGTGTCGAGGCGCGGGTCGAGGCGGCGCGTAGTCGTGTGGACCAGCTGAACGAGATCGCCTTCGCCGCCGGACAAAAGGCTGACGCAGTCTTCGAGTCTCGGATGGAAGAGGCGCGCGATATCATCGAGCACTCGGCTCAAATGGTCGAGCAGGCTGGGGCCCGGACGTCCCAGAAGCTCCAGGACTCCGTGCAGACGGCGCGGGGCACGCTCGACGAGCTTGAAACCATGCTGGCCGAGATCGGTCGCCGCACGGCTGACCTGCCGGCTGAAGCGCTTCAGAAAGCCGGCGAGGTCCGTATCGCCATCGAGCAAGGCGTCGAGCAATTGATGAACGCCGTACGTCGCACCGCCGAGGAGACGGCGGCGATCGATCAGGCCTTCCAGGAGCGCGTCCGTCGCAACTACGAGATGCTGAGCGAAGCGGCGGGCGCCGTGACGGCCTCTGGGATCTCGACGGTCGCCGCTCGCGCGAGCACGGCCGCGACGCCGCCCGTCCGGACACGCGCTGCTGCGCCCCCGCCGCCGCCTTCACCGCTCCCGACGGTCGAGTTCGAGGATGAGGACGAGCCGCCCGCCGACCGGCGCCGCCTGCGGCTGACGCCCACCGCCACGGACCAGGAGTTCCGCTCGGTCTTTGAGCAGGCCTCCGCCCGCAAGCAGGCGGCGACGCCGCCGGCGGAAAGCGAGGCCGACGGCAATTGGAGTTGGCGCGGTCTGTTGTCGGGCATCGAGAGCAGCACGCCCGGTGATGCGGCGCTGGGCGAGAAACTTGCCGCCGAGATCACCGCCATGGGCATTGACCCCCATGCCCTCCTGCCGCGCGGGCGCATCGACGAGATCGCCGCCGCGCTTCAGACCCGCGACGCCGGCGGCGCGCGCGAGGTGGTCAAGCGTCTGGCCCCGGCCGCGATCCGGCGACTGGTCCGCCGTCTGTTCTCCGACGCGACGCTGAAGAGCAACACCGAGCGCTTCCTCAAGCGCTATGCGGGCATGATCGACGAGGCCGCCGGCCAGGATCGCGAAGGCTTCCTGCTAGCGGCGCTGCTGTCGTCCGATGCGGGGCGGGCCTATCTGCTGCTCGACGCGGCCAGCGGCGACTTGGCCTAGCCTGAGCGCTCTGAATGAAGCGCGCGTTCGACTTGCTGGCTGCAGCGTTCGGGCTGGTCGTTCTGGCCCTGCCTCTCGCGGTGCTGTGGCTGCTTGTTCGTATGACCTCTCCCGGACCGGGCCTCTACTGGTCGCAGCGCGTGGGGCGGGCCTCGACGCTGTTTCCGATGCCGAAGTTTCGCACGATGCGCATCGATACGCCGGAGGTCGCCACCCATCTGCTCGACAATCCCGATCAATGGCTCACGCCGATCGGCGGCGCGATGCGTAAGCTCAGCCTCGATGAACTTCCCCAGCTTTGGAGCGTGCTCGTCGGCCACATGAGCTTGGTGGGGCCGCGGCCGGCCTTGTTCAACCAGGATGACCTGATCGTGGCGCGGCAGGCGGCTGGCGTCGATGTTCTGCGGCCCGGCGTGACCGGCTGGGCGCAGATCAACGGACGCGACGAACTGGCCATTCCTGACAAGGTCGCTTTGGACGCCGACTATCTGCGCCGTCGGTCGTTCCTGTTCGACCTGCGTATCCTGGTCAGCACTGTCGTGCCGGTGCTGACCGCGCGCGGCGTCACGCGTTAGGCGAGCCTGGCGTAGGCCTTCTCCAGGGCCAACACGAAGCGAGGATCGCTGGCGAGCGAAGCCGGGAACACCGCATCCAAGGTCAGGAAAGCGGCGACATCGGCGCGGGGCTCACCGGTCGCAGCAAGACCCAGCGCCAGAAGACGCTCCTGCAGGGGATCGACGATGCCTTCGCCGGCCTTGGCGCGCAAGGCGACGAACCGCATCCAGGCCGCCAGCGGGGTAACGAGCCGCTCGATGGGCCGGCCGGCCTCAAGGGCCTCGGTCAAGGTCCCCAGGATGCGGAACGGAAGCTTTTGCGAGCCGTCCCAGGCGATCTGGGCCAGCAGGTGGCGGATTTCGGGGTTGCGGAAGCGGGCGAGAATGGCGTCTGCGTAAGCATGCAGATCAAGACCGCGCGGCGGCGTCAGGGTGGGGATGATGTCGTTCGTCATCATGTCCCGCGCCAGTTCAGCAAGCTCAGGATCGCTGATGGCCTCAAAGACCGTCTCGTGGCCCTGCAGAATGCCGACATAGGCAAGGGTGGAGTGCACGCCGTTCAGCAGGCGAAGCTTGGCGCGCTCGAACCCGCGCACGTCATCGGTCAGGATCACGCCGACACTGGCGAGGTCCGGCCCGTCAGCGGGAAGAACGTCTTCGACGACCCACTGGGTGAAGGCCTCGCGCTGGATCGGCCAGGCGTCTTGCAGGCCCGTCGCAGCCAGCGTGCGCGCCCGCAGCGCGTCGTCCGTCGCCGGTGTGATGCTGTCGACCATGGTGCGCGGGAACCGGCCCTCGCGATCGATCCAGGCCGCCAGTTCGCCGTCCAGCTTGGCGGCGTAGGCGACCACGGCCGCCTTCAGGCGCCAGCCGTTGTCCGCGAGGTTGTCGCACGCCACCACCGCGTAGGGCGCTAGGCCGGCGGCGAAACGGCGCCGAAGACCTTCTACGAGATAGCCGACCGCGCTCTTCGGTTCGCGCGGATTGGCCAGGTCGTGAAGGATGTCCGGGTGGCTTTCGTCCAGCCCGCCGTCTGCGGAGAGCGTGTAGCCCTTCTCCGTGACCGTCAGGGTAACGAGGCGGGTCGTCGGGGCGGCGAGCCGTGCAAAAACCGAGGGCGGATCTTCCGGCGCCACCAGGACTTCGAGGATCGAACCCACGACCCGGAAGGTCGTCTCGGCGTCGAGCTGCGCCAGGGTGTAGAGCCCATCCTGGGGCTCCAGCGCGTCGCGAACGCCCGGGCTCTTCAGAGAGACGGCGCAGACGCCCCAGCGCGGATCGCTCTCCAGCAGCTTGTCGAAATAGTAGGCCTGGTGCGCGCGGTGGAACGCCCCGGGGCCGAAGTGCACCACGCCGATCTGAACCTTGTCGCGATCATAGGCGGGAATGGCCACGCCCGGGATCACGCCGGGATAACTGGTCGCGCTGAGACGTAGGGCGGGAGAGGGCGAGAGGGAAGCGGTCAACGGAGCACGCCTGAAGTTTCGTAAGGGAAGGGCGGGGCGCTAGATGAGCCAGTTCGGACACCGGTGGCAATCCAGCTTTGCGGGTTTCAGAGCGTGACCCCGGATTTCCAGATGGCGATCTCCCGCTCGCCGTTCTGCTCGGCCTTGGTGGCGCGGCCCGAGGCGGTTTCGACGACGAGGTCCATCAGGCGATCCGCCGCTGTGTCCATTGATACGCCTTCGAGCACCTGGCCCGCGTCGAAATCGATCCAGCCCGGCTTGCGCTGCGCCAATCCGGAGTTGGATGCGATCTTCAGCGTGGGCGCGGGAAAGCCCAGGGGCGTGCCCCGTCCCGTCGTGAAGAGGATCACCGTCGCGCCGGCGGCGGTCAGTGCGGTGGAGGACACCGCGTCATTGCCCGGGGCCTCCAGAAGGGTCAGGCCGTGCGGGCCGACTTTCTCGCCATAGCGCAGCACCTCGACCAGAGGCGTCCGGCCGCCTTTCTGCACCGCGCCCAGGGACTTCTCCTCAAGGCTCGTGATGCCGCCGGCGATATTGCCTGGCGAGGGATTTTCGTAGATCGGCTGGTTGGCGTCGATGAAGTAGCGCTTGAAGTCGTCGATCACCGATACCGCAGCGTCGAACACCTCGCGGCTGGCGGCGCGCTGCAGCAGGACGTTCTCGGCGCCGAAGATCTCAGGGATCTCGGTCAGCACCGGGGTGCCGCCGGCCTCGGCGACCTTGTCGGCGATCCGGCCGACCAGCGGGTTGGCCGTGATCCCCGAGAAGCCGTCCGATCCGCCGCACTTGAGCCCGATCACCAGGTCCGAGATCGGGACGGGCTGGCGCTGATCGCGCTCAGCGATCTCGACCAAGGCCTCCACAGCGGCCAGCCCGTCCTCGAGCTCGTCCTCGACCATCTGGGTCGTGAAGCTTCTGAGGCGCTCTGGATCGATGTCAGGCGCGCTCTCAAGCAGCGCCTTCAGCTGGTTGTTCTCGCAGCCGAGGCCCAGGATCAGTACGCCGCCGGCGTTGGGGTGGCTAGCGAGGGCGGCGATAAGCTTGCGTGTGTGGGCAAGGTCGTCGCCCAGTTGCGAGCATCCGAACGGGTGCGGAAAGGCGTGAACGCCATCGACACGTCCGGCGAAACGCTGGTGGGCCTTTTCGGCGATCCGACGCGCGGTGTTGGCGACGCAGCCGACAGTGCAGAGCACCCAGATCTCATTTCGCGTGCCGGCTCGACCGTTGTTGCGTCGAAAGCCTAGGAAGGTCTGCGGGCTAGCGGTTGGCGATGGCGTCGGTTGCGGCGATGAGAAGGTGTAACCCTCGACACCTTCAAGCCGTGTGGCGATGTTGTGTACGTGCACATGGTCGCCAGCGGCGATATCCACCGTCGCCCGGCCGATCGGCCAGCCGTACTTCAGGACGTCCTCGCCGGACCGAACCGACCGTGTCGCGATTTTGTGGCCCTTGGGAATGTCCGCGCCGACGACCAGGGTTTCGTCGCCCAGGCGCACGGTTTCGCCGCGCGTCAGGTCGCGGAGCGCGGCCGCCACATGGTCGCGCGGATCCACCGCGTGGATCGATTCGCCGGGAGTCGAGGTCGATGGGGTCATGAAACGTGATCGTCCGCGCGCCTGCTGCCTTCGACTCTTGCTATCGGCACGATGGAAACCGGTGTCAATCGTGTCGCAATCGAATGTTTCGCCTTCTGTTGGCGAGCCTGTGTCGGCTGGAGTATGACAAAAGAAAACGCCTGATGCTGCTGGATACCCCGTGAGCCCTTCCAAGACGCCGTCCTCGATCCCGGAAGAAAACGAGACCAGCGTCGAAGGCGGGCGGCGGCGGGCCACGATCAACGACATCGCCCGTCTGGCCGGCGTGTCCAAGAAGACCGTCTCCCGCGTCATCAATCAGTCGCCATTCGTGCGAGACGAGACGCGCGAGCGCATCGAGGCCGTGATCGCCGAGTGGGGCTACGCCCCCGATCCGCAGGCCCGTGGGCTGGCTTTCCGCCGATCGTTCCTGATCGGCATGATCTATGACAACCCCAACCCGCAGTATGTCGTGAACATGCAGCTGGGGCTGCTGGACGGTATGCGTGGCTCAGGCTTCGAACTCGTGGTTCATCCCTGTAATCGCGCCAGCCCGACGTTTCTGACCGACATCCGCTCTTTCGTCGAACGGCAAAAGCTCTTTGGCGTCGTGCTTCCGCCGTCGGTCTCGGAAGACGAACGGGTGGCCAAGCTCCTGAACGAGATTGGTTGCGCCTACATCCGTATCGCGTCGGTCGAGCTGGACAAGCCGGAGCACATGATCGTCGGTCACGACCGCATGGGCGGCGCCCAGGCGGCGCGGCACATCGTAGAGTTGGGTCACACGCGGATCGCCTTCATCTCCGGCCCTGAAACCTTCCGATCCTCGCACGAGCGGCGAGGGGGCTTTGAGGATGGACTGGCGGAGGCCGGTTTGAGCTTGGCGCCGGCCGACATCGTCCAAGGCGCCTACACGTTCGAATCCGGCGTTGCGTGCGGCGATGAGTTGCTGTCGCGCTCTCCGCGCCCGACGGCGATCTTCTGCGGCAATGACGAAATGGCGGCGGGAGTCCTTCAGTCGGCTCGTAAAGCCGGGCTGTCGGTGCCTCAAGACCTCACAGTCGTCGGGTTCGACGACTTCCAGATCGCCAAGGCGGTATGGCCGCCCCTGACAACGATCCACACGCCGACCCGCGAGATCGGCCGTATCGCGGTTGAGAAGCTGATCGGCGGCGAGCGCCGTGAGCCGCGCGACGTCACCAAGATGGAACCAAACCTGGTTATCCGTGAGTCGTCCGGGCCTGTTCCGGCCTAGGCGAGCGTCTGGCTCTGGTGCTTGCATCAAGTCATGACACCGGTTACCAAGCTGGCACGAGCGGCGGTCGGCGAAACCGCCATCGATTGAGGGAGCAGACGCGAAGCTATGGCCAGGCCTCTGAATTTTCACGAGGATCGTCTTTTTCCGTCCGATCCGACGACGCGGTCCTATGCGCGCGGCCTCTACGCGCTGGTCAAGGATCTGCCGATCATCAGCCCGCACGGCCACACCGACCCGTCCTGGTTCGCGACCAATGCGCCCTTCCAGGACGCGACGGACCTGCTGCTGGCGCCGGATCACTACCTCTTCCGCATGCTCTACAGCCAGGGGATCAGCCTGGATGCGCTGAAGGTGCGCTCGAAGGCCGGCGTTCCCGGCACCGACCCTCGTGAGGCCTGGCGGGTCCTGGCGTCGAACTTCCATCTCTTCCGCGGCACGCCGTCGTGGGTGTGGCTCAATCACGTGTTCGCCAAGGTCTTCGGGTTCACCGAGTTTCTCGAAGCCTCGAACGCCGACGACTATTTCGACCGCATCAACGCGGCCCTGGCGACTGACGCCTTCCGTCCGCGCGCGTTGTTCGACCGGTTCAACATCGAGACGCTCGCCACCACCGAGGGGCCGCACGAGAGCCTGCAGCATCATGCTGCCATCCGTGAAAGCGGCTGGGGTGGGCATGTGATCACCGCCTATCGGCCTGACGCTGTGATTGACTTCGAAGACGAACGGTCTCCGCGCGCCTTCGAGCGTTTCGCCGAGACCTCCGGGCAGGACGTCTACAGCTGGAAGAGCTATCTGGAGGCGCACCGTTTGCGTCGCCAGGCGTTCATAGACGCGGGCGCGACCTCGTCCGACCACGGTCACCCTACCGCCGCAACGGCCGACCTTTCTGACGCCGAGGCCGAGGCGCTGTTCAACAGCCTGGTGAAAGGGGACGTCACGCCTGAGAAGGCCGAGCTCTTCCGTGCCCAGATGCTGACCGAGATGGCCAAGATGAGCCTCGACGATGGACTGGTCATGCAGATCCACCCGGGCTCGCACCGCAATCACAATGTCGGCCTCCTGAACTCGCACGGTCGCGACAAGGGCGCCGACATCCCGATGCGCACCGAGTACGTCGATGCGCTGAAGCCGCTTCTGACCCGCCTCGGCAACGACCCGCGCCTGTCGATCATCCTGTTCACGCTGGACGAGACGACTTACAGCCGCGAACTGGCGCCGCTGGCCGGCCACTATCCGGTGCTGAAGCTGGGTCCGTCCTGGTGGTTCCACGACAGCCCGGAAGGCATGATGCGCTTCCGCGAGCAGGTCACCGAGACGGCCGGCTTCTACAACACCGTCGGCTTCAACGACGACACCCGCGCTTTCCTCTCGATCCCGGCGCGCCACGACGTCGCCCGACGCGTCGACAGCGCCTTCCTCGCCCGCATGGTCGCTGAGCATCGGATGGACCTTGTCGAGGCCGAGGAGTTGATCGTCGACCTGACCTACAC
>OFDC01001675.1_pt1 | contig 11258 bp, 9 predicted proteins | sample 1520941 | NCBI WGS metagenome assembly OFDC01 (sample SAMEA94258168, study PRJEB24077) | hot springs metagenome | biome: Aquatic biome; feature: Water | place: India | collected 2012-12-06 | depth 5 m | reverse complement strand
AAAACGATGAAAGAGACCTTAATTTTTTAAGCTTTAAACCTGAACATTTAGATGGAGACATCATAAGCAATCAGAAAAATGTTTCTAATGTAGATGATTATGGTTTAGAAGGTATTATTGTCTTTGGTATTTGTGGGAATGGAGACTATGTTTGCTTTGATTATAGAAAAGATGCTCAAAGTTGTGACCCTGGAATTTTACTTCTATATCATGATGATTTCGTCAAAAATGCAGAAGGAACTGAAACTATGGTAGTTAATGAGGTAGCTAATAATTTCGAAGAATTTCTTGAAAAATTGCATCCTATGGATTAACAAAGGTTAAACTAAATTTGGATAAATCATAAATTTAAGAAATTTAGATGAGTATAAAGAAATTGGCATTGGTAATGACTAAGTGTCTACAAAAAGGTGGTTTTTTATACGACAGCTTTTAAGACATTTGTAGAATCTGAATGATAGACGAGTTATTAGAACCACCATTCCAATAACTTGTCTAACTATCTACCAATAACCAATCCACCGCATGCACCACAGGAATACCTTCAATCATACCTACATCGTAAGCCCCCGACCATACCCTATTGAGGTGGTTTCCAGATATGAGGTAGCAGCTCATCAATATCCTTATCTTTATGGGTGGGCAGACGTCTTAGCACATCTGCCAAATAGGCATACGGGTCAAGCCCATTCAATCTAGCCGACTGGATAAGCGACATAACATTTGCTGCCCGCTTACCACTCTCAAGCGACCCTGCGAACAACCAATTTTTACGCCCGAGAGCCCAAGGGCGCATCTGATTTTCTGCCCAATTATTATCAATGGGCAGACTTCCATCATCCAAATAGCGAGTTAATGCCGTCCACCGTTTCAAGCAATACTCAATCGCCTTGGTAATAGCAGCATTTTTAGTCGTACCTAAGCGTTTCTGTTGTAACCACGCATAAAGTTTATCCGCAACTGGTTTAGCCTTCTGTTGTCTGATTTGCCGAACGACTTGGGCATCTCTAGGCATTGGCGTTGGGTTTTTCTCAAACCGCTCATCAATCTCCCGTTCAATCGTATACAGCGATTGAAACAGTTCTAGTGCCTCAATACTAATAAGACTCTGTCCTGTCACATGAAGCTCATGAAACTTACGCCTAGCATGCGCCATACAACCCACTTCAATCACCCCTCGCCCAAATAATGGCTTATAGCCGTTATAGCCGTCGCAAATAAGCTTTCCCTTAAAGCCCTGTAGAAAAGTATTAGGATACTCACTACCCCGACCTTGGGCAAAGTCATACACCACCGCCTTGATTGGGCTGTGCTTTGGGGTCACATACGCCCACACATAGCCTTGTTTTAACTTGCCTTTAGCATCTTTCATGCCATAGCCATTTAATACTTTGACTGGGGTTTCATCGGCATGCACAATCGGTTGGGTAAGTATCAGCTGGCGTAAGCGATTGGCTAAAAACCCAAGCTGCACCCCGCAGCGTCCCACCCAATCTGCCAAGGTTGAATCGGATAAATATACCCCACTACGCTGATAAATCAGGCTTTGGCGGTATAAAGGCAGATGGTCAGCGTATTTACTGATTAAGATGTGAGCCAGTAGCGCAGGCGTGGCAACGCTTTTATCAATGATTTGGGGCTCGGTTTTGGCTTGAATCAGCTTTTCACGGTTACACTGAGCGTTACGGCAGGTGTATTTAGGATAAACATGACGCTCTCGGTAAAACTGCTTTGGCACAAAGCCAAGTTTATCTTGAACATCTTGACCAATTTGCGTCATTTGACAGCCACATTCACAGGTGGTTGACGGTGGTTCGTGGATGATAGTGTGAATGTCAAGGTTGTCAGGGATAACGATGCGTTTTTGTCGTTTAGGCTGAGTCGGCTTTTTGGATTGAATGTCTGTGCTATCGTTGTGTGTGTTAATCGGTTTGCTAGCAGGCAGTTTGGCTCGCTCGTCATCGCTAAGCTTGGCTAAGAAGTTATCATGGGCTTGTTCAAGTAAGGCGAGGTCTTCTAGGGCGGTTTCTTTGTTTAGGTGGTCTTGCTTGGGCGTTAAGCCTTCGCTTTTTTGCCCAAACAGCCGATGGATGAGACGTTGCTGTTTAGCGATTTCTTCAACGAGTGCTTGGTTGATGCGAGCAAGCTTAGCTTCGTATTGCTGCCTTTGAGCGTCCATTTGTTGTTGGTATTGCTGTTTGAGCTGCGCTGCTTGCTGTTGGTATCGTTGTTCTAGCTGTTGTTGCTGTTCGGTTAGATGTCGCTGATGGTCAATCGCTTGTTGGTTTTGTTGTTGTTCAAGCAAGGCTATTTTCGCTAGAGCCTGCTGTAGTTCGTGGGATAAGTCGGATAGGTGAGCGGTGGTCATGGCGGTAGTTTGCCATAACCGCGATAGGTTGTCAGCTAACAAGCGGTGATAGTTGAGATTTAGCGGGTTTATGATAAAGTCAGTTTAGATAAGCGGGGTGAGCATCTCTTTGTCTAGGTTGTGCCAAGGCAGTCCACTAACTAAAGCGTTGAATTGCTTATGGCTGATGGTGAGTCCTGTCTGTTGGTTTGGCTCAGTTTGGTGGCGCATGAGGCGTTCGCCCAGTCCGTGAAATCTGCCATCATCCAGTGTTCGGGTGCATAGCCATATGCCCAGGCCGTCATGGATGAGTATTTTTAGCCGTGTGCCTGTTTTGTTGTAAAATAGGTAGGCACAGTGTGGGCGGATGCCTGGGTGGTGCTGTAGGATGAAGGCGAGTAACTTGTTACTGCCACTTCGCATGTCCATGGGGGTGGTGGATAGCCAAATTTGCTGTGGGTTGATAAGGGGTTTCATTGTAGCCCCCGCAGTAGTTCGAGTAGGCTGTGTGTGTCGATTTGGTCGATAGTGAGTTTTATGGGCATTGTGTTGTGGCTGTTATCGTGAGTGGGGATTTGTAGTTGTATACCTGTCAGGACTGATGACCTAGATGTGATGAAATCGGTGATTTGCTCATGGTTTGGTTTTGGCTGTACACTGACAGGGATGAATGTTGGTGTATTGCGGTAAGCGTCATTGTCAATAAGTGCGGGTATTTGGTCGGTTTGGGCTTGTTTGGCTTTTTGTTCTCGTTTCCAGTTGTGTAAGAGATTCTGGTTGATGCCGTTGTCTCTGGCTATGCTGGCAATAGACCGTCCTGAGACTTCGGCTTCTTGTACTAGAAATTCTTTGAATTCGTCACTGTAGGTCTTGCGCTTGGGTTTGTTGGTTGCCATTTTAATGTCCATTTACTGAAAATCATGGACATTATCTCGCTTTAGTTTACGGTGAAATAGGTGGGATGGTCGGGGGCTTACCCACCTTTGTTCTCAACTACTTAGATAGCTTATCCCACAATTTAGCCAAATTGACGGTCATTGTCATGGATAATGCCAGTGTTCATCATGCTAAGATGATCCAAGATAGATTACCCATTTGGCAAGAACGCGGGTTATTTATTTGTTATTTACCCCCTTATAGTCCGCATCTCAATATCATTGAGCGGTTATGGAAGGAGGTTAAACAGGCTTGGTTAAGACCTCGAGATTATATTTCTTTCGATTCTTTGTCCTATGCGGTGAATCGAGTTTTTGCTAATATTGGTACGTCGCTTTCGTTAAACTTCTCTTCATTTAAAGTATAGGTATTTAATTTTGTTCGGTTACTTATAAGTATGATGTTGGAACAATAGAGCATTATCATGTTGATAGTATTGATACTCACCATTAGGCTTTAATTCAAGCAGATGATAGGTCTTTTTTTGAATAATGCCAAACACCCAACTGCCTTGCAGATGATATGTATTATCAATAAATTGAATAGTATCTTGACCAATCGCTTGTTTGATCCATAGTTCCTTAACTAGATTCTTTAACAAAGTTTTTGCTTTATCCTTTTGGAGTGCGTTTTGATAAAGTTCATCTGTCACATGTTGACGATAGTAACGAAAATCTTGTCGGTACGGGTCAATCTCTTGCGATGTTTTATATTCATCCTCAGGCTTAATCAAACAGATATGACAGGCATCTTTAATTTCTCGTTTATTAATGGTACTAGAAATATCAAGTGACTCTAGCCGTTTTTGTATATCTTCTATTAAGATTCGGCTATCTTCACTGCCAATTTTATCAAGCAAACGAATATCGAGTGGCTTTGCAAGTTTAGCAATCGCACTTTTATTGTTAAGTAGGTGAAAACGCTCTGCCTGAATTTTATCACTCGCTTTCTCACACCAATGACAACTGCTAATGCCATTAAACAATCTATTAAATTTATCTACCGCTGTTTGTAGTATAACGAGACGACTTTGCAGATAATCTATGTGTGAGCTTATCTGCAACGCAGGCTCAGTTGCCTTTTTGTTAGGAATACCTGCCTGGATGTAGGCGTTATCATCACAATTATCGAAGTCTCGCTTGAAAGTGGTTAAATGCAAGTGATAAGCAGGTTTAGCCAATTTCTTGGCTAATTTTGCTTTGTCTTTTTCCGATTTTTTAGCATAAGCTTTAGTTTGGTAAGTAGTGGCTTTTGCCACTAACACCATGTCTTGATTAAGCTCTAAATGAAAAGCCGTCATTACCTCGGACTTTTTGGTAAAGGGCGGCAGTAGTACCAATTTGCCATTTAAATTATTAAATTGATAGCGCTCGTCTTGGCTATTAGCGGTTGTATTGAACAATAACTGATATAAGTCCGCACCGCCGATAGTATTGTCTGATGGCTCAGTATCGGCAGTCACTTTATTGATATCAATATGACTAAAATCTTCCTGATTTTTAATTTTTAGGCGAAGTGCTTCAATATCAAAGTCACTGGTTCGCTTTGCGATGATATATGCTTTATTACCTTGGCGATATACACTGGCCAAAACATGATAATCGTCAAGAAGTTCATCTAGATGCTTACCTGTAATCCAAGCCGTTTTATCGTTTTTGTCCCTAGAAGTAAACTTAAAGAAAATATACTGAACATTGAGTTTGTCAAAATTAGTATTAAAGGTGAGTTGGGTGGTTTTCATAATGTTTGATACCCCTTAATCAACTCACGGATAAGTTTAAGTTGCTCAATGTCAGCCACATTTTCGTTGCGAGTAAAATAGGGCATTTCTACAATAAGTTGCTCTCGTCCTTTGTCAGGGTGTGGGTAAGTTCTAAAAGGTGTTGTAAACTGTTCGGTATCAGCAACAATATTTATCAAGAATACCAGCTTTGCTCCAGTTTTATGCATTTTTTGGTAAATTTTTTCTCGCTCAGATTGACCATCTTGTGTAGATGGTTTCCAGTTTTTAAAATCTACATAGATACCTTCAGCTACTTGATAATCGAACAGCTCGAAATGTTTGGTAGGCAACTCTTGTAGTTGAGGTAAGTTGTAACTTTCCCATAAGTACCTCCCTCCTACTTCACCCAATGCACCTTTATAAATATTATTAAATAGTATGGGTTGAATCCAATATCGACTTTCCACCAATTCAGTGACATAGCCTTTTTCAACAAAATGCTGATAAATACCTGGATGTTTCATTAGTCGGTCAAGCCTGGCACTGGCATTACTAGCCTCATATGAATTAGCAGTAGCATATGGAATAAGTTTGCACTCATCATAGTCATCTTCAGCCAAATAATAATAGCTACGTTTCGGTTGATCGAATTTGGTGTACAAAAAATCGTATGCTGATGATATATTCGCTATTCTCTGAGGATGTTGTAGGACAATCTCTCTTAAATTTTGCCATTGCCCAATAAACTCTGGTGTCAAAGTACATGCAGAAATTTTAGCTTTCATTTGATCGATAAAAGCTCTAATTTTTTGAAAGTCCTGCTGCTGCATTGCTAACTCAAGCGTATTGGGCTGTTTATTCTGCTTTTTAATAAATTCACTAATTTTTTTAAATTCAGGTAGCATGTGATCTTCGTTGAACTCATCAAACCAATGTTGCGTTAATGCCTGATCAATATGCAACCTAATAGTTGGGCATTTCCTATTGGTTCGGCAGATACGCCCAATGGCTTGAATCAAGACTTGCATCATATAGGCTTTATAGTCTTTGAAATTCGTTAGTCTTTCGACAGATTGAGGAAAGCCCGTTTTGGCATAAGCATTAAATGCATTTTGTAGATGTTTATCAAAACTCTCAACACTTAAGTCTGATAATTTGAGGTATTCTAGCTGAAATATCAGATTTACTAGATCCTTTTGGGAGATATCGCTTCCCCAATTTAGATGGGTAATCAATCGGGTGGGTTTATCGAGGTATAATCCATCAAAGTCCATTTTGTCATTCGGTTCACGCTCATTAATGGTTACAATTTGCTCAGCCAAATGAGCAGGAATATCATATTGAATATTAACCCCTGCCCCGAGTGTCGCATAAGTCGATATCACAAAACGTCGCTGGCCTTTACTTAAATCCGCTTTGACGGCTTCAATTCTATCTTCACTGTTGAGCCCTACAATACAGACAATTTCTTCCTCAGCAGTATTGGGTAAAGCTAAATTTTGACTTAACAGACTGCAATACTTCTTAATGAATGCCAATTCCTTAGCATAGCCTTTGCTAAATAAGACCAAAAATGCATTAATTTGTTGCTGATGATAGCAAGTCCATAACTCAAAAATTTTATAAAACTGTTTGAGCTGGTGTAGTCTGGTGTCTTCGCTTTTTATTGGAGCGGTGTTAAATAAATCTTGAACTACGTCCTCACTAGCTTCACCCCCAAAGAGCTTAATATAAGCATCTTTGACAGCTATTTCATCCTCTGATTCTGCTAAACCATGAGCTTCAACTTGTATATTCGCCCGATAATAATGACAAGTACTAACTTTTACTTGATCCGATATTCGTTGCTGCTGACCATTGTCTGTACGGATAAATTGGGCTTCTGGGTCTTTTTTAAGCCGTTGTTCTAAATAATGTAAGTCATAATTACCTAATCGACTTGGAATATTGGCAGTTGCTGACACCCCCACCACCATAAAATTGCTACACCAGCCTAACATTAAGGCTTCTGGACTGTAAGGAAAACTATAAGTATCGACGATGGAATGACCTACATGATCAGCACTATCAATGATAGTATGATAACTAAACCCTTGTTCATGAAAACGTAGAGGATCATCTTTATCTCTTTCCAACCCTGATGGTTTTAGTTTCCATTTGTTTGTTAAACGGGCATATTGAATTTCGTAAACTAAATTTTTAAAGCTGGATTCTTTAAATTCAAAATGATTCAGATAGCTTTTAACGGCATTATCAAAGGTTATACCATCAATTCGATAATTAGCGTGATAATTGTTGGCTAACATATACATGCCACCTTTGAAGTACCCTATTGCCTGACTTGCATCCCCCAACAAATTGCCCAAGGTTAAACTTTCTTTGTCGTGATCTACTGTCTTTTTGACGGTATCAATCCATAACGTACCCTTTGGTGCCTCTGCAGTCAAGGTGAGAACTTGGTGCTGAGCATTTGCTAAATAAAGCGGTTTGTTGTCGTAAAAAATAAAGGCAGACTGAGCGGGACTTTGCCTATTTTTCAACGACAGTGATAACTGAAAGTCATCAGTGACTTTGAGACATTTTTCTTTGAGATTTTGTTCAATGGTTGCAGGGTCATCAGGTTGCTTATCTAATTTATGCTCAGGCAATAAGGTATCTGGAAATCGAGAATTTGAAAGTACCATTGAGATTTGACTTAGGGTATAGACTAAATCAATCGGTTTTTTTAACCCCTGTTCAATAATATAGTCTTGTAATTTAAGTTTTGAAGCATCAATTTCATCGATAAATAGTGTCACTTCGAAGTCAGCCAGCAAATCCATCAGTGTCATCGGGGACTGTACTAAGGTATCGTAAGGATAGATAAATTTGGAGACGCTCATAAACAGTACGTCTTTATCTAGTGTCAATGTTGCAGGAAAAAGCTTGGTAACCCACTGCCAATCGCTGTCATGTTTTAAGACATGGATTCGCTTTTCAGGCGTATCAAAGTCCTCAAATAATTTTTGTTTTATTTGATCTCTGAGTATTTGAATATGTTTTTGGATAGAGTCTTCAAAGACCTGCTTAACCGTTGCTACCCCAGTTTTTTCAACTTGTTTGTATTCTGTTAATAAAGTGTCTAATTCATGGGCTTTAAAGTTGTTAAATATCCCAAGAAGATCATCCATGCAACTAGAAAAATTGATTTTAAAGGCATCTAATTTGCCTTGGACAAACCATACTTCCTGATAATAAGCATCAAACTTACCTTTCTCAATTAGCCGTTCTTCAAGCTCGTTAAGTGGGAGATTCTTTTTTAAATGCGTTATAAAAATAATCTTACGATTTTGGGATTTTAATTGATCAATATGCTCGGTAATATAATCTGTTACTTGGTAGGTTTTCCCTGTCCCTGTGGGCATATCAAGTAATACTAAGCCTTTTTTGTGCTGAGCTAAAATGTCATCGAGTATCTGTTTCATAGTCTGTCGTCTGCTTAATTTTTTAATAGTGAAATTGGATCAACTGGTACAATAATGTTCCAAATAGCTAGAAGACTACTTGCACCGCCATCGCTTAATCTTAATATAGTGAGGCAAAATTTAAGGATGGAATTGCTTCAAAAGTTCATGAATTTCAACAATTGGATAATTTTCACTGGCAATCAATCGGGTTTTAATATTCTGATTACTCGTTTCGACGTAGAATCCTAGTGGTTGAACGACAGAAACTGTTGGCATAGAGACTGATTTAATGTCGAACTTACCATCCCATCCTATATCAAGATTTTTGCTGGTCTCTTCGATAAACACGACCTGGGGTTCGTAGTGCCACATTAAGCAGAGAGCTAATTTTTCACTTGGTTCAATAAGCCAAACATCACCCTCACCCGTTGAAAACAGGTAAAAAGTTGTGTGCACAGTACTATTACGAAGTCCAAAGAAAGTTTTTTTTCCCTCGAATTCATCATTTAAGGCTTTTTGGCATTCATTGATAAAGTCTAGCTGTAAAACATCTAAGCCCGTTTGCTTGGCACATTCGGTCACATGTTTCCAAGAATGATAACCTGCTTGTCTCGCTATTTTTTCTAAGCAATCAGCATGTAATTCACCCGTCTCTTGGTGCATCTTTTTTGCTGATCTTTTGAAAGTTTTGATATCTTTTTGGGAAGTCTTAATAAAGGACATAGGAATCTCCATCTCTAAAATAAATTTAAAGTACCCACTGCCAAAATTTATTAAGATTTGGAAGATATTTGAAATTTGATAATAACCATCCGATGAAGGTACGCTAAAGTGGGTAGCAGGCTATGGTTCGTAGCCTTCTAAAAATTATAGCATAAATTTATATCTAACTTACAATATTATCGTATGTCATAATCATGCTACCAAACTAGGTAGAAACACTAAATTTGTTACCTCATCTAAAGGTAGATGCAATTGATTAGCCATTGTTTTAACGTTAACACCATCCTCTGCTAGCATAGGTAAAATTTTCTCAAACACCATAGATTTCTCTTTTTGAACAGAAAATGGTTCTTTTTTTCTAAAACCATTTATAGACGCTTCTTGCATGAGTCGTCTATATTGCCATTCTGTGAGTAATTTCAGATTTTTCAGTCTAACAATCAATGCTAGAACTGAAACAGCCCAAAATTTTTTCATTTCGATAATCGTTTCAAGGCTCAGAAAATCGAAAGAAACCGCATGAACACTACTTGCAGGCATCAAAAAAGCAGATGCAAAATCATCAGCTTCTTGTTCAGCAGAACGACTTGAGTTAGGTTCATCTGAATCAAATGGAGAAGCGTGTTTATGAAGGACTAAATGCCCAAGTTCATGAGCAGCATCAAAACGACTATGTTCTGCTGATTTTTTATTATTTAAAAATATATAGGGAATATCATTCTTCCAAAATGAAAAAGCATCGACGTCAAGCGTATTTTCAGATAGCGAGAATACCCTTACACCTTTTGATTCCAATAAGTGTACAAGATTTTTTATGCTTTTATTGCCTAAACCCCAATGTTCTCTTACCGCTTCGGCAGCCATTTCTGATTCGATATTGCGTAAATCTGGTAAATCTGGTTGTGGTAGATCAAAATGCTTCTGTATAAATGCTTCAATAACAAAACTTAATCTACCTGCAGAAATTGCCGCATCTCTCTGTGCTGCAGTCATTTTTGATAAAGCTCTAAAGGAAACCGTCTCAGTTGATAAGGAGTCAATTTCATCTTGGTAAAAGAAGCTGACAGGGTATTGTAAAACTTTAGCAATTTTAGCCATAGACTCAGAAGTTGGTGGGTTTTTTATACCGTCGTTTTCATATTTTGATAACGTCTTGGTTGTTAAACCTGATAACTCAGCTAATGTCTTATAGCTCATTTTACGTCTTAATCTAGCGATCTTTAAGCGTTCAGGGTTAAATAACTCATCCATTTTTTCTAGTAATCACCAAGTCAATTTCTTCACTAAAATTAGCTTCAACATCTTTCTTGTTGAAAGCAGGCTGTGAACGAATAATTGGATCAAAAATAAACCGTTTTTTCCAACCTGTTACTTGTCCATTTTCAAGAGAGATTGGCAATGAAATTTCAAAATGTGCTTCTGAGCAATCCTCATTAATATAATAAAGAAGAATCCAAGTCTGATTGGTATCATACGCCATGGCAGAGTTAAAGCTCTCAAATTCATCAAATAGATCATAATTTAAATCAACTGTACTTTTAAAGCCTTTCCCCTTTTCATTATTTAACCTTGGACTAGTATTCTTTAGTCCTGTGTCCTTATCACCTGAAGAGACAACAATATTGATATTCAATAATGGGCTGACAATTAAATCCAAGCCACTTTCATATTTTGGAACTCCCCAATTTAAGGTTTTTAATTGAAATCTTAAATCTTTAACAATAGCACTCCAAGCGTGATAACCTGGAGCAGTTCTTGGACTAAATTCATTTTCCCTGCTTCTAGCCATTAAACCTGATTGAACAGAATCTATTACGACTTGTTTTTGTATTCTTAATGTATCAAGAAATTCATTCTCGCTACTTGTACTTGATTGTATTTTGACTTCTCTCGATTTCAGCATTTCGCTACTTCCATTCCATAAGTTCCTATATTTTAACCTCAAACGTGGTTAAAAAACAAGAAGTATAAATTGGGAAACTTCTAATTTAAGGAGATAATATGGTAATGTTAGTAATAGGGGTGAGTACAGAATTCGGAGAAAATAGTACGCTAAGGAATTTTGTTTATTAATAAGTTTATT
>OFDC01001674.1_pt1 | contig 11266 bp, 9 predicted proteins | sample 1520941 | NCBI WGS metagenome assembly OFDC01 (sample SAMEA94258168, study PRJEB24077) | hot springs metagenome | biome: Aquatic biome; feature: Water | place: India | collected 2012-12-06 | depth 5 m | reverse complement strand
CCCGCGACGGCGCTGCGGCGCGCTGGTCGAGCCGACGCGTGCGCAGGACGAGGACGTGGGTGGCGCCCTGCGCCAGGGCCGTGCGGAAGGGCACCCCCTCCGAGAGCCCGCCGTCGACGAAGGTGCGACCGCCCAGCCGCACCGGCCGTCCGGCGAGCAGCGGCATGCAGGCACTCGCCCGGAGCGCCGTCTGGACCGAGAGCCGGTCGCGGAGGAAGGGGGCCAGGTCGGCGGACTCGCCGGTGGCCGTGTCGGTCGCGATCGGGTGCAGCCGCGTCCCGCTGGCGAGCACGGCCTCGAAGTCCATCGGCGTGATCGACTCGTAGACGTGGTGGACCAGGCGGGCCAGGTCGACCAGCGGCCCACCGCGCAGCAGGCGGCGAGGATCGGTGACGCCCGCGGCCGCCACCTCCGGCCAGGCCCAGCTGCGGATCCACCGCTGCGCCTCGCCCGTCAGCAGCCAGGCGGCGTTGAGGGCTCCGCCCGAGGTGCCGTAGACGTCGTCGAGGGCGGCCGTCAGCCCGGCCTCGTCGAGCGCGAGCGCCATCCCGGCCGAGTACGCCGCCCGGTTGCCCCCGCCCTCGATGGCCAGCGCGACGCGGAAGCCGTCGTCGCGACGCCCCGGCTCGCTGCCGGACCCGCGGCGGGCGCGGAGCACGTCGAGGACGGACGCCTCGCCCACCGTCACGCCTCGGACCTCACTCCGCCAGCTCGCGCACCACCCGCGCGGGGTTGCCCACCGCGAGCACGCCCGCGGGCAGGTCCTTGGTGACGACCGCTCCGGCGCCGACGACGGTGTTCGCGCCGATCGTGACACCCGGGCACACCACGACGCCGCCGCCCAGCCACACGTTGTCGCCGATGGTGATCGGCTTCGCGGCCTCCCACTTGTCGCGACGCGGACCCGTCTCCAGCGGGTGGATCGGTGTCAGGAGCTGCACGTTGGGGCCGATCTGGACGTCGTCGCCGATCACGATCGCGGCGACGTCGAGGGCGACCAGACCGAAGTTCACGAAGGTGCGCGAGCCGACGCTGATCTGCGTGCCGTAGTCGACGTGCAGCGGCGGCCGGATGGCGGTGTCCTCGCCGACGGCGCCGAGCAGCTCGGTCAGCAGCTCGTGGCGCCGCTCGTCCTCGCGGGCGGTCGTCGCGTTGTAGGCGGTGGTCAGGTCCACCGCGCGGCGGTAGGCCTCGACGAGGGTGTCGTCGTCGGCGACGTACCAGTCACCGGCGAGCATCCGCTCGTGCATGCTCCGCTCGTCGCGCACGTACGGCTCGTCCTGCCCGTGCTGCCTGTCCTGCCCGCTCATCGCTCGTCCTCCTCCTCGCGGCGGCGCTCCTCGGCGTCGCGGCGCCGCATCCGCTCCCGCTGCTCCTGCGCGTCGCCGTCGGCCTCGTCGATCCGTCCCTCCAGCGCCGCCCTCGCCTCGGGCTTCCCGTGGAAGCGACGGTAGGAGTAGACGAGCAGCGCGAGCGCCAGGACGCAGGAGAAGACCAGGGTCACGCCGGTCCAGACGCCCCCGGCGAGCCACCACCGGTCGGCGATCGGCCACCACGACGGGACGTCGGGCCCGATGATCCACAGCGCGCCGAAGGCCCCCAGCCCGAGGGCGAAGATCGTCGACATCACGATCCGCGGCCAGGTCTCGACACCCTCCGCGGCGGCGCGCAGGGCCCGCAGCAGGACGGGGTCGAGCAGCCGCTCCGCCCAGGTGTACTGCTGCGACAGCACGGCCAGGCCGGCCGCCATCAGCAGCAGGCCCGGTCCGGGGAGCAGGATCGCCGCGATGCCGGCGAGCAGCAGGAGCCAGCCGAGGACCTCGAGCAGGACCCGCTTCGCCGCCCCGGTCACCGACCGCCGCCGAACTTGTCGAGCCAGACCAGGACGTCCTCGTCGGCGTTGCCGTGGGCCGCCGCGATCCGGGCCCACCTCAGCGCCAGCGCGTGGAAGCGCAGCGGGTTGTAGACGTCCTCCTCGCGGGAGAAGAGGCCGTCGCCGGCGTACGTCATGATCGTGATGTTGGGCTCCTCGAGCATCGTGCCGTCGCCGGGGTCCGGCATCGGGTTGCGGACCTCGCAGACCAGCCGGCCCTGCTCGGCGTCGACCACCTGCCAGGAGAGGGGGAAGCCGGTCATCACCCGTCCGGGGTACGACGTCATGGTCCGCACCGCCCAGTCGCGGATCTCGTCCCGCCCGGTGAAGGTGCCCATGGCGTGCTCGACGTAGACGGCGTCGGGGGTGAACAGGTCGGCGTACCCGGTCCAGTCGCCGGACTCCACGAAGCCCGCGACGCGCTCGTGGAAGGCGGCGTAGGCCTCGGTGATCTCGGCGGCCGTGGCCACGGCGGCAGGGGAACCGGTCATGGGCCGATCCAACCAGACGCGCGAAGGGGACGGAGCGGCCTCGCGGGCGCCGCCGGTCACTAGGGTGGACGCATGCCGCGACGACGTGCCAAGCGGCACGACCCCTTCGGGTCCCGACTGCTCGGCCCGCGCCACCAGCCCCCGCACCACCTGCGCATCCGGGTCCAGCTCCTGCTGACGTTCATGCTGGTCACGACGAACGTGCTCGGGGCCCTGGTCGTCTTCGTCATCAACACCTGGGCGATCCCGGTCCCGGCTCCCTCGAAGGACATGATCATCGCGCTGGCGATCGCGATCCCGACCTACGTGCTGGCCGCCGCGCTCGTCGGCGCCGTCTGGGGCACCACCACCTCCCTGCGCGCCCTGCGCTGGGCCACCCAGCCGGACGTCGACCCCGACCGGCTCCAGCGCACCCGCGCCCTGCGCGTCCCCTTCGCGCTCACCGCGATGCAGCTGTTCATGTGGCTCGTCGGCACGATCCTCTTCACCCTGCTGACGGCGCTGATCCAGCCCTCGCGCGCGCTCGGCACCGGACTGACGGTCAGCATCGGCGGGGCCGTCGTCGCGGGCATCTCCTACCTGCTCACCGAGTTCTCCCTGCGCCCCATCGCGGCGCGCGCGCTGGAGGACGTCCGCGTCACCGAGCGGGTGCGCGGTGTCGGCGTGGGCCCGCGGATGGCGATCTTCTGGCTGCTCGGCACGGCCGCACCGGTGGTGGGCCTGCTCGTCGCCGCGATCATGGCACTGCTCCCGAAGACCGACGCCACCCTCGACCAGCTGGCCGTCGTGACCATCATCGTCTGCGGCGCCGTGCTGGTCTTCGGCTTCCTGCTCACCGACCTCAACGCCCGCTCGGTCGTCGCCCCCCTGCTCTCGGTCCGCGACGCCATGCGCGCGGTCGAGGCGGGCGACCTCGACACCGACGTCGTCGTGTACGACGGCACGGAGCTCGGCCAGCTCCAGAGCGGCTTCAACAACATGGTCGCCGGTCTCCGCGAGCGCGAGCAGATCCGCGACCTCTTCGGCCGCCACGTCGGCCAGGAGGTGGCCGCGGCCGCCGCGTCCCTGGGCGCCGGCGAGATCGAGCTCGGCGGCGAGGCGCGCACCTGCACGGTGCTCTTCGTCGACCTGACCGGCTCCACGGCGTACGCCGCCCGGCACGGCCCGGCCGAGGTCGTCGCCGTGCTCAACCGCTTCTTCGGCGTCGTGGTCGACGAGGTCGACCGCCACCACGGCCTGGTCAACAAGTTCATGGGCGATGCCGTGCTGGCCATCTTCGGCGCCCCCGTGGAGCTCGACGACCACGCCGGACCCGCGCTCGCCACGGCGCGGACGATGGCCCGCCGCCTCGCCGAGGAGGTCCCCGAGATCGGTGCCGGCATCGGCGTCGCCACCGGGCAGGTGGTGGCCGGCAACGTCGGTCACCAGCAGCGCTTCGAGTACACCGTCGTCGGGGACGCCGTGAACTCCGCCTCCCGGCTGACCGATCTCGCCAAGCAGGTGCCCGGCTGCGTGCTCGCGTCCTGGGAGAGCGTCGAGGCGGCCCGCGCCGCGGGCTCGGCCGAGGTCGATGCCTGGGTGGAGCACGGGGAGACAACGCTGCGCGGACGCTCGGAGCCGACGCGGCTCGCCGTCCCGCGCACGTAGGTCAGGCGGCTCAGGCCAGGGCGTCCAGCGCCCGCGCGACTCGCTCGAGGAGCTGGGCGTGGTCGACCTCGGGCAGCACCTCGCCGAGCTGACCGTCGCGCTCCAGCACGGCCAGGCCGTGCACGGTCGCCCAGCCGACGGTCGCGAGCTCCTCGGTCGGTACGGCGACCCCCCAGCCGCGCGCCTGGGCCGCCGCCACGGTCTCGACCATGAGGTCGCGGTGGCGGCGACGGGCGTCGACCAGGCGCGGGTCGTCGGGGTGCAGGAGCTCGGGGCGGAACATCACGTCGAACATCGTGGGGTGCTGCTCGGCGAAGGCGACGTAGGCCGCGCCCATCGCGGCCACCGCCGCACCGGCAGGGGCGTCCTCGCCGTCGACCTGGTCGATCACGGCCGTGGCCCGGTCGAGGAGCAGGTCGAAGCCCTCGACGGCCAGAGCGGTGAACAGGCCCGCCCGGTCGTCGAAGTGGTGGGCCGTCGCCTGGTGCGAGACCCCGACCCGCCGTGCGATCGCGCGGAGGCTGGCCTTCGCCGGGCCGCAGCTCGCGATCTCCTGCTCGGCGGCGATCTGCGCCTGCTCCGCGGCCTGACGGGCGTTGGCCTCCGCGATCCGTGCGGCCTGGCTGGCCCGCGCCGCCTCGGGGCGCCCGAGGTCGGCGAGGTAGCTGCCGTCGTCGGTGACGTCCTGGATCTGGAAGGCGTCGAGGATCAGGCCCTGGCCGGTCAGCGAGCTCTCGGACTCGTCGGCGACCCGCTGAGCGAAGGCCGCCCGGTCCCGGATGATCTGCTCCACGGTGAGTCCACCGACGATGGAGCGGAGGGCACCCGCCAGCACCTCCTGGGTGAAGGTCTCGATGTCGGCCTGCTGGGAGAGGAAGCGCTGGGCTCCGAGCCGGATCTGGTCGGCGTTGCCGCCGACCTTCACGATCGCCACGCCGTCGAGGTTGAGCTTGATCCCCTGACCCGAGACCGCGCCACGGATCTGCACCGAGATCCGGCGGCTCGACAGGTCCATCGTGGCGAGCTTCTGGACGAACGGGACGACGAAGACGCCGCCGCCGAGCACGACCTTCTGGCCGGAGAGGTCGGTGGTCAGCTCACCGGTCTCCGGGTTGATCACGGCCTTGCCCTTGCGGCCGGTGACGATGAAGGCCTGGTTGGGCCCGGCCACCTTGTAGCGGCTGGTCACGAGCAGGACCAGCAGGACCAGGAGGACGACGATGCCCGCGACGGGCACCCAGACTGCGGGGTTCATGGCGTCACTTTCACTCGGTGGGGGTGGGGGGTTGCCAGATCTCGGTGACGCTGACCGCGCTCGGGGAGAGCACGCCGGTGACATTCACCTGGGTGCCGGCCTCGACCGGCAGGGCTGCGCTGGCGTTGAGCCGGAGGGTGTGGCCTCCGACGACGATGCGGACGACGCCGTACCCGCCGGCGGGGATCGGGGTGATCACCTGCGCGACCTGGCCGACGCTGTCGCTGATCGAGACGGTGCCGTCGCTGGGGCCGTCCTTCACGAGGCGGGTGAGCCACCAGGCGAACCCCGCGACGACCACACCCGAGGCGCCGCCGACGGCCAGCGACACCGGGCGGGCGGCTCCCGCCCCCTCGGCCGCTGCGGCGCCGAAGCCGAAGGCGGAGACGAACCCGCTCAACGCCGCCGTGGAGATCCAGTCGGCCTCGAGCGCGTCGAACGCGCCGTCGAGCAGGTCGCCGGCGACCAGGGACACCAGGAGCACGACGAGCCCGACGACGCCGAGGACGAGGAAGACGGTCACGGGGGGCTCCGAGCGGTGGGGTCCGGTGATCGTAGCGGGGTGACGCCCGTCACGAAATTGCATTAAGGGGCGAATCAGTGCAAAGATGCACTCATGGAGCAGCCGTGCATGAGCCGTCGCGAGGCCAAGCGGCGCGAGACCGCGCTGCGCCTGCAGCAGCGCGGTGTGCAGCTGACCCTCGACCGGGGCTTCGACGGCTGGACCATCGACGACCTCGCCGCTGCGGCTGACGTCTCCCGCCGGACGGTGTTCAACTACTTCGAGGGCAAGGCCGAGGTCGTCCTGGGCCCGGAGCCCGAGGTGGACCAGGAGCGGGTCGACGCCTTCGTCGCCGGCGGCCCCACCGGCCGGCTCTTCGACGACCTGCTCGTGCTCGCGCACGAGGCGACCCGCGAGAAGGCCGCGTCGGACCAGCACATCGCCGCGGTGCGCGAGGCCGTGATGAACGACCCCCGCCTGCTGCAGCTCGTGCACGAGCGCTTCGAGCTGGCGGCCGCGCTGCTCGGCGACTGCGTCCGCCAGCGCGAGGGCGAGGACTACCCGGAGGAGAGGGTCCGCCTCCTCCTGCGGCTGCTGATCACCTGCTTCGACGACGCCCTGGAGCGGGTCGCCGAGGACGGCGGCACGAGCTTCGCCGAGCACTTCGACAAGACCGTCGCCGACGCGCGCACCTGCCTCACCTGAACCGCCCGAAGCACCTGAACCGCCTGAACCACCCTTCCCCACCCGCGAACCCGCCCCGGAGACCCCGGAGCAGATCCTCACCAGGAGACCTCACCATGGCCCGCCTGCTCTACCGACTCGGCTCCACCGCCTTCCGGCGCTGGCCCCTCTTCATCGCGGGGTGGCTGCTGCTGGCCGTCGCCGTCGGCAGCCTCGCCGCTGCCTTCTCCAAGCCCTTCACCGACGAGTTCAGCATCCCCGGCATCCCCTCCGAGCAGGCCGCGGAGATGCAGAAGGACCTCTTCCCGCAGTCCGGTGACGCCTTCGACGACGCCAGCGTCAACGTCGTCCTCGCCGCCCCCGAGGGGAGCACGCTCGCCGACGCGACGTACGCGCCCGTCATCTCCGGTCTGGTCGAGGACATCCTGGGCCTGCCGCAGATGTCGGACGACCCTGCCGCGAACCCGCAGCTCGGCAACCCCGTCGAGCTGGCCCGGGCGCAGACCCAGCAGTACCTCGACGCCGCGCAGGCCTCGGGCGGGGACCGCGGTCAGGCCCGCACGGACGCCAAGGCGGTCTCCCCCCTCGCCGACGGTGGCCGGGTCGGGATCATGACCTACTCGTGGGACGTCGACTCCCCCGCCGACGTGAAGGAGACCAGTGTCGAGGCGCTCGACGAGGTGCTCGACGCGGCTCGTGCCGAGGGCCTGACCGCCGAGGTCAACGGGCCCGGCTCCCAGACCCAGCCCGAGCTGGGCCTGACCTCCGAGGCCATCGGCATCGGCGTGGCCCTGATCGTCCTCGTGCTCACCTTCGGGGCGCTGGTGGCTGCGGGCATGCCGCTCGTCACCGCGATCATCGGCGTCGGCATCGGCCTGTCCGGCGTGACCGCCATGACGGCGCTGATGGACCTCAACTCCTCGACGACCATGCTCGCCTCGATGGTGGGGCTCGCGGTCGGCATCGACTACGCGCTGTTCATCCTCGCTCGCTACCGCACCGAGCTGCACCACACCGACGACCGCCAGCACGCGATCGGCATCGCCGTCGGCACGGCCGGCTCCGCCGTCGTCTTCGCCGGCCTGACGGTGCTCATCGCCCTCGCCGCGCTCTCCGTCGTCAACATCCCGTTCCTGACGGCAATGGGCCTCGCGGCCGCCGCAACGGTGTTCGTCGCCGTCCTCGTGGCGCTCACCCTGCTGCCCGCCGTCCTCGGCCTGCTGAAGTCCAAGGCGTTCGCGGGCCGGGTGCGCCGCTACGACCCGAAGCGCGACGAGCACGGCCGCGTCCTCAACAACGGCGTCCGCTGGGCCCGCACCGTGGGCCGCTACCCCCTCGTGTTCGTCGCCGTGGTCGTCGTCGCCCTCGGGGCGCTCGCCCTCCCGCTCAAGGACCTGCACCTCGCGTTCCCGACCGACAGCACCGCCGCGCCGGACACCACCCAGCGCAAGGCCTCCGACCTGATCTCCGAGCACTTCGGCCCCGGCCGCGAGGGTCCGCTGGTCACCGTCGTCGACGCGAGCGACCTGGCCCCCGACGCCCGCGGCAAGGCCTTCGCCGACGTCACCGCCTGGATCTCCGGGCTGGACGACGTCGCCAACGCGCAGGTGGTCGCCACGAACGCCGTGGTCGACGAGTCGGGCGCCGAGACCGAGCCCGCGACCGGCGCGCTGATCCAGATCACCCCGACCACCGGCCCGGACGAGACCGCCACCCAGGACCTGCTGCTCGCCCTGCGCGACGGCGAGTCCGGCATCGAGTCCGAGACGGGCGCCGCCATCGGGATCACCGGTCTCACCGCGATCACGACCGACATCTCCGACCGGCTCAGCTCGGCGCTGCCGATCTACCTCGCGATCGTGATCGGCTTGGCGTTCCTCCTGCTGATGCTGGTGTTCCGCTCCATCCTGGTCCCGCTCACCGCGACCCTGGGCTTCCTGCTCTCGGTGCTCGCCACGCTCGGCGCCACCGTCGCGGTCTTCCAGGAGGGCGCCTTCGGGATCTTCGACCCCCAGCCGATCGTGAGCTTCATGCCGATCTTCCTGATCGGCCTGGTGTTCGGCCTGGCGATGGACTACCAGGTGTTCCTGGTGACGCGGATGCGCGAGGCGCACGTCCACGGGCTCTCCACCCGCGAGGCGGTGGTCGACGGCTTCCGCAACAGCGCCCGGGTCGTCACCGCTGCGGCGACCATCATGATCGCGGTGTTCGCCGCGTTCATGCTGCAGAGCGAGCCGATCGTGCAGTCGATGGGATTCGCGCTGGCAGCCGCCATCGTGTTCGACGCCTTCATCGTCCGACTGGTGCTCATCCCGGCCCTGCTCTACCTGCTCGGCGAGAAGGCCTGGTGGCTGCCGGGCTGGCTGGACCGGATCCTGCCCAACGTCGACGTGGAGGGCGAGTCCCTCGAGCGTGACTCGGCGCCCGTCGCCGTACCGTCGGACGACCGGGAGCTCCAGAAGGTCTAGGTCGACTTGGGGTTTCCCACCCGCGACTCGGGGTTTCGCCACCTCAGCCAGCGCAGAAGTCCCGACTCACGGGTGGGAACTGCCGACTCGCGGGTGGGAACCCCCACGTCGACTCAGGCGGTGACGACCTCGACCCGCTGGAACTCCTTGAGCTCGGTGTAGCCGGTGGTGGCCATGGAGCGCTTGAGCGCCCCGACGAGGTTCATCGTGCCGTCGGCGACGCGGGAGGGGCCGAAGAGGATCTCCTCGAAGGTGCCGACCTGGTCGAGCTGGACGCGGCGGCCACGGGGCAGCTCGGCGTGGTGCGCCTCGGCGCCCCAGTGGAAGCCGCGGCCGGGGGCGTCGGTGGCGCGCGCGAAGGGAGAGCCCACCATCACGGCGTCGGCCCCGCAGGCGATGGCCTTGGCGAGGTCGCCCGACGTACCGATCGAGCCGTCGGCGATCACGTGGACGTAGCGGCCGCCGGACTCGTCGAGGTAGTCACGGCGGGCGGCGGCGACGTCGGCCACCGCGCTGGCCATGGGTACGGCGATGCCGAGCACCGTCCGCGTGGTGTGGGCCGCTCCCCCACCGAAGCCGACGAGGACGCCGGCCGCGCCCGTGCGCATCAGGTGCAGCGCCGCCTGGTGCGTGGCGCAGCCGCCGACGATGACCGGGACGTCGAGCTCGTAGATGAACTCCTTGAGGTTCAACGGCTCGGCCTGGCTGGAGACGTGCTCGGCGGAGACGGTCGTGCCGCGGATGACGAAGAGGTCCACGCCCGCGTCGGTGACGGTCTTGGCGAACTCCTTGGTGCGCTGCGGCGAGAGCGACCCGGCGACGGTGACCCCGGACTCGCGCACCTGGCGCAGCCGCTCGGTGATCAGCTCGGCCTTGATCGGCTCCTCGTAGATCTCCTGCAGCCGGCGCGTCGCCTCCTCGCCCTCGAGCCCGGCGACCTCCTCGAGCAGGGTCTCCGGGTCGTCGTACCGGGTCCAGAGGCCCTCGAGGTTGATCACGCCGAGGCCGCCGTGGCGGCCGAGCGCGATGGCGGTGTTGGGCGACATGACCGAGTCCATCGGCGCCGCGAGGATCGGGAGCGAGAAGCGGTAGGCGTCGATCTGCCAGTCGACGCTGACCTCCTCCGGGTCGCGCGTGCGCCGGGAGGGCACGATCGCGATGTCGTCGAAGGAGTACGCGCGGCGGGCTCGCTTGGCGCGGCCGATCTCGATGTCACTCACCGGAGGAGGATATCGGCAGAGGTGCAGGAGTCCGCCCTCCGCGCGGCGGGTCTTGCCGCCAGACCGAGCACGGACCTACCGGGAGCCGACCGCGTGCGCGGCAGCGCGGCGTCCGCGGCGAAGCCGCATCGACGGCAAGCGTGGGCCCGAAGGGCCTGCGCGCCGCCGTCGATGGACGACGCGCTCGCGCCATCTAGCGGTGGTGGTAGTTCGGTGCCTCGACGGTCATCTCGATGTCGTGCGGGTGGCTCTCCTTGAGCGAGGCGGAGGTGATCCGGATGAACCGGCCCTTCTCCTGCATCTCCGGGATGGTCCGCGCGCCGACGTAGAACATCGACTGGGTCAGTCCGCCGAGCAGCTGGTGGGCGACGCTCGAGAGCGGCCCCTTGTAGGCGACCCGCCCCTCGATGCCCTCGGGGACGATCTTGTCGTCGCTGGCGACCTCGGCCTGGAAGTAGCGGTCCTTGGAGTAGGACTTCTTGCCGCGCGAGGACATCGCGCCGAGCGAGCCCATGCCGCGGTAGGCCTTGTACTGCTTGCCCTGGTGGAAGACGACGTCGCCGGGCGACTCCTCGCAGCCTGCGAGCATCGAGCCGATCATCACGGTCTCCGCCCCGGCGACGATGGCCTTGGCGATGTCGCCCGACTGCTGCAGGCCACCGTCGGCGATGACGGGGACGCCGGCAGGTCCGGCAGCCAGCGACGCCTCGTGGACGGCGGTGATCTGGGGGACGCCGCAACCGGTGACGACGCGCGTCGTACAGATGGAGCCGGGGCCGAAGCCGACCTTGACGGCGTCCGCGCCGGCGTCGACGAAGGCCTGCGCACCCTCGCGGGTGGCGACGTTGCCGCCGATGACCTGGACGTGGCGGGTGGCCGGGTCCGTCTTGAGCCGGCGGACCATGTCGAGCAGGAGGGTGACGTGGCCGTGGGCGGTGTCGGCGACGAGCACGTCGACGCCCGCCTCGACCAGCCGCGTGGCCCGCTCCCAGGCGTCGCCGAAGTAGCCGATCGCCGCGCCGACCATCAGCCGGCCGTCCGCGTCCTGGGTGGAGTGGGGGAACTGCTCGTGCTTGACGAAGTCCTTCACCGTGATCAGGCCGCCGAGCTTGCCGTCCTCGTCGAC
>OFDC01001673.1_pt1 | contig 11272 bp, 6 predicted proteins | sample 1520941 | NCBI WGS metagenome assembly OFDC01 (sample SAMEA94258168, study PRJEB24077) | hot springs metagenome | biome: Aquatic biome; feature: Water | place: India | collected 2012-12-06 | depth 5 m | reverse complement strand
GCTCTTGCTCACGTCGGGCGCCAGTGTGGGTGCAGTTTGGGTAATGGGTAGCCGAAGCGGGGGAAGGGCCGGGGATGGGGGCCAACGTGGCGGAGTTACGCGCGAGGCCAGACCCGGCGTGACGGCGCCGCGCCGTTCGACGACGAGGGCGCGGGCGCGTGCCGCCGCGACATCCCCGGGTCGTACCCTGCCGTTGCGGAGATCGCTCGCGATGCCGTGGGCGTTGACAGCGGCGCGACCCGGCTTCGATCATTCCCGCCGACATGGGCTCCTACCGCGCGCGCTTTGACACACTCGCCGCGACCATCGCGAGCCACCCCTACCTCGTGGTCAACGAGTATCGCGTCGGCGTCGGCGCCGAGGAGACGTCGCTCGCTGCGCTGCAGCGCGACCTCGGGGCACCCCTCGACGACGCCGCGATGGCCTTCTACCGCGAGGCCGACGGGCTCACGCTGCGCTGGGGCTTCGACCCGCGCGCCGCGCCAGACGAACTCGACTCGGTCTGCATGAACTGCTGCGAAGGATACGAGGTTCGGATGGGCTTCGCGTTCGGCACGATCCAGCTGCGCAGCGTCGCGCAGCTGCGCGAGGGCGTCGTGCTCCCAGGCGCGGACCTGGCGCAGGGAGATCCAACCTCCGTCGCGTGTGCGTCGCCGCTCGGTGTGATGAGCGCCGCCGAGCTCTTCGCGCGTGCCCTGGCCTTCGACGACATCGACCACGGGGGTGACCACGCCTGCTTCGTTCGCGGCGAGCGATCGACGGGATGGGGCGTGCTGCTCGTGAGCGGTGGCCTCCACGATTGGTTCAGCAGCCGCGTCACGACCTTCGACGACTACCTGGGGCTGCTGCTGGGCACCTGGGGCATCTCCGAGGCCCGGGGCAAGGCGCTGTACGCGCCGCGGGGGAGCCACGGCGTGACCGAGCGGTGGACCCTGAGCGAAGAAGCCATCGCCGCCGTGCGACCGAAGCTCATCGAGCCCTGGTGGGTCCCGCGCCGTCCTCGAAAGGCGCGTCGCGCTCGCACTCGATGACCGCGGTCATCGGGTGGTTTCTCCTCTCCCGCGCGCCCGCGGTACCGTGCGCACCATGCGCCGCGCGTGGATCGCCGTCTCCCTGCTCTCGCTGCACTGCAACAGCGCCCCCGCGCCCCTCGACGCGGCCGTGGACGTCGCGGCGCCCATGGACCTCCCGCACGCGAACGACGTCGCCCCCGACGCGCCCCTCGCGGAGGACGTCTTCGTGCGCACCGCGGCCCCGGCGTGTCCGACCTTCACCCCGCGGCCCGTCGTCCGTTGCGGCGCGGCCACCCCGCGGCAGGGCGTGCTCGCGGCCGACGCGGACCTCGACGCCAAGGCGCGCCGCTTCGACCGGATCTTTCACGCGGTGCACGCGCGCTACACGGGCGTGAACGCCGAGGCCACGGCCAACGACGACGCCGTGGTGGAGCGCGTGCAGCGATTCCTCCGCGACACCGACGGGTGGGACTTCGCGCAGCACAGCGGCGCCGAGGTCTCCGCGCAGTTTCGCTGGGACAAGGTCGCGGGCGCCTACGCGGGCGCGGGCGCCGCGGCCGATGCGTTTCGCTATGCCGTGCTCCGCGACGAGGGCGCGGCGTGCGACGAGGTCGAGCGGGCGCGCGCCCACCTCCACGCGGCGATGGACGGGATCCACCGCGCGCTCACCCTCACGGGCGCGCCCGGGGTCATCGCGCGGGGGTACATCCGTCGCGACCTCGCGGGCGGGGACCTCCCCACCACGCCCCTCTTCGACGCCATGGGCAACCCCCTGCCCACGGAGAAGAACAACGGCACCTGGCGCGAGCCCGCGCGCACCGGCCCGCAGGACTACGTGTGGGAAGACTCGTGCTCCCGCGACATGCTCATCGGCTGGGCGCTGGGCATGGCCGCGGTGTGGGAGGTCAGCCGCGGCGACGCCGCCGTGGACCCCGCGCGTCTCGCCTCGCTCCGGGACGACGCCCGCGCGCTGGGCGAGAGCCTGCGGCGGGTGAGCGAGCGCGGGTACGACCTGGAGATCCACGACGCCGACCGCCGGGTGACCTTTCACGGGCTGCTCCACGAGGGGTCGGTCGACCGCGCGTACATCCCGAACTTTCGCGCCAACGGGCAGAACGCGGTGATGTCTCTGGGCATCGTCGCCGTGCTCGCGCGCGTCTCGGAGGACCCCAGCCTCGCCGACTACCTGCACAACGACCTCGTTCGTCGTCGCGACCTCCCGGGCATCGTTCGGCGCTACGTCGACGCCATCGACGTGGGCGAGATGACCAACTTCTCGAACTACAACATGGCCTTCACCGGCGCGTGGCTCGCGGGGCGCTACCTCTGCGACGAAGCCGCCCGCGAGGCCGTGCGCGCGGGCACCCTCGAAGGGCTCTACAACACCCCGGGGCGACCCCGACAGCCCGCGGAGATGGGGCAGACCTTCTTCGACCTCGTGGCCGTGCAGGCGCGCGCGAGGGGCACGGCGTGGCGCGACCTCCCCCGCGCCGACCTCGACGCCGACGCCCTGCGCCGCGGGACCACCACGCTCCGCGAGTTCCCCGACGCGCCCTTCTTCGAGCGCCCGCGGCAGAACTGCGACGACACCGAGATCGCCTCGCGCCTGTGCGTGGCCGACGACGGCACGATGCTCCCGCTCTCGGCGACCTCGGGCCGCGGCGACGCGCTCGTGGCGACGGTGCCCGTGCCCATGCGCGTGCGGCCCGTGAGCAACTACCACTGGCGCAGCGACCCCTACCGCCCGAACGGAGACGGCTCCCCGCGCAGGCTCCTCCCCGGGGTGGACTTTCGCCTCGCCTACTGGATGGGGCGCTACCTGCGCGCGAACTGAGCGCCCTACTCGCCGCGCTCGGCGGGGGAGAGGTTCTGCACGGGGCGCGCCTCGCCGCGGTCCACCGGGCCGGGCTTCTGGTAGGGGATGCCCTGGAGCCGGTGCATCGTGGTCGCGCCGCGCCACTGGAGGTAGGCCTTGTTGAAGGCCACGCTCTCGCGCGGGTCGAAGAAGGGGTTCTTCGCGCCCGACAGGAACACCAGCGCCAGGGCCTGCTCCGACACCGACACCGGGCAGCCCTCGAAGCGCACGTGCGACGCGTCGGTGGAGCTCCGCAGCTTCGCGATGACCGAGGCCATCTTCACGTAGATGTCGTCGTGCTCGGCGCGGTGCGGGTCCTTGGTGGTGCGGTCGCGGTAGAGCGACTCCACCGACACCAGCTTGCCCGCGATGTCGCCCTTCCACGTGGCGCAGTCGCCGATGAAGATCACCTTCTCGCCGGGCTTCGCGTCGATCGCACCCTGGTACGCGCCGAAGACCACGTGCATGCGCGGCATCTTCGCGTCGAGCTGGTCGTCGAAGAGCCGCAGGATCTCGATGGCCTCCTCGATGGCCCCGGGGCACCCGCCCCAGCAGTAGTCGGTCTTCTCGCCCTCCGGCGGCGCGCCCGCGTAGGCCGTGATGGCCGTGCCCTCGAAGTACTTCTCCACGCGAATGAGCCCGACCTTGAAGCCCTTCGCGCGCTGCTGGGCCTCGGCGAGGGTGAGGTCACCCCGCACGTCGATCTCGTCGAGGGACACCGGGCCGAAGCCCCGCTCGTGGGCGAGGCGGATGTGGTCCACGCTCAGCGGGTCGACGCCGATGATGTGGCAGCACACCGCGTCGAAGGCCACCTGGTTGTTGCCCAGCACCACCATCTCCAGGGGGAAGGGGATGGGGGTGAGCATGCGGCCCTCGCCCGCGATGATCGCGTCGATGGCGATGAGCTGCGGCTGCACGATGTATTGCAGGTCGGCGATCTTCTCGTTGAGCCGGTGGTCGTGGTCGATGAGGCGGTGTCGGTCGTCCTGGATCCCGATGTAGTTCTTCATCGAGAAGGTCACCGTGGTCCACGGGTGGGCCTTGAACTTCGGGCAGTTCACGAAGAAGTCGGCCTTCGCCACGGGCTCGGGGGTGAACACGTAGTCGCGCAGGCGCCCCGGGTGGGAATAGGGAATCTCCACCTGCGGGACCTCTTCGAAGCAGTACCGGGTGGCGCCGTTGCGGCTCAGCACCGGGTCGTAGCCCGCGCCCTCGAAGGCCCGCCGCGTGGGGATGGTGATCCCGCAGCGCTCGCCCACGGCGAGCTCGGTCACCGCGCCGTCGTCCCGGTCGCGCAGGGCCTGGAGCACCCCGTCGATGAACTCCGGGCGGGTGAAGGCGTTCTGAAACAGCGGCCCCGACGAGACCACGTTGGGCTTCACGAGGGTGCGCCCGCGGGGGCGGAGGTTCATCGCCTCCATGGCCTCCCGCACGATCACGCGGATGCGCTGCACGTCGTAGGTGGGGCAGTGCCGGAGGATCACCGTCGCGCGGGGCTGTGCCATGCCGCGGAGTGTACGTCGGGGGGGCGACAAGGAAAGCTCCACCGCGACCACGCAAGCTTTGCAGACCGGCATCCGTCCCCGGGCGAGGGGCGTAGGGACCGACGCGGGCGCCCTTCTCAGCCCCCGCGGCATGAACGATACTCACGCCCGCTCCGCGGTCACGCCCGCGGCGGAGGACACACGAGTCATGGCAGAAGGCACGCTTCCCGAGGTCGAGTACGCGTTCGAGTGCGCCCGGGGCGCGGGGTGGCGACCGCTGGTCGTGCACGTGCGGGAGGGGGTGTCGACGCTCTACGAGGCCAACGTGCTCCTCGCGACGCGGAGCCTCAGCGAGAACCCCGACGACTTCTTCGAGCAGGACGCGGGCATCGAGATCCGCCGCGAGGGGCTCACGCGGCGGTTCCGCGGGGTCGTGCGGCGCGTGGAGGACCTCGGCACCACGGGGTCGTACCGCTTCACCAAGGTCACCATCGTCCCGCAGCTGTGGACCCTCGGGCTGCGCCAGAACTCCCGCATCTGGCAGGACGTGAACATCATCACGATCATTCGTGAGCTGCTCAAGGACGTGTCGCTCTACCAGGGCGACCTCCTGGGGGTCGACGGCTCGCTGGAGGACCTCCCCCCGCGGGAGTACTGCGTGCAGTACCGCGAGACCGACCTCGCCTTCGTGCTGCGCCTGCTGGAGGAAGAGGGCGTGCCCTACTACTTCCGCCACGACGGCGAGAAGGAGGCGCTGATCCTCGCGGGCGACGACCACAACTGGGAGCAGGTGCCGACCATGGACGGCGGCGCCGTGGAGATCCAGGACCACGGGATCAACACCGCCTCGGTGGAGTCGGTGCAGTGGTTCGACTGGCACACGCAGATGAAGTCCACGGGCTTCGTGCTGCGCGACTACGACTTCACGCACCCGCGGTCGGTCATCGACATGACCCCGCGGCACCCGGGCTCCAGCGCGGGGCGCACCATCTACGACTACCCCGCGGCGTTCACCCTCGGGCCCTACGACGACGGCACGCACATGTACGGCCCGCACCACGGCGTGCGGCGCGCGCGGGTGCGCTTCGAGTCCGAGGCCCACGACGTTCGCACCGCGCAGGGCCGCGGCAACGTGTCGAACTTCCTCCCCGGGCAGCAGTTCAAGCTCCAGGGGCACCTCCGCGGGGAGATGGACCGGAAGTACACCCTCCTCGGCGTCGAGCACGTGGGCGTCGCGTGGGGCGACATCTCCGACGAGGTGCGCCAGAGCGAGCACGTGCGCGGCGCGCTCAAGGGCGTCGAGCTCGACACGCAGTTGGGCGAGGGGCCCGCGGTGAGCAACCGGTACTTCAACCGCTTCGTCGCCGTCGCGTCGGACGTGAAGGTGCGACCCGCGAAGATCACCGCGCGGCCGGTGATCCCCGGGGCGCAGACCGCGCTGGTGATGGCCGCGAAGGACTCCGACGAGGAGATCGAGACCGACTTCTACGGCCGCATCCTCTGCCGCTTCCACTGGGAGCAGCCCGACCAGCGCGGCGCGTCGCAGCGCACGAAGAACGCGAGCTGCTGGATCCGCGTGGCGCAGACCTGGGCCGGCGCGGCGTGGGGCTCGATGTTCATCCCGCGCGTGGGGATGGAGGTCGTGGTGAGCTTCCTCGAGGGCGACCCCGACCGGCCGCTGGTCACGGGCTGCGTCTACAACGGCGAGAACCACACGCCGTACCCGCTGCCCGCGGAGAAGACCAAGAGCACCATCAAGACCATGAGCTCCAAGGGGGGCGGCGGCTTCAACGAGCTGCGCTTCGAGGACCTCAAGGACAGCGAGCAGATCTTCATCCACGCCCAGAAGGACATGGACACCGTGGTGCGTCACGACGAGACGCTCACCGTGGGCCACGACCGCACGAAGACCATCCAGGGCATGGAGTACAACACGGTCCAGAAGGACCGCATCACCAGCATCCTGCAGAACGACTCGCTGGAGATCGACGGCAACCAGACCCTGGCGATCCACGGCGGCACCGGCTGGTCGATGCAGGTCGACTCGAACTACGTGCTCCACGCCGAGAAGAAGATCGGCTTCACGGTGGGCGACAGCAGCATCGTGATGACCCCGAGTCAGATCACGATCACGTCGAAGACCGTGAACGTGCTCGGCGACTCGCTGGTGAAGGTCAAGGGCGGGCTCGTCAAGATCAACTGCGACGACGGGCCCAAGGAGAAGGTCGCCGCCGTGGCCACCACCGCGGCCCTCTCGCGCAACCTCATCGGCGAGCCCGGCGACCTGCTGAAGAAGGTGAAGGACCTGCTCGACCCCGAGAAGGTCAGCGAGGCGTTCACCAAGGGCCTCGACAAGCTGCTCACCAAGGCGGGCGTGCCCGAGAACGTTCGCACCCGGCTCAACGGCGTGGCGCAGCGCACGGTGAAGGAGCTCGCCACGGCCCTGAAGGAGGGCCGCAAGCCCGACTGGGCGGGCATTCGCAAGGACCTCAAGGGCGTCGGCGAGCAGCTCATCACCGACACGGTGAAGACCACCGTGGCGAGCGCGTTCAAGCCCCTGCTCGACAACCCCAAGGTGCAGAACAACAAGCTGCTCAAGGGGCTGGTGACGGAGCTGCAGAACGTCACCACCACGTCGGCGACCTACGGCATCCTGCGCGCGGCCGACCTGCGCGACGGCATGGCGCGAGACCCCTTCTGGAGCGTGCTCAAGGCCAAGCACGGCAAGGATGTGGCCGCCCTGTTGGAGGAGCACGCCATCAAGGCCGGCGGCGCCAAGCTGCAGGCGTGGATCGACGCCCGGGGCCTGCCGCCGTGGGCGAAGAAGCTCGCCGACAAGGCCGTGCAGCAGCTGCAGAAGGCCGTCACGAGCAACGTGAACAAGCTCCTGCTGCCGGGCTGAGCGGTGCTGGTCATTCGACGCGCGCAGCAGGAGGCCCTCGCGGCCTCGGTGCGGCCCACCTTCGAGGAGAACGTGGCGCGGCACCTCCGCGAGGTGTGGCCCGAGGCCGTGGCCGAGCTCGACGCCGACACCCTGCGCGCGTGGGTGGCGTGGGGCGTGGAGCGCGGCGCGCGCTACGAGCTGCTGAGCGAGTACGAGGTGGGGCTGTTCATCGACCTCACCTGGGTGCTCGGCACGAACTTCGATGAGAACGACGCGTTCCCGTGGGCGCGAGACATCTTGACAGACCCCGCGCTGGACGGTCGCCGGCGCATCGACGCGCTGGCGCAGCGCACACAAAAGATCCTCGGCGAGATGGCAGACGCCCTCGACGAGGGGAGTTGAGAGGGAGCGATGGGCTGGTGGGGTGACAACATGCCGACGTGGCTGGGGGGCAACACCCCCCCGCCGCCGCCGCCGCAGTCGCGCGCGCAGCTCCGCGCGGCGCAGACGCGCACGCAGCAGGCGCAGAACGACGCGCAGCGCAGGCTCTCGCCGCATCCCACGGCGCAGACGGGCTGTCTGCCCTGTCAGGCGCCGCAGGTGCGCCCGCCGTGTGACCTGCGGATGTTCGAGGTGGTGGAGCACCGCACGCGCCCCAACGCCGCGGTGAGCCGCGCGCAGGGCGGCCCCGCGCGGGTCGACGCCTCGCAGGACGACGACGACGAGATCCGCACGCACCCCAAGACCTTCCCCTTCGAGTCGACGAACGTTCGCCCGCACCCGGGGCCGCCCTACCGCAGCGGGCAGATCCTCGAGTTCGTGGGGCAAGACAAGCGCCGCGGCATCACCTGCGACGCCGTGGTGCGCTTCGAGAGCGACGTGCACTGCGGTCAGCACCCGGTGATGGAGGTCATCGACCCGTGGGGGCAGAAGACCGACCACCGCGTCACGCAGAAGCGCTTCGAGCTGGAGTACCCCGAGCTCAGCGTGCTGCGGCTGCACCGCCCGGGCACGAACTGGACGAACATCAACAACTACTGGCCGTGGGGGATGACCCCGATCGACTGGGTGGTCACCGCGAAGGTCTGCGGGGTGCGCCCGCGGCAGGGGGTCTTCGGGCTGACCCAGGTGAAGCTCCGCGTGTGGCCGGGGCACCAGTTCGAGTTCAAGCTCACGATCCGCCCGCGGTGGCGGGGGCACGGGTCGGAGTCGCGCATGCGCGAGACCTACGCCTACGCCGACGGCCGCCGCACGCGCCCGCAGGGGGTCGAGCGGGTGACCCGCACCTCCACGCGCGGCAGCGAGTCGAACCGTGACTTCCTGGGGCGCGACCGCAACCGCGAGGAGACCTCGCGCACCACCGAGGAGTCGCACCTGCAGCGCACCAGCGCGCTGACCGGCACGACGAACCGCACGGCCACCCGCACCACCAACAGCGACACCTACCGGGGCCGCAGCGCCGACGGGCGCGAGACCACCGAGCGCACCCGGTCGAGCAGCGGCGTCGGCGGCCGCATGGACCGGCTCAGCGAAGAGACCTCCATCACCCAGCGCGAGGGGGTCGGCCAGCGGCGCACGCTCAGCGAGTCCACGTCGATCAACGGCAACAACATGGAGCACTCGTTCCGCGATGAGCGGAGCGGGATCGTGTACGTCCTCAAGCAGGGCGGGCAGGTGCTGGCGTCGCCGTTCCGCGGGCTCGACGCGATCCTCCAGGCCATCGCGACGGTGGAGTCGGCGTGGGCGCGCATCCAGGCGTGGTTCGAGGCCGGCCGCCCGCAGGTCTCGGTGCAGGTCGGGTGGAAGCTCGACTTCTCCTTCAGCCTCTTCGCGGGAGAGATCAGCTCGAAGTGGGGGTGGAAGGAGTACTCCGACCACCGCGCGTTCTTCGCCTACAAGATCGAGCTGGCGCTGAAGATCTTCTCCGCCGAGTTCGACGTGAACTACGGCATCGGGGTCACCGCGTCGTGCTGGGCGGGGACCTTCGAGTTCAGCGCCGCCATCGGCATCAACGGCTCGGCCGAGTTCAGCATCGTGGGCGAGCTCAAGCGCCTCGGCCCCGACCAGCCCGAAGCCGATCCGATGCCCATGCGGGAGGAAGCGCGCCGTCACCGGCACCCGTTCGCGGATCGCCGCCAGCGCCTCCTGCACCTGCGCGACATAGTTCGGCTGGCCGAGTTCGATGGCGGAGACGTTGATGGAGATCCGCCCGAAGGCGAAGTTCGCGTCACGCCATTGCCGCGCGAGCGAGCAGGCCTGCTCCAGGACCCGCTGTCCCAGCGCGGGAATGAGGCCGTTCGCTTCGGCGACAGGGATGAATTCCGATGGCGCGATCACCCCCAGGGTCGGGTGGGTCCAGCGCGCCAGCGCCTCGAAGCCGTAAAGTTTGCCCGAGCGCAGATCGATCTGGGGCTGGACATGCAGCTTCAGTTCGTCGTGATCGATGGCCTGGCGCAACAGCCGTGCAAGCTGCATCCGGTTCTGAACGGCCTCATCCAGCGCCGCGTGAAACAGGACGCAGCGCACATCCGGCTGGGATTTCGCGTCCCTGAGCGCGAGTTCCGCCTTCCGGTGCGCTTCTACAGCGGTCACTGCATGCCCGGGCAGCAGCGCGATGCCGATCGAGCAGCCGGTATGCACTTCGCCTTGCGGCAATTGCGCCGGTGCGGCGAGGCGCTTCATCACGCGTTGCGCCAGCGCCATGGCGCGCCCGGCATCAGCCGTGCCGGGGCTGAGGATCGCGAAGTCATCACCGCCGAGGCGAGCGAGCCGGTCGTCTTCCCCCAGTTCCCCGAGGATGTGATCGCGCGCCCGCATCAGCAATTCGTCGCCGGCCGCAGGGCCGAAGGCGGCGTTCGTTTCCTTGAAGCGATCGAGATCGATCATCAGCAGGGCACCGCTCGCGCCGTTGGCCAGCAGCGCCTTAAGATCGGCGAAGTAGCGCGTGCGGTTCCCCAGCCCGGTCAGCGGATCGGAAAAGGCGAGACGCTCGAGATCCGACTGCATCGCGATGACGCGCGCGAGCCCTTCGGCCACATCGCCGATCTCGTCGGCGCGCCCCAGTCCGGGGACCTCGCGATCGGCCTGGCCACTCACGAACCGGTGCGAGAACCGCGCGATCGCCCGCAATGGCCGCATTTCCAGCATCTGGATGAAGGCACCGAGCGAAGCCACGATCAGCAGCATAATGCCGGACCACAGGCCGATCGCCTCCCGCAAGGTGTTCCGCGGCGCCATCAAATCATCGACCAGCCCGATATCCAGGGCGAGCGCGCCGAGAACCCGCTGGTCCAGGGCGATGATCGGCACGAAATACGCCAGCCGCAACCGGCCCAGCATGGGCACCTGCCCCACATGCACCGCGCCCGATGCCAGGGCGCCATAGGCGGGATGCGACAGGCCAAAGCTGCGCAGGGGTGCCGGCGCGCCCTGGGCATGCCGGACCGTCGACGCATAGCGCTGGAAATTGCGGGTCGCCTCGTGGAACCGGTAGAGATTGGCCGCACCCTGATTGGCGTTCGCGATCACCTCGAGGAGGTTCGCATCGCCCGCATCCAGCTGAAGGGTCGCTTCGGCGGAAGCCTCGGTGAAAACAAGCGCAAGCGGTCGCCCTTCCTGATCGAGCCGCACCTCGAAACGCTGGGACCTCAGGGAACTGACGAGCGCCGCTGCGGTTCGGGCCGCATGGTCGATGCGCGCGCGCGCATTCTGCTCCGTGACGCGATCGACGGTCGTATAGCCGAGACCAGCCATCACCAGGATGCTCATGGCCACCATGCCGACGAGCAGGAGGGTCGTGCGGATGGTAAGCGAGCGAAAGGGATTGAGCATTGCCGGATCCGCGAGCCACGAAATTGCCACATCTTTCGCAAGCCCGGCTTAAGGCTCCATTAAGGGTGTGCCTATTCTAGTGGTGCCCGGATGAGCGGCCGGACGACCGACGGCGCGAGCTGACCAATCAATTTTGCGTGAAGAGACGCCGGGTCCCAAACCAGCCGCATTGTTGGCGCGTTTGGTGAGAGAACGGAAAGCATGG
>OFDC01001672.1_pt1 | contig 11278 bp, 4 predicted proteins | sample 1520941 | NCBI WGS metagenome assembly OFDC01 (sample SAMEA94258168, study PRJEB24077) | hot springs metagenome | biome: Aquatic biome; feature: Water | place: India | collected 2012-12-06 | depth 5 m | reverse complement strand
GCTTGCGGGCGTCGTCGCTACGGCTGTCCTGGGCGATGGCCTGTCGTTGCTGCTCTTCTTGCAGGCCCAGACGTGGCGAACCCTGCAGCCCCTGGCGGTTCTGTCGCTGATCGGCCTGGCGGTCCTCTGCGCCGAGCTTCCCGGGCGCGGCGCAAGCGGTCTGATCGCGCTGGCGTTCCTTGGCGTGGCCTGGATGGTCCGTGACATTGGCGATCTTGGCCTGTTTACCGGCCCGATCGGGCTCGCCTTCGTGCTGCTCGGCGACCGGATGCGTCTGAGCCGGCCGCAGATCTACGCAGGCGCGGCGGGCGGCCTGCTGGCGCTGGCGGCTATGGGTTATGCGGCGCTCAGAAGCGTTGCGCTAGAACGGGCTCTGGTGCGAATGCCAGACAGCTGGCCGTTCAGCCAGGGCTTCGTCTGGGGCAGCGATCTGCCCAGCTTGGCGATCGCGATCGTAGTCGGGCTATCGCTGGCGAAAGGCTGGAGGGGGCCTGGCCTGTCCTTGCGCTGGGCGGGTCTCCTCGTTATCGGCCTTCTGGCCTTGGCGCTGTGGGATGACCGATCCGCCTATGTCCGTCATCGTGACGCAGGGCGCGATCCGGACCTCGCAGCCCTGATCGCTAGCCGGCCCGGTGAGCTGCTTTGGTTGGCCGGGGATGTCGAACCGTGGGTGCTGGCGGGGCGCCCGAGCTGGACGAGCAAGGTTCAGAGCGCTGGCGTGGTTTTTTCTCAACCCTTGGCCGAGGCGCTTTGGAGCAGGGCGCAGCGCCTTGAGGCGGCCGGTCTTGTCGGGCCCGATTGGATCCGGCCGCTGACGACGACGGCCCTAAAGCCGCCGCCTATTGAAATGTCCAAAGTGCGGGCTTTCTGCGCCGCGCCGGATGCGCCGGCCTGGATCGTATCGCCGATCTGGGACGGACAGGAGGCGCTCGTCTCACTCCCCGGCGCGCGTCAGTGGTCTCCGCAAGCGCCTTATGTCGAGGACCTCTCGGACGCCGCGGGGCGCCGCTGGATGACGGCGCGTCTCTACGCGGTGATTCCGTGCCGAGCGGCCTGAACCGGTTCGCCGGCGGCGCGGGGCGCCGTCAGTCGGCTAGCGCCCCAGCAGACGAAATGCACAAAGGCGTCGGCGAGGCCGACGATGGCCGCCAGCACGAAAATGCTCGAAATCGCCAGGATCGCCAGAACCGACATGGTGGATTCTCCTCTGTTCCAACAAGTCGGAAGGCGCGCTGAAGTTCCTTAGGCGAGGCTCAAAACACCAGAAAATCCACGCATATGGTTGACAACGTTGTCACGTTTCCGGTGAATGCGACATCCGCGCGAAGACGGATCTGACATATCGTCACTAGGGAGTGGTGCAGTGATTGCGTTCCTGACGTTCAACCTCGGAGGTGTCGGCCAATGACCGACGCCGCGATCGCCAAGACCACGACCAAGGGCGGGGGCGTTAAACTCGCCGTCGTCTACGTGACGTGCCTGTTCTTTATCTGGGCGCTGGTCACCAACCTGCTCGACCCGTTGCTGAAGACCATGAAGACGGTCTTCACCCTGACGCCGGTGGAGGCCAGCCTGACCGGCTTCGCCTTCTTCATCGCCTACGGGATCATGTCGCTGCCGTCGGCGGCGTTTCTCTCCAAGCTGGGCTACGCCCGCTCGGTGATGGTGGGCCTGGGCGGCATTGTCGCCGGCTGCTTCATCGCTATCGCCGCCGCCAAGCTTCACATCTTCGGCGTCTTCCTGGTCGGCCTCTTCGTGATGGCCTCGGGCGTGACCCTGCTGCAGGTCGCCGCCAATCCGCTGATCGCCTCGATGGGCAAGCCCGAGGAGTCGTCGTTCCGCCTGAACCTGTCTCAGGCCTTCAACTCTCTGGGTGCGGCCTGCGGCCTGTGGTTCGGCGCGAACTTCCTGCTCAAGGGTGAGATCTTCGAGAAGGACGTGGTCATTACCGACGCCATGCGCGAGCAGGCGCTGGGCTTTGTCAGTAACGTCTATCTCGCCATCGGTCTGGGACTGGCGCTGTTCATCCTGCTGATCTTCATGGTCCGCCAGAAGATCACCGACGCCGCGCCGAAGACCGGCCAGCTGGTCAATCCGTTCACCGCCCTGACGTCCAAGTGGGCGAACCTCGGCGCGATCGGCATCTTCCTTTATGTCGGCGCCGAGGTGGCGATCTCGCTGCACCTGCTGCTGTTCCTCGAGCAGGCCCATATCCTGGACATCTCTTCCGAGCAGGCCGGCAAGCTGACGACCTTCTACATGGTCTTCGCCATGATCGGCCGGTTCGCGGGCTCGGCCCTACTGAAGACGGTCAAGGACTACACCATGCTGGCCATCGTGGCCGTGGGCGCGATCGCCCTCTGCGTGGTCGTCATCCTGACCAAGGACATGACGCCCAGCGCGCACGCCGGCACGGTAAACCTGCTGCTCGCCTCAGCGCCGGTGACGACGGGCCTGATCCCGGCCTTCGCGGCGCTGCTGGTCGGCCTGTTCAACTCGATCATGTTCCCGACGATCTTCACTCTGACCCTGCAGCGTTCTTCGGCGCCGACCTCGGCGACCTCGGGCCTGCTGTGCATGGCCATCGTCGGCGGCGCCTTCTTGCCGCTAGCCTTCGCCAAGATTGAGGAACTGACGGGCTCCATGGCCATGGGCTTCGCCGCCCCGCTGGTCTGCTACGTCTATGTTCTGTGGTTCGCCCTGGTCGCCAAGAAGGCTCCGACCCACGAGATCCAGGAGGGCGTGGCCGGCGGCCACTAACCCTTCGCCTGAAACTGCCCTGCAAGCGCCCCCGGGAGGTTCGTCCTCCCGGGGTTCTTTTTGGGGCGAGGGCGTGAGCGCCACGTAGAGGATCGCCACGTTTTTAGGCGCTTCAGTTTTCCTGGGGTCGCCCTTCGAAAAACCTCGCTCGTAAATCCGATCGCGCAACACGACATTGCCCGACGATACGATTGTCGAGGAACGTCATGGCCGCCACGAACACTAAGAGCAGCCGCTTCATCAGCGGGTTCGGGGCGCAGGTCCTGATCGCCATGGTCGCGGGCCTCGGCCTCGGGCTTCTGGCCCGCCACCTTGGACCGGCTGAAGGGCAGGGCGGCTACGCGCTTGCCGAGACGCTTCGACAGGTGGGCCAGATTTTCGTCCAGTTGCTGCGTGTCCTGGTCCCACCGCTGGTTTTCACCGCCATTGTCGCCAGCATCGCCAACATCGCCCAGATGCAAAACGCCGCCCGGCTGGTGTGGCGGACGCTGTTCTGGTTCGCGGTAACGGCCCTGATCGCGGTGCTGATCGGGATCGCGCTTGGCCTCGTCCTGCAGCCCGGCCTGCACGCCAACCTCGACGCCGCCGCCGCAAAGGCGCCCAAGACGCATGGCTCATGGCTCGATTTCCTGACGGGTCTTGTGCCGGTCAACATCCTGGGCCTCGCGGCCTCCACCAAGATCTCCGACGCGGGCGCGGCCAGCACGTCACTGTCGTTTAATGTCTTACAGATCGTGGTCATTTCGCTGGTCACGGGCGTCGCGGCCTTGAAGGTCGGCGAGGCGGGGGAGGCTTTTCTGAAGTTCAACGCCTCGGCCTTGGCGATTGTCCGCAAGGTGCTCTGGTGGGTGATCCGCCTGACGCCGATCGGCACGGTCGGCCTGTTCGGCAATGCGGTGGCCCAGTACGGGTGGACCACTCTGGGGCAGTTGGGCGCCTTCACGGTCGCCATCTATGCCGGCCTCGGCCTCGTGCTGCTGGTGGTCTATCCGGGCTTGCTGGCGCTGAACGGACTGAACCCGATCCGATTTTTCCAGGGCGCCTGGCCGGCCATCCAGTTGGGTTTTGTCTCGCGCTCGTCCATCGGCACGCTGCCGGTGACCGAGGCTGTGACCGAGACGCGCCTGGGCGTGCCCCGCGCCTACGCCGCCTTCGCGGTTCCGCTGGGCGCGACCACCAAGATGGACGGCTGCGCGGCCATCTATCCAGCGATCGCCGCGATCTTCGTCGCCCAGTTCTTCGGCGTGCAACTGGTCTGGTCGGACTATCTTCTGATCGTCTTCGTGTCCGTCATCGGCTCGGCGGCGACAGCGGGCCTGACGGGCGCCACGGTGATGCTGACCCTGACCCTGTCCACCCTGGGACTCCCCCTGGAAGGCGCTGGCCTTCTGCTGGCGATCGATCCCATCCTCGACATGGGGCGCACAGCGGTGAATGTCGCGGGCCAGGCGCTCGTCCCGACTCTCGTAGCCAAGCGCGAGGGGCTCTTGGACCTGGAGGCCTACAACGCCCCCGGCTCCTCACCCGAAGGCGTGCTCCACGCGGCCGAATAGGCGAGCGCGGTTGCGCGGTGGTGCTTTAGCGGCGAGTTTGCGCGCCTCGTGAAGCGTCCCCGGGGGATTCCATGGCGTTGAAGACGAAGACCGGCGGCCCCGCAGGGCCGAGCCGACGCGGATTCCTGTCCGGCGCAGCCGCGCTGGCGGGGCTGGCCGTGACAGCGCCCCCGGCCTTCGCCCGCGCCTCTGGACGCGTCGAGGCCCTGCTTGCGCAAATGACGCTTGAGGAGAAGGCCGGCCAGCTCTCGTGCTTCGCCGACATGATCCGCCCGCCGGTCGGCGACATGAACCCGCTGGTCAACATCCGCAACGCCCAGACACTGACGGCGGAGATCAAGGCGGGGCGGATCGGAACGCTGATGAACGGGGTCGGGGCCCAGGCCGCGCTCGAGACCCAGAAGGCGGCGGTCGAGGGATCGAGGTTGAAGATCCCGCTGCTGTTCGCCGCGGACGTTATTCATGGCTTCCGCACCGTCTATCCGATCCCACTCGCGGAGTCGGCCAGCTTCGATCCACATCTGGCCGAGCGCACCGCTCGCGCCGCAGCGGTCGAAGCCTCGGCCGCGGGCCTGCACTGGACCTTCGCGCCGATGGTCGACATCGCGCGTGACCAGCGCTGGGGCCGCGTGGCCGAAGGCGCGGGCGAGGACGTCTATCTGGGCGAGGTAATGGCCGCCGCCCGGGTGCGCGGCTTCCAGGGCCGCGACCTGAAGGCCGATGACAGCATGCTGGCGACGCCGAAGCACTTCGCCGGCTATGGCGCGGTGATGGCGGGCATGGAGTACAATTCGGTCGAGATGTCCGAGGCGACGCTGCGCGAAACGCACCTGCCGCCGTTCCAGGCGTCGTTCGCCGCTGGCGCCATGACGACGATGTCGGCCTTCAACGATATCAACGGCGTTCCGGCCAGCGCCAATCGACGCCTGCTCACCGACATCCTGCGCGGGGAGTGGGGTTTCAAGGGCGTGGTCATTTCCGACTACACCGCCGACCAGGAACTGGTGGCGCATGGCTACGCCGCCGATGATCGCGACGCCGCACGCCTGGCCATTCTGGCGGGTATCGATATCAGCATGCAGAGCGGCCTTTATATCCGCTATCTGCCGGATCTCGTCTCGTCCGGTGCGGTGCCTGTCGAGGCCGTCGACCAGGCGGTCCGGCGCGTTCTGGCGCTGAAGGAGGCGATAGGCCTCTTTGACAATCCTTATCGTTCTCTGGATCCTGAAGCTGAGCGCAAGCACACCGCCACCGCTGCGATGCGGGCGCTGAGCCGCGAGTCCGGCGCGCGGTCGATCGTGCTGTTGAAGAACGACCAGAACCTTCTGCCCCTGCCCAAGTCCGGCAAGCGGCTAGCCTTGATCGGTCCGTTCGCTGACGATCGTGACAATGTTCTGGGCGCGTGGGGCGGCTTTTTCGCCGATCGCAGCCTGAACATCGACCTTGCGACGGGACTGCGCGCCCAGATGGCGGATCCGGCTAGCCTGATCGTGGAACGCGGCTGCGAGGTCGAGACGACCATCGCCGGCGGCTTTGAGCGCGCCGTCGCTGCGGCGCAGGCCGCTGACATCGTCCTGCTGGCCGTGGGCGAAAGCCAGGACATGACGGGCGAGGCGAAGTCCCGCACCGACATCCGCATCCCGCCAGTGCAGCAGCGGCTGGCCGAAGCGATCGCAGCCACCGGCAAGCCCGTGGTGGTGCTGCTGCGGCATGGTCGCGCCATCGCGTTGGAAGGTGTCGTCAGAGACGCACCGGCTATCGTGGCCACCTGGTTCCTGGGCAGCGAGATGGGCCACGCGGTGGCTGACGTTCTGTTTGGAACGGTGAATCCGTCCGGTCGCCTGCCCGTCAGCTTTCCGCTGGAGAGCGGCCAGCAGCCGTTTTTCTACAACAGCCGCACGACCGGCCGCCCCGCGCCCGCTGATCCGAATGCGCAGGAGTACAAGGCGCGCTGGCGGTCGATCCGCAACGACGCCCTCTATCCGTTCGGCTTCGGGCTGGGCTACGCAAGCTTTGCGCTCTCCGATCTCAGGCTCAGCACCGCGCGGCTGGGGTGGGACGAGACGCTGCGTGTCAGCGCCAAGGTTCGCAACACAGGCCAAGTCCACGGCGAGCATGTGGTGCAACTGTACATCCGCGATCGGTTGGCCAGTCGTACGCGTCCGGTGCGCGAACTGAAGGGCTTTCAGCGGGTCGCGTTGCCGCCCGGCGCCGAGCATGAGGTTCGGTTCGAGCTCAGGCGGGAAAACCTGATGTTCGTCGGTGACAACGATTATTGGATCGTCGAACCTGGAATGTTTGACGTCTGGATCGCCAATTCCTGCGTCGATGGGCTGACGGGCGGGTTCGAGCTCTTGGCCCCCGATCGGCGCTGATCACCGAATCGGGTGTCTTAACCAAACGACGGCTGAGACCCCTCGATCATGCTTGGATGGGGTGATTTCACGGCGAATGTTAGTCGTCTAGTAAGAGATCGAGCGGTCTCAGGTACTGCAGCGCCCTGAGCTCAAACAGAGCGCGATGCTTTGACCTAAAAGGGTTTTTCCGCATTCTGCCTGCTGCCCGACGAGTTCTTCTGGTTGCGTGAGGCGGCAAAGTCGATCTGCGGCCGCGTGTCTCGTTGAAAGGTGTTGGAAAGGAAATATGGTTACCGACATGCGGCCGAGTGTGGCCGCATGGGGGCGCTTGCGTATGGGGGCGTCTTAAAATTGCTTGGGCGCGCGTTGGGGGCGCCCACCAGCAAGGATGGACGAATGGCGATCTCCAGTCTTTCCGCCGCGCAGATCTCGGCCCTTTCGGTCACCGCGATCCAGGGTCTGACGACCACGGACATTCAGTCCCTCAACGGCACACAGATCGCCGCGATCAGCGCGACCGGCATCGGCGCGCTCGCCGACACCCAGGTCGCCGCTCTTTCGACCACCCAGGTCAAGGCGCTCACGGCAACCCAGATCCCGAAGTTCGCAACTTCGGTGGTCTTCGACGTCACCCAACTGACGCAGCTTTCCACCCAGCAGGTTTCCGCGCTGACCTCCACCCAGCTGGCGGCGCTCGACACCTCCCACATCGCCGTTCTGAGCGCGACGCAGCTCGGCGCGCTGTCGGCGACCAACTTTTCAGGTCTGGACGCCACCCAGGTCGGCGAGCTCAATGAGACCCAGGTCAAAGGGCTGACGGCCAGCCAGATCAAGGGGCTGACCACCACCGATATCGCCGAGCTTGCTGGAACCCAGATTGCGGCGCTTTCGGCTGATCGTGTCGCCGCGCTCAGCGTCACCAACCTGTCGGCGCTCGACGCGACGCAGGTCGGCGCGCTCAGCACAAGCCAGGTCGCGGCGCTCTCGACGACCCAGCTCAAGGGGCTCACCACCACTGACATCGGCGAGCTGGCGACGACCCAGGTCGCCGCGCTGTCCGCGGCGCAAGTCGGCGCGCTGTCGGCGACGAACTTCTCGGCGCTCAGCGCCACGCAGGTGGGCGCGCTGTCCGTGACGCAGGTCAAGGGCGTCACGATCGACCAGATCAAGGGGCTGACGACCACTGACATCGGCGAGTTGGCCGACACCCAGGTGGGGGCGCTCAGTACGGCGCAGATCGGCGCGCTGGCGACGACCCAGACTCAGCAGCTCTCAACGACCCAGCTGGCCGTCTTGGCCTCGACCCAGGTCGCCGCGCTGAGCGCCACGAATTTCTCGGCGCTGAACGCCACGCAGGTCGGGTCTCTCACCGAGACCCAGGTCAAAGGGCTCACCGTCGCTCAAATGGCGGCGCTGACGACGACCGATGTTGGCGAGCTCGCTGACACGCAGATCGCTGCGCTATCGGCGACGCAGCTCGGGGCGCTGTCCGCGACCGCCTTCTCGGCGCTGGACGCCACGCAAGTCGCCGCGTTGTCGACCACCCAGGTCAAGGGTCTGACGACGACGCAGCTCAAAGGGCTGACGACGACGGATATCGGCGAGCTGGCTGACACCCAGATCGGCGCCCTGGCCACGAGCCAGTTGGCGGGCGTGAGCGCCACCAACATCTCGGCGCTGGACGCCACCCAGGCGGCCGCGCTGTCGGTGACTCAGATCAAGGGTCTGACGGCTGACCAGTTGAAGGGGCTAACGACCACGGATGTCGGCGAACTCGCCGATACGCAGGTGGCGGCGCTCTCCGCCGACCAGCTGAAGAACCTCTCGGCGACGAACGTTTCAGCGCTGAGCCAGACCCAAGTGTCGGCCCTGACCAACACGCAGGTCGCTGGCCTCACCACGACTCAGCTCAAGGGCCTGTCGGTCACCGACATCGAAGAATTGTCCGCCACGCAGGTCGGCGCCCTGACGACGGCGCAGATCGGCGCCCTGGCCTCCACGCAGGTTCAAGAGCTCTCGACGACGCAGATCGGCGGACTGTCGTCCGCACAGGTCGGCGCTCTCACCCCGACGAACCTGAGCCTGCTTGACGCCACCCAGCTTGGCGCGCTGACCAGCACTCAGATCAAGGGGCTGACGAACGCCCAGATGTCGGGCCTGACGACCACGAACGTCAGCAACCTGGCAGACACCCAGGTCGCGGCGTTGTCGTCGACCCAGCTTGGCGCTCTGACGGCGACGGGCTTCTCGACGCTGAACAGCACTCAGGTCACCGCGCTGAGCGAGACCCAGGTCAAGGGCCTGACCGCCACCCAGCTCAAGGGCCTGACCACCACCGACATCGGAGAATTGGCGACCACCCAGCTGGCGTCGCTGTCGACCGCGCAGTTGGGAGCCCTGACGGCCACGAACCTGTCGGCGCTGGATGCGACGCAGACGGCCGCGCTGACCACCACGCAAATCAAGGGCCTGACGGCCGATCAGCTCAAGGGGCTGACCACAACGGATATCGGCGAGCTCGCCGACACGCAGATCGCCGCCCTGACCGCCGATCAGATCAAGAACCTGTCGGCCACCAACGTCTCGGCGCTCAGCCAGACGCAGGTTGCGGCGCTGAACGCCACCCAGATCAAGGGTCTGACGACGACCCAGCTGCAGGGGCTGACAACGACGGATATCGGTGAGCTGGCCGACACTCAGATCGCCGCCTTGGCCACCTCGCAGATCACGGCGCTGAGCCTGACCAACGTGAAGAGCCTGTCGACCACCCAGGTCGGCGCGCTGAGCGCAGCCCAGCTGGGTTCGCTGTCGGCGACGAACTTCTCGGCGCTGGACGCTACACAGGTGGGCGTGCTGACCGAGACCCAGGTCAAGGGGCTGACCACCGCTCAACTGGGCGGCCTGACCACGACCGATATCGGCGAACTGGCGACGACGCAGCTGGCGGCCCTGGCTTCGACCCAGATCGCCGCGCTGTCGGCGACGAACTTCTCGGCCCTCGACGCCACCCAGACCGCCGCCCTGACGACGACCCAGGTCAAGGGCCTGACCGCCACGCAACTGAAGGGCCTTTCCACCACGGACGTTGGTGATCTCGCCGACACGCAAGTCGCCGCCCTCAGCGCCACCCAGCTTGGCGCCCTGACGGCGACCGGCTTCTCGGCCTTGAACGAAACCCAGGTCGCGGCCCTCTCGACGACCCAGGTGAAGGGGCTCACCGCAGATCAGATCAAGGGTCTGACGACCACGGACATCGGCGAACTGGCCGATACCCAGATCGCCGCGCTTTCGGCCGATCAGATCAAAAATCTGTCGGCGACTAACGTATCGGCCCTGAGCCAGACCCAGATCTCGGCGCTGAGCAGCACCCAAGTCCAGGCGCTGTCGACGACCCAGCTCAAGGGTCTGACAACGACTGACATTGACGAGCTGTCGGCCACACAGGTCGGCGCGTTGTCGGCGGCGCAGATCACGGCCCTGGCCTCGACCCAGGTGCAGGAGCTGTCCACCACCCAGATCGCTGGCCTGTCCTCGACCCAGATCGGCGCGATCACGCCCACGAACTTCAGCCTGCTGGACGCCACCCAGTTCGGCGCTCTGACCTCGACGCAGCTCAAGGGTCTGACGAACAGCCAACTCGGCGCGCTCAACACGACGAACGTGGCCAATCTGGCCGACACTCAGGTGGCGGCGCTTTCGGCCAGCCAACTGGGCGCGCTGAGCGCCACGAACTTCTCGGCGCTGGACGCCACGCAGGTCGGCGCCATCACCGAGACCCAGATCAAGGGCGTAACGGCGACGCAGCTGAAGGGGCTCACGATCACCGACATCGGCGAGCTCTCGAGCACGCAGCTGTCCGCGCTTTCGACGGCGCAGATCGGGGCTTTGTCGGCGACGAACTTCTCCGCCTTCGACGCCACCCAGATCAGCGTGCTGAACGCCACCCAGATCAAGGGCCTGACCGCGGACCAGATCAAGGGTCTCGCAACCACCGACGTGGCGGAACTGGCCAACACCCAGATCGCCGCCTTGTCGGCCGATCAGATCAAGAACCTGTCGGCGACCAATCTGTCCGCGCTGGACGCGACCCAGACGGCCGCTCTGACCGTCACCCAGATCAAGGGCTTGACGAACACCCAGCTGGCCGGCTTGACGACCACCGACATCAGCGACCTGGCCGATACGCAGATCGCCGCGCTGTCGTCTGCGCAGATCACGGCGCTGAACGTCGAGGACCTGACGACCACCCAGATCTCGGGCCTCAGCTCCACGGTGATCGGCGCCATTGGCCCGACCAAGTTCTCGGCCTGGGACGCCACTCAGGTCTCCGCCCTGAACGCGACGCAGCTCAAGGGCCTGACCACCAGCCAACTCACCGCGCTGACGACGACGGACATCGGTGAACTGGCCGACACCCAGGTGGCGGCCTTGACGGCGACCCAGCTGGGCGCGCTGTCGGCCACGGGCTTCTCGGCGCTGGACGCCACGCAGGTGGCGGCGCTGTCCAGCACCCAGATCAAGGGCCTCACCGCCACCCAGCTCAAGGGCCTGACCACCACCGATATCGGCCAGTTGGCCGACACCCAGGTGGCCGCCCTGACGGCGACC
>OFDC01001671.1_pt1 | contig 11279 bp, 6 predicted proteins | sample 1520941 | NCBI WGS metagenome assembly OFDC01 (sample SAMEA94258168, study PRJEB24077) | hot springs metagenome | biome: Aquatic biome; feature: Water | place: India | collected 2012-12-06 | depth 5 m | reverse complement strand
TTATTAACAAAAACAGCACCGGCATACTTGACCAAATCTCGATAAAACGTTGAAAAATAAGATCGGTAAGGCCACCAAAATAGCCTTGGATTGCGCCAAAAAATATGCCAACAATTGCGCTAAATCCGGCTAAAATAAGTCCGAAAACTAGAGAAATTCTGATGCCATAAATTACTCGCGCTAACACATCGCGACCATTGTCATCAGTTCCAAGAAGGTTCTGTGCTGTGGGTTTAGAAGGTGCTGGAGTTTTGATCTCTAAATTAATCGTATCGTAAGAAAATCGAATTGGCGGAAAAATCATCCAACCATTTTGGGCGATTATTTTTTGCAATTCGGGATCACGGAAATCAGCCGCCGTTTCAAATTCTCCGCCGATATTTTTTTCAATTACTGGCGCAAAAATTGGGAAGTAAAACCGGTCTTGATAGCGTAATATTAGAGGTTTGTCGTTAGCAATTAATTCGGCAAAAACTGTTATAAAAAACAGCGCTAAAAAAATTAGCGATGACCAATATCCGCGGCGGTTTTTTTTAAATTTAGAGAAAAAATTTTCCGGCATTTCAAAAATTTCGTAAAAAAAAGGGGCTCTTTCGAGCCCCTTAATTTAAAGCATTTAAGCTTCTGCAGTTTCTTCAACTGCCGCTTCTTCAGCATTTTTTTCTAGACTCGCAATCTTGCGATATTTGCTTGCCAATAAACCAGTACCAGCAGGAATCAAACGACCAACGATAATGTTTTCTTTCAAACCTTTTAGATCGTCATATTTACCTTGAACTGAAGAGTCAGTTAGAACTCTTGTAGTTTCTTGGAATGAAGCCGCTGAAATAAACGACTTAGTTTGCAAAGACGCTTTAGTGATACCAAGCAACACTGGAGAACATTGTGCTGGTTTCATGTTTTGCGCGATCATTTTAGAATTAATTTCTTCAAATACGTCGCGATCGACATATTCACCAACCAAAAGCGTAGTGTCGCCAGAGTTGGTAACTTCAACACGTTTCAACATCATGTTCAGGATCACTTCGATGTGCTTATCATCGATTTTTACACCTTGCATGCGGTAAACCTTTTGCACTTCATTCACCATATAGTTAGTGAAAGCTTGCATACCTTGGATACGCAAGATGTCGTGTGGAACTGGGTTACCGTCAACTAAGATGTCGCCTTTTCTCACATAATCACCTTCGCCAACAAACAAGTGTTTGGTTTTGGCGAAAGCATATTCTATTGGCTCGATTGAAGCATCGTCAGATCTAACCACGATACGACGTTTAGTTTTGTAATCTTTACCAAACTCGATACGACCGTCGATATCGCTCATAACAGCGGCATTCTTAGGTTTACGAGCCTCGAACAATTCAGCAACGCGTGGAAGACCACCAGTAATATCACGAGTTTTTGAAGATTCTTTTGGAATTCTCGCAATCACGTCACCGGCTTTAATTTCATCACCGTTTGAAACACCAATAATCGTGTTAATTGAAAGGGCGTATTCTTTCAAAACATCGCCTTTGCTATTAACAACAGAGATTCTTGGTTTCATCTCTTGTTTGCTGTATTGCTTCCAATCAATTACGATTTTAGTTGAAACACCAGTTGACTCTTCGATTTTTTCACGAAGCGAAACGTTTTCTGTCAAATCGTTATATTTAGAAGTACCACTAGCTTCAGCGATTACTGGAATATTGTATGGATCCCATTCCGCCAAATGATCACCTTTGATTACCGCTTCACCATTTTTACGTAAAATAGCTGAGCCGTAAGGAAGTTTGTAGCTGTGAACTTCTTTTTGATCTTTGTCGCAAAGGATAATTTCAGAGTTACGGCTAACCACGATAATTTTGCCATCACGGTTAACAATCGTTCCTTTATCAACAATTTTAACAAAGCCTTCAGAAACAGCAGTAATAGATGATTGTTCGGAACCTCTTTGCGCTGCACCACCGATGTGGAACGTTCTCATTGTAAGCTGAGTTCCTGGCTCACCAATTGATTGAGCGGCAACAACACCGACTGCTTCACCGATGCTGACGATGTTACCAGTTGAAAGATCACGTCCGTAGCATTTAACGCAAACGCCATCTTTAGCTTTACAAGTGAGAACTGATCTTGATTTGATAACTTTAACGCCAGCTTTATCAATTTGGTCAGCCAAAGCTTCATCAATCATGATTCCAGCTTTCACTACAACTTTTTTGTCTGGAGATTTAACGTCTTCAATCGCAACACGACCCAAAACTTGTTCTGCCAATGAAGCAATAACTCTGCCGTCATCAACAATTGGCTCGATGATAATGCCTTCTGTTGTACCGCAATCTTCTTCAGTAACGATACAATCTTGTGATACGTCAACCAATCTTCTAGTCAAATAACCAGAGTTAGCTGTTTTCAAAGCTGTATCGGCCAAACCTTTACGAGCACCGTGGGCAGAAATGAAATACTCAAGAACGCTCAAACCTTCTTTGAAGTTAGAAGTGATTGGAGTTTCGATAATTTCACCAGATGGTTTCGCCATCAAACCACGCATACCAGCGACCTGTTTGATTTGGCTTTCAGAACCTCTCGCACCTGAATCAGCCATCATGAAGATTGAGTTAGCTGCCATTGGTCTTGAGAAAGAAGAGATGTTTCTCATCATTTCTTTAGAGATTTTGTCGGTACAATGAGTCCACTCGTCGATAACTTTGTTGTAGCGTTCGCCGGCAGTAATCAAACCGTCACGATATTGTTTCTCTAATTTTTTAACTTTGTCTAAAGATTCACCGATATTTTTGTGTTTCGAATCAGGGATAACCATGTCATCTTTACCGATTGAAATACCTGCACGACAAGCGTTTTTGAAACCCAAAGCCATGATACGATCACAGAACATAACGGTTTCTTTTTGGCCGCAATTTCTATACACAGTATCGATTAGGTTAGTAACCGCTTTTTTGGTCATAACTTTATTCACAATCGAAACATCGCCTTTCATCATGTTAGGCAAGTTATTGTAAAGAATTACACGACCTGGAGTAGTTTCAATTTTCTTGAAATATCTTTCACCGTCTTTGTCTTTAACCATGAAGCGGTAAAGAATTTTCTCATGCAATGCCATGCCATCGTGAATTGCATGCTCTAATTCGCCAATATTAGAAATTGCGCGAGCTTTAGATGAAGCAAAATCCTGACCTTCCATGGTGATGTAGTACAAACCAAGGATGATATCTTGAGAAGGCACGATAATTGGCTTACCGTTTGCAGGGCTTAGAATGTTATTAGTCGACATCATCAAAACACGAGTTTCCACTTGCGCTTCAATTGATAGAGGAACGTGAACCGCCATTTGGTCACCGTCAAAGTCGGCGTTGAACGCTGAACATACAAGCGGGTGAAGTTGGATAGCTTTACCTTCAGTCAAAACTGGTTCGAAAGCTTGAATACCAAGTCTGTGAAGAGTAGGAGCACGGTTTAGAAGAACCGGATGTTCTTTGATAACTTCATCCAGAATATCCCAAACTTCTGATCTTTCGGCTTCGACCATTTTTTTCGAAACTTTGATTGAAGGAGATTTTCCGTATAGTTCTAATTTCGAATAGATGAAAGGTTTGAATAATTCCAAAGCCATTTTTTTCGGCAAACCGCATTGGTGCAATTTCAATTCTGGACCAACAACGATTACTGAACGGCCTGAATAGTCGACACGTTTACCAAGCAAGTTTTGACGGAAACGACCTTGTTTACCTTTCAACATGTCAGAAAGTGACTTGAAAGGTTTTTTGTTTGAGTTTTTAACAACAGCACCAGAACGGCCGTTATCAAGAAGCGCGTCAACCGATTCTTGCAACATGCGTTTTTCGTTTTTGATGATGATTTCAGGCGCACCCAATTCCATCAAACGTTTCAAACGGTTGTTACGGTTGATAACACGACGATATAATTCGTTCAAATCTGAAGTCGCAAAACGACCACCGTCAAGCATAACTAGAGGACGGATATCAGGTGGGATAACTGGTAAAACGCTCATAATCATCCAAGCCGGACTGTTGTCAGACTCGATGAATTGTTCAACCAACTTCAATCTTTTGATGATTTTTTCTTTCTTCAATTCAGAAGTTTGAACAACTAAATCTTCGCGCAATTCTTTTTGGATTTTTTTCAAATCCAATTTGGCTAGTAATTTTTGGATTGATTCCGCACCCATTTCAGCGATGAAGCTGCCATAGCCATATTCTTGCTGATATTTTGCATATTCATCTTCAGTCAAGATTGTGCCGTCTTTTAAAGGCGACATCAAGCCATCAGTTACGATGTAAGATTCGAAGTAGATAACTTTCTCAACAGCTTTCAAGGTCAAGCCAAGAATCGCGCTGATACGAGAAGGAAGAGATTTTAAGAACCAGATGTGAGCAATTGGGGCAGCAAGTTCAATGTGACCCATTCTTTCACGACGTACTTTCGAAGAAGTAACTTCCACGCCACATTTTTCACAAACGATACCTTTATATTTGATACGCTTATATTTACCGCAAAGACATTCGTAGTCTTTGATCGGACCAAAGATTCTAGCGCAAAAAAGACCATCTCTTTCTGGTTTGAAAGTACGATAGTTAATAGTTTCTGGTTTAGTAACTTCACCAAAAGACCATGATCTAATTTTATCTGGATCAGCGATCGAAATTTTGATGGCGTTAAAATCTAAAAGATCAACGGCGCTATTTGAATTTAAGCTTAATAGACCGTGTGAAGAAGTTCCTGCTAGAGACATGAGGATTTTTATTTTTGTTTAAAATCTTTTTATTTCTTTGCGCCGCAATTACGGCTAAAAGCCTCGCGCTTTTAAACGCGAGGCTTCATTTTATTTTTCTACAAGTTCAATATTTAAACCAAGTGAACGTACTTCTTTAATCATAACGTTGAATGATTCTGGAATACCACAATTGAAGTTTTGGTTACCTTGGATGATTGATTCGTAGATTTTGATTCTACCAACCACGTCATCTGACTTAACTGTGAGCATCTCTTGTAGAGAATAAGCAGCACCGTAAGCTTGAAGAGCCCAACATTCCATCTCACCAAATCTTTGACCACCGAAGTGCGATTTACCGCCCAAAGGTTGTTGAGTGATAAGACTGTAAGGTCCAATCGAACGTGCGTGAATCTTATCATCAACCAAGTGATGCAATTTCAGCATGTAAATGTAACCAACTGTAACTTTACGATCGAATTTCTGACCGGTTTTACCGTCAAATAATTCGATTTGACCAGATTTATCGGCACCAGCAATTCCGATCAATTTGGTAATATATTCTTCTTTCGCACCTTCGAAAATTCCAGTCGCGAAAGGAATACCTTTTTTCAATTTTGAAGCGAACGCCATCAATTCAGAATCATCCATGGCTTTGATTCTGCTGATCTCGTCTGCAGAAGTGTAAACTTCCAAAACTTTATCTCTTAGAGCTTTGATGAATTCAGCTTTTTTCTCAGAAACTTGTTCTAGAACTGCACCGATTTGTTTTGCGATTTCTTTCGAAGCGAAACCCAAGTGAGTTTCAAGAATTTGTCCCACGTTCATACGAGAAGGTACACCAAGTGGGTTCAACACGATATCAACTGGTTGACCATCGGCAGAATATGGCATGTCTTCAACAGGAGCGATTTTAGAAACCACACCTTTGTTACCGTGACGACCAGCCATTTTATCACCAGGTTGCAATCTGTATTTTGAAGCAATGTAAACTTTTACAATTTTCAAAACACCTTGACCTAACTCATCGCCAGCTTTGATGCGAGCAACTTTTTCAGAAAAATCTTTTTCAATTTCAGAAGTCTGTTTGTTGTGAGATTTGATAAGCTTCTCAGCTTTATCCATCGCTTTCGCGTCTTCTACAACAACTTTAACCAAATGATTTTTGCTTAAAGATTCTAATTCTTTTGCTTCAAGTTTCGATTTAGCTTTCAACTTATCAACGTTAGCAGCAAGTTTTTTGCCGTCGAACAATTCAACCAAAGCATCTTTCAAAGAATCTTCTAAGAAAGAAATTTTTAGATTTTTGCTTTTAGCTAATTCTTCGATTTGTTGCATTTCAATATAAACTGAACGCTCGTCTTTTTCGATACCTTTACGAGAGTAAACTTTTACATCAACGACAGTTCCGCTGATACCAGTAGAAGCGTAAAGCGAAGAGTCTTTTACATCTGAAGCTTTTTCACCAAAGATTACTTTCAAAAGTTTTTCTTCTGGAGTCATTGGCGATTCAGATTTTGGAGTGGTTTTACCAACCAAAAGATCTCCCGCCTGAACTTCAGCACCGATGTGAATGATACCTTCTTCGTCAAGTTTAGCCAAAGCTTCTTCGCTCACATTTGGAATGTCACGAGTAATTTCTTCAGGTCCTAAACGAGTATCACGAGCAACTACTTCCAACTCTTCAATGTGAATTGAAGTGAAAGTGTCGTTAGATAACAATTTTTCTGAAATGATGATCGAGTCCTCGAAGTTGTAGCCATTCCAAGGCATGAAAGCTACGCGAACGTTTTTACCAAGAGCGATTTCACCATCAGCAATTGAGTGACCATCAGAAATGATTTGGCCAGCTTTAACTTTTTGGCCAACTAAAACTGTAGGACGTTGGTTGATACAAGTATCTTGGTTAGTTCTGACGTACTTTTGCAGGCCATAAACTTCAACATGCGGAATACCATCTTCGATTGATTCAACAACAATTTTTGAAGCGTCAACGAATTTAACTACGCCGTCTTTTTTCGCTTTTACAGCAGCACCTGAGTCAGCTGCGATCACAGCTTCCATACCAGTTCCAACAAGTGGAGCGTCTGGACGAAGAAGAGGAACAGCTTGACGTTGCATGTTCGAACCCATCAAAGCACGGTTCGCATCGTCATTCTCAAGGAAAGGAATTAATGTAGTCGCAATCGAAACGATTTGTTTAGTTGAAACGTCAACATAGTCGATTTTGTCTGGCGTCATCATCATGAATTCACCATTCTTACGACAGTTTACGAAATCAGCTTTTATGTTTCCTTTTTCATCAATGTTAGAGATTGGAGGAGCGATTACAAAATCAACTTCTTCTAGGGCTGACAAATAATGAATATCGTCAGTGATTCTGCCGTTAGTAACTTTACGATATGGAGTTTCGATGAAACCGTAGTTATTAACACGAGCGTAGGTTGCTAAAGAGTTAATCAAACCGATATTCGGACCTTCCGGAGTTTCAATCGGACAGATACGACCATAATGAGTTGGATGTACGTCACGAACTTCGAAACCAGCTCTTTCGCGAGTCAAACCACCAGGTCCTAAAGCTGACAAGCGGCGCTTGTGAGTAACTTCAGCCAATGGGTTAGTTTGATCCATGAATTGTGATAATTGTGAAGTAGCGAAGAAATCTTTAACTGCAGTCAACAAAGGTTTAGAGTTGATCAAGCTTTGAGGCATGATGGTATCAACTTCAACTGAGTTCATCTTTTCGATGATTGATTTCTCAATTCTTGACATACCAACACGAAGTTGGTTCTCGATTAATTCACCAACAGCGCGAACACGACGGTTAGCAAGGTTGTCGATATCGTCAGTTTTAAGATCGTTATGTTTGATTAAGCTGAGAATTTTGATCGCTTGCTTAACGTCATCATGAGTTAAATGTAGAGTTTCTTTGTTGATGTTCAAAGACAATCTATGGTTCATCTTCATACGACCAACATCAGACAAATTGTATCTCGCATCTGAGAAAAACAAATTGTCGAAGTAATTTTTAGCAACTTCCAGAGAAGACGGAGCCTCGCCAAGTCTGATCGCTTTATAAACGTCAAACAAAGCATCTTTTTGATTTTGGTTTTTATCTACCAACATAGTGTTGTAGAGGTATGGTCCAATGTCAGATTTGCTTGGGTTCACAACTGCAATATTTTTGAAGTTGAGTTTTTGTAGAATTTCCAAGCTTTCTGGAGTAACGATGCTACCAGCTTCAAGCAACAATTCACCAGTATCGTTGTCTATCAAATCTTGGGCGACGATGTATCCAAGAAGAATTTCATCGGTCAAAAGATAGTTGGTGAATTTTTCTTCTTTTAATTTTTCTAAAGCTTTGCGATTTAGTTTAGTACCTTCTTTTACCATAACTTTTTTGGTATCAGCACAAATCAAATCGTGACCAACTTTTTTACCTAAGAAAATTTCGCCATCAAATTTTGTTGCCCAACCATTTTTAGTGATGAAAGCATCAATTGATCCGTAGAAAGTGCGAATGATTTCTTCGGCACTCATGCCAATAGCGCGTAATAGAGAAGAAACTGGAATTTTTCTTTTTTTATCAACTCGGAAATAAAGTATGTCTTTGCTGTCAAATTCGAAATCTAACCAAGAACCAATATGCGGGATAATTTTAGCTGTGTAAGATTTAGAACCAGATAATTTTACGTTTTCGCTATCGAAGAACACACCTGGGGCACGACGCATTTGCGATACGATAACTCTTTCTGCACCATTGATGATGAAACTTCCGGTATCAGTCATCAAAGGAATATCACAAAGATAAACTTCTTGTTCTTTAATTGAGCGAATTTCTTTAACTTCGCTGCCTTCTTCTTGATGCCACAAGATCAAACGAAGCTGAGCACGCATTGGAGCGGAAAAACTTCTACCTGCTGACAAACATTCGTGCGCTTCATATTTTGGCTTACCCAAAGAGTAGCTGACGAACTCTAACGTTACTCTGCCAGCCGAATCTGAAAGTGGGAAGAAAGAATTAAATACGGATTGAATACCAATATTTTCTCTTTTTTCTGAATCGATATTAGCTTGTAAGAATTTTTCGTAAGATTCTTGTTGTAGAGAGATAAGGTAAGGAATGGCCTCTCTATCTTTATTGTTACCGAAGCTTTTTCTAAAAAGAGCTTGATCGAAATTACGAGTTTGAATCACCTGAAATAAACCTCTTTTTTATTAGTCAAATTTTGACGAGAGCGAGTGTAGTATAGCTTTGCTGAAACCAATCAGCAGAAACGACAAAAAGCCAATTCACCACATAGGGCGAATTGGCTTTCATTTGAAGAAGATTACTTCAATTCAACTTTAGCACCAGCTGCTTCTAACTTCTTTTTCATGTCGTTAGCTTCAGCAGTTGGAACATCTGATTTCAATGATTTTGGAGCGCCTTCAACTAAGTCTTTAGCTTCTTTCAAGCCAAGACCAGTAATAGCACGAACTTCTTTGATAACGTTGATTTTATTGTCACCAGCAGCAGCCAAAACAACTTCAAATTTATCTTTTACTTCAGCTGCAGCAGCAGGAGCAGCACCAGCAGCAGCGCCACCAGCGAAAACAGCGGCAGTAACGCCCCATTTTTCTTCCAATTTTTTGCTTAATTCAGCCAATTCAAGAACTGTAAGTGAAGATAAGGTTTCTGTGATTTGATCAAGATTAGTAGTCATTTTTTTATTTTTGTTGTTGTTTAAAGAGATTGTTAATTTCAGTTACCAAAAGTTTAACTATTGGAAATTTTCAGCAAGTCCAGCCTCAGGAGCTTTAATAATTCTCACGAAGTTAGACTGAGCAGCTGTTAACTTGTCAATGAATGAAGCACGTACTTCTTCCAAAGATCCAAGTTTTGCTAAATCATTAATTGTGCTTTCAGCAACTAATGCTTTGTTTAAGTATCCAGTCTTAATTTTCAGGAACTCTACTTCTTTAGCAAAATCAGAAACTACTTTTGATAAAGCAATTAGATCTTGTGAGTAAAGAATCGCTGTTGGACCATTTAAATGTGGAGATAGAATCTCTAGATCAGTTCCTTTAAGTGCAACTTTTACCAAAGTATTTTTGGCAATTTTCATGTCGCAATTTTTTGCTTTAAGAGCAACTCTCATATCGTAAAGTTGTTTATCGCTCATTCCTCTGTAATGAACAACAGCAACGAAAACGCTATTTGTAAGCTTGCTCTTCAGTGAAGAAACTAGTTCTGCTTTTTGATTTTTATTCATCGTCTTAAGAAATTTAATTACAGACTATCGATAGCAACTTGTACTGATGGTCCCATTGTAGTATTCAAATAGAATTCTTTGATGAATTTTCCTTTTGAAGCCTCTGGTTTTACATCTTTAATTGCTTTCACAACGGCTTTGGCATTTTCGAGCAAATCTTTTACATCGAAATCAACCTTACCAACTAAGCAATGTACAGTTCCGGCCTTATCATTCTTGAAGTTAACCTTTCCCTTTAATGCATCTGCAACAGCTTTTTGAACATCAGCAGTAACAGTACCATTTTTTGGGCTAGGCATCAAGCCACGTGGTCCTAATTTTTTAGCAACTTTACTGATTTTTTGCATCACGTCAGGAGTAGCAACGCAGCAATCAAAATCTAAAAATCCACCTTCAATTTTAGTAACTAGATCTTCAAGACCGGCCATAATAGCACCAGCTTTCAGAGCCGCCTCTTTTTGTGCATCATTAGCACAAAAAACGATAACTTTAACTTTTTTGCCTGAACCGTTTGGCAAAAGAACAGAACCTTTTACAGCTTGATCAGATTGCTTCGCGTCAATACCAAGATTAACCGCAATATCAACCGACTCAACAAACTTGCGCTTTTTAGCTGCGGCAAGTTCCTGAATTTTTTTGATCCCGTCTTCGAGATTTGCAACCGAGATTTTCTCAGTTTTCTCAATTTTTTTAGTATTTTTTGTCATTTTCTGTAAGCTCACAAATTATTATTCAATCACCTCTAGACCCATAGAAATGGCAGATCCTCTGACCATTTGGGCGCAAGCTTCAAGGCTCGTAGCGTTCATGTCTACCATTTTTTTCTTAGCGACATTTTTGATTTGAGCCACAGTAATTTTACCAGCTGTATCTTTACCAGGATTTGAAGAACCTTTTTGCAAGCCAATTTCTTTCATAATTAAATAAGAAACTGGGGGACTTTTAACAGTAAAAGTGAAAGATTTATCTTTGTAGGCTGTAATTGTAACTGGAATCGGAGTGCCACCTTCATAATCGAATTTCATAGCATTAAATTGCTTACAAAATTCCATAATGTTAAGACCTTTTTGACCCAAAGCTGGGCCGATTGGAGGAGCCGGATTAGCTTTCCCTACCGGTACTTGCAATTTAATCAGACCCAAAACTTCTTTTTTGCTTTTTGACATTGTAAAAAATTATTTAGGTAATTTGTATTTAGAAGCTTTATTTTATTGATTCCGCCTACCCAAAGAGCATCACCTGGTATTTGCGAGGCGCGGGAAATTAGTTTTGTAAAAATAACTTGCAAATTATTT
>OFDC01001670.1_pt1 | contig 11283 bp, 5 predicted proteins | sample 1520941 | NCBI WGS metagenome assembly OFDC01 (sample SAMEA94258168, study PRJEB24077) | hot springs metagenome | biome: Aquatic biome; feature: Water | place: India | collected 2012-12-06 | depth 5 m | reverse complement strand
GAGTAGGTGACTGTTAATCACTTGGCCGTAGGTTCGAATCCTACTCGGGGAGCCAAATTCTTCGCCAGCCGCCGATGCTCTGCCTGCGCATGACCGGGACAAGGTCGTGCCGCTCTGATTGCGCCCGCAAGGCCTCCTGCGCAGCCACAAGCGATCCAAAATATCACCTCAGTAACAAAACCGTAATCGCGCTTACGCGGAGCGGTTCTAGCCACGCATGGTTAACCGCGCCGCCGGGTGCGTAAGAGACTCGGCGCGCCGCTTCAGGGGGTAGAACCATGGTTGCAGGCACGTCGTCCACCACCTTCATCAATGAATTCCACTACGACAACGTGGGGACCGATGTTGGCGAGTTCGTCGAGATCACGGCCATCGCGGGCACCAGCCTCGCGGGTTGGACGCTGCTGCTCTACAACGCCAATGGTGGTATCATTTACAGCACCATCGATCTGGGTTCGATCACGCCCACAACGGCGGGTGGCCGCGACTTCTACACGGTGCTGACACCCGGCCTCCAGAACGGCGCGCCCGATGGTTTTGCGCTGGTCGACAATAACGGCAATGTCGTGCAGTTCCTGTCCTATGAAGGCACTTTTACCGCGAGCACCGGGCCTGCGGCCGGATTACTCAGCACCGATGTCGGCGTCGTCCAGAACGGCACCGAAGCGGTGGGCACCTCGCTGCAGCTGACCGGCACGGGCACGACCGCAGGCGACTTTACCTGGGGCGCCACCTCGATTGCCTCCACGGCAGGCGCTGCCAATACCGGTCAGAGCTTTGGCGCACCGGCACAGCCCGGCTCGCTCAGCATCGGTGATGCCAGCGTCATCGAGGGCGACAGCGGCACGACCGACCTGGTGTTCACCGTGACCCGCAGCGGCGGCTCGGCCGGGGCCGTCAGCGCCAGCTATGCCCTGACCAACACCATCACCAGCAACGACGATTTCACCGGCCCCACCAGTGGGACGGTCACCTTCGCCGATGGTCAGACCACTGCGACGATCACGATCTCCGTCGTCGGTGACACCAATATCGAAATCGACGAGACCTTCGATCTTACCCTGTTCAACCCGACCGGCGGGGCGACCATCACCGACAACATGGCGACCGGCACGATCATCAATGATGACGTGGCCCCCCAGGGCCCGGCCGAAGTGTTCATCAATGAAATCCACTATGACAACACTGGCGCCGATGTCGGCGAATTCGTCGAGGTGGCGGGCACAGCGGGCACCAATCTCACCGGCTGGATGCTGGTGCTCTATAACGGCAGCGGCGGCGCGCCCTACGCCACGATCAACCTCACTGGAACGATTGATGATGAGGGCAACGGATTTGGCGCGCTGAGTTTTGCTGGGCCGTCCAGCGGGATCCAGAACGGCGCGCCGGATGGTATCGCCTTGGTCGATGCCAGTGGCAATGTGGTGGAATTCCTTTCCTATGAGGGCACCTTCGTCGCCGTGGGCGGCCCTGCCGATGGGCTCACCAGCACCGATATCGGCGTGGCCGAGAACGGTACCGAAGCGGTCGGCCTCTCGCTCCAGCGCACCGGTACGGGCACCGAAGCAGCCGATTTCACCTTCACCGGCCCCGCTGCGCAAAGCGTCGGCAGCATCAATGCCGGACAGACCTTCAATGGCGGTGTGGTGCTCCAGCCCGGCACGCTCAGCATCGCCAATACCAGCGTGATCGAAGGCGACAACGGCACCACTGCGCTGCTGTTCACCGTCACGCGCGCCAATGGTGACGATGGCGCCGTGACAGCCGATTACACGGTCAACCTCGGGACCGCGAGTGCAGCGGACATTGCTGCCCCCCTCTCGGGCACGGTCAGCTTTGCCGATGGCGCAACCACCGCGACAATCACCGTCAATGTGGTCGGCGATACCGAAATCGAACTCGACGAGACGCTCAGTGTCACGCTGTCGAACCCCACCGGCGGCGCGACCATCACCGCCGCCACCGCGACCGGCACGATCCTCAACGATGATCTGCCCCCTCCGGGCCCGGCCGAGGTGTTCATCAACGAAATCCACTATGACACCGCAGGCGCCGATGTCGGCGAGTTTATCGAAGTCGCTGGCGCGGCTGGCACGGACCTCACCGGCTGGTCGCTCGTGCTCTACAATGGCAATGGCGGGGTGGTGTATGGCACCATTGCCTTGAACGGGGTGATCCCCAATCAGGACGATGGCTTCGGCACCCTCGCCTTCCTCGCCCCCGGCCTCCAGAACGGCGCGCCCGATGGCGTTGCGCTGGTTGGCCCGGCGGGGCAGGTGGTGCAGTTCCTGTCCTACGAAGGGCCGCTGACCGCCACCAATGGTCCGGCTGCCGGTCTGACCAGCATTGACATCGGGGTCTCGGAAAACTCGGCCCCGCTCGGCACGTCGCTACAGGTGGGCGGCACCGGCTTTACCGCCAATGATTTCGTCTTCCAGACCTCGCAGAATGCCACCTTCGGTCAGGTCAACACCGGGCAGAACTTTGTCGCGGCCAATCCCGCTGGCACGCTGTTCATTACCGATGCGCGCGTGGTCGAGGGCAATAGCGGCACCACCGCGATCACCTTCAACCTGTTCCGCGTCGGTGGCAGCACGGGCGCTGTAACGGTGGATTTCGCAGCCGAGTTCGGCAGCGCCTTCTCTGATGCGAATGCTGACGACTTTGTGGGCGCGCTGTCGGGCACCGTGACCTTTGCCGACGGCGAGACCTTCCGTCCGATCACCTTGCAGGTTGCCGCCGATACCGTTGGCGAGCCGATCGAGTTCTTCCGGGTGGCACTGTCCAACGTGGCCGGCGGGGCCACCATTGGCGATGGTACGGCGACAGGCACGATTGCCAATGATGACCCGCTGATCCTGCGCATCGGGCAGATCCAGGGGGCAGGCCACACCTCGCCCTTCGTCGGCAATGAAGTGACCACCTCGGGCATCGTCACCGCCGTCGCCACCAACGGATTCTACCTCCAGGACCCGACCGGGGACGGCAACCGCGCGACGTCAGACGCGCTGTTCGTTTTCACCGGCACCGCGCCCACCGTGGTTGCCGGTGACGGCGTGACCGTCCTCGGCACGGTCGGTGAGTTCCGCGGCGGAGGCGATCCGGCCAACCTCACCATCACCCAGCTCACCAGCCCGACCATCACGGTCGAGAGCACCGGCAATGCGCTCCCCACTGCGGTGCTGATCGGGCCCGACGGGATCACCCCCCCGACCGAAACCATCGATGATGATGGCTTTGCCGTATTCGATCCGGAGAACGACGGGATCGATTTCTTCGAAAGCCTCGAAGGGATGCTGGTGACCGTTCAAAACCCGGTGGCGGTGGATGCCACCAGCGGGTTTGGCGAATTGTACACTGTGGCCAGCGATGGCGCAGGCAATCTGGCGGCCAGCAATGTTGCGGCAAGCGGGCTGGTCACCGTGCGCGGCGGGCCAGATGCCCTGGGTGCCTTCAACGCTGGTGCAGGTTCGGACTTCAACCCCGAGCGCATCCAGATCGATGAAGCCGGCGCGCTCAATGGCGAGATTTTCGCGATCCCCGATGTCGCCCCCGGCACGGTGCTCGACAATGTCACCGGGGTGGTCGACTACGCTTTCGGCAATTTCCAGATCCGCCCGACCGCCGCAGTCACAGTGGCGCAGGCCAGCACCAATGTAGCGGAAACCACCACGCTGGCGACCGGCGCGGTCAACCAGTTGGCGATTGCGACCTACAACGTGCTCAACCTCGACATCCGCGCCGATGATGGCGATGACGACATCGGCAGCGGCCAGCTCGCCGGCATCGCCTTCGACATCGGCTTCAACCTGTCGGCCCCGGACATCGTGGTGCTGCAGGAGATCCAGGACGATAGCGGCGCGATCAATGATGGCACGACTTCGGCCCTCTTGACCTTGCAGGCCCTGGCAGATTCGATCTTCGATCAGACCGGTGTGCGCTATTCGGTGTTCGACAACCCATTCGTTGAAAATGGTGAGACTGGCGGCCAGCCGGGCGGCAATATCCGCGTCGCCTTCCTGTACCGCGGCGACCGGGTCGATCTTGACGAGGCATCCGCCTTCACCATCACCAACCCCGATGATGGCGAGCTCGTCGCCGCATTCCAGGGATCGCGCGCACCGCTCGGGGCCAACTTTACCTTCAACGGCCAGACCGTGACGGTGATCGGCAACCACTTCACTTCGAAGATTGGCTCGAACACCAGCTTCAGCGCCGTACAACCGCCGCTCAATGCCGCCGAGCTGGTCCGCGCTGCGCAGGCAGCGGCGATCAACGGCTTTGTTGACGGGCTGCTGGCCACCAATCCCGATGCGCTGATCGCGGTCGCCGGGGACTTCAACGAATTCCAGTTCGAAGAACCGCTGCGGGTGCTTTCCGGAGAGCTTGAGTTTGACGGCGCCCGGGTCAGCGAAGGCGGGGAGGCGGTGCTGGAGAACCTCACCTTCCTGCTCTCCGAAGCAGAACGCTACACTGCGGTGTTCGAAGGCAATGCGCAGGCGATCGACCACATCTTCGCCAGCCGCACGCTGGCCGAAAACGCGCAGGTCGATGTGGTGCACACCAACACCATCCTCGGCAATCTCAACGCCGATCACGATCCGGTGCTGGCACTGTTCAATGTCGGCTCACGCGCGCTCGACGGCGGCAGTGGCAATGATGTGATCAACGGCAATGACGGAAATGACACGATCAGCGGTGGCAACGGCAATGACACCATCGCCGGCGCTGGCGGCAATGACACGATCAGCGGCGGCAATGGCAATGACGTGATCGACGGCGGTGACGGTAACGACACCATCAGCGGCGGCAACGGCAGTGACGTGATCGAAGGCGGTAGCGGTAACGACACCATCAGCGGCGGCAACGGCAATGACGTTATCGACGGCGGTTCCGGTAACGACACCATCACCGGCGGCAATGGCAGTGACACGCTGCGTGGCGGAGCGGGTGACGATAGCCTTGCGGGCGGGACCGGGAATGACCGGCTCGAGGGCGGGCTTGGGTCCGATAGCCTGAGCGGCGGCACCGGCAGTGACACCTTCGTCCTGCGCGCCGACCTGACCAGTGCTGACGCCGATCTCGTGACCGACTTCAATGCCCGCACTGACGTGTTGCAGATCGATGGCGCGGCAGGCAAGACCATCACCTTCACGCAGAGCGGGGCGAATACCCTGGTCGAGGCGAACGGCGTGCTGGTGGCCACCATCACCAACGCGGCAGCGAGTCAGGTCCGCGCCAGCACCCAGATCGTCGATCAGACACAGGCCGCCATCGGGCGTGCAGCGCTGGTCGGGCCGACCCATTCGGTCGGCAACAACAATATTGACATGTTCGCCTTGCTGGAAGATCGGCCCTTCACTTTCGCCCCGCAGGCTCCGGTCTTGCCGGGTGCCAGCTTGGCCAGCACTGCCACCACACCCGCGCTGACCTTCAGTGCGCTGTTCGGCAGTGACAACGGAGCGGCTGAAGGGCTTTCGCCCGCCCCGCTGGCGACCGATCCCGTGACCGGATCGCTGACCAACCCGTGGCTGGCGCACGGCCAGTTCGGGCTTGAAGCAACGCTCTGATTGGCCGCTTCACGGCTCGCGCAACAAGGGGCGCAGCACTCGGTGCCTGCGCCCCTTCTTCTTGCCCGCTGGCCGAGCCGTGAACAGTTCCATCTGCTCCAAATCACTCTGGCGAGCGAGGCTCAGTTGCGGAATGCGCGGGCGAATTGATCGATCAGTGGTTTGGTGACGAACGACAACATCGAGCGAGAGCCGGTCTCGATCAGCAACTCGGCCGGCATGCCCGGAACCAGCGGCAGCCCGGCAGCGGTTTGTTGGGCTGAGCGAATGAGCGCGACCCGCACCCGGAAGAACCGCAAGCCCGTCTCCGGATCCGATGCCGGATTGGCCGAGACGAAGATCACCCGGCCTTCCAGCTCCGGCGTGGTCGCCTGGTTGAACGCGCTCAGCCGCACCCGCACCGGCTGGCCCACCCGTACCCGGTCAATATCGCCCGGCTGCACCGCACCGTTGAAGACCAGACGGTCATCCTGCGGAACCAGTTCGAGGATCGTTTCGGCCGGGCGCACCACTTCGCCGATTGCGGCAAAAGCCAGCTTGTCCACGACCCCTGCCGTGGGCGCGCGAATGGCCGAGCGGTCCAGCCGATCCCCGGCATCGGCGCTGGCCACGGCCTGACCGTTGATCGCGGCGTTGATCTGCGCCAGTTCGGCGCTGGCATCGGCCCGCGCGGTCTGAACGACCTGAACCTGCTGCTCCTGCCCCTGTGCGATTGCGGCATTGGCCTGGGCGATGTTGGCCTGCAACGCCCCGATCGAACCGGACAGCTCGATCGCGGCGCGCTCCATCTCGTTGACGCGGCGGATCGTGACAAAGCCCTTGGCCCGCAAATCCCGCAGCGATTCAAGCTCGGGCACGATCAGGGCCTGCTGCTTCTGAAACGCGGCGATTTGCACATTGAGCCCGTCAATCTGGCGGCGCGACTGGTTGACGCGCTCGCGTAGTTGAGCGAGCAGGCTGGCCTGTTCCGCCCGGTTCAACGCGAAGCGGCGCTGCTCTGCAGCCACCGCATCGCGCGCACTGGCGCTGGTATTGCTGAGCAGGCTGGCGGGAAAGGTGATGCTGCCGCGGTTCTCAAGCTCGGCGGTCAGCCGCGCGCGCTGTGCCAGCAATTGCTCGAGCGAGGCCGCGGATGATTGCGCATCGACCGCTGACACACTCGTGTCGAGCCGCATCAGCAGCGCGCCCTTCCTGACCACATCACCATCGCCAACGAAGATTTCCGAAATCACCCCGCCCGTGGGGTGCGCGACGCGTTTGACCCGGCTCTCGGGCGCGACTTCGGCCGTGGCGACCACCGCGCCGCCGATGGGCACCAGCGCCCCGCCAACCACTACCACGAACGCCAGCACCCCTGCGGCGATTGTCGCGATCCGGGTGCGCCGCCGGGCGCTCTGGTCAAACCCGTGAGCAAGCTGGATCGCACCATCCGAGACCGGCACGGGAAGCATTGTGTTCATGGCATTACCCCCGTCGCTTCAGCCGGAGCCGTCCGCTCGGCCGGGCCCCTGATTGTGCCCGGGGGCTGAGGCTGCAGCATCTCGCCCAGCACCGCATCGCGATCGCCAAAGGCGGCCATGCGCCCGTTTTGCAGCACCAGCACCTTGTTGACATGGCGCAGCGCAGCGGGTCGGTGAGCAACGAGCGCGATGATGGCCCCGCGCGCCCGGATCGCCGCAATCGCGGTATCCAGTGCCGCCTCGCCCTCGGCATCGAGGTTGGAATTGGGCTCATCCAGCACCACCAGAAACGGATCGCCATAGAGCGCGCGGGCAAGGCCGATGCGTTGACGCTGCCCGGCGGAGAGCTGCGAGCCATTGCTGCCAACCTGCGTGTCATAGCCATCGGGCAGACGCACCACCATGTCGTGCACCCCGGCGCTGCGAGCGGCGGCGATCACCGCCTCTGACGGCGCACCCGGCGTCATGCGCGCAATATTCTGCGCAATCGTCGCATCGAACAGTTCAACCTGCTGCGGCAGATAGCCGAGATGCACGCCCAGATCATCCGGGTCCCACTGATCGAGGCTCGCCCCGTCGAGCCGCACCGCGCCTGCCGCCGGTTGCCACAGCCCGACCAGCATCCGCACCAGCGTGGTCTTGCCCGCCGCGCTCGGGCCAATGATGCCGAGCCCGTCACCCGCTTCAAGCGTAAAGGACACGCCCTCGATCACCGGGCGGTTCGCGCCCGGCGGGACAGCGGCGAGGCCTTCAACCTGCAACACCCGCGTCGGCGCAGGCAAGCGGGTCGAGGGCGGCGCGGGTTCGGGCACTGCGTCCAGCAATTGGTCGAGCCGCGCCCAGCCCTGCCGCGCCGCCTGAAAGGCGCCCCAATGCGCGATGGCCTGATCGATCGGAGCCAGCGCCCGCGCGGCGAGGATCGATGAGGCAAAGATGATCCCGGCGCTCGCCTCCCCGGCCAGATAGAGCAGCGCGCCGACGGTCAGAACAAGGCTCTGCAGAAACAGCCGGAAGATGCGGCTTGCCCCGCTCAGCACGCTGGCAATCCGGGTGAGTTCATCCTGCGCCGCGTTGAAGGCGGCATGGGCGCTGTGCCAGTGATCATACACCCGCTCACCCATGCCGAGCGCGCGGATCACCTCGACATGGCGGCGATTATCCTGCGCCAGCTTGGCGAGGTAGCCGCGCGCGCGCAAGGCCGTCTCGCTCGGCGCGCGGGTCATGCGGTCGTTGATGATGGTGAGCCCGGCCAGCACCAGCGCACCGGCCAGCGCCGTCACACCCAACCACACATGGAGCAAGGTCAACAGCGCCAGGAACAGCACCATCCATGGCAGATCGATCAGAGCGCAGGGGCCGGGCGAGCTCAGGAAGCCGCGCACCGCATCGAGATCACGCAAGGGCCCGATACCATCATCGCCGCCCCGGTTGCCGCGCAGCGCCAGTTCTGACACCGCGCGCTGCACCCGCCCGGTCATCCGCGCATCCAGCGCCGCGCCGACATCGGCCAGAATGCGCAGCCGCAACAGATCGAACAAGGCCTGAAACACATAGACCATGGTGACCATGATCAGCAGCCCGAACAGGGTCGCAAAGCTCCCGCTCGGCAAGACCGAATCGTAAATCAGCAGCATGTAGATCGGCCCGCCGAGCAGCAGGACATTGATCAGCGCGCTGAGCCAGGCGACCGTGACCAGCGCCGATTTCGAGCGGCTGAGCGCTGCGCGCAGTTCGGAAGGAGCCGCTTCTTGCATGATCAAGGGGGTTGCGCGGATTTTACGACAAATTGGAGACTCTGGGACCCCACCCTGCTGTGCCGGCGACCACGAGGGACGCGAATACCGGACCTGGCTGACCGCAAAGCCCCTATGGTGCTACTCGGAGAGCCATTGTCCGCCGCGCAGCACCGTCGCCGAAAGGCCCCCTGATCCTTGAAGGGAGGGGGCGGAAGCGGGCCGAGTTCGCCCTCGCCCCGCGCCGCGCTCCTCATCGCGTTCCCTGTGGCGCGCCTTACGCGTGCCAGAGCGACCCGGCGCGCGAAAGCCTGGCGCAAAACCCGTCCAAGGACATTATAGTATGATAACTTTGTCGCCCGATTGCCTTGCGCGCGCCGCCCGCTACATCTGCATGCCGTGACTGTCGTCCTTACCACCGCGCTGATGTTCCTGATCGGCTATGCCAGCCAGCGCGCGGGCGTGTGCATGGTGCGCGCAATGCGCGAGGTGATCGACAAGCGCCGCGTGCACCGGCTGGCGGGCTTTGCGTTCGCGGCCTCGGCGGCGATGGTGGTGATGGGGCTGGCCGACTGGCTCGGCGCTGATCCCTTCATGACAATCCTCGGCACCCCACCCGATGGGCTCGCGGTCGCGGGCGGCGTGCTGTTCGGGCTCGGCTCGATCCTTGCCGGACATTGCGCGATGGGCCTGCTCGCGGGGCTCACAAAGGGCGAGCTGTGGCGGGCTGGCGCGATTGCGGCGATGTTCGTCGCCGCGCTGCTTCTGGGCCCGAACATGTCGAGCGCAGCGCTGATGCTGCCCGCGCGCACCCCGGTGCCCTCGCCCCTCACCGGCCATGTCGTGCTGGCGCTGACGCTGGGCGGCACGGTGGGCGCGGCGGCGGCGACCTACATATACCGGCGTCTCGGCTTGAATCGCCTCAAGGGCGGCTGGTCGCCGCTCATCGCGATGGGCGTGATCGGCACCGCCTCGGGGCTGCTCTTCGCGCTCGATCGGCAGTGGGTCTACACCAGCCGCATCGCCGAGATTGCCTATGGCGGGCGCTGGGCGCTGGGGGCGCTGTTCGGGCTCGCGGCGCTGATCGCGGGGATGACCAGCGCGACGGTGATTGGTGGCACCTTCCGGTTGCGGGCAGGCAGCGCGCGGCAATGGCTGAGCACGCTTGCGGGCGGCCTGCTGATGGGCGCGGGCGCAACGCTGGTGCCGGGCGGCAATGACGCGATGCTGTTCACCGGGGTACCATTGCTTCTGCCCAACCTGCTGGCAGGCTATGCGAGCTTTGCCGCGACCCTCGCGCTGGCATTGCTGATCCGGCGACAGGCCGTGCCGATGGACGCCTAGAGCCGATAGGTGATCCTGGTCGACCACGTGCCTGCCACTGGATTGCCGTTGCGATCAAGAGCCGGTTCGAACCGCGAATAACGCGCCATCCCGTCGCAGGCCGCCTTATCGAGAACTGCATGGCCGCTGGACTGCGTGACCTTGCACTCCGTGGCCCGGCCGTCGCGCGTGACGGTGACGGACAGTGCGACGACGCCCTCCCACCCCTGATTGCGCGCCTCGATGGGGTACGCATCATGAATTCGCCCCGCCCATTGACGCGGGTTCTTCGGCACAGCGATCCGCGGTCCGCGCGCGGGAGGTGCCGGGGGCGGAAGCGGATCGGAGCGCTCCGCAGCAACAGGCGGTGGAAGCGCAGACGGGTTAGCCATGGCAAGCGTGCCTTGCAGAGCCGCTGCAAGGACGACGAACACAATCTGTTTCGCTATCGGGATCATCGGCGCTGCCCTCTTTGAATCAAGAATGCCCGAAAGATATTAACGGTTTACACTCCCGCAAGCAACCGCACCCCCACCACGCCGACCAGAAGCGCGGTCAGCCAGCGGATCCACTTGGGCGGCAGCAGGCGCGCGGCGAAGAGGCTTCCGATCTGCCCGCCTACCACCACCGCGATCAGCAGCGGCAGGCTTGCGCCAATAGCCGCGCCGAGCAGGCCCGGACCGTTCTTCACCAGCTGCCCGGCAAGGCCGAAGAGCGAATTGACGAGGATGAACAGGCTCGCCGTCGCGGCGATCCCCCGCGCCTCGTGCCAGCGCGCCAAATGCAGCAGCGGCGCGAGGAAAATCCCCCCGCCAATCCCCACCAGCCCGGCGAAATAGCCGAGCGGGGCGGCAGCGAGCGGCATGAAGCGGGCGGCGCTGGTGGGCGTGCCCGCGGCATTCTCGCGTACCGGGATCAGCATGGTCAGCGCGGTCAGAACCAGGCTTGCGCCCAGTAGGGTGAGGAAGGTCGCCTCCCTGATCGGGGTCAGCCCGCCCAGAAAGCTCATCGGCGCGCCGAGTGCCACGATCACCCCGGCCTTCGTCCACGGCGTCACGCGAGCGCGGGCGAAGCGGATGCTCCCGCCCGTCACCACCACGATATTGCAGGCAAGGCTCACCAGCGGCAGCAGCCGGTAATCGAGCCCCGAAAGCGCCAGCAGCGCCGAATAGGTCGATCCGCCGCCGAAGCCGACGC
>OFDC01001669.1_pt1 | contig 11288 bp, 11 predicted proteins | sample 1520941 | NCBI WGS metagenome assembly OFDC01 (sample SAMEA94258168, study PRJEB24077) | hot springs metagenome | biome: Aquatic biome; feature: Water | place: India | collected 2012-12-06 | depth 5 m | reverse complement strand
GGATCAGTGGCTTGGTCCGGCTGATGTCGGACGGCGGCACGACCAGATAGAGCGAAGTCGGTCGGCCGCTTGTGAGATCGGCGATCCGCCAATCCGAATGGCTGGTGACCTTTGCTATAACCGGATCGCGATAGAGGCCTAGAAACGACATGGCGGTCGACAGCACGCCTGATCTCTCGTTGTCAGACTTGTTGAGCAGCTCGCGCGCAGCGCTGGCAACGACCGGGTGCGGGCCTGCTTCACCCAGATGCGGGGTGTCCATCATGGCATAGAGCGTGTTCTCAATGGTCTCGTCGGGGTTGGAGAGGAAAGCCGCAACGCCAGCGAGCGATTTGTCAGCGCCGGCGTAAAGCACATGAAGGACGGCCCCAACCAGCAACGCGTGGCTGGTCTTTTCCCAGTGGTTGCGCTTCTCGAGACTGCCTTCGGGGTCGACCAGAATATCTGCGATGTTCTGCACGTCGCGTACCTCATTGAGGCCGCGGCGTACTTCAAGCAGCGGGTTGTAAGCAGAAGATTCAAGATTGGTGGGATCGAAACGCAGGGTGCGGCTGAACGTGCTGCGAAAACCTGCGGTGATATCCCAGTTCTCGCCCTTGATGTCGTGGACGATCGCCGATCCCGGCCAGGTCAGCAGGGTCGGAATCACGAGGCCGACGCCTTTGCCCGAGCGTGTCGGCGCAAAGCACAGAACATGTTCAGCCCCGTCATGGCGAAGATAGTTGTTCTGGAACTGTCCGAGCACCACCCCGGTGTCGGCGAGTAATCCGGCCTTGCGGATGTCATCGCGGGTTGCCCACCGGGCAGTGCCATAGGTGTTCCCGCCGAAACACACACCATATGAACTTTTGTGCAGCGCCCCATGGGGTGAGGTGTTCCTCACGCCAGTCGCCCAGCAATGTAAACTCGTTACCGAGTGCAGCGGCAAGGCTTGCAGCATCATGGCGCTGTACTGGCAGGCCGCTGCATTTTTCTGGCCCATCGGGCGCGAAGGTGGCGATGATGACGAGTGCATCGGGGGCGGTTCCAGCCTGCAGCGCGCGACGATAGGCGCCCCGTTGCTCCGGCTCGGTCAGGAAATGGAAGACGGCCCGGTCATGCCATACCCCGTAGCGACGCAGCGGGTTCCAGCGGGTTATGTCAGCGACCTCCCAGAAGACGCCCGCTGCCGCCTCTCCCAGTCGGGTCCGTGCCGCCGCCAGCGCAGGAGGAGCAATATCGACCACCGTCACATCGCTCCACCCGTTTGCCAGCAAGGCATCGACGAGATTGGAGGCGCCCCCTCCGATATCGACGAAAGGTGTCGTCTGGGGCACATCAAAGCGTGCAAGCGCGGCGAGCGAAGGGCGCGGTTCGCTCTGAAACCAGCTGACCTCGCTGGGTGCCTTGTCGGAATAGACCCGGACCCAGTGCTGCTGGGGTTCTTCTGTCATCGCGCACCTTTCTTCGTGAGCAATTGATCGACAACTGCGCTTGCGGCAACGGCCGCCAACAGACCCAGCAGAACCGAGGCGATCATCTGGCTTGTCCAGTGCCCGCCGAGCACCACCCGGGCCGCCGCTCCGGCGAAGGTCAGAGCCAGCGCAAGAGCGCGTAGCACGATGGCCGAGCTGCCCGTTGCTGCCGCAAAGACAGCCACGCCGAAGATGCTGCCATAGACCAGTCCGAAAGTTGAAGGCAGCCCGCTCGAACTGCTGGCGCTGGCCACCGCGACCAGATCCGCTGATGGTCGCGGCGCAAAGATAACAGCGCGCAAGCCCTTGTCGATCAGCCAGGCCAGGCCGAAGGCAAGCGGCACAGCAAGCGCTGAGCGCCAGCCAGCGGCAAGCCATGCCAGCCCGGCCCCGACTCCCATGGTTGCAATCACCATCGGTGACTTGGCCGTATCGGTGAGCCATTCAGCCCAGCGCGGTGCATTGCCAAAGAGCGATTGCAATATGCGCGTGACTTCGACGTCACCCGGCACGGGCCCCTGCACTGCGAGGCAAGCTCCGCCAACCGCAAGGGCCAGCACAACAAGCATCGGGAGGCGCTTTGCGGAACGATCCTTCACGCTATTGCCGCCCGATAACGTGCGTCCACTACCTCCCAGTCAAGGTTGGCCATGAAGGCATCGACATACTTCCCTGCCGCCGCCCCATAATCCATGTGAAAGCTGTGCTCATACATATCGAGCGCAATCAGCGGTGCTCCGGTGGCTGCACCATGCATGTGATCGAACGCCCAGTAATTGTGCAGCGACTTGGTATGACGGTTGTAGCTTAGGATGCACCATCCCGATCCGCCTGCAAGCGACATGGCGGTGCGGCGGAACTCGGCTTCCCACGCATCAAAGCTGCCGAACCACCCATCAAGCGCCTCGTAGATCGACCCGCCCGGATTGCCGTTGCCGCCCAGCGCATCGAAGTAATATTCGTGCAGCACCACCGATCCGGTGCGGTGCAGTTCCTCGCGCTTCAGCCCGGCATAGGCAACCGGCGGAAAGTCGGGATCGGCCATTGCAGCGGCGAGCCGGGTCTCAATGGTGTTAAGTCCGCGCACCGAGCCCTGGTAATTGTTCTCCCAGTGTGACGTAATCAGCCGCTCGGACAGGCCGGTAAGCTTGGCTGGGTCGAACCGAAGCGGTCTGGGCATATGCTTGCCCGCAAAGGCTCCAACTGACGGAGCAGAGACTTGCGCTGCGGCGGCGCCTGCGGCTCCCGCTAATGTAAGACCCGTCGCGGTGACTGCTACGCTCCCCATTGCTTGACGCCGTGTGACATTTTCCATTTGCGCTCTCCTCGTAGAGCCGACCGAGTAACACCGAGTCACGTCTCAGCGCCATCCGCATCTTTGCATCCACCTCCATTCGCGCTTGGTGCCATTAGTGAGAAACAAAAGGGGAACTGCCATGTGACTGCAAACCACCCACCTCCCGCCATTACCCGTCCCGGTCTGCCTCCCCGAAAGCAGACGGTGCGCGTGGGGCAAGCTAGCCGCCCTTCATCTTCTCGAGATAGCCGCTCGGCCCCATCTGCGCGGCGGTCCATGCGAAGATCGCCAGCGAGGCTATCCCTGCCGCAAGGCAAACGCCGAACACCGCCACTGCCAGCGCGCTTGCTCCCTGCGTCGGCGTCAGGCTGTCGCTCAGCGCGCCGATCACGCCCAGCCCCAGCGTCTGGCCGATCAGGTTGTTGAAGAACAGCGCAATCGCCACCGCAAACCCCCGGCTGGCAGGCTCGACCGCCGCCTGTATCCCCGAAAGGATGCCTGCCTGGCTGGCGACATAGATGCCGTAAGCCACCCCGAACCAGCCGAGAAAGGCGTAGAAACTGTCCGACGTCAGGCTGAGCGCCAGCGGGGCGACGCAGCCGAGGCTCACCAAGCCCGGCAGCCACGCCCGCCAGCGTTCGTCACGCAAGGTCAGCCAATGGGTGAGATAGCCGCCGAGGATCGGCCCCGGTATCCCGCCGAGGAAGAAGGTAAAGCCGAGATACAGCCCCACATCCCCGGTCGAGATCGGAAACTGGCGCAGCATCACCGCCGCCATCCAGAAGGCGAGGCCATAGCCGATCATGATCTGCACCGCCCAGCCCAGCGCCAGCCCCATGAACACGCGGTTGGTGAGCAGGCTGCGGATTGTCTGCCCCAAGGGCAATTGCGCCATGTCCGTGCCGGCCGGAGCATAGCGCCCGCGCAAGGGCTCGCGCACGGTAAGATAGATGATCCCCCCCAGCAGCAGCCCCGGCAGGCCCATCAGGATGAAGGCCCAGCGCCAGTCGAAGATTTCCGCCAGCTGTCCGCCGATGACCAGCCCGCCGGCCGTCCCCATGCTCGCGCCGATGGTGAGATAGCCCATCGCCTTGGCAAGCTCGCTGCGGGTGAAGTAATCGGCGACGAGACTTTGCGAGGAGGGGCCGGAACAGCCCTCGCCCACGCCCACGCCGGTGCGGGCGGCGAACAGCGTCCAGAAACCGGTCGCCATGCCGCAAGCCGCGGTCATCAGGCTCCAGAATCCGATCGCAACCGCGACGATGTTCTTGCGGGTCGACCGGTCGGCCAGCCGCGCGGCGGGGAAGCCGGCGAGCACGTAGACCAGCGAAAAGGCAAGGCCGCCCAGCAGCCCCAATTCGAAATCGGACAGCTGGAACTCGGCCTTGATGTCCTGCACCAGAATGCCGAACACCAGCCGGTCGGCAACGCTGAACGCGCTCGTCAGCGTGAGCAGTGCGAGCACATACCAGCGATAGCCGCCGGGCTTGCCCTCGTCGGTGGCAGACCCCTTAATGATGGGGCCTTGCCCAGAGGCCATTATCCACCGGGATGGTCAGGCCGTTGAGGAAGCGCGCCTCGTCCGAGGCGAGGAACAGCACGCAGCCCGCCACATCCTTGGGATGGCCCAGCGCATCCATCGGCAGCGGCCCTTCGGGGATCTCCATCGGCGTCTGCCCGGCGCGGCCCGAGACGCCCATCACCATCGGCGTCTCGATCCCGCCGGGCGCGAGCGCGTTGACACGGATGCCGTAGCCCTTGTCCTGAAAGTCGATCGCGAGGCTGCGGGTCATCCCCGCGATCCCCGCCTTGCACGCGGCATAGGCCGGGATGTTGCCATAGCCCATCAGCGCCGCGGTCGAGGCCATGTTGATGATCGACGAGCCCCCGCCGCCCACCTTTTCGTGGCGGTGCTTCATCAGCGGAACGGCATATTTGCACCCGAGGAAGGTGCCGACCACATGGATATCGAGGTGCAAGCGGAAGTGCGCGAGGCTGCAATCCTCGATGCTTTCGAAGATCACGTTGCCGGCATTGTTGACGAGAATGTCGAGCCCGCCGTGGCGTTCCTGCACCGCGCGCATGACCTCGATCCATTGCTCTTCGTTGGTCACGTCGAGCGCCATCGCGTCGCCGCCGATGGAGTCGGCGACCTGATGCGCGAGCTCCGCGTCGCGGTCGGTGACGATCACCTTGGCCCCCTCGCGCGCCAGCGCCTCGCAATCGGCCTTGCCCAGCCCCATCGCCCCGCCCGTCACGAGAGCAATCCTGCCCGCTACCCGTCCCGCCATCTGCTCTCTCCCAAAAGCCTTCTTTTCTGCGACGGCAGCCTATCGGGCGGGAGAACCCCCGCCACTGTCGAAAGCGCGAGGGCAGCGCGGGGCGGCAAGATGACGTTACGGAATCAAGCTTTCAGGCGGGTGTGTGACGTTTTTGTCGCAGTTTGGCGCGGTCACTATCGCTTTTGCTGATGGCGCAGACGACGCTGCGCCATACACCTCTCACCCATACCGAAAGGCGCGAGGAGAGACGTGCCTGAGGGTTGGGGAATAACGGGGTGCGCGGGCAAGCCGCGGCCTGATGGGGAGAGAGAACCATGACCATGTTTCGTGCCCGAGTTGCATACGGCTCCGGCCTGCGCCGCACGTTGCTGTGCGGGGCCGCGCTGAGCGGCATTGCCGCGATGCCGAGCGCTGCTTTCGCGCAGGACTCCGCTGACAGCGCCGATGCGGATGACGATATTCCGGTGATCGTGGTCCAGGCCCGCCGCCAGAACGAAACGCTCCAGGAAGTGCCCGTCACCGTCACCGCGATCGGCGGCGATACCCTCCAGCGCTACAATATCGACAACGTCGCCGATTTCACCAGCCGCGTGCCAACCCTGAACGTGCAGGTCGGTGGATCGGGCTCGGGCGGACAGCTTTCGCTCCGCGGCGTCGGCTCGTCGAACATCTCGGCTGCGTTCGACTCCGCGGTGGCGTTTGAATATGACGGTATCATCGCATCGACCAGCCGTCTGGTCCAAGCTGGCTTCTTCGATGTCGAGCAGGTCGACGTGCTGCGCGGTCCGCAATCGCTGTTCTTCGGTAAGTCGGCGACCGCTGGCGTGCTCTCGCTGCGTTCGGCCAACCCGACCTCGACCTGGCAGGTCGGCGTGCGCGGTTCCTATGAATTTGAGGAAAAGGGCTACCTCGTCTCGGGCTATATCTCGGGCCCGATCACCGACACGCTGGGCATCCGCATTGCCGGACAGTTCAATGACATCGAGGAATTCCAGCTGCTCGAGCCTGGCACACCGGCGGTCAATCAGGCGCGCGGCCTCACCGACTTCATCGGCCGCCTGACGCTGGACTGGAACCCGTCCGACCGGTTTCGCGCCAACCTGAAGGTGCAATACACCAGGAACGAGAATGACGGCGCGATCGGCACCGCGGAAATCGGCTGCGGCGCCAACGGCGTGGCGGATTCGATCTTCCTGTTGGGCGGCGGGCTTCAAATCCCGGCAGGTTATGACTGTAACGTTTCCGACCAGCGCTACTTCCTGCCCGATGCCGCGCCGCAGCTGGCACCCGGCGTTCCCGGCGATTCGCCGGCCGCAGGCCGCAATGGCGTGCCATTCGGCGAAACCGACGTGTGGTTCGGCCGCCTGCAATTCGAGCTTGATCTCTCCGACAACCTGACCCTGACCTCGGTCACGGGCCTGCTGAACCTCGATGCGATCGATTTCGACTGCTACTCCTATGGCGGGTTCTTCCCCGGCCCGAACGGGACGCGCATCCCCGGCGGCGCTGGCTGTTCCGATCCGATCAACCAGCTCGAACAATACAGCCAGGAAGTGCGCCTTGCCTCGGACTTCGACGGGCCGTTCAACTTCATGCTTGGCGCGTTCTACGAAGACCGCACCTTCACCTTCGACACCGCGCAGTAGGGGGTGAACATCTCGTTCCTCGGGCCCGACCCGACCTTGCCGATCTCGCCCGCTTTCGGCGGCGGGTTCGCGCAAGGGACCGGCTTTACCTACGACTGGGACAAGATCCACGTTACCAAGACCGAAGCCCTGTCGTTCTTCGGTTCGGTGCAGTTGGAAATCACCGAGAAGCTCGAGCTTTCGGGCGGGGTGCGCTGGACCGACGAACAGAAGGTCCAGACCATCAGCGTGCCCTATGTGCACAACCTGCTGGCCTATATCCCCGATGCCGCGAACCCGGGCACCTTCCTTCCCAGCCCTGCCTTCCTGCAAAGCGGGTTCTTCTCGGGTCCGATCAACTTTGCCGACGACAATTTCTCCCCCGAAGCGACCCTGCGCTACAAGGCGAGCGATGACATCAACATCTTCGCTTCGTTCAAGACCGGCTTCAAGTCGGGCGGGATCGACAACTCGGCACTGCCTTCGAACAGCCTTAGCCAGGCGGCAACAAGCGGCGATTTCAGCTCGCTGATCTTCCGGTCCGAAGAGGCGATCGGTGGTGAAATCGGGATCAAGTCGCAATGGGCCGATCGCACCATCACGCTGAACGCGACGATCTACCAATATGTGTTCACCGACCTGCAGGTGCAGAACTTCAACGCCTCAACGATCCAGTTCGTCACCAGCAATGCGGGCGAACTGACCACCAGGGGCGTCGATCTGGAAGCGGGCTGGCGCACGCCGGTGGACGGGCTGAACTTCTCGGCCAACCTGTCCTACCTCGATGCACAATACACCGATGAATTCCTGCAGCCGGGCGGGGCCGGCGGTCTGCTCGACCTCAATGGTCGTCGCGGCAGCCAGGCCCCCGAGTGGGCAGGCAACATCGCGGTCGACTGGACGGTGCCGCTCAGCGACAGTCTCGAACTGTTCCTGTCGGGCAACGCGGCCTACAATGATGGCTACATCACCGACGAAGCCACGCTCGACGACTTCGTGCAGCCGAGCTTCTGGACACTGGATGCCAACATCGCCATCGGCCACCCCGAAGGCAACTGGAAGCTGTCGCTGATCGCCAACAACCTGACTGACGAAATCTTCGTTATCACCAGCGGCGGGCGTCCGTTCCTGCCGCCGGGCGGGGATGACGTGGTCCTTACCCAGAACCGCGGCCGTCAGATCTTCGCGGAAGTCAGCTTCAAGTTCTGATCCGCTCCAACAGGGGGAGTGCGGGGGGCGGGTCGGCAACGGCTCGCCCCCTTCGTTTTGGCTCGCTCTGCCAAAAGTGAGCATTGCCGCCGCTGGCCCCAAGGCGGATGGTCAGGACCAAAAGACCCACCGGGAGGAACGGCAATGTCACGCGAAACGCTGGTCGCAATGACCCGCAATCTGGTCGCCCACGGCGCGGCCGACACGATGGAATATGCCGACGATATCGTCCGCGTTCCCGCGAGCGCCTATACCGACCAGGCGGTCTTCGAGCAGGAGAAGAAGCTGATCTTCCGCCGCCTGCCGCTGATGGTCGCCCCTTCGTGCGAGCTTCCCAATCCGAGCGACTTCAAGGCGATGGACATCTGCGGCGTGCCGCTGCTGCTCAGCCGCCAGAAGGATGGCAGCATGGGCGCCTTCCTCAACATGTGCACGCATCGTGGCAACCCGCTGGCGAGCGGCTGCGGCAATGCCAGCCGCTTCACCTGCGGCTATCATGGCTGGACCTTCAAGGCCGACGGCGACCTGATCGGTGTGGCGGACTCGAAGGATTTCGGCTCCATCGACAAGAGCCAGCACTGCCTGACCAAGTTCCCGGTCTATGAAAGCGCCGGGCTGATCTGGGTGACGCTCGACCCGCACTCGAAGCTCTCCATCGCCGATTACCTGTGCGGCTATGACGCGCTGCTCAAGGCCTTCGAGTTCGAAGGCTGGACGCTGTTCGCGCAGCGCACGCTGGCCGGGCCGAACTGGAAGACGGCCTATGACGGCTATCTCGATTTCTACCACCTGCCGGTGCTCCACAAGGACACCTTCGGAGCGGATTTCTACAACCGCGCCAACTACTTCGCCTTCGGCCCGCACCAGCGCCTTTCCACCCCTTCGAAATTCGCGATCAAGGTGCAAGGGGACGACGATCAGGCAATCGATCTGGAAGCGATGAGCGACGACGATCTGCCCCAGGAAGTGCTGGTGCAGGGCGTGTGGACGATCTTCCCGCACATCTCGATCGCCAGCTTCTATGGCGGCGGGCAGCGCGGGGCGATGATCAGCCAGCTGTTCCCGGGCGCGGCGGTGGGCGAGAGCTACACCACCCAGTTCTACGTCATGGAAAACCAGCCCGAGACCCCCGAACAGGTCCAGGCCGCCCACGACCAGTTCAACTTCCTCGAAATCGTGGTGCGCGACGAGGACTACGCTACCGGCAAGCGGCAGCAACAGGCGCTCGCGTCAGGCCTGATGAAAGAGGTGCTGTTCGGCCGCAACGAAAAGGGCGGGCAGGTCTTCCACCAGTGGGTGAAGCGGCTGGTGGACGCGAGCGACGATGATCTGGTGGCGATTTTCGCAGCTGAGCAGCGGCAGGCGGCGGAGTAGGAGGAGGGCCGCGCGGCTACACAGGCTCCGCCGGGTCTGCGGGTTCGCGAGCGGCGCCACAGGCCGGGCGAACACACCGCGGCCCGTGCGTCGGCACGCTTTCCCGAGCCACGCGGTCAGGAGCGGTCGTTGCGGCCGTTCTGCCGTTGCGACCGCTGTCGGTGCCGACGACGAATTGCGATCAATGCGTCAGCGACCAGCCTGACTTACAATCGCTGCAAGCATCGCCAGCACCCCGCCGCTCAGACCAACCAAGGTGGCAAACGTGAGATCGGTGCTGGGGCCGCCGATGGCCGTGCCCGGAGGGGGGCCGTCAAACATGGTCGCCGTCCATGGCGCCAGGGACCGGGCCGCTTCGGCCGATGACTTCGGCCCTTCGCGGAACTGTCCCAGTCTGTCGAATTGGTCGGCAAGAAGGTAATATGCCGTGACCCGGTGGGGCGAGGTGGAGTCGCTCATCCGCTCGCCAACTGCGGCGATGGCGGAGTCGAGCACGGCGTCGGGATCGGTCAGGCCGAGCGTCTTCTTGCAGAATCCTTCGCGCACGCGGCGCGTATCGGCCGGATTGCCGAACGACACGAGCGACGCTTCGCGGGTTTTGAGCGCGACCATAGAATGGTGCAAAATCCCGGCGATCGCGCTGCTATCGGCATCGGGAACATACCGCTTGACGTCATCCGCCCAGTCGACGGCAGGAGCTTCATTGGACATATGGACCTTCCTCGCTCCGGTCAGGAGCCTATTGTTGCCGATCCCGGCACGGTTCTAACAGAGGTTGAGTGCAAGCCCAAATTTTTCTCGCACCCCCACCGCGATTCTGCATCGCCCATCATCCCGACATCTCCGCCTGCCTTCATTTGACGCCGCGGGCCGACAGGCGCTCGTCCACTCCCGGTCGTCCCGTAAGACCACCACCCTATCGACCGGCACCCCTTTGGGAAGGCATGATCGGTGACCATTTTTCTTGACATTGCAATATGTTCAACAACGTTGACGTTTGTCTCGTAAAATGCAACATTCAAGCTGCATTAGGCCGCTCTGGCGACTCAATGCCTATGGCCGTATTCGCAATTTCCTGATGCGGTTCATGGAGAATGCCATATCCACGCTAATTGCATCCCAAGGGAACAAGGCTGGGGTCATTACCGAGTTTCCGCGAATGCCATAACCGATCAAGGAGGTTCGCCAAATGACAGGTGATGACACAAAGGTTTACCCCACCGGGCTGACGGAAGCGCAGGCCCTGGAAATCAACGACGGGCTGAAATGGGGGACGCGGATCTACTTCGCCATCGCCGTCGCCGCTCACGTGCTGGCGTTCGTTTTGACGCCGTGGCTCAAGTAAGGGAGGCCAGACGATGAAAGAAGGTCGGATTTTCCTCTATGTCAGCCCGAATGTGATCATTCCGATCATGTTCCTCGTTCTGGTGCTGGCGTCGCTCGCGGTCCATTACTCCATTCTCAGCAACACGACGTGGTTTGCCGATTTCTGGCAGGGTGCCGCTGTTACTGCCGAGGCTGCTGCAGCGCCGGCTCCATAAGGCACAACAGGTCCGCAGGGCCTGAGGCTTGCACGTTCCACCCAGCCCGCAAGGACGGTGTGGACTACCCAATACGGAAGACCCGGCCCGCAAGCGCCGGGTCTTTCCTTATGTGCCGCAGACGCGCGTTCAGCCGGAAGCGGAAGCCGACAAGAAAACGCGCAACCGCCGCACCCGCAGGCGCCTTGGCGGAAATTGCTCAGACGCGCGGCCGCAGCCCAGCCGGTTCCTGCGCGCGCTGCAGCAGCGGCAACATGATGATCAGCGCCGCCGCCAGCAGGACCAGTTCCAGCGCGTAGACCAGAACATAGCCGGAGATCGCCGGGGGCCATCCTTCCATGATCACAAGCCCGCGGGCGAGGTCGCGCACCACGCCGCCAATCGCCGAGCCTGCTCCGGCCGCGGTTGCCTGAACCGCGCCCCATGCCCCCAGCGCCATGCCGACCTGCTGCTTGGGCGCATCGCGCATCGTGGCGGTCAGCGTGCCGTGGCCGAACAGGCCGGCA
>OFDC01001664.1_pt1 | contig 11307 bp, 5 predicted proteins | sample 1520941 | NCBI WGS metagenome assembly OFDC01 (sample SAMEA94258168, study PRJEB24077) | hot springs metagenome | biome: Aquatic biome; feature: Water | place: India | collected 2012-12-06 | depth 5 m | reverse complement strand
GCCGACGGCGCGAGCGGGCGCGGCGGGCGCGGCTCGGGGCCGATCGGGGTGGTCATCCAGCGCGGCAGTTCTGGCGCTTCAGGGCCCTGCGCATCCAAGGTATCATCGGGCACTAGCGGGTCTGCGCGGTAGCCCCATTCCTTGCGCCAGTGCCACAAGGGATCATCGACCGGTGCTCCTTCGAACAACGGCGCGAGGCGGGCATACCAGCTATCCTCATGCGGCAGGCCCTTCTTCGCTTCGTTCTTGTTGAGCGATCCGCCGATGAACAGGGCTTCCTCGGCGCGCGTGAGGGCGACATAGAGCAGCCGCCAATGCTCCTGCATCGCGGCCACCTTTGCAGCGGCCTCCGCCTCGGCGATGGGGCCCTTACGCTCCTCCTTGGACAGCGGCGGAAGCGGCACCTTGCGCGCGCGTTCCACTGCATCGCCGAGCCCGAACGGGTCATCAACAAGGGCCAAATCGCCCGGATCGCCCGGCGCGCCAGTGGCATCAGCCAAAATCACGATCGGCGCCTGCAAGCCCTTGGAGCCATGCACGGTCATCACCCGGACCTGGCCCATCGCACTGTCCGAATCGCGCTTGAGATCGCCGGTGCCGGCATCGAACCAGCCGAGAAAGCCCGACAGGCTCGGCCAGTGTTCAGCCTCATAGGCGAAGGCGGCGTTGACCAGCTCATCGAGCGGATCATTGGCCTCCGCCCCCAGCCTTGCCACCAGCCGCTCCCGTCCCTGCCATGGGCCGGTGAGGAGCCAGGTGATCAGTGCCTGCGGCGTCTGGTAATCGGCGAGCCGCAAGAGTTCGCGCAGGCGCTCGGCGGTGGACGCGACGAAAGGCGGTACATCGGTGCGGCGCAGATGTTCCCACAGGCGCACCTTTTCCGGGCGCGGCACATGGGCAAGCAGATCATCCTGCGTCCACCCGATCAGCGGCGAGGCGAGCAGGTTCGCCAAGCTGAGATCATCGAGCGGCTGCGCGGCAAAGCGCAGCGCCGCGAGCACGTCCTTCACCGCCAGCGGCGCGCCCAGCCGCAGCCGGTCCACCCCGGCGACCGGCACCCCGCGTGCGTAAAGCTTGGCCACAATCTGCGCCGCGAGTTCCTTGCGGCTGCGCACCAGCACCATGATGTCGCCCGCCTGCGCATGACGGCGCCCGCCTTTCTCCAGCACGAAGGGCTCTTCCAGCGTGACCCAGCGCCGCACCTGCTCGGCGATGTGCTCGGCCAGCAGGGTTTCGTGGCGCGGCAGCCAGTCCGGGCTTTCGCTGTCTTCGTCCTCGTCCTCGGTGTCGGGCTTTTCTGGCACCACCGGGGGCCACAGCGTGACAAGGCCGGAGCGCGTGTCTCCCTTGTGGGGCTCAGGCGCGCGGCCTAACCCAAACTCGGCAAAACCCAGCAGACCGATCATGCGGTTGACGAATTCGAGCACCACATTCGCGGTGCGGAACGACTGGCCCAAATCCAGATCGCGCCAGCCCGGTTCACGGCGATTGACCCGGCCCGCGCGGATGCCATCGCGGGCCTGCGCGATTGCCTTTTCGACCCTGTCCTTCGCGCGGGCGAAGTTTTCCGGGCTGGTGCCCTGAAACCCGAAAATCGCCTGCTTATAATCGCCCACGGTGAAGATCGTGCGCAGCTTGTCACCGCGCGCGCCTTCGCCGCTGAAGAAATCGTCGATCAGGGCAAAGACGATGTCCCATTGGCTGGCATTGGTATCCTGCGCCTCGTCGACGAGGATGTGATCAAACTGCCGGTCGAGCTTGTAGCGGATCCAGTCCGAGGCGGCGCGGTCACCGAGCAGTCTTGCGGCCTTGCGGATGAGGTCGGAAAAATCGAGCAGGCCCTCCCGCGCCTTGCGGGCTTCCCATGCAAGCGCAAAGGCGCGACCGATTTCGAGCGCGGCGGTAACGATTTCGGCCGTGGCGAGGAGCGCGCGGCGCTCGTCCGCCAAGGCTAGCGCATCGGCCACCGCCTGCTGACTGCTGACCAAATCGGAAGCAAACTTAGTGGCCGGCTTGAGCTTGCCGTTAGGTTCGAGCTTGGCGTTGAGGACTGTGCCGACTAGGCATTCAAGAGCTTTCGCGCGACCGGTCGTGTCAAGTAACAACCACCGCTCGATCCCCTCGATCGCCGCCGCACCCGTGGCCGTGCTCCACTGCCTGAGCGCCGCCGCGATGGTATGGAGCTGTCCGTCGGGAAAGATATCGGGATCGAGCGGTTCGTTCGCCCACGCCTCGCCCGCATCGGAAGGCATCCCAAGCAGCTGGCGCACCCGCGCGTCCATCGGCGTTTGCCAGCCGCCCGGCCCTTCCCACAGATCATGGGCATCGGCCGCGCGCATCAGCCATTTCTGCAGCGCGCCCGGTTCCTTGGCGGTGGTGAACAGCGTGATCGCTCCCAGCAGCCGATTATCGCCACGCGCCTCCGCTCCCTCGATCACATCCGCCAGCACCTCGCGCGCTAGTTGTTCGCGGCTGCGATCATCCATCACCCGTGTGCCGGGGGCAAGGCCGGCTTCCTCGGGGAAATTGCCGATCAGGAACTGGGCGAAGGCATGGATGGTGTCGATCCTGAGCCCGCCGCCGGGGCAATCGAGCACCTGCGCAAACAGGCTGCGGGCCCGTTCACGCGTCGCTGGGTCAATATCCGCGCCGAGATCGCCCAACTCTTTGCCCAGCGCTGTCTCAGGCAAACGAACCCAGCGGGCGAGGACGGCGTTGATACGGTTCGCCATTTCGGCCGCGCCTGCCTTGGTGAAGGTGAGGCACAGGATCTGTGAGGGGTGCACATCCTCACGCAACAGCAACCGCAGCACGCGGGCAGACAGCACCTGAGTCTTCCCCGTCCCCGCCGAGGCGGAGAGCCAGACATTGTCGAGCGGATTGGCGGCAAGCAGCTGGTTGCCCGCGAGCGGAAAGACCTTGCCGCTCATCCCGCCGCCCCCTGATCGCCCAGCGAGGGCAACCATTCTTCGAGCCGCATCAGCTGGTCGTATTTGTTATAGCCCTTGTAATCGGGGTTCTCACGCGCGGTGAAGGGCCGGGTGCCCTTGATGTATTCGCGGATCGCCAGCGCGAGCTTGTCGGCGTGGAAGGGCAGATAATCTTGGGGCAAGATCCCGGTGCGGGCCTTTTCTTCCTTCATCGGCGTGGTTTGCTCGCCAAACCCGCCCTCCTTCTTGGCGCGGCCTAACGACCAGTATTCAAACCGGGTCGCATCGCCGATCACCACATGGCCATCGCGCGCAAACTGCCCCCCGCCTGCGATCAGCCCGAGCAGGCCGAGTTGCAGCGCATAGCCTGCGGTAACCTGTTTCTTGCCGGGCGGGGCGCCGGTCTTGTAATCGACGATGGCGAGCGTCCCATCAGCCAGCTGGTCGATCCGGTCGGCGCGGCCCATGACCTTGACCCCGTCAAAAATCATCTCGCCCGAAATCTCGCTCGCCAGCACCACCCTGCCCTCGGCGGCGGCGGAGTCGATCCATGCCTCGAACCTTTCGAGCGCTGCGATGAGGCGCGGTTGCCAGAGCGCGCGAAACAGAGGGTGAACCTGCTCGGCGCCAAAATGCGCTTCGGCGAAGGGCGCGATGGCGACCGTGGGATCAGAGCGGCGGGCGATGTGCCACTTGTCGAGGAGGTCATGCACCAACGTCCCGCGCAGTGCCGGATCACTGAAGGGATCGACGGCGAGCGGTTCCAGCTTGCGCAGGTCGAGGATCGCCTGCGCATAGAACTGGTAAGGATCGCCCAAGAGCCGATCGAGCGCGGTCACCTTGATCGGCACATCGCGCAGTGCAGGCCTCGGGTCCGGCGCCGGGCGTGGATAGGGGGGCGCGGGCGGGCGTTCCCGGTCAAGATGGGGCAGCAGCGCCGGGATCGCGGTCTCGCGGTGCTCCTTCGCCAGATCCTCGCCCAGCAGCGCCTCGACCCGGAGCAGGAAGCGCGAGGGTAGCGTCGGTCCATCGGCATCACGCAAGGCCCGGCTGAGGACCACCTCAGGCGCGCCCAGCGCCCCGGCAAGATCATGCGCGGCAAGGCCAATGCGGAACTCCGCCCCCGGCACGCCCAATGCTCGCAAAATCGCCGGTGCCAGCAGCGCGTCAGCCCCCGGAGATTGCGGCCAACTGCCTTCGTTCAGCCCGCCGCAAATCACCAGATCGGCCCGCGCCATGCGCGCTTCGAGCAGGCCGTAGATCGCCACGCGCGGATGCCCGCCATAGCCGGGGCGCACGGCGATCTCGTCCATCTGGTCGCGCAAAATCCCGCCGATGTCGGCAGCCTCGATCAGGGTGCCAAGCGCCTCGGCATGGCCGCGCAGGTCCTCGATCAGCGTGCCGAGCGCGCGGCCATCTTCGCGCTCCCACAGCGCGATTCCGGCGGAGGCCTCGGCGACCGCGGAGAGCGTCGTGAGCGCCTCGGCAAGACTGAGCTGTGCGGGCCAGTCCGCAAGCGGCGCGATCAGCGCCTCGGCCTCGTCCCACCAATCCGCCACCTTCGCCTTGGCCGCCGCCTTGCGCAGCGGGATTAGGCCCGGCGCTGGCGCAGGGCCGCGCAGCTGGCGGTCGAACGCCCTCACCCCGGCAAGCCACGCCCGTCGTGCGTCACCGTCCTCGCCGCGCACCAGCGGGTGGCTGAATGCGGCGACGAGATTGGCAGGGTCGGGGCCATGAGCGGCGATCTCCGCCAGCAGGCCGAACACCCGGCCTGCCGGGGTCAGCGAGAGCGGCTGCCCCGCGCTGTCATCCGCCGCAATGTTCCAGCGCGCCAGATGCTGCGCCACCCGCCGCGCTAGGCCGCGGTCCGCGGTGACCACCGCGATGCGCTTTTCCGGTTGCTCCAGCGCCTCGCGCACAAGCAAGGCAATCGCCTGCGCCTCGACCTCAACCGAGCCGCTCGTCATCAGCCGGACCCCGGAGAGGCGGCGATGATCGGAGCTGAGCTCGGCCCATGACCGGCTCGCCTGCGGGGGCAGGAACAGGGCCGAGATCGCGCGGCTGCGCGAGGGCGGTGCAGCGGCAATGCCGCGGCGGTGCCATTGCTGCACTTCGGCCCGGTTGATCCCCATGCGGTTCAGCAGCAGCTTCAAGTGATATTGCGGATGGGCGAGCGCATCATCGATCCCGAACACCGCCCCGCCCGGCTCCTCCGCTGCCCCGGCGCGGCCAAGTTCGTCCCAGGCCTCGTCAGACATCGCCAGATCAAGGTCCGGCAGGATCACCGCCCCATCGGACAAGTCGGCAATCACGCGAAGCAGCCGCGCCAGCGCGGGTGCGGCGCTGGTGACCCCGGCGGCGACAACGGGAAAGGGCGGAGGTGCCTCTTTCCAGCGGCGCGCGGCGCGATCGAACAGCAGGTTGCGGCGGGTTGCAGCATCAACTTCACCGCGCTCGGCGAGCGTGGCCTGCCAGCGCAGATTGACCCGCGCAAACAGACGGATGGAATGCTGCCAGTGGTGCGCAAGATTTCCGAGCTGGTCGAGCACCTCAGGCGCGAGCAGGTCTCCCGGCGCCTTCTCCTCCACCAGCAGGCGGTCAATGGTTCGCGCCATCTCGCGCGCCAGCCGCAGCCGCGCGCGACCGGGTAGCGGGTCCATGCCCTCGCCCGCGCGCTCCTCGGCGATCAGGCGGTCGAGCGCGAGCCAGCGCCGCATCGGATCACACGCGGGCGGGATATCCTCCGCACCCAGCGGATCGAGCGCCGCACCAAGCTTCTCATCAAGATCCAGATCGCCCACGGTGATCATCCGCGGCATCAGCAGCCCGCCCTCGCCCGTCGCCCCGGCCTGGCGGATGAAGGCTTCGGATAGCGTCCGCGAGGCGCGGCTTGAAGGCACCAGCAGAGTGAGACGGGCAAGGCCGAAGCCGGGCTCGCTGTAGCGCGGCACAATCCCGGCCACCAGCGCATCGGCAAAGCCACGGTGTGCGGCGATGGAATAAACGCGCGGGCCGGAGCGGCGCGGGTCAGACACTCTGCAGCGCCTCCTCGGTCGGGCGGATGGCTTGTGGCGTGCCGACCTCGTACCATTGCCCGGTAAAGGAGAGGCCGTAGAGCCGCCCCTCGGCGATGGCGCGCTCCCACAGCACCATGGTGCCGAACGGCCCTTCCGGCGCATCGCGCATCAGGCGGTGGCTGACCAGCTGGATGCCAGTGTAGATGAACGGCGCGATCCGTCCGTCACGGCGGCGTGAGAGGCGGCCGAGCGGGTCCATATGGAAATCGCCGGGGCCATTGAAATTGGCCGCGCGGGCGTGCGGGACGACCAGCAGCAGCGCGTCCATCGCCTCCGGATCCCAGCGGCGCGACAGATCGTGGAAGGCGTTCTTCGGGCCATCGAGCCAGATATTGTCGGCATTGAGCGCGAAGAACGGATCGGGCAGCAGCGGCAGCGCCTTGGCCATCCCGCCGCCGGTTTCGAGCAGCAGTGCGCGCTCGTCCGAAACGGTGACGGAGGGCGTCCTGCGGGCTAGCACATGGGCCTCGAGCGCATCGGCGAGGTAGTGGACATTGACCACCGCCTTGGCGATGCCCGCCTCGGCCAAGCGGTCAAGCGCATGATCGATCAGCGCCTTGCCCGCGACCCGCACCAGCGGCTTGGGCTGCGCGGCGGTGAGTGGGCGCATCCGCTTGCCGAGGCCTGCGGCGAGGATCATCGCGGTATCTGAGGCGAGCTGAGCGCTCATGCGGGAAAGGCCCCATGCGCCGCGCGCAAATCGGCGGGGATGTTCGCATCGAACCAGTCCGCCACCGGAGCCAGCGCCGGGTGCGCCAGATCGCGTTCGAGCGCGGCCCAAACGCGGGGGATCATGCTCAGATACTTGGGCTTGCCGTCACGCGCATTCAGTCGGGTGAAAATGCCAACGATTTTGGCATTCCGCTGCGCCCCAAGCGTCGCGTAGTCAGCAAGAAAGTCATCCCCGACGCCGCCCATTGCCCCGGCATAATGCACCAGCATGGCGGTTTCGAGATCAACGGGCACATCGCGCCGCGCGTCCTGCAACAGTGAGACCAGATCATAGGCCGGGTGGCCCACCAGCGCATCCTGAAAGTCGATCAGCCCCTGCGGCGCGCCTGCCTTGCCGCCCAGCAGCATGATGTTTTCGGCATGGTAATCGCGCAGCACCGCAACGCCGGGCTGCTGGCGCGCGATCAGCGGAGCCAGAACCTCCTGCCACGCTGCAGCATAGCCTTCGGCATCCACGGCTAGCCCTTGCGCGGGGCAATACCACTCGGTCAGCAGCGCTGCCTCACGTAGGTAGGTTGCCATGTCATAGGCCGGAAACGGCCCCGGCGGCAGACGGTGGAGCACCGCGAGCGCATCAATCGCCGCCTCGTAAGCCGCGCGCTCGTCGTCCGGGTTGGCGTCAAGCCAATCGCGCATCCGGTCGTTGCCGAAATCCTCGGTCAGCACCCAGCCCGCGCCCGCCTCCTCAGCAAGGATAGCAGGCGCACGCAAGCCATGGCCCGTCAGCCATCGCGCGACGTGGAGGAAGGGCGCCGGGTCCTCGTGTGGCGGCGGAGCGTGCATCAGCATCGCGGTTTCGTCCCCGCGCCGAAGCCGGAAATAGCGCCGGAACGAGGCATCCCCCGGTAGCGGTTCGATCTCGGCCCCAGCCCATCCGGCAACGGCGACGAATTCGGCTAGGCCTTGGGGAAGCGCGGTCATGGCATGCGCCCTAGCCAATCAGCCCCGCCGCGGGCAATCGCAATCCGCCCGCCGGAACCGCTTTCCCCCACCATTTCGATGGCGATAGAAAGGCAAGCCGGCTCATGTGCAAATCCGCCCGCATGATCGGGCCATTCGGCCAGCAACACAGCGTCCTCGCGATAGTCGTCGAGACCAATCTCGCGCGCTTCATCGGGATGTTCGAGCCGGTAGAAATCGGCATGGACCACGGGCAGCCGCAAAGGCGGTGCGTCATAGGTTTCGATGATGGTGAAGGTCGGCGACGGCACTTCCCCCTCGTGCCCCATCGCCATCAGGATCGCACGCGCCAGCGTGGTCTTGCCCGCACCCAGCCCGCCTTCGAGCGCCACCACGTCGCCTACCCGCAGCCGCGCCGCAATGCGCGCGCCGTAATCGCCCATCGCCGCCAGATCGGGCAAGGCGGTGCGGCTCTCACTCACGGCAGCAGGATCGTCGCGGTGGTGCCCGCGCCTTTGCGGCTCGCAATCTCGAGCGTGCCGTCATGCGCCTCGATCAACTGCCGCGCGAGCGGAATGCCAAGCCCGATGCGGCGTTCGGGCGTGCCGACCTTGCCCGGCACCGCCCCGCCCTGTGCCCGAGCGAGTTCCTGCGCGGTCATGCCACGTCCATTATCGGCGATGATCACCTCCACCGCCATGCCGGATTCTTCCGGTGCCCTGCGCAGCTCGATCACGATCCGCCCGCCCTCGGGCGTTCCGGCAATCGCATTGTCCAGCAGATTGGCCATGGCGCGGGTCAGTTGGCGCGGATCGGCGTTGATTACCCGGCCGCGACGGCCCTTCAGATCAAGGCTAAGGCCCGCAGCGATGATGGCCTCTTCGCGGTCGCGCACCAGCTTGGTGAGGAAATCGAGGAGGTCGAGTTTTTCCTTGCGGATCGGCAGCAGCCCGGCCTCGCTCTGGGACAGATCGAGCACGTTCTCGACCTGCTCGGTCAGCCGTTCGACCGCGCTGAGGATCGCATCGACATATTCTTCCGCCTGCGCAGGATCAGCCGCCACGCCGCTTTTCAGCAGTTCGGCATAGCCTCCGATGGTGGTCAGCGGCGTGCGGAATTCATAGGACATGTTGGCGAGGAATCGCGCCTTGACCGCATCGGCCTCCTCGAGCGCGGCGGCCCGCTCACGCAGGGCCTGTTCGGCCTTCTGCGAGGCGGTGATGTCGAGCACAGTTAGGAGGCCATTGCCATCAGGCAGCGGAATCCCGGCGAAGCGCAAGGTTCGCCCGTCGGCAAGATCGACCTGCCCGCCCTTCTCGCGCCAGTCGAGCGTCGCCGAGCGCACCGCCGCGCCGATCAGCGCCGCCTCGTCCGGCCGCATCAAATTGCGCCCGATCGCGCCGAGCAGTTCATCGGCGCTGGGGTGCTGATCGAGCAGTTCCGGGGTCAGGCCCCAAGTCCCGGCAAAGCTGCGGTTCCATAGCTGCACCGAGCCATCGGGCGCAAAGATCGCCAGCGCCTCGAACAGACTGTCGAGCGTCGCCGTGCGGGTGCGCAGCAAGGTGTCGCGCACGGCAGACAGGGCGAGGCTTTCGGTGCGGTCTTCGGTGATCAGCACCAACCCGCCATCGGGCATGGGCTGGGCCACCACCCGCAGATGGGTGCCCCCTGGCAGCGGCCAGGCTTCCTCCTGCGCGCTGCTCATTTCGAACCAGCCTACCCGTTCACGCCGCCATTCTGGGAAATCGCGCACTTCAGGCGTGCGTCCGCGCTCACGGGATTCGGCGAGGAAACGCTCAAACGGGAGCCGTGCTTCGATCGCATCTTCCGACAGGGCGAACAGCCGCCGAAAGGGCTGATTGGCAAAAGTCAGCCGTTCCTCAGCATCGAACAGCGCCACCCCGACCGAAAGCTGATCGAGCAGCGCGCGCCGGGCTTCGCGGAAGGCGCGGAACTCGCGGGCGACCTGCTGCTGCTCCTCGATATCGATGGCATAGCCCGCAACTCCCTCCGTCCCCAGCGGCAGATCGCTGACCCGCATGGTGCGCCGCGCGCCGTGGATCGTGGCCGCCACGATGCGCTGCGATTTGGCCTGCTGTTCGAGCGTGGTGCGGGCGATCTCGGCCGGGGATTGACCATCCTCGTGCTCGAGCAGCTCGATCTGGCCCTCGACCACTTCGGCGGCGGACTGCGCGCCCACGGCATCGACATAGGCCTGATTGACCAATTGCAAGCTGAGATCGCTTCCCCGAAACCACATCGGCATGGGTGCGGCCTCGATCAGTCCCACCAATGCCGCAAAATCACCGGTCGCCCGTGCGGCAGCAGCGCGCAGACGGGCCATTTCGGAATGGCTGTCGGTGAAGTCGAACACCCACACCAGCGCTGCGCCGCCCGGCGACACCTGCGGGTCAGCCAGCGTGCCATAGAGCGCAAGGCTGCGCTGCGATCCGGCAAGGTTGATCGCCATGCGAAACGGGGCGGCGGTCTTTTGCGTCGTCTGGATCTTGGACCACAGCTGATCAAGCTGTTCGCGGGTGAGGCTCCCGGCCGCCTTACCAGGCTCGGCTGGGCCAAGTTCGGAGAGGTAGCGCGGCATAGATGAAAGGCCGAACATCCGGGCGAGTTTGTCCGAAGCCTCGATCCGCCCATCGACCCGCACCAGAAGCGGCAGCGCGGGCGCCACATCCAGCAGCGTCTGCATCCGTCGCACGCTGGCCTTGAGCGCCTTGGCGCGCTTCACGCCGCGATTGGCGCGCAGAATGACGAACGCCGCCCCGGCCGTCCATGCGGCGAGCACCAGCGCAATCAGTACAAGCGTAAGGGGCGAGGCTTCCATCACTTCCTCGCTATGCGCGTGGGCGCGGCAGTGCAACGGGTTGCTGGCAGAAAGCCCCGATAACGCAAAAAGCGCCCCCGCGTGGGCGGGAGCGCTTCTGCATTATGCTCAACCCTACGCCGCTGGGCGGCGGGCAGCGTGATCAATAGCGATAGTGATCGGGCTTGAAGGGCCCTGCCTGCGGCACGCCGATGTAGCTCGCCTGCTTCTGGCTCAGCTGGGTCAGCTGCACGCCGAGCTTGGCGAGATGCAGCGCGGCGACCTTTTCATCGAGGTGCTTGGGCAGAACGTAAACGTCGTTGTCGTATTCGTTCGCCTTGGTGAACAGTTCGATCTGGGCCAGCGTCTGATTGGTGAAGCTCGCGCTCATCACGAAGCTCGGGTGGCCGGTGGCGCAGCCGAGGTTCACCAAACGGCCCTTGGCTAGCACGATGATCGACTTGCCATCGGGGAAGGTGACGAGATCGGTGCCTTCCTTGATTTCCTTCCACTCGTAGTTCGAGAGGGCCGAAATCTGGATCTCGCTGTCGAAGTGGCCGATGTTGCACACAATCGCCATCGGCTTCATGTTCATCATGTGCTCGGCGGTGATGACGTCTTCATTGCCGGTGGCAGTCACGAAGATGTCAGCGCGCTTGACCGCGTCTTCCATGGTGACAACTTCAAAGCCGTCCATCGCGGCCTGAAGCGCGCAGATGGGATCGATCTCGGTGACCATTACGCGGGCGCCGCCGTCGCGAAGGCTGGCAGCCGAACCCTTGCCGACATCGCCATAGCCCGCGACGCAGGCGACCTTGCCGGCCAGCATCACGTCGGTCGCGCGGCGGAT
>OFDC01001663.1_pt1 | contig 11326 bp, 10 predicted proteins | sample 1520941 | NCBI WGS metagenome assembly OFDC01 (sample SAMEA94258168, study PRJEB24077) | hot springs metagenome | biome: Aquatic biome; feature: Water | place: India | collected 2012-12-06 | depth 5 m | reverse complement strand
CGGAAGCGGTTGAAGGGCTCGGTTCCTGAGCGTCCCCGGAATGCTCCAGTCCGCGCCGCCGAGACTGAACTGATCTGCTACGTCCACGAGGGCTGGCAGCCCAAGGTCGAGCCGGCCTCGGCCAAGCGCGACTGGATGACGGCGACGCCTGAGAGCTTCGCCTATCGCTGTCTGCCGCTGGCCATCGCCAACGCCCATGGCTGGGTCATGTTGAGCCCTTGTGGCTTCTCGGCGCGGTGGCTGGGCGATGTGGGCACCCATTCAGTCGAGATCGTCCTCGATGAGGGCGCCGATAAGAAGCGCGCGCCGGTCTCCTTGTTCGGCAGCGGCACGCTGACGTTCCATGTCGAAGGAGTCATGCGCACCTCGGAGGGCTGGAACCTTTGGGTCGGCGGTCCGCCCAACGCCATGAAGGACGGCATCGCGCCGATGGGCGGGGTGATCGAGACCGACTGGGCGCCGTACACCTTCACCATGAACTGGCGCTTCACGCGGCCCAACCATTGGGTGCGGTTCGAGGAAGATGAGCCGTTCTGCTTCTTCTTCCCGACCCCGCGCGGTGTGATGGACCGGCTGAAGCCGGAGCTGCGCCCGATGGAGGACGCCCCCGAACTGCTCGAAAGCTACCGGGGCTGGGCCGCCTCGCGCGCCGCCTTCCAGGAATGGATCAAGCAGAACAAGCCCAAGACGCCGGCCGATCAGTGGCAGAAGCTCTATTATCGCGGCCTGCACCCGGACGGGCGGCCCGGCGCGCCGGATCACGAGTCGAAGATCCGGCCGGCGGAGTTCCGGCAGACCGGATCCCGGCGGGTCTGCCCGGCGGGGCGCAGCAGCGCGCGGAAACCGGACTAGAGAGTAGTCCGAGACCTTAGTGCTTTCCGCGGTCGCGGCCGAAGTTGGGTTCGGCGCTTTCCTGGCCCGCCGCCACGATGCCGCGACGGATGGCGCGGGTGCGGGTGAAGTGGGCGTGCAGGGTGTCGGCGTCGCCCCAACGGATCGCGCGGCTCATGGCCTGCAGATCCTCGGTGAAGCGCCCCAGCATCTCCAGCACCGCGTCCTTGTTGGCCACGAAGATGTCGCGCCACATGGTCGGGTCGCTGGCGGCGATGCGGGTGAAGTCGCGGAAGCCCGAGGCCGAGTACTTGATGACCTCGTTCTCGGTGACGTTCTCCAGGTCCGCCGCGCTGCCGACGATGGTGTAGGCGATCAGGTGGGGCAGGTGGGAGACGACGGCCAGCACCAGGTCGTGGTGCTTTTCGTCCATCAGCTCGACCTGCGCGCCGAAGGCCCGCCAGAAGGCCGACAGCTTGGCGACGGCGGCGGCGTAGTGGTCGTCTTCGCTTTCGAAGGGCGTCAGGATCGTCCAGCGGTTCTCGAACAGCTCGGCGAAGCCGGCGTCCGGGCCCGACTGTTCGGTGCCAGCGATCGGATGGCCCGGGATGGCGTAGATTTTCGACAGGTCCTGGGCCCGGAACGCCTCGGCCACATTGCCCTTGGTCGAGCCGACGTCGGTCAGGGTGGCCCCCGGCTTCATGGCGGGGATCACCACGCTGGCCAGTTCGGGCACTGACAGCACCGGGGTGGCGATGACCACGAGATCGGCGTCCTTCACCGCCTCGACGATATCGCCGGTGACGTGCTCGGCGATGGCCAGTTCGGTCACACGGGCGCGATGCGCCGCGCTGGCGTCAGCGACGGTGATCTCGCCGACCACGCCGTGCTGGCGCGCCGCGCGGATCACCGAGCCGCCGATCAGGCCGCAGCCGATGACGGTGAGCTTGGGGTAGAGGACGCCGGGGTTAGGCATGGGTCTCTAGCGCCCCATGAACTGGGACAGAAGCTCGACCACAGCGCGGTTCTGCTCTTCCAGGCCGATCGTGATGCGGATGGCGTTGGGCAGGTTGTAGTTGCCGACGGCGCGGACGAGGTAGCCCTTCGAGGCCAGGAAAGCCTCGGCCTCCGGCGCGGTCTTGCCCGGCGTGGTCGGGAAGCTCGCCAGGACGAAGTTGGCCGCCGACGGGGTCACCTCCAGGCCAAGGCCGCCCAGCTGCTGGGCCAGCCACGGGCGCCACTGCTCGACCAGGGCGCGCGAACGGTCCTGGAAGTCGTCGTCAAACAGCGCCGCGACCGCCGCTTCTTGGGCGGGGATCGAGGTGTTGAACGGCGGGCGGATGCGCTCGATCGGCGCGATGATGTGTTCGGGCGCATAGCCCCAGCCCACGCGCAGGGCGGCCAGACCGTGGATCTTCGAGAAGGTGCGGGTGACGATGACGTTCTCGGCCGTGCGGGCCAGCTCCAGCCCGTCCTCAAAGCGCGGGTCGGTGCAGAACTCTGCGTAGGCGCCGTCCAGCACCAACACCACCGAGGGCGGCAGGGCCGCATGCAGGGCGCGGATCTCCTCGCCGGTCAGCCAGGTGCCGGTCGGGTTGGCGGGGTTGGCGATGAACACCAGGCGCGTGCGTTCGTCGACGCACTTGATCACCTCATCGATGTCGACGCGGTGGTTGACCTCCTTGGCCATGCGCACCTCGCCCTGGCAGGCGCGGGCGCCGATGGCGTAGGCGGCGAAGCCGTGCTCGCCCTGGACGATGTTGTCGCCGGGCTCCAGATAGACTTGGCACAGCAGGGCGAAGATCTCGTCGCTGCCGTCGCCGAAGGTCAGGCGCTCGGGCTCCAGTTTGTAGCGCTCGGCTACGGCGGCGCGCAGGATGTTGGCCTTGCCGTCCGGATAGATGTGCAGGCGGTCCACGGCGTTGCGATAGGCGTCCTTGGCCTTGTCGCTGCTGCCCAGGATGTTCTCGTTGCTCGACAGCTTCACCGGATGGGCGATGCCCTCGACCTTGGACTTGCCGCCGACATAGGCGTGGATGTCCATGATCCCGGACTTGGGCACGGGACGCGGCGCGGCGAAGCGGTCGTTGGAGGCGGCGGTCATCGGATTACTCGGTTGACGGATGTCTTGCGTGAGACGGCCGTCTCTTACACGTCGAACTGCTCCGGTGCAGCCCCGATGACCCCCGTAAGTTGGCCGGGCGCGCGCGCCAGGCGCGGGTCGTCGGCCAGGTGGGTCAGCAGGTCCAGCTCCTTCTCGGCGGCCAGCCGGCCGACGTACCCGACGAGGAAACGACCGTCCGGGGCGATCCGGCGGCGCAGCGCCTCGTCGCGGTGGCGCGGGTGGAAGGCGACCAGGTCCACTCCCCTGCCCCAGCGGTGCACGTCGGGGACGCCGAGACGGCGCAGCTGGTCGATGCTCGCCGTGGACGGCGCGAGGGTGCGGTCGACATGGTGGTGGATGCGTCGGGTGAGCCCAGCCATCGCGCGGACGCCGCCCGGCAGGTCGTAGCGCTCGGCGAAGCCGACGAGGTCGGTCTGGTAGATCGCGACGGTCGGGATCCCCAGCTCCTGCGCGGCACGCGAGGCCTGGAAGCCGAGGGTCGCCGGGGAGGCGATGTGGACGACGTCCGGCCGGAACCGCAGCATGACCTGACGCAGCCGCCGACGGGTCTCCAGACCGAGCCGGAAGTCGGGGTAGAACGGCAGGTTCGCGCCGCGGGCCCGGCTGACCCGGAACCCCGCGTAGGTGTCCGGCCCGGTCGGCGCCACCAGCTCGGCCTCATGACCCTCGGCGGCGAGGTGCTCCAGCACCCGCCGCACGGAGTTCGTGACGCCGTTGACCTGAGGAAGGAAGGACTCGGCGACCACCAGCACGCGCATCCTGCTCATGCCCGGCACGCTAGGGCCCGGCCGGGGCTCGTCGTCGCCGGGCAGGCGAGAGCCGGGCGACGGCTTCGTGAACGATCGGGGTACCAGAACTTCACCTGCGCGCACGTGACCCGGGTCACCCGATCGTCGTTGGCGCCACGTGGAGATCTCTCGCCGTGACCTGATCCGGAACACCATCGCCGCCGGCGGCCTCGCCGCAGCGGCCACCGCCCTTCCCGGCGTCATCCGCCCCGCCGCGGCCGCCGCCCTCCCCAAGACCGGCACGGTCGCCTCCACCTTCGCGACGGGGACCCCCAACGCCAAGGGCTACGCACCGGTCATCACGGTCGCGGGCGAGGCCCACACCACCCGGACCGAGCTGGGCGTGCTCGCCGACGCCGGGCGCGCGACCACCCGGCAGGGGCTCCTCGCCTTCGCCCAGCTCAGCGACATCCACATCGTCGACGCGCAGTCGCCGCTGCGGGTGGAGTGGACCGACCGGTTCGACGACCCCAGCCCGCTCCCCGCGATCGGTCTGTTCACGTCGTCGTACCGGCCGCAGGAGATGCTGAGCGGACAGATCGCCGACTCGATGGTGCGCGCCATCAACCGCATCGCCAAGGGACCGGTCACGGGGCAGTCGTTGGCGCTGGCGATCCAGACCGGCGACAACTCCGACAACTCCCAGCTCAACGAGATCCGCTGGAACATCGGCGTCCTCAACGGCGGCACGGTCCGGGTCGACTCCGGCAACCTCTCCACCTGGGAGGGCGTCGCCGACAGCAGCGGGGCGACCTACGACACGGCCTACTGGCACCCGCACGGCAACCCCCTCGGCAAGCCCGTCGACCGCCCGCGCAAGGAGTACGGCTTCCCGGTCGTCCCCGGCCTGCTGGACGCCGCCCGGCGGCCGTTCGCCGCCGAGGGCCTGGACATCCCCTGGTACTCCGTCTTCGGCAACCACGACGGCCTCGTCCAGGGCAACTTCCCGACCAGCACGCTGCAGCTCAACCTACTGGCGCTGGGCGCCCTCAAGATCGTCTCCCCGCCCACCGGCCTCCACCCCGCCGAGGTCCTCGACGACCTGATGACCGACCCCGCCGCCTTCCTGCAGGGCCTGCTCGGCCTCGGCATCCTCAACCCCGGCGTGCGCCTGGTGACCCCCGACCTCGACCGTCGCCTGCTGACCCGCAAGGAGGTCGTGGAGCAGCACTTCCTGCTCGGCGGCGCTCCCTTCGGCCACGGCTTCACCGACGCCAACCGCGCGACGGGCACGGCCTACTACCACTTCGACCGCGGGGCCTTCCGGTTCGTGGTGCTCGACACCGTCAACCCCAACGGGTACGCCGACGGCTCGCTCGACCAGACCCAGTTCGCCTGGCTGAGCGGCCTCCTGGCCCAGTCGACCGACAAGGTCGTGATGGTCTTCAGCCACCACACCTCCGACACCATGGGCAACCCGCTCGTGGCCACCGGAGGCGACCTCGAGCAGCGCGTCACCGGCGGCACCGTGCTGACCAAGCTGCTGGAGCACCCCCAGGTGGTCGCCTGGATCAACGGTCACACCCACACCAACACGATCACCCCGCGTCCGCGGACCGGCGGTGGCGGGCTGTGGGAGATCACGACCGCCTCCCACATCGACTGGCCCCAGCAGGCCCGCATCATCGAGATCGCCGACAACGGAGACGGGACGCTGTCGATCTTCACCACCATGGTCGACCATGCGGGACCCGCCTCCGCCGGGGCCGGCACCGCCGACGCCCAGCAGCTCGCCGGCCTGGCCCGGGAGCTCTCGGCCAACGACTGGCACGACCACAGCGGCGGTGGGGGCACCCCGAAGGACCGCAACGTCGAGCTGCTGGTGGCGAACCCGCTCGCCTGACCTCGCGGCCGGCGCTCAGCCGAGGCCGAGGAGGTAGGACCGCTCCTGACCGTGACCGGTGAATCCGGCGCGGCGCAGGATCGGCCCCGACGTCTCCACCCTGCCCTTGACCAGCGCGAGCTGTGCGCCGTGGTCGATCGCGTAGCCGAGGCGGGCGGCGAGCAGCGCCCGGTAGACGCCTCTGCCGCGGGCCTCCGGCAGCACGGCGCCACCCCAGAGCCGGGCGGCCGCGCCGGTGACCGTGAGGCCGCCCGACCCGATCGGCCGGCCGTGGAGGTAGGCCACCACGGCGCCTCCCCCGCCGGAGCGCAGCTTGGCGACCTCACCCGGGTGCACCTCGGCGAGCGCGGCGTGGTCGGCCGCGGAGCCGCCGAACACCTCCACGTCGAGCTCGGCGGCGTCGATCATGACCTCCAGGTGCTCGCTCCAGCGCAGGGTCACCTCTCCCGCGGGCTCGAGACCACGGAGGTCGGCCCCGGCGAGATCGAGCGCCAGCACGTCCAGCGTCTCGTCGAGGACGCCGCCCGCGGCACGGTACGCCGACTCGACCGCCGGCGGAGCGTCGAGGCGGACCCAGCAGGCCACCTGGGCGGTCGCAGGTCTCGCGGGGTCGACGTACCGGCGGGCGAGGTCGCGGACCTCGCCGAGCACGACGTCCGCCGGACGCCCGGGCTCGAAGCGCACCAGCTGGACGGGATGCTCGAACCAGTCGGGGTAGCGGACGAGGAGGTACTCGTCGGTCTCCACCCGGGGAGCGGAAGGCGGCAGGAAGACCCAGGCCGCAGCTGCGCGGACCCGGTCCGACTCCGGCATCAGGGAGCCGCGGCCAGCTGTCCGCAGGCGCCGTCGATCTCGCTGCCGCGGGTGTCGCGGACCGTGGTCGGCACGCCCTTGGCCTCGAGGCGCCGCACGAACTCACGCTCGTCGGCGGGGTCCGAGGCCGTCCACTTCGAGCCTGGAGTGGGGTTGAGCGGGATCAGGTTGACGTGGACCCAGCCGTGGCCGCGCTCGTTCAGGACGTCGGCCAGGAGGTCGGCACGCCAGGCGTGGTCGTTGATGCCGCGCATCATGGCGTACTCGATCGACACGCGCCGGCCGGTCTTCTTGAAGTACTCGTGGGCGGCGTCGACCGTCTCGGCCACGGAGAAGCGCGTGTTGATCGGCACCAGCTCGTTGCGCAGCTCGTCGTCAGGGGCGTGCAGGCTGAGCGCCAGGGTCACCGGGATGCCCTCGTCGGCCAGCTGCTTGATCCGCGGCACCAGGCCCACGGTGGAGACGGTGATGCCCCGCGCCGACATGCCGTAGCCGTCGGGGGCCGGCTCGGTGAGGCGGCGTACGGCGCCGACCACGGCCTTGTAGTTGGCGAGGGGCTCGCCCATCCCCATGAACACCACGTTGTTGACGCGTCCCGAGCCGCCGGGCACCTCGCCGCGCTCGAGCGAGCGGGCGCCGGCGAGCACCTGCTCGACGATCTCGGCGGTGGACATGTTGCGCTGCAGCCCGCCCTGGCCGGTGGCGCAGAACGGGCACGCCATCCCGCAGCCGGCCTGGCTGGACACGCACATGGTCACCCGGCCGGGGTAGCGCATCAGCACCGACTCCACGAGCGCGCCGTCGAAGAGCTTCCACAGCGTCTTGCGGGTCGTGCCCTTGTCGGCCTCCATCACCCGCAGCGGGGTCATCAGGTCCGGCAGCAGCGCCTCGACCAGCTCGCCGCGCTGGGCAGCAGGGAGATCCGTCATCTGCTCGGGGTCGTCGACCAGGCGCGAGAAGTAGTGCGTCGCGACCTGCTTGGCCCGGAAGCCGGGCAGACCCATCTCGGCCAGCAGGTCCTTGCGCTCGCCGGGGGCCAGGTCGGCCAGGTGACGGGGTGGCTTCTTGCGCCCCCGCGGTTCGGCGAGGACGAGAGGAAGCGGGCGGGGCCCGTCGGGCTGGTCGGACATCACCGACGATTCTCCCACCCGCCGCGCCTCCCGCCGAATTGCTGTGGCGGACGGCAGCGCGGGTCCGGGCCGCGCGGAGGCTCAGGCGTCGCGCTTGATCAGGAACCAGAGCACCGCGGCGGCCACGCCCAGCACCACCACGATGGTGGTGACCATGCCGAGCAGCAGGTAGCGCGCGAAGCGGCGGGTGCGCGTCGGGACCAGCAGGGCGATCGGCACGACCAGGAGCAGCAGCACGAACGGGAACAGCTCCTCGGCGCGCTCGTAGCCGGTGAGACCCTTCAGGATGGCGGCGTACAGGCCCGGCACCACGATGACCGAGACCATGCCCGTGAAGAAGCCCGCGAGGGGGAAGAACACCGGGTGCCCGCGGTGGAACCAGTCGGGTCGTCGCGACCTGTCCGCAGGGTCGCCGTCCTCGCGCGCCTCGTGCGTCGCGGCGCGACCCTCGGTTGCTCGGTTCATGTCGGGGGGATCGTATCCGTCCCACGGTCGGGTCCGTGCATGGACGGCTCACGCGTGCTGCGCGACCTCCGCCCTACTCGACGAGGGCGGGCCCGGGCCCGCCGTGATGATCGCGTACCCGCTCTCCGACCCGGTGACCTCGATGGCCTGGAAGCCGGCGTCGCGGAGGGCGTCGCGGATCCAACCCAGACCGTCGCCGGCGGAGTGCGCGCCGCCACCTGAGTGGAGGTTCTCCTGGAGGCAGTACATCAGTCCGGCGCCGTACGGGATGACCGAGAAGGGGTTGGCGGCGTCCTGGTCCAGATCGCCCGACATGTCGGTCTCCGCGATCATCAGCACGCCGTCGTCGGCGAGGACCTCCCGGATCTGGCCCAGCACCGTGGCGGGGTCCCCGAGGTGGTGGAAGGAGTCGAGGCAGTACACGAGGTCGAAGGGCCCGGCCCGGGGCAGGTCACGGGCATCGGCCACCGCCAGGCCCAGGTTGTCCGGCAGGTCGTCCCGCGCCGTCGCCGCGAGGTCGTAGCTCGTCACGCGCGAGGCGGGATACGCCTCGGCCAGCACCTTGGCGGCGTCCCCGTTGCCCCCGCCCAGCTCGGCGACCTCGCCGCCGGCCGTCAGGCGCTCACCCATGCCGGCCGCTCCCTCGACCCACTCCGCGACCAGGCAGCCGACGTAGGTCGGCGTGTTGATGCCGGCCGCCGCGGCGCCGACCCGGGCGTAGACGTCGGGCGGCACGCCCTCGCCGGACCGGATCGCGGCCACGACGTCGTCGAAGACCAGTGGTGCCTCGGCGCTCATCGCCAGCACCGACCGCACGTCGACCGGGAACTGCGGGCTGAGGAGGAAGGCGGTCTCCGGGGACATCGCGAACTCCCCGTCCTGGTGGGAGGCATGCCCGGCCGCCACCAGACCACGCAACCACTCGAGCGTGTTGCGCGGGTCGACCTCGGCGCGCGACGCCACCTCCGGCGAGCTCGCCGGCCCCTCGAGCAGCGCGTCGAGGAGCCCTGTCCTCATGCCCAGGGCGAGGAGGTTCAGCGAGTACCAGCCGAACAGGTCGCTGAGGACCTTCGGGACCGCCTCGGGCCCGTCATCTGTCATGGACCTCAGTGTGTCCCAGCACCCGATCCCCGGCCATCAGCGATTCCGCTGCGTGACTGGCAGCGACACCCACCCCTCTGTGACAGTGGCGGGGTGAACGAACCGCACCCCTCACTGACCTACAGCAGCTACCTCGCCCTCGACGAGGTCCTCGCCGCGCAGCGGCCGCGCTCCGAGGAGCACGACGAGCTGCTCTTCATCGTGATCCACCAGGTCTACGAGCTGTGGTTCAAGCAGATGCTGCACGAGATCGGGGGCCTGCAGGACCGGCTCGAGGAGGGCGACACCGCTCGGGCGCTGCACACCCTGGGGCGGGTGCTGGCCATCCTGAAGGTCGCGGTCGCACAGGTCGACGTCCTCGAGACCATGACGCCTCGGCAGTTCACCAGCTTCCGCGGCCGCCTGGACGCCTCGAGCGGCTTCCAGTCCGAGCAGTTCCGCGAGCTCGAGGCCGTCCTGGGCCGCCGCGACCGGAAGGTCTTCGAGCACTACCCCGAGGGCAACCCCGGCCGCGAGCGGATCGCCGCGGCGATGGCCCGGCCGTCGGTCTTCGACTCCTTCCTGCGCTACCTGCGCACCCAGGGGTACGACGTCCCCGCGGTCGCGATCGACCGCGACCTCACCGGGCAGTGGGAGGCCTCGCCCGAGGTCCAGCGCCTGCTGCTCGCTGCCTACGCCGACGACGCGGGCGCGGCGCAGGTGGCGGAGCGCCTGGTCGACCTCGACGAGGGCCTCCAGGAGTGGCGCTACCGCCACGTGAAGATGGTCGAGCGCACCATCGGCGCCAAGATGGGCACCGGCGGCTCCTCGGGCGCGCAGTACCTCTGGAGCACGGTCAGCCGCCAGCTCTTCCCCGACCTGTGGGCCATCCGGAGCGAGATGTGAGCCTGGCGCCGCACTACTCGCGGTTCCGGGTGGCCGAGCGGCTGCTGCTCACCGGCCACTCCCACCAGGCCTGGCCGGACGTCGCCCGCGAAGGCGTGCTGGAGGCCTACGACGACGCGGCGCTCGCCGTCGGCGACAAGTGGGGCCGCGCCCAGGTCCGCGCCGACCGTCTCCGCGAGGGCGTCCGGGAGCTGCTGGACGACCCCGGCGGCCAGGTGGCGCTGGGGGCCAGCACCCACGAGCTCCTGGTTCGCTTCCTCTCCGCCCTCGACCTGCGGGTGCGCCCGCGTGTGGTCACCACCGATGGCGAGTTCCACTCCGCGCGACGCCAGCTCGACCGGCTCGCCGAGGCCGGGCTCGAGGTGGCGAAGGTCGCCGTCGAGCCGGTCGCCACCCTGGCCGAGCGTCTCGCCGACCAGGTCGACGGTCGCACGGCCGCCGTGGTGGTGTCCTCGGTCCTGTTCGAGACCTCGCGCGTCGTACCCTCGCTGGAGGCGGTGGCACGTTCCTGCTCCCGCCACGGCGCGGAGCTCCTGGTGGACGCCTACCACCAGCTCGGCGTCGTCCCCCTGTCACTGCCCGAGGCGGGCCTCGCGGACGCCTGGGTCGTGGGCGGCGGCTACAAGTACCTCCAGCTCGGCGAGGGCAACTGCTTCCTGCGCCTGCCCGCCCACGCCGCCGGCCTGCGACCGGTCGTCACCGGCTGGTACGCCGAGTCGGGCGACGACTTCGCCGGCGCGACCTACGACCCGACCAGCCACTACCGCGCGAGCCGGGTCCTCGACTTCTTCGTCGAGGTCGGCCTCACTCCCCCGGTGCTGCGCGAGATCTCGCTGCACCAGCGCGGACTGCTCGCGGCGGCCTTCGACGCGCTCGACCTGCCCGAGGAGCTCGCGACCCGCGACAGGGAGACGCCCGCGGAGGGGTTCGGCGGCTTCCTCGCGGTGGTCTCACCGCACGCGGCGGAGCTGCAGGCCGCCCTGGCCGAGCGCGGGGTCAGCGCGGACAGCCGCGGCCGGCACCTGCGGTTCGGCCCGGCGCCCTACCTCAGCGAGGAGCAGCTGCACGCCGCGATGGCGGCGCTGGGCGAGGTGGCTGGGCAGGTGGCCCGGGAGGGCGCTCGGAGGACGGTCTAGAAGACGGCGTAGTGCAGCAGCAGCCAGATCGGGGCGATCGTGGCGAGCAGCGAGTCGAGCCGGTCCATCAGGCCGCCGTGGCCCGGGATCACCTGGCTCATGTCCTTGATGCCGAGGTCCCGCTTGATGACCGACTCGCACAGGTCGCCCAGCGTCGCCATGACGACGGCGATCAGGCCGAGCGCGACGCCGATCCACCAGTCGCCGTC
>OFDC01001662.1_pt1 | contig 11332 bp, 8 predicted proteins | sample 1520941 | NCBI WGS metagenome assembly OFDC01 (sample SAMEA94258168, study PRJEB24077) | hot springs metagenome | biome: Aquatic biome; feature: Water | place: India | collected 2012-12-06 | depth 5 m | reverse complement strand
CGCAATGTCTTCAACTGTGCCCAAACGCTCAAGTGGGGATGCTTTTGCCAATTGAGCAATCAACTCATCACTTTTTCCTTCAAAAAATAATTCCGTTGCAGTTGGACCGGGTGCGACTGCATTCACAGTAATATTTTTAGCTCTAAGTTCCTTGGCTAGAATGGCAGTCAAAGACTCGATCGCAGCTTTAGAGGCTGTATACATTCCATATCCTTCTAGTTTCATACCAATCACACTACTCGATAAATTAATAATTTTCCCGCCTTGCTCAAGTCGTTTCGCTGCTTCTCGCATGGCATACAAAGAGCCTTTTAGATTAATCGCAATCACTTTATCGATTGTTGCATCATCCAATAGCGCAATTTTTTTGAAATTCATAATGCCCGCATTATTGATCAGAACATCTATTTTTCCATACATATTAATCACGTAATCAAACAATAATTCCACCTGATTTGATTGGCTGACATCCGCTTTAAATCGGCTCGCAGTACCTCCAGCCGCTTTAATATTTTCTACGATTTGAGTGGCTTGTTGATCATTATTGGCATAGTTAATCACCACCTTATGTCCTTGTTGCGCTAACAAAGTTGCGGTAAAAGCACCAATTCCGCGTGATGCACCTGTAATCAGAACAACTTTTTTATCATCGCGATCATTTGAAGATGTATTCATTATAGACCTCACATAAGTCAACTTATCATTGAATACCAATCATGATAATGTTCTGTTAGAGGCAAATAATCCTGATAAATTCGGCATCATTATCCGAAGAATACGAACAAAAGAAGGGCGCTATGGATAAACTCAATGCGATGTCAGCATTTATACAGGTGGTTGAGCATAAGAGTTTCACTAAAGCAGCGCAGTTCCTTAATTTACCTCGCTCGACCCTTACTGATGCTGTCCAGCAATTGGAGGCTCAACTCAATACACGTCTACTTTTTCGCACAACTCGTCAAGTGAGCCTGACTGATGAAGGTGCGATCTATTATCAACATTGCAAATATATTCTGGCTTATATTGATGAATCCGAAAATGACTTCATTCATGCTAAGCCTAAAGGCATATTAAAAATCGAAGTGCATGGAATCTTCGCATCTCATTTCATCATTCCACATTTACATTTATTTTTAGCAGAGTATCCAGACATACAACTTCATTTGACTGAAAGTGACCGATATGTCGATCTCATAAAAGAAGGAATTGATTGTGTTATTCGAATCGGACAACTGAATGACAGTGAACTTGTCGTTAGAGCACTAGGACAGGTTGAACAAATCACACTTGCGAGCCCTAAATACTTAGAAAAATATGGTGTACCAAAAACATTAGCGGATTTAAAACAGCATTTTATGGTCGGGTTTTATTCTTCAGCTCGACAAAAACCACTACCTTTAGAATTTGTAGTGCGTAATGAGTTAAAGCTATATGAGCTAAATTCAATGCTTCAAGTCAACGGCGCTCACTCATACTCAGCCGCAGCAATTCAAGGTTTTGGAATTATCCAAGCGCCTCGTTATGGTCATCTAGAAGAAATTGAAAATGGACTACTTTGCCCATTATTAACAGAATATATCGTCCCCTCTTTACCAGTCTCTTTACTTTATCCATCTAAATCATTGGTCTCGCCTAGACAACGTGTGTTTATCGATTGGGTTGTCCAGCATTTTAAAGATCATCCTTTAAGGTAGTACTCAAAAATAAAGAGCCACAAATGCGGCTCTTTTTCTTTTAATTTAAAGCATCTTTTAACTGCTGAATGTTCCCCAACCATAACTCATATTCATCGGACTCTAGCCACAATTCCTTGAGTTCAGAATCATCAGCAACTATTCGTTCCAAAACACGCTTCGCCAATGACAACAGATCATCACTTGGTTGCTCCGAAATGGTTTCTAACCATTGATCTACTTTCTCAGTGTAAACATCGGATTGAGTCCCTTTGCCAAGACGCTTTGCAATTACTTCAACCGCAGCAATGGCTTCCATCGCTAAATCAGCATCTAAATACTCATCGCCCTCATCAAGTGCCACCTGTAAAGCAGCCTCAATCACTGAAAAGTCTGTCGCATCCTCTAGTTCGTATGCCCAGTCATTTGCAGTGTCATTTCCAAACGATTCATGTGACCATGTTCCCATCATTTTTTCCTTTTTTATTGTTCAGTATTAAAATGCTCAAAGTTACTCTTGGCTTTGTTGTTTATACTTTTCTTCTAAAACATTACTAATAATGCTTTCAATCATCCACACTCGATACAAACTATTAAACACATAAGTTTGTCCGTCTATACGAAACTCTAAGACTGGAAAATCAGGTTGATGCTTTTCCTGACACAGAACATCATTTTGCTTTAAGTATTGTTCAACATCTTGTTCAGTCAGTTGGTCAATATCCAGACGCTTTTGCATTTTTTGAAAATGCGCCTTAAAGGATAAGTCTTTTCCACGTGTCCAAACCGCTTCTAAAATCTCATGCATGCAGTCGACTTGTTGCTCAACAGGGACGCTATAAAACAATTTTGCCATTTCATAGGTTGCCTCTTTGGTTGGTCGACAAAAAGGTGTAAATGCAACTTGTGTCCGCTTAGATACTCGTGTTGCCAAACTCCAATCAAACCAATCACGTCCGTGATAACTTAATGGATACACGCTTAATTGGATATTGTAATAATTTGCCAGTTCTTCTTTGATGTAGGCGAGTAATAGCCAGCTCATTGGATCTTCAAGAGCGATATATAAATCCAGCTCTGGATGCAAACCTTGAACTTCAGTTATAGACTCACCGTCATTGATTAAATGCTCTCGCCACTCAATATGATTAATCAAAAAGATGGGATTACCCGTAAGTAGTTTTTGTTGTTTTAAACGGCGGGTCAAACGTAATAAATCATCAACAGCTTGATACTTACGCTCACCAAATTCGAAATAGCTAGCAATCACTGGCACATCTTTAAAAATGCGTTCTGGGTAATTTTGTGGAGTTTGATGCTTGCTGGCCATGGCATGCAAAGTACGTAATTTTCCATATTGCTGCTGCCAAAGCATATGAAAAACATCTTCTAGTAAATGTAAAAAATTTTGTTCTCTTAATGGCGTATTTCTTAGAATTGTTTCTGCTTGTTGTAAGGCTTCTGCTGTTGGTATTTCAGGTGTATCGTCAAATCCAAAACGATGCTGTTTTGCTAGAATCTTGGCATCATTTAGACAATATTGAAGCCAATCTTCGGCTGTCATTCCATTTGGGGGTTCTGCACCCTGTCTAGATATAATCACCTTTAATGGTTTGAGTTCGTCACTCAAAATCTCATTCAACTGATCCAGTTGTTGTACCGCAAGATAACTATAAACATCGTCTAAACGAAGATAAATGCTTAAACCCTGTTCCGTGGGTAATTCCGCCTGCCGAGAAGGTTTTTGGTAAAACCAACGCGATCGGATGGGATCAAACCAACGACGTAACAAAGACATGTCGATAGCCTCTAATGGTCATAAAATCTGTAAGTGAATGAAATTGTACTCACGTATCAATTTATACGTCAGCAAAAATTATCTTCAGTATCTAATAAAATCAAAAAAAAATCCCCCTTTTATTGTAAGAGGGATCTCGCCGCTTTAAGCGGCGATCAGAATTACAGAACGCGAATAGCGCCTTTTGCTGCGCTCGTAGAGTGCATTGCATAAATCTTAAGTGATTTAGAAACTTTACGCTTGCGCTCTTCAGCTGGATGCCAGCCTTTCGCTTCTTGAACCGTACGACGATGAGCCATCGTTGCATCATCTACATTCAAGTGAATCGTACGATTTGGAATATCGATTTCAATGGTATCGCCATCTTCAACTAACCCAATCGCACCGCCTTCAGCAGCTTCAGGAGACACGTGACCAATTGATAAGCCTGAAGAACCACCAGAGAAACGACCATCCGTAATCAAAGCGCAGTCTTTACCTAAACCTTTTGATTTCAAGTAGCTTGTTGGATACAACATTTCTTGCATACCTGGACCACCGCGTGGACCTTCGTAGCGAATCACAACAATGTCACCTGCAACGATCTTATGATCTAAGATTGCTTCAACCGCTGAATCTTGGCTTTCAAAAACACGTGCTGTGCCGGTGAATTTCAGAATCGATTCATCTACACCCGCTGTTTTAACGATACAACCATCTAATGCGATGTTACCGTAAAGTACAGCTAAACCACCGTCTTTAGAGAAAGCATGTTCCGCATTACGGATTACGCCTTTCTCACGGTCACCATCAAGCGTTGAATAATAACGGTTTTGTGAGAATGCGACTTGCGTAGGAACACCGCCTGGAGAAGAGCGATAGAATTCATAAACATCAGGATCTTCAGTGCGAATAATATCCCACTTATCTAAAGCATCTTTCAGTGTTTTTTCATGTACGGTTGGGCATGAAGTATTCAGTAGATTGGCACGATCAAGCTCACCTAAGATCGCCATAATACCGCCCGCACGATGAACATCTTCCATATGTACATCAGATTTTGCAGGTGCAACTTTAGACAACACTGGTACTTGACGAGACAAGCGATCAATATCATCCATTGTAAAATCAACTTCAGCTTCATGTGCAGCTGCAAGTAAATGTAATACAGTGTTGGTTGAACCACCCATTGCAATATCAAGCGTCATTGCATTTTCAAAGGCAGCTTTAGTTGCAATTGAACGTGGCAAAATGCTGTCATCATTCTGTTCGTAATAACGTTTAGCAAGTTCAACAACTAAACGGCCCGCTTTTAGGAATAATTTTTCACGATTGGCATGAGTTGCAACAATTGAACCATTGCCTGGTAATGATAAACCTAATGCTTCTGTTAAACAGTTCATCGAGTTTGCAGTAAACATACCTGAACATGAACCACAAGTAGGACAAGCAGAGCGTTCGAAAGCAGCAACTTCTTCATCGGTATAGCTTTCATCAGCAGCAACAACCATCGCATCAACAAGGTCAATCGCTTTTTCATCTCCACGGAATTTAACTTTACCCGCTTCCATTGGGCCGCCAGAAACGAAAACCACTGGAATATTAAGGCGCATAGCCGCCATGAGCATTCCTGGTGTGATCTTGTCACAGTTCGAGATACAAACCATCGCATCTGCACAGTGCGCATTGACCATGTATTCAACTGAGTCCGCAATCAAATCACGTGATGGCAATGAATACAACATGCCGTCATGCCCCATCGCAATACCATCATCTACCGCGATGGTATTAAATTCTTTCGCTACACCACCAGCAGCTTCAATTTCTCGTGCAACCAGTTGCCCTAAATCTTTAAGATGCACGTGACCTGGAACGAATTGGGTAAATGAGTTGACGACCGCAATAATTGGTTTGCCAAAATCTTCATCTTTCATACCAGTCGCACGCCATAAACCGCGCGCGCCCGCCATATTTCTTCCATGTGTTGATGTTTTTGAACGATAATCAGGCATTTTGTATTCCCAACAAGTGTGTGCTCGAGATGAATAAGACATTCTCTCTGGCGAAATGATACTGAGCTTTTCCCATCATACTACAAGTTATCGTTTAACTGATGACCAGCGAACCTATCTTTTTTGTTCAAAGACAATTCCTTTCACCTAATTAGGGGCTAGTGGCTTTTTGGCTTATAATTTGGGGCAAATTTTCTGTGGATTATCTTTGTGAAGATCATTTTTGCTGGTACGCCTGAATTTGCGGCAACCGCATTGGCGGCATTATTAAAAACACCACACCAGATTATTGCGGTTTACACTCAACCTGATCGTAAATCAGGACGCGGACAAAAGCTTACACCTTCTCCTGTGAAGCAACTTGCACTTGAACATGGCTTACCTGTTTTTCAACCACTGCATTTTAAAGCGTCAACTGAAGAAGGTTTAGCTGCCCAACAAGAGCTAGCAGCTTTGGGTGCTGATGTCATGGTAGTCGCCGCTTATGGTCTGATCTTGCCACAAACCGTATTAGATACGCCTAAATATGGTTGTTTAAACATTCACGGTTCTCTATTACCTCGTTGGCGTGGAGCAGCTCCGATTCAACGTGCAATCGCAACAGGAGATGCTGAAACAGGTATCACCATCATGCAAATGGCAGCAGGTTTGGACACAGGCGATATGATGTACAAAACCTATTGCCCAATTACTGCAGAAGATACCTCTGCAACCTTGCATGACAAGTTGGCAACTCAAGGTGCTGAAGCCATTTGTACCGTGCTTGAATCTGAGCAAAGTTTGCAATCATTTATTGCCAAACGTGAAGTTCAAGATGAATCCCTGACGGTTTATGCACATAAATTAGTAAAATCAGAAGCACGTATTGATTGGACAAAAACTGCAATCCAAATCGACCGCAATATTCGTGCGTTCAACCCTTGGCCTGTGGCTTTTATTCAATTGGATGAAAATAACGCCTTACGTGTTTGGAGTTCAATGCCCTCCGAGATCAGTAAAGCAAATGCTCAATTAGGTGAAATTCTTGCAATTGATAAGCAAGGCGTACATGTCGCTTGTGGTGAAAACAGTGTCGTGTGCTTAACCAGTTTACAGTGGTCAGGTGGTAAAGCGCTCAATGCTGTCCAAATTGCCCAAACTCAAAAATTACATCTTGGACAAATTCTCCCATGAACCAATCGAATCAATCATCTATAAAAAATCTGAATCTACGTGCGCAAGTGATCAAAACACTTTTGGCTGTTCAAAATGGACAATCTTTGACTTCCGTATTGAATCAACATATCAATATAGTCTCTGAACGTGATCGTGGTTTATATCACGAACTGACTTTAGGTTGTTTACGCCAGTGGTTTTCATTAAAAGCCATTACCTTACCATTGCTCACCAAACCGTTAGACAATGAAGCATTAGAAAGTTGTTTATATCTTGGCTTATATCAAATTTTATGTACCCGTATTCCTGTACATGCTGCAATCTCGGAAACTGTAAATGCTGCTAAGCAATTAGGTTTCGAGCCAATGAGTGGTTTGGTCAATGCGATTCTGCGTCGTGTTTCACGTGAAACAGATGAATTTCAAATAGCTTTGAATAGTACACATGGTTTACCAAGTTGGTTATTCAAACGAATCAAAAAAGATTGGCCTGAGCAAGCAGAGTATCTATGCCAAGCCTTAAAACAAGTCGCGCCACTCACCCTGCGCGTCAATGAACGCCAAGTTAGTCGTGATGAATATTTAGAGATTTTGGACGAAGAACAGATTGATGCTCGTCCTTGCATGCTTTCCGACGTTGGTATTGTTTTGGAACAAACGGGCAATATTACCCATTTACCAGGTTTCGAAGAAGGTGGCTTTTCTGTTCAGGATGAACATGCTCAATTGTGCGCCACGCTTTTACCGAACCTAGATGGCAAAGTGGTGGTTGATGCTTGTGCTGCACCAGGCGGAAAGACAGCACACATCCTTGAGCGCTTTAATCCTAAAAAGCTGATCGCATTAGATCATGATGCAAAACGTTTATTGCGTGTTTCTGAAAATATCGAACGTCTTGGCTTAGATCAAACTGAGGTGGAGATTATCGCAGCCGATGCCACCACATGGCAGGCACCAGAACCCGTCGATTGTATCGTGCTGGATGCACCTTGTTCTGCAACAGGTGTTATTCGTCGTCATCCTGATATTCGCTTGCTCAGACAATCCACAGACATCGCACAAACCGTGGCTTTACAGCAACAGATTTTGAGACAGATGTGGCAACAGCTTAAAGTTGGCGGTACGCTGCTTTATATCACCTGCTCAATATTAAAAGTCGAGAATGAGCAGCAGATGGTCGAGTTTTTTGCAGACCATCCCGATGCAAAAGAAATTAAAATCTCTGCGGATTGGGGTATAGAACAGATTCATGGTCGTCAGCTGTTGCCTTCAAATCAATCAGGTGATGGTTTCTACTATTGTCATATCCAAAAACAAGCGTAATAAAAAAGCAGGCTTAAAAGCCTGCTTTTTTTAAGAATCAATCATAGCGTATGCTGATCTTTAACTTCTTCAAGAACATCATCTAAATCTTCTGGATTCTTCATTAGGTGGCGAATCGACAAAGCGAGTCCACCCCATAAAAACACCATTGAAATAATCATCATTACGATTGCTGAAGTATTCATAATTTTATTCTCCTAGCGATCTTTCATTCTGCTTAAAACTAGCGCAACGACAGCACAGAAAATGACACTGCCCCATCCAAACACGCCTTGTAAGCTCATACTATAAGTATCGTAACCGTTCTTAATCAAGTTAATCACTGTCATGCTCAAAGTCGTTAACAGGATCAATGATGTGATCACAGTAAGCGTAAACGCCCAACCTTTACCTAACTGAATCGTAGAAATACGGTTCACATGATCACGAAGTTCAATCAAAGCAGAGCGTTTAAACCAAGCAATACTAATGATAGAAACCAATGCTCCGCCAATAATACCGATGTTATTGATGAAGTGATCCACAATATCCACCAGCTTAATGGCATTAACGCTTGAGAATAGAATCACTGAAACTAGCGCACTACCACCACCGATGATCGTTACTGCCTTCTTACGTCCCCATTTCAATTTATCCTGCATTGCTGCGATTGGCACTTCAAGAATACTCACCATCGATGAAATACCAGCAACAAACAACGATGAGAAGAACAACAGACCAAATACGTCTGCGCCTGCACCTAAGCTTGAAATAATTTTAGGGAATGCAATAAATGCCAGACCAATACCACCACTTACGACATCTTTAACTTCTGTACCCGCAGCATGTGCCATAAAGCCAAGTGCAGCAAAAATACCAATACCAGCAAGGATTTCAGTCGATGCATTGGCAAAACCAACGATCAAACCAGAGCCTGTTAAGTTAGTTTTAGGCTTCAAGTAAGATGCATAGGTCACCATGATCCCGAAGCCTACAGAAAGTGAGAAGAACGTATGACCATAAGCTGCTAACCAAACTTTATAGTCCATCATCGCTGCCCAGTTTGGCGTAAAGAAAGCATTTAAGCCTTGAACCGCACCAGGTAAACGTAAAGATTGAACAACAAGGATAGTGAACAATACGAACAGTAAAGGCATGAAAATCTTGTTCGATAGTTCAACACCTTTTTTAACTCCACCATAAAGAATGATGAGTGTTAATGCCCAAATTCCCACAATTGGCCAGAATAGATGACTAACAAACTGGAAATCAAAACCTGAAGCTTTTGAAGTTTGTAGGTAAGTATTAAAGAAGAAGCTTTCAGGATCACTACCCCACGCTTGCCCGATCGAGAAATAAATATAACTTCCCGCCCAAGTCAAAACACTAGCGTAATATAAACCGATGATAATACAGACACAGACTTGCCACCAACCTAATGTTTCACCGCCTTTAAACAAAGAACGATAAGCTTTCGGTGGAGAATTACGAGCACGATGACCTGTGGCATAATCTAAAAATAAAAGCGGTAAACCCGCAGTGATAAGTGCCAATAAATACGGGATAAGAAAGGCACCACCACCATTTTCATAGGCAACATATGGAAAGCGCCAGATATTACCTAAACCTACAGCTGAACCTACAGCTGCAATAATAAAACCAGATCGTGATGTCCAGTTTTCACGAGAATCTGCCATAGAACACCTAATATATTCATGTGGCACTTTTCAAACTGCGTTCACTTGTTATTATCCAACAGAGAGAAAAGTACCGTAAAAATCTTGTTTTGCTTGCATGAAAGTTCAACCTTGTGGGTCTCTTATTTCCATGTACAAACAAGCAAAAACCAAACCATCTTCCTTAAAGATTGGATTTTGTTTTTCTGCTTTTAATAGCTGAACAATACCTGTTTTTATTTCTTTTTACTGTAAATTCCTGACGAAAAAATCACACTTTTCGAGCGATTGATTATTTTTCAACTCAGTCAATAGTTGACCTTACAGTCAAATGATAAATTTAAGATACAGAAAACTATTAGGTGCAGAATCATAAGGTCTACCTGAATAATCTATTGCTTGATCGCCAGCAACCGTTCTTCCTGCATATCTCGAATCGCGGATTGAATTCCCTCTCGACCTAAGCCTGAGTCTTTCACACCGCCATACGGCATATTATCGACACGGAAGGTTGGCACATCATTGATAATTACACCTCCTACATGTAAATGGTCCCATGCATACAACATTTTATTGAGATTTTGTGTATAAACTCCTGCTTGTAATCCAAAACGACTTTGATTAATTGTTGCAATTCCTTGCTCGAAATCCTTATATTTTTCTAAAATGGCAACGGGGCCAAATGCTTCATCCTTATAAATTTCTAACTTTGAATCAACATTTTCCAATAAGGTGGGTTCAAAACAAACGCCATCTAAAACACCACCAACAAGTATTTTTGCACCTTTCTTCTCGGCTTTATCAATCCATTTTTTCAGTCGAATCGCTTCAGCTTCTTTAATCATTGGACCGACCAATGTCGTTGCTAAACTTGGATCATCAACTTTAATCTTTTTTAATTTTGTGATTAATTTCTTTTTTAGATCCGCATAAATATCAGCATGCACTAAAATCCGCTGCACGCTGATGCAAATCTGACCTGCATGACCATAAGCTGCACCAATTAAACGGTCAATCAAAGCATCATCAATGATTGCATCCGCCTCAATCATCACCGCAGCATTACCCCCCAATTCAAGCGTAACCTTTTTACGACCTGCTCGCGCTTTCATATCCCAGCCGACTTGATCAGAACCCGTAAAGCTGAGCAACTTAAAACGATCATCCGTAACTAAAATATCCGCCGCTTGACGATCACAAGGCAATACTGACCATGAACCTTTAGGCAAATCTGTTTCAGCCAATACCTCTGCAATTTTAAGCGAACTAATTGGCGTTAAACTTGCTGGTTTCAGTACAAAAGGACAACCCGCTGCAATTGCAGGTGCGATCTTATGCGCCACTAAATTCAAAGGAAAATTAAATGGACTAATTAAGGAAACTGCGCCAATCGGCACCTGTTTAACCATCCCACGATAACGAGAAGCTGCTGGTGTGACCGCTAAAGGTATTATTCGGCCATCATCCATTTGAGTCACTGCATCCGCAGCCAATTGGAAGGTATTAATCAGCCGTTCAACCTCAGCACTTGCTGCACCACGAGGCTTGCCGCCTTCCGCAATCAAAATCTCAGTCAATTCACCACGCAATTCATTGAACCGTTTAACGCAATGCAACAATATTTTTTGTTTTTCAAAAGGTTTTAAAGCAGCCATTTCAGCTTCGGCTTTAACAGCTGATGCAATTGCCTTTTCTAGAGTTTTAGCATCAGCCAAAGCAACTCGTGCGAAAACCTGAG
>OFDC01001661.1_pt1 | contig 11337 bp, 8 predicted proteins | sample 1520941 | NCBI WGS metagenome assembly OFDC01 (sample SAMEA94258168, study PRJEB24077) | hot springs metagenome | biome: Aquatic biome; feature: Water | place: India | collected 2012-12-06 | depth 5 m | reverse complement strand
CCGCCTTCTGGAAAAGTCTGGCGGCAAGTCGGGTGACTGGAAGGCGGACTAACTCTAGCGCGCGACGCTGGCCCGAGCCCGCTTGAGTCCTGGGCGCGCCGCCGGGGCGCTGGCTTCATTCTGCTCCAGCGCGGCCAGAAGGTCCGTCTTCAGCGCGTTGAGCTTACGCATATCCGTGACCTTGCCGCCCTCAGCCGTCTGCACATAGAAGGCGTCGACCGCGCGCTCGCCATAGCCGTCGATATGCGCTGATTGGATGGACAAGGCGCTGTCGGCCAGGGTCTTGGCCAAGGCGTGCAACAGACCGGGACGATCGCGTCCAGAGGCCTCGACCACTGTGGCGTCGTTGGAGGCGTCATTGTCGATGGTGACCGACGGCGCGATCGCGAAGGCCGCCGCGCGCGAGAGCTCCGAGCCACGACGGGGTTCAACGGCCAGCGCGTCCCCCTTCCCGGCCGCTTCCAGGGCGTCAGCCAGCCGACGCAGAGCGCGAGGATTTTCGCAGCCAAACGGCGCGCCCATCACGTCCTGGACGTAGAAGACATCCAGCGCCTGGCCCTGGCGGGAGGTGAACACGCGGGCCCCGACCACGTTGCCGCCAAGCGACGAAATCGCGAGAGCAAGATCGGCGAACAAACCGCGTCGGTCCTTGGCGGCGACGACCACCTCGGCCGCGTTGCTGCCTGGGCGGACCTGACCTTCAGCGGCCGCGCCGCCCTGTATCGCCGCACGACGCGCCAGTTCGGCGTGATGAAAGAGATCGTCCTGTGCGAAGGCGCTGAAATAGGCGTTCTCCATCGCCGCGACCCAGCCCTTGGCGGCGGGATCGGTTTCCAGCAGCGCGGCCCGGGCGGCCTCGGCCGTGTTTTCCTGATGGCGTTGAACATTGGCGGCGGCGTCGCTGCCTCGCCCGCCGCGGAAGACCGCTTCGGTGGCGTTGTAGAGTTCGCGCAGCAACTGGCCCTTCCAGCCGTTCCAGACCCCGGGACCCACGGCGCGAATATCGGCCACGGTGATGACCAGAAGCAGGCGCAACCGCTCGGGGTTCTCGACGATCCGGGCAAAGGCCGCGACGGTGCCGGGGTCGGAGACATCCCGCTTCTGGGCGAAGTCGCTCATGACGAGGTGGTTCTCGACCAGCCAGGCGACAAGTTCGACCTTGCTGCGCTCTACGCCCAGGCGCTCGCAGGCGCTGCGGGCGCTGCGGGCCCCGGCCTTCTCCTGGCCGCCGACCCCGCCTTTGCCGGTGTCATGCAGCAGCATCGCCAGGAACAGCGACTCCCGGTCCTCGATCAGCGGCATGATCGACACCGATAGGGGATGGTCCTCGACCAACTGGCCTGCCGCCATGTCGCCGATCACGCCGACCGCGCGCAGGGTGTGCTCGTCCACCGTGTACGAGTGGTACATGTTGAACTGCATCTGAGCGACGACCCGGCCGAACTCCGGGATGAAGCGGCCCAGGACGCCGGCGTCGTTCATCAGGGTCAGGGTGCGGTAGCTGCGCTTGCCGCGGGCCAGCAGATGCAGGAACGCGCGGCAGGCCTCAGGATCGCGACGCACCTTCGAGGTGATCAACGGCAGGCTGCGCGTGACAGCGGTGAAAGCGTCGGGATGCAGATCAAGGTCGCGCTCGTCGGCGATCTTGAACAGGCGGATCAGGTTGACCGGATCGGCCTCAAAGATCTCCTGGCCCTCGATGTTCAGGCGCCCGCCATCCTCGTAGAAGCCTTCGACATCCAGCGCCTTGCGCTTGGGCCGCGCGCCAGGAAGGAAACGCGAGATTCCCTTGGGCTCGTTCTTGAAATGCTCGGCTTCCAGCTTGGCCGAGAACGCGCGGGTAAGGGTCCCCACCTCCTTGGCGATCAGGAAGTAGCGGCGCATGAAACGCTCGACCGCAGGCGCGTCGCCACGGTCGCCATAACCCATCCGGCGGGCGATCTCAGGCTGAAGGTCGAAAGTCAGCCGCTCCTCTGGCCGACCTGTCGTGAAGTGAAGGTGCGCGCGCACCGCATGCAGGAAATCAAAGGCGCGGATGAAGGCCTTGGTCTCGCGGATCGAAAACACCTCCATCTTGAAGACGTCCTCGGGCCGGTCGACAGGATGCAGATACTCGGCGATCCACATCAGGGTGTGGAGGTCGCGCAGACCCCCCTTCCCTTCCTTGACGTTGGGCTCGACCATGTAGCGGCTGGCGCCGGCGCGGGCCTGGCGGTCGTCGCGTTCCTTGAGCTTCGCGGCGACGAACTGGGCCCCGGTGCCCTTCATCACCTCGTCGCGGAAACGCTTCTTCAGATCCTCTGCCAGGCGCTCGTCGCCGGTCAGGCGACGCGCCTCGAGGATCGACGTGCGGATCGTGAAGTCTTCCTTCGAGAGGCGAACGCACTCCTCGATGGTCCGCGAGGCGTGGCCGACCTTGAAGCCCAGATCCCACAGCGCATACAGCATGTACTCAATCACGCTCTCGGCGTGCGGCGTCTGCTTGTAGGGGCGCAGGAAGAGCAGATCGATATCGCTGAACGGCGCCAGGGTTCCCCGGCCATAGCCGCCGACCGCCAGAAGACAGAGACGCTCGCCTTCGGTGGGGTTACGAGCCCGGAAAACGTGCACGGTCGTGAAGTCGTACAGGGCCGTGATCACCTCGTCGGTGACCCCGCTGAGCAGGCGGCTGGTCTCGACGCCGCTGGCGCCGTTCTCCAGCCGCTCCTTGGCGATCATCCGGCCGCGGAACAAGGCCTGCTTGAGGATGTCGATGGCGCGAGCGCGCTGTTCGGCCTCGTTGCCGATCGAGTCCAAGGCGGCGGCCGAGAGCCTCGCCCGCAGGGCGTGACCGTCGACGACGTGTTCCAGGCGGGTGGGGCGAAGGCGACGGGGCATGCGAGTAATATGGTTACATCCTAGGCCCTGAGCAGACCCTTAAGACGATAAAGCGCCTCCAAGGCCTCGCGCGGGCTCATGCCGTCAACGTCGAGGTCCGCCAGAGAGGTCTCGACGGCGCTTGGCGCCGCCTTGACGGGCGCCTGAGCCACAGCCTGACTCATGGCGAACAGCGGCAGGTCATCCAGCTTGGCCGGCGACTGGTCCTTGCTCTCTAGGCGATCGAGAACTTCTCGGGCGCGAACTACCACGGGCGCTGGAACACCGGCCAGCTTGGCCACCTGGACGCCGTAGGAGCGATCGGCAGGTCCTGGCGCGGCTTCGTGAAGGAAGACCAGATCGCCGTTCCACTCCTTGGCGCGCAGGGAGAGGTTGGAGACGAAGCTCATCCGTTCCTCCAGCGTCGCCAGCTCATGATAGTGCGTGGCGAACAGGGCGCGACAGCGGTTCACGTCGTGCAGGGCCTCGGCGCAGGCCCAGGCGATCGCCAGACCGTCATAGGTCGCCGTGCCTCGGCCAATCTCGTCCAGGATCACCAGGCTGCGCGGTCCCGCTTGGGTCAGGATCGCCGCAGTCTCGACCATCTCCATCATGAAGGTCGAGCGGCCGCGCGCCAGGTCATCGCCCGCGCCGACGCGGCTGAACAGGCGATCGACCACGCCCAGCCGGAAGCTCGCGGCGGGCACGTAGCAGCCCGACTGAGCTAGGATCGCCAACAGGGCGTTCTGGCGCAGGAAGGTCGACTTACCGGCCATGTTCGGGCCGGTGACGATCGAAAGACGCGCGCCGGTCTCGCCCGAGGCGTCCAGACAGCAATCGTTGGGCGTATAGGGCTCGCCAGCGCGTTTGACGGCGGCCTCGACCACCGGGTGGCGGGCGGCTTTGGCGTCGAAGGTCAGGGACCTGTCCACGATCGGGCGGACGGCTCCGGCGTCCTCGGCCCATTCGGCCAGGCTGGAGGCAACGTCCAGGCGCGCCAGGGCCTCGGAGGCGATCTGGATCGCGTCGGCAAGCATCCGGGCTTGCTCGCGCCAGTCCTCGAAGGCGGCGACTTCCATCGCCAGCGCCCGCTCGGCGGCCTGAGCGATCCGGGCGTCGAGATCGGCGAGCTCCACCGTGGTGAACCGCACCTGATTGGCCAGGGTCTGGCGGTGGATGAAGGGGCTGTCCGGCCCGGCCCGCAACAGACCCTCCGCCGCCTTGGCCGAGGTTTCCAGGAAATAGCCGAGGACGGCGTTGTGCTTGACCTTGAAGGGCACGCCGGACTCGGCGACCGCCCGCGCCTCCAGATCGGCCACCACCCGGCGGCTGTCGTCGCGCAGGGTGCGGGCGGCGTCCAGTTCAGGCCGATAGTCGGGGCGCACGAAACCGCCGTCGCGGGCCAGATGGGACGGTTCGTCCACCAGGCCGTCGATCAGATCGGCCTTCAGCCGCGACACCTCGGGCGACAGGCTCAGTCGGTCCAGAGCCAGGGCGATGCGGCGCGGCTGGCCGGTGAGCGGGTCCACCTGGCCGATGAACAGGCCCGCGATCCCCTCGGCGACGGACAGGCCCACCCGCACCGCCGCCAGATCGCGCGGACCGCCGCGCCCCAGGGCCAGCCGCCCGACCGCCCGGGCCACATCGGCCGAGGCCTTCAGACTGTCGCGCAGATCGCGCCGCAGATCGCGCCGCTCCAGCAGCCATTCGACGGCGTCGAGCTGTTCATTGATCGCCAGGGGGTCGCGCAGCGGCCGGGCGATCCGTTCCGCCAGGGCCCGGGCCCCGCCCGAGGTGACGGTGCGGTCGATACAGGCCAACAGCGAGCCTTCGCGTTCGCCCCTCTGCGTCCGGTCGATCTCCAGACTGGCCCGGGTCGCCGGGTCGATGGCCAGAAACCCGCTCTCGCCCAGACGGCGGGGCGGGGCCAGGGCCGGAACCTTGCCGGCCTGGGTCGTCTCCAGATAGGCGGCGATCAGGCCGAGCGCCGAGACCTCGGCCTCCTCGAAGGCGCCGAATCCGTCCAGGGCCGCAACCCCGTACAGCCGCTCGACCCGCGTCCGCGCCGCCTGGGGCTCGGCGATGGCCGAGGCCAGGGCCTGAACCACGCCGCCGGACCCGTCCAGGGCGTCCCGCGTCGTCGGGTCGGAATAGATGCGGTCAGTGACCAGGACCTCGGACGGGCGGAAGGCGGCCAGGGTCGCCCCGAGATCCTCCAGCGCACAGGCGACGCTGTCCACCGCGCCGGAAGACAGTTCGACCACCGCCACGGCCGCCCGACCCTTGCGCACCGCTGCGGCGGCCAGCCGGTTGGCGCCGCGCGCATCCAAGAGACTGTCCTCGGTCAGGGTGCCGGGCGTCACCACCCGCACCACGCCGCGCTGGACCACGGCCTTGCCGCCGCGCTTCTTGGCCTCGGCCGGGTCTTCCAGCTGTTCGCAGATGGCCACCTTGTGACCCAGGCGGATCAGCCGGGCCAGATAGCCCTCCATGGCGTGGACCGGCACCCCGGCCATGGGGATGTCCTCGCCCTGGTGCTTGCCCCGCCTGGTCAGGGTGATGCCGAGCGCCGCCGCCGCCACCTCGGCGTCCTTGAAGAACAGCTCGTAGAAGTCGCCCATGCGGAAGAACAGGATGGCGTCCGGCTGTCCGGCCTTGGCCGTCAGATACTGGGCCATGAAGGGCGTGGCGCCCTCCAGAGCGGCGGCGATGTCAGGCGGGTGAGAGACAGGGGCGTTCATGTTGCGACAGGGTGACGGATCGCGTCCTGGCGCTCAAGCCCGTTGACCGGCTCTTGCACAGGCTTGTCGCCCCTGCGATAGGCCGGATCAGGCGGTTAAGGGAACACGGTGAGACACCGTGGCTGTGCCCGCAACTGTAGGCGGCGAGAGCGTCGTCCGTCCGGGGTCTAGACCTCGGCGCCACTGGGTGACTGGGAAGGCGAGGACGGCGGTTTATGACCCGCAAGCCAGGAGACCTGGCCGCCGACGTCGCTCGCTCCTGTCCGGGACCAGACAGAGGCGCGGTTTCTCCGTGGAAGCGACCCGATCTTGCGTCGTCCCGGCCTCGCGGCCGGGCGGATCGGCTCGCTGGTCACGACCCTGCGCGCGCATTCGCCGGGCCGATACGGGGACATCGCTCACAATGAAGCGCTCCATTCTTTCATCGACGGCGGCCATGGCCGCCGTCATCGCCGCACCCGCTTTCGCCGATGAGGCGACCCAGCTGGACGAGGTCGTGGTCACCGCCACCCGCCTGCCCGCCATCGTCGCCGAGACGCCCGGCGCCCGGGTCATCGATTCTAGGATCATTGACCAACGCGGCGCCGTCTTCGCCGCCGACATCCTGTCCGACGTGCCCGGCCTGTCGGTGACGCGAACGGGGGCCTTCGGCGGGATCGCCCAGGTCCGCATGCGCGGCGCGACGCCGGGCAAGACCCTGGTGCTGGTGGACGGGGCGCCGATCAATGATGCGGCCGAACCGAACGGCGCCTATGACTTCTCCAGCTTCGAACTGGCCGACATCGACCGGATCGAGGTGCTCAGTGGTCCGCAGTCGTCCCTGTGGGGATCGGACGCCATCGGCGGAGTGATTTCCTTCACCACACGTGAAATCGACGGTGTTCGCGCCGAGGCCGAGGCCGGCAGCTTCGACACTGTGCGCGGCCGCCTGTCGGCCGGCGTCGCTAATGAGACCTACGCCTTCAGCGCCTATGCCTCGCGCTTCCAGACCGACGGGATTTCGGCGGCGGACAAGGCGGACGGCAATCCCGAAGCCGACGGTTTCCGCAGCACGACCCTGGGCGCCAAGGGCCGCTATGTCCTGTCCGACGCGGTCAAGGTCGAAGGCGCGGCGCGCTGGAACGACAGCCACGCCGACATCGACGGCTTCCCCGCGCCTGACTATGTGCTGGCCGACACCGGCGACGCCCAGGACAGCGAACAGTGGTCGGGCTTCGGTCGGGTGACGGCCCAGGCTTTCGGTCTTGATCATCAGTTCAGCATCTCGGCGTCCGATCTGGAGCGCACCTCCTACAGCGACGGCTTCGGCTCGACCTTCAGCGGCGACCGTCAGGCCTACCGCTGGCAGGCGGACGGTCAGGCGCAAGGCGTGGACTACGCCTTCGGCGTCGAACGCAACGAGGCCTCGGCGGCCCTGTCGTCAGGTCTGTCGCGCGACCTGTCGATAACCTCGGTGTTCGGCGTGGCCCGGTATGACGCCGGCCCGCTGAACCTGAGCGGCGGATTGCGGTACGACGACACGGACGATTTCGGCTCAAAGACCACGGGGCGGATTTCGGCGGCCTATGATCTGGCCGGCGGCTTCATCCTGTCGGGCGCCTATGGCACAGGCTTCAAGGCCCCGACCGTCAGCCAGGCGGTGTGCGACTATTGTTTCGCGCCCCAGCCGTGGCCCGCGCTGAAGCCGGAGACGGCCGACAGCGTCGAGATCGCCCTGGGCTGGGCCTCCGCCGGCGGTCGGTTCGAGGGACGCGCGACCCTGTATCGGCTGAACGTCGAGGACCAAATCACCTATTCCGCCGGCCGCTACGTCAACGTCGCCAAGACGCGGTCGGACGGGCTCGAGCTGGAAGGCCGCGCGCGCCTCGGCGCCGGTTTCGACCTGACCTTGGCCTACGCCTGGACCGACGCTGCGGACCGCACCACGGGCGCTCGCCTGCTCCGCGTGCCCGAACACGCCGGTTCGGCGACCCTGGGCTGGACGGGGGATCGCCTGTCCGGCGCCCTGACCGTGCGGGCGGAAGGCGATCAGGACGACTCTGGCGGCTTTTCCACAGTGGTCCGCGAGAGCTTCGTCACGGCCAATCTGAACGCGGCCTACGCTTTGACGGACAAGGTCGCCCTGACGGCGCGGATCGAGAACCTGGGCGACGAACACTATCAGCAGGTGTTCGGCTATGGAGAGCCCGGCCGGTCGGCCTATGTCGGGGTCAGGCTGCGCTACTGATCAGGTTGCGGGCGTCGGCGGCGAAGGCCGCCGGCGCCTCCAGCGCCAGTTCCGACCAGTCCAGGTCGGGACCGGGCGCATGGGCGGCCGCCAATATGGCGCGCAGCTCGGCGGCGGAGGCCACGCTGGCCACCACCCGGTCCACCGCCTCCAGAGAAAAGGCGTAGGCCAGGGCGGCCTGCATCGGATCGCAGCGCCGTTCCGCCAGGCGCCGTCGGATGCGCGACAGGGCCTGATCATAGCCGGTCAAATGGGCCGGAAGATCGTCGCCGGGGGCGAACAACAGGCCGCCGGCGAAGACCGAAGACAGGTGGACCTGGGCCCCCAGGGCCTTGATCTCATCCAGAATTCCCTCGGCCGCCGCGCGCTGATCCAGAAGATTGCAGGCGACCTGAACCACATCGGCCTCCAGGCGCCGGGCTAGGAGGACGGGTCCGTCCTCGACCGTGGCGCAAAAGCCGATGCTGCGAAACAGGCCGCGGGCCTTCAAGGCCTGCAGCCGGTCCCAAAGGGCCCGCCCCTCGGCGCCGGCCAGGTCGGCGGGATTGTTGACCAGCAGGGCCTCGCCCCGCGGCAGGCCCAGACGTTCCAAGGAGCGGCGCGCCCGCGCCTCAACCCGATCCAGTCCTTCGCCCAGGCCGACGGTGCGAACCGTGACGCGGAAGGGGGAGGGGAAGGGCCAGGCCTGGCCCAACAGCCGTTCGCCGTCGCCGGTCGGCTTGGTCGCGATCACCTTGACCCCCGCGTCCGCTCCCGTCTGCAACAGGAAACGCATCGCGTCCTCGCGGGCGCCCGACGGGGCGGCCATGAGGGGCTTGGCGGCGCGCTCGGGCTCGGTCACCACGGCCAGGGCCAGGCGATCGACCGGCGATGGCGCCGAGGGAGAGGGTGGGGACTGCGTCACCCCCCGATCATGCCCCCCAAAGCTTAAGGGAGGTTGATCAAGACCTTACGCGAGTCTTACTCATCGACCGCCGATATGGGTCGGGCGCGCTCAGCCGTCGGCGTCGGGCTGCCGGTCCGGGTGGGCCGCCTGAAAGGCCGGATGGGCCTGGGCGGCGGCCTCGACCGCCAGAAGGCGCGGCCAGGGCGTCAGGGCCAGATTGAACCGCCGCGCCGAATAGAGCTGTGGAATCAGATAGCAGTCCGCCAGTCCGGGACGATCGCCGAAACTCCAACCCGCACCGTGGCGCGCGACCAGGACCTCCAGAGCGTCGAAGCCCGGCGTAATCCAGCGCCCCGCCCAGGCGTCGACCGTCGCCTGATCGGCGCCGAACTCCTGACGCAGGGCGGTCAGGACGCGAAGATTGTTCAGCGGATGGATGTCGCAGCCGATCAGGGCCGCCATGGCCCGGACCTGGGCGCGGTCCTGGGCGTCCTTCGGCAACAGGGGCGGCTCGGGATGGGTCTCCTCCAGCCATTCCAGGATCGCCGGGCTTTGGGTCAGGACCGTCTCCCCCTGCTGCAAGGCGGGGGTCATGCCCTGGGGATTGATCGCCAGAAAGGCGGGGGCCTTCTGTTCGCCCTTGCGCAGATCAAGGGCCGCAGTCTGATAAGCCAGTCCCTTCAGCCCCAGGCCGATGCGGACCCGATAGCTGGCGCCGGACCGCCAATAGCCGTGCAGGATCATCAGACGATCTCGAAGCTCAGGGGCGCCAGACCCTCGATGGCGACCGCCACCTTGTCGCCGCGCACGATCGGCCCGACGCCGGACGGGGTTCCGGTGAAGATCAGGTCGCCCGGCTGAAGCGTCCAGAGCCCGCCCGCCGCCGCGACGATCTGGTCCGGGTTCAGGATCATGTCGCTGAGGACGCTGGATTGGCGGGTTTCGCCATTGACGGTCAGGACGATGGACCCGTCCGGGTTCGGCAGGGCGCCAAGGGTTATGGCGCCGCAGGGCGCCGACTGATCAAACCCCTTGGCGGCGTCCCAAGGGCGACCGGCCGCCTTGGCCTGGGCCTGCAGATCGCGTCGGGTCAGATCGCACCCGGCGGCCCAGCCGACGATCCGCCCGCCTTCGCCGATGGCCGCCACCAGCTCGGCCTCATAGTGCAGCTGGGCCGTCGCGGACGGGTAGGCCGGATCGGCGCTGTCGGTCACCACGGCGTCGGCCGGCTTCGAAAAGAAGAAGGGCGTCTGCTTCTCCGGATCCGACCCCATTTCTCGCGCATGGGCGGCGTAGTTCTGGCCCACGCACAGAATCCGCCGCACGGGAAACCGTCGCGCATCGCCGATGATCGGCAGGCTGGGCTGGGGTCGGGGCTCGAACAGAAAGGCGGTCATGGCGCCAATCTAAGGCGCCGGGACGGAGGTGACGAGGCCTTCACCGACATTGGCGACGACGGAACCTCGACAGGGGTGTGGCGTTGGCAGACGGGGTTCCCTATTCTAATGCCAAGCTTGAAACTGGAGCGCGCATCATGGCCACCACCAAGGCTCGAGAAGACATCAAGGCCGATCTGAAGACCCTGAAGGAGGATCTGAAGGCCGGCGCTCGTGAAGAAACCCAGCGCCTGCGCGAAAAGGCCGAGGAGGCCGAGGCCCGCCTGCGCGCCAAGAGCGAGGAAGTGCGCGAACAGGCCCGCACCTATTACGACGCCGCCCGCGTTCGGGGCCGCGAATATTACGACGACGCCGCCGAGCGCCTGGACGAAGCCCAGCGCTATGTCGTCGAACGGGTGCAGGAACGTCCGCTCCAGTCCACGGCCATCGCCCTGGGCGTCGGTCTGGTGCTGGGCATGCTGCTGGCCGGTCGCCGCCGCTGATGTTCAAGGGCATCCTCAAGCGCGCCGTGGCGACCGCCGTGGTCGCCGCCAGCGTCTTTTTGGCCGTCATCTTCCTGGGCGTCGCTGTGTTCTACGCCCTCCAATTGATGACCACGCCCTTGGGCGCGGCCGCCATCACCTTCGGCCTGTTCGCCTTGACGGCCCTGATCGTCGCCCTCGTCTTCCTGAAGCGCGCCGAAGGGGACGATGAGGACGAGGAGGAGGAGCCGGAGGGTCTGGCCGGCAAGATCCTGCATATGGTGCGCGAGCGCCCTGTCATCGGGGTGGTCGGCGGACTGGGGGCCGCCTTCCTGCTGCTGCGCAATCCCGCCCTGGCCGCGATCGTGGCCGGCATGGTGGCGGACCGCAAGATGGAGCATCGCGGCTACGGCCGTCGCCGGCGGCGATAGTCTTTCCTTTCTCTGTCGCGGGCGGAACGCCCCGCGACCGGGAACGTTGATCCACCGACGGACGAACGGCTGCGAGGCCGCCGTCGGAAACATCAACGCAGGAGAGCTAAACCCATGATTCGCTGGGCAATTATCTTCCTGGTCGTGGCTTTGATCGCAGCCGTTCTCGGCTTCGGCGGCATCGCGAACTTCTCGTTCGAGATCGCCAAATTCATCGCCGTGATCGCCATCATCCTGTTCGTCATCGCCATGCGCCTGATTTTCCCCAGCCCGCAGGGCCTGCTCGGCGACGTGCCGGACGGCGACTTCCAGCTGCGGGCACGCGTCGAGGTGGAGTT
>OFDC01001659.1_pt1 | contig 11338 bp, 9 predicted proteins | sample 1520941 | NCBI WGS metagenome assembly OFDC01 (sample SAMEA94258168, study PRJEB24077) | hot springs metagenome | biome: Aquatic biome; feature: Water | place: India | collected 2012-12-06 | depth 5 m | reverse complement strand
CAAGCAGGCGCAGTCGCGCGCCAAGATGCTCGCCAAGATGCAGCCCATCGCCGCGTTGATGGAAGACCCCACGCTGAGCTTCGATTTCCCAGATCCGGCCGAGATGAAATCGCCGATGATCACGCTGGAGCAGGCCGCCGTCGGATACGGCGCAGCGCCGCCGATCCTCAAGCGGCTCAATTTCCGGATCGAGGCCGATGATCGCATCGCGCTGCTGGGCCGCAACGGCAACGGCAAGACCACGCTGGCGCGCCTGCTGGCGGCGCAGCTGACCCCGGCCGAGGGCGAGGTCAACGCGCCGGGCAAGCTCAAGGTCGGCTATTTCACCCAGTATCAGGTCGAGGAACTGGCGGCCGAAGACACCCCGCTCGATCTGATGGCGCGCGCGATGGAGGGGCAATCGCCCGCCGCGGTGCGCGCGCAATTGGGGCGGTTCGGCTTTTCCGGTCCGCGCGCCCAGCAGCGGGTCGAGAAGCTCTCGGGCGGCGAGCGTGCGCGGCTCGCGCTGGCGCTGATCACCCGCGACGCGCCGCATCTGCTGATCCTCGACGAGCCGACCAACCACCTGGATGTCGACGCGCGCGAGGCGTTGGTGCAGGCGCTGAACGACTATTCCGGCGCGGTGATCCTGATCAGCCACGACCGGCACATGGTCGAATTGACCGCAGATCGCCTGTTCCTCGTCGATGGCGGAACAGCGCGCGAATATGACGGCAGCATGGACGACTACATCGACTTCATCCTCGGCCGAAAGCCCAGGGGCGAGGGGGTGAAGGGGGGCAACGCAGGCGTGAAGCCGGCCCCCGCCCGCCCGATGGCCGAGACCCGCTATGCCCAGTCGCAGCTCGACAAGGCCGAGAAGGCGCTGGCCCGCGCCGCCGCCGAAGTGGAACGGCTCGACGCGCAGATCGTCGCTGCAAGCAGCGGCGGGCAGGGCAGCGCCAGGCTGCAGGACTTGCTCTCGGCGCGCGCCAAGGCGGGCGATGCGCTGGCGGCTGCGGAAGAGGCCTGGCTGGCGGCAGGGGCGGCGCTGGAGGCTGCCGAGGCAGCCTGAGGCAACCCTCCGACATGTGGGGGGCGAATTAACTTGAAATTTTTGAATAATGGCCTAACTGAACATTGCTTCACGTCGCTTGCGACGGAATTTGATCGGCGCCCCTTCGGCGTTCTTGCGCTCGGCGATTTGACCCGAGCAGCGAAGAAACCGCGATCCGCAGCCACATTTTCCTTTTCACGCAGCATGGCCTCGCACCGGGATTGGCCCGGCTGCGCACTCATCTTATTTGCGAAAGACTTCATGAATTTCATTACGACCGGCGCATTCTTCGACCGCGCCAAGGCGATCCGCACTGCCTTGCCGCAGGCCCGCCGCCACTATACGCCGCAACAACCCTACGCCTTCCTGACCGCCAGCGATCTGCGCTTCATGGTCGCGGCGATGGTCGATTGACGCAGCGCAAGACCGAACACGCGGGACTTTGTCCCCGACAAGGGAGTCCGGACATGGACATCAACCACGAATACGCCGCGCACCAATCCGCGCTGATGCAGGCGAGCAGCGCCGGATCGGCCGACCAGCGCCAGCAGCAACTCGCCAAGGCCTCGCGCATTGCCGGCCGGATCAGCGCATTCCAGCGCGAACTGGGCGCTGCGGCGGCCTGCGCATGGGGTGTGGCGCACCTCCTCACCCCCGCCCCGAGCGCGCCGTAGAGCAACTGACTGTCAAACCCGCGCTGCGCCGCCGCGCCGCCCGGCAGGAGAATTCACGATGAATGGATATAATGCCCCCAGCTTTCAGGACCGGGCCGCGGCCTCGATGAAGGCCAAGCAGAAGGCGCTGGCAGCCCTGAAGGCCGCACCGCGTCCGGATGCGACCGACCTTGCCGAGGCTGCGGCGCGCCGCGCCGAGCGCGAGGCGCGTGCCACGGCCAAGGCGACCGCCGCGCGTCAGGCGCGGGAGGAAAAGCAGCGCCTGGCTGACGAGAAGCGGGCGGCGGCCAAGGCCGAGCGGCTCAAGGCCGAGCCGACCAAGAAGTCCGAAGCCGAGCTGAAAGCGGCACGCGATGCACGCTACGCCGCGCGCAAAGCCCGCCTTTAGAGCACTTTCCGACCAATCTGGATCACCCTGATCGCGTCAGGAAGCGCGCTGGACAGGTGTGGCGCGCAGCCGGGGCTGGTTGCCCCGGCAAGTGCCGCGACGCAGCCAGCGCGTTTCCTGACGCGACCCCGAAGGGGCGGGCTTGAAGCTTTCGCGCACTGGGTTGCCCGGCAGGTCGTAACGCGGGAAGGGGGGGCGGGCGTCCAGCGGCGACCTGCAGGCGCTTCCACCCTACTGAAACAGGCTCTCGGCCTCACCGATGAAATCGCTGCTGGCGTGCCGGGTGGTATAATTGACTATGCCATGGGCGATGCGCCCGGCTACTCCGCGATATGTTTCGGCTTGCCGATGGTCTCGGCGGCAATCGCCTTGGCCGAGAACGGGAGGCGATGCCATTTCTTCTCGGCATAGGCCCGCGTCTGGTCATAGGCGTGGGGGCTGGCAGGGTTGGTCGACTGGCTGTAGCTCAGGATTGCATCGGCCACCGGGCCCGTCTCGTCGAAGCTCACGATCTGGATATAGCTCGTCCCGTGGCGCGGGGTGAGGCCGCCGGGAACGGGCACCGATTCCTGCATGTTGAGGATGCCGAGCGTGCCCGGGCCGCCGTGGATCGGGATCGCGTCATTGCCTGCCATCACCCGCTGCACCTCGCCCCATGGCGCGTGGAGCGCGATGCCTGCCGCTTCGAGCTCCTCCACCGCTTCGCCCAAGGCGGCGAGCAGCTTCTCGCCCTTCTCGCCATCGGTGGCGAGCGCGCGGGGCGTGTTCACCGGATCAGCCGGATCGAAGGGCACGGTCCACAGGCCGGGCAGGCGCGCGGCCTTGGGCCACAAGGCGCGGAACAGCGCAGCGCCGCGGCTGTCCGCCTCGAAGCGGCGGTCCCAGCCGGCCATAACCGAGCAGCCAGCCGCGACCGACTGCGGCAGGAGCACCGCGTCGGCGCACAGCTTGACGAGCGGCTCCACCGCCATGTCGGCGGCCAGGCTCTTGTTGGCAAAGGCATGGGCCTGCGCGCGCGCATGATCGATCTTGCCGCCCGCGATCAGCGCGGCGGTCTCGATGAAGTTGGAGCGGGTGCGCAAGCTCCGCGCGGTCGCATACTTGCCGAGGATCGGCGAAAGCTGGCGATGGGGCATCGCCGGGTTGCTGATCCAGTAGCTGTCGTTGCTGTTGGTGAGGTAGGTGTTCGTGAAGGTGACCGCCTGGTCGAGGGCGGGCATCAGCCCCGGCTCAGGCGTGCCTTCGGCCACATCCCAGTCGCAGCCCGCCTTGCTGCCATCGAGCAGGATCGCGAGTTCGGCGAACAGGCCCGAAATCGGGGTGGCGCAGGCCTTGGCCTTGGCCGCCGACACGTTCGGCACGGCGGTGACATCGGCGTGGAGCGCGCCGCCATCGCGGTCGGCGGCGATCGTGTTGACCCACGGAATGCCGAGCGTCTGGGTCACGGCCTCCTTGATATCGAAGACATTGCGCGCTTCGCCGATGCGCAGCCAGGTCTCGACCCCGCGCTGGTTGCCGCGGTTGGCGTCCTTGAGCGCGAAGGCCGATTGCGCGCTCCAGGTGATCCCGCGCGCGGGGACCACGAAGACCGGGCCCCAGCGGGTGCTGTAGAGCGTGCGGGTGACGGCAGACTGGCCATCGGGCATGGGCACGGTGATGGTCTGGCTGGTCATCGCCTCGCTCTTGCCGTCGACCAAGTAGCGGGTCGCATCAGCCGGATCGAGCGCCAGCTGGTAGAGCGTGAAGTGCCGCGCCTCGGTGACGGTGTGGGTCCAGGCGACATCCTTATTGAAGCCCAGCGTCGGCATCGGGGTGCCCGCAAGGCCGACGCCCATCACCTCGTAGCCGCCCGGGCCCTTCACATGCATCTGCCAGAAGCGCGCGGGGCCCTTCCACGGGAAGTGCGGATTGCCGATCACCATGCCGCGGCCATCGGCGGTGACCTCGCTGCCGAAAGCCCAGCCATTGCTGCCGATCCCGAGCTCCTTGGGATCGGGCATGTTGATCGCGACCTTGGGCGCTGCGCTGCCCGGAGGGGCGGCGTTGGCGATCGCAGGGGCGAGGTTCAGCGAGCTTGCCAGCAGCATCTGCTTCTCGTTCATCCGCAGCATGTCATCGGCGGTGATCGGGCGCACCCATGGCTTGCCGCGGCATTCGGCGGGGATGCCTTGCGTGCCGGCATCCTTGAGGAAGCGGTTGTAGCCCGCGACATAGCCCGCCATCAGATCGCGCGCGCGCGGGGTGAGCGCCGTTTCGGCGCCCTTGCGCAAGCTCGGCAGATCGATCACCGCGCGGAAGAACACGTCGGACGAGAGATTGTCGACCTCCTCGAAGCCGAGCACCGCCTTGGCCTCCGGCCCCCAGAAGCGCGAGCGTTCGCCCGCGACCGTGGCGAATTCCTCGGCCAGCAGGCACAGGTTGTCCTCGGCATAGGCATAGGCCACGCCGTAGCCGACGCCGCGCCAGTCGCGCGCCTCGATATGGGGGATGCCATAGGTGGTGCGGGTGATGGTCGCCTCATAGCGCTTGCCCGCCAGAGCCTCGCTCGCCGGAGCCGTCATCAGCACGGCGGCGCCGATGGCCGCCCACAACAGGTTCCCTGTCATCGTCTCTCTCCCGTCACCCGTTTTCCGGTTTCGGCAAGAGACCTATCGGGGCGCCACCCAAAAGGAAAGGGCGCCCTGCCGTTTGTGTCAGAGCGCAATCGGATCAGCCCTTGGGGAAGCGTGCCTCGAGCCACGCGAGCCAATCCGACTGCATCGCGGTCAAATCACGCGGCAGCGTGCCCTTTGGCTCGGCATTCGCAAGCCATTGCTCGATCGTCTCGCCGCGCACGAAGGCATTCGCGATGCGACCAAAGACCTGCTGGTCGCCCGTCCGCTCGATCAGATATTGCGACACGACCGCCGACTGGAGGTAGAACCGCGCGCCGCCCTCGGCAATCTTGCGGGCTTCCTCGCCCGTGAGTATCCGCACGGCGCTCTTTTTCTCCTCGGCGGTACGCTGTTCGTTGAGCAGGCGCACCTGTGCCGAGGCGGGGTGGACTTCGGTGAAGAAGGTGGGGAGGTCGATCAGGAGGCGGGTGTTCTCGTCGGCCTTGGCGGGATCGGCGCGGTAGGCGTCGAAGCGCTGGCGGAATTGCGTCACCCGGTCTTCGAAGCTGGACGGCGCTTCCATCAGCACGGCCGACATCTCGTCGAGCCAATCGGGGCTCGGGCCGCCGTAGTGCTTGTCTTCGTTGAGCGCGCCGCCGCCCCAGTAGCCGACCCGGAACCAGTCATGGCCAAGCTCATGCGAAACCGCCGCCAATTCGATCCGCTCGCGGCGCGCGGGATCGGTCTGCCTTGCCAGAGCGGTCGCGACGGCAGCGTCGATCAGTTCTTGCGGCTGGCCCGCCATCTGCGCGCTGATCGCGCGGCGCAGCGACAGTTCGGTTTGCTGGCGGAACACGCTTTCTGACAGCCACGGCAGGATCACCGGAAACCCCGCCTTGCGCAGCGCATCGATGGTCTCACGCGGGGTGATGGCATCGCGCCCCTCGACCACCGCGTAGCGCAGCGGCTCGCGGCCGAAATAGGTGATGAAGCGAGCCGCGCCGTCCTCGGCAAGCGCAAGCAACCTTTCGGCACGTTCGCGGGTTCCTGCCAAGGCGACCCCGTGCGCACTTTCCACGCAGACGAGATCGCTGACCAGCCGCGTCGCCTCAGCGCACAGCGGCGTGTCGCTGGCCGCGCCGGGGGCGGCCCAGCCGCAGGACAACAAAGCAGCGGCGATAGCGGAGATCTTGTATTTGCCCACGAATTACGGCCCTCCAGTCGTTACGACCACGGACGTATTCGTTGACTACATTTGTAGTCAATTCCGCCTCGGCAATGCGCGGCCAATTTGCGCAACATTGCAAAAGACAAGGGGCGCTCCGCCGCTTGGCGAAGCACCCCTTGCCTGTGTCAGCGCCGGATCAGAACGAGGCGGTGATCGAGAATACCACGGTCGCATCCGAGATCGAATCGCCGTCGAGCGTGGCGAAGTTCGGGCGGATCAGCGCGGCTTCGGCTTCCGAGATATCCGTGTCGACATAGGCTGCCGTCAGCGTCAGGCCCGCGATCGGCACGACGTCAATGCCGAGCAGCCAGTCGAAATAGGTGCCGGTCGGCGCGACACTGGTGCCGTTGGGGCCGAGGCCGGGGTTGCCGTCCGAATAGCCGATGTGGGCCTTGAGCGTCACCGGCGCGCCGGGGATGCCATAGGTCGCGTCGCCGGCGAGGTAGAGGTTGTCTTCGCTGTCGCCCGGATCGGCCGGCGCGCCCACCGGGAAGGCGTTGCCCAGTGCTTCCTGCGAGGGTGCATAGGCGACGGCGGCGGTCAGGCCGACGGGGCCGAGGGTGCCCGAGAGCTTGGCGTAGAGTTCGGCGAAGTCGGTGGTGTCCGCGCCGCTCGGATACATGTACCAGGTCAGGCCGGCATCGATCGTGCCTTCGCCCACCGGAAGCTTGAAGCCGGCATAGAGGTCAAGCTCCATGTTGGCCCCGCCAAAGGTGCCCCAGCCAGCGAGGTTCGAGCCCCAGGCACCGGCATACAGGCCGCTTTCGTGGCTGATGGTGAAGCCGCCCTGCACCGCAAAGCCCTCATCCGACTGCGAGACGCCGCGGAAGCGGTAGTCGGACGCGAGCGTCGCCGAGCCCGAGATGGTGATGGCGGGGGTGTCTTCCTCCTGACCGGTGGCCTCGGCAAGGTCGATCGGGGCGATCGCCGGGGTCAGGGTCGCGGTTTCGGAGACAGTGATTTCGGTTTCGGTTTCAGCGGCGGGGCCGGTGGTTGCGGCAGCTGCCTCGCCAGCGAAAGCGGGGGGTGGCAAAGCATGCGGCGAATGCGACAGCCGAGGCGGCCGATGCGAAACGAATGGACATAAGGAACGCTCCATAGAGAGGTTTGGATCGTTCCACCTGCGTGGGCCGTGCAGGACTTTCTTATCCGAAGAATCGGGGTCCCGTCACGTCGCTGACATATTCCTCCATGCTGCACCTGCGCACAAAGGTTATGTGGAGAGGCTGTTTCATATTGGGTTGTTGCGTGACTTTCCTGCAACAGTTTGCAGCCATGTCCTAGCGGCGCACGGCGGGAGCGGTCGATACGTCAAGCGACCACCGCCCCCCTCGACCTTCACGCCGCGCGCAGGCTCTCCATGTCGATCACGAAGCGGTACTTGATATCGCTCGCCTCCATCCGGTCATAGGCGGTCTGGATGTCCTGCATGGCGATCACCTCGATGTCAGGGAGGATGCCGTTTGCGGCGCAGAAATCGAGCATCTCCTGCGTTTCGGCCAGCCCGCCGATGCCGCTGCCGGTGAGCACCTTGCGACCCAGAAACACGCCGGTGTGCATTTCCGGCATCATGTCGATCATGCCGACCAGCACCTGCACGCCGTTGATTCTGAGGATGTGGAGGTAGGGGGTGACGTCATGGCGCACGGGGATCGTGTTGAGCACCATGTCGAAATAGCCGCGCCGGGCCTTCATCGCCGCCTTGTCGTCGGTATTGAGGAAGGCGTGCGCACCGAGCTTTTCGGCGTCCGCGCGCTTGCTTTCCGAGCGGCTGAGCACGGTCACCTCGGCCCCCATCGCCGCGGCGAGCTTCACCCCCATGTGCCCGAGGCCGCCAAGCCCCGCGACCGCGACCTTGCTGCCGGGGCCGACCTTCCAAGTGCGAAGCGGCGAGTAGGAAGTGATCCCCGCACACAGCAGCGGCGCGGCTTCGGCCATCGGCATGCCATCAGGCACCTTGAGCACGAATTCTTCGCGGCACACGATCCGCTCGGAATAGCCGCCGAAGGTCGTCGAACCGTCGCGGCGGTCCTTGCCGTTATAGGTGCCGGTCATCCCGCCATCGAGGCAGGACTGCTCGTAACCCGCCTCGCAATGCGCGCATTCGAGGCAGGAATCGACCATGCAGCCAATGGCCACCCGGTCGCCGACCTTGTGGCGGGTGACGCTCTCGCCAGTGGCGGTGACCGTGCCGACGATCTCGTGCCCGGGGACGATGGGATAGGTGGTAAAGCCCCAGTCGTTCCTCGCCGAATGGAGGTCCGAATGGCAGATGCCGCAGTGGCTGATCTCGATCAGCACGTCGTCATGCCTGAGGCCCCGCCGGGTGATCTCCATCGGCCCGACGCCGCTATCGGGCGCGGTCGCGCCATAGGCCTTGGTGGGGTATTCGTTGGTGGCGGTGTTCATCTCGTTTTCCCTCGCGGCTAGTTCGCTTCGCGAACGCCTCCGGACGGGCGGCCTACCGGCCGGCGCGCGCCCGGAAGCATTGGCGCGCTTGCGAAGCCTGTCGGCTTCGGCGGTGTTGCTCAATTACTTCGGCGGCATCCGGATCGCCCCGTCCAAACGGAACTGGTGACCGTTAATGTAGCTGTTGCGCGCAATCTCGAGCACCAGCGAGGCAAACTCCTCGGGCTCGCCAAGGCGCTTGGGGAAGGGGACGCTGGCGTTCAATTGCGCCCACATCGGCGGGTTGCGATCCTTCATGCCGAGCATCAGCGGGGTGGCGAAGATCCCCGGCATGACCGAATTCACCCGAATGCCCATATCCATCAGGTCGCGCGCCATCGGCAGGACGAGCCCGTTCACCCCCGCCTTGCACGAGCCATAGATCACCTGCCCGATCTGCCCGTCCTGCGCGGCAACGCTGGCGGTGAGGATGATGCACCCGCGCTCGCCGTCGTCATTGACCGGATCGGCATTGGCCATCCCCAGCGCCGAGATGCTGGCGACGCGGTAGCTGGCGACCAGAATGCCCTCGGCCCCGAAGGCGTAGTCTTCGGTCGAAAGGCGCTTGTAGGCCCCGCTCTCCTTGTCCCACCCCAAGGTCTTGCCGCGCCGCGATGCCATCGCGCAGTGGAGCGTCACCCGCTCCTGCCCATGCGCGGCGCGCGCGGCGGCAAAGCCTGCCTCGACCGAGGCCTCGTCCATGATGTCGACATGGTGGAAGGTGCCGCCGATCGCCGCCGCATGGGCCTCGCCTGCTTCGTCATTGATGTCGAAGATCGCGACCTTCAGCCCCGCATCGGCAAAGGCCTGCGCGCTCGCCTTGCCAAGCCCGCTCGCGCCCCCGGTGACGACCACGGCCATGCCCGGTTCGAGTTTCATTGCCTGCCTCTCCCTTGATGTGTTTTGCCTGTGGCTAGGCGTTTCGCGCTGGCTTCGCTAGCTGTTCAAATGCAGCATCGCCCGCCGCCTGCCCGCCGTCTGCCCGTCGCCTGATTGTCACGCAAGCGCACTACCGACCGGCGCAACTTAGCCGAGGGGGCCAATATCATGATCCGACCGTTCCACGGCTTTGCGCTGATCGCGCTGGGCATTGCGGGGGCCTGTGCCACCGTGCCGCAGATCATGGGCGACCCCGCCGTTACCGTCACCGCCACCGCCGAGACCCCGCCGGTCGGCACCGCGCGCGAGGACGCGGCGGATGATCCGGCGATCTGGCGCAATGCGGCGAACCCTGCGGCGAGCCTGGTGGTGGGCACCGACAAGAAGGGCGGGCTCTATGTCTATGACCTCAGGGGCGCGCAGAAGCACTTCATCCCCGCGCCGGGGCTCAACAATGTCGACCTGATCGACCTTTCCGATGGCCGCGTGCTGGTGGCGGCGAGCGACCGCAGCGATCTGACCAAGGTGCAGCTGTTCCTCGCCCTGCTCGACACGGCGAACGGCGCGCTCACGCCCGCTGGCAAGATCGTGGTCGGCCCGGGCGAGGGCTATGGCATCTGCATGGTGAAGCCCGCCGGGGCGCAGGGCATCGTCGCCTACAGCGCGCCCAAGGGGGGCACGATCTACAAGACCGTCATCACCGAGGCGGGCGGCGTGTTCTCCGGCACCACCACCACCCTCGCGCGGATCCCGACCCAGACCGAAGGCTGCATCGCCGACCCGCGCACCGGCACGCTCTACATCGGCGAGGAGGACGCTGGGATCTGGGCGATCGACACCGCCACCGGCGCCAAGCGGATGGTCGCTCCGATCGACAACAGGGTGCTGGTCGCCGATGTCGAGGGCCTCGCCATCGCGCCTGAAGGGACGAACGGCGGCTACCTTGTCGCCTCCTCGCAGGGCGACAATGCCTATGCCGTGTTCCGCCTGCCCGGCGTGACCCCGGTCGGCCGCTTCCGCATCGCTTCGGGCACCTTCGGCAGCACCGAGGAGACTGACGGGATCGAGCTCGACAACCGCGCTTTCGGCCCCGACTTTCCCGGCGGGCTGTTCATCGCGCAGGACGGCATGAACGCGCCCTCCGCGCAGAACTTCAAATATGCCCGCTGGGACGAAGTGCTTGCTGCCCTCGGCGAGCGCAAGTAACCCTGCGGGCATGACCCAGCCGATCCTGACGCCCGACCGCCGCTGCTTTCTCGGCGCGACCGCCACCGCGTTCGCCGCGCTTGCCGCGAGCGGCTGCATGAGCCGCGGGGCGGGCAGCAGCGGCGCGAAGGTGGCGAGCGGCGACGGGACCGCCGGATACGGCGCATTGACACCCGATCCGGCGAGCTTCCTCGATCTGCCCGAGGACTTCTCCTACCGCGTCCTCTCGCGTCTGGGCGACAAGATGGACGACGGCGGCACCGTGCCGGATCGCGCCGACGGAATGGGCTGCTTCGACCTCGGAGGCGGCGAGATCGCGCTGGTGCGCAACCACGAATTGCAGCCCAAGCACAATGCGGGGGGACCGATCGCCAAGGGCTTCGGCAAGAAGGACGGAGCCTTCCTCCCCGGCGGTACCACCACCCTCGTGCTCGATGCGGCCACGCTTCAAGTGAAGCGCCAGTTCCGCAGCCTCGGCGGCACGATCCGCAACTGTTCGGGCGGGGTCACGCCGTGGGGCAGCTGGCTCACCTGCGAGGAAGCGCCCACCGGCCCGGGCCAGCCCTATGGCGAGGGGTTGGAGCGCAGCCACGGCTGGGTGTTCGAAGTCCCCGCCAGCGCGCGCGGGCTGGTCGATCCGGTGCCGCTGACGGCGATGGGCCGCTTCAACCATGAGGCCGCCGCGGTCGATCCGGCGACCGGCATTGTCTACCTGACCGAGGACCGCGACGATTCGGTGCTCTACCGCTTCCTCCCCAAGACCCCCGGCCGCCTCGCCGAAGGCGGGCGCTTGCAGGCGATGGTGGTTGAGGGGCTGGCCGATACCCGCAACTGGGCGTCCCCCGCCATGCCGGTGGGCAAGCAATACCGCGTCTCGTGGATCGA
>OFDC01001658.1_pt1 | contig 11341 bp, 9 predicted proteins | sample 1520941 | NCBI WGS metagenome assembly OFDC01 (sample SAMEA94258168, study PRJEB24077) | hot springs metagenome | biome: Aquatic biome; feature: Water | place: India | collected 2012-12-06 | depth 5 m | reverse complement strand
AGAAGCTCTTGGAATTAACATGGTGAATTCTTCGATTGATAAAGGATCAAATAAGCCTAATGAGACATCTCAAAGAAGAAATTTAACTCACAATTATACTACACTCGAAATCAAAGAACATTTCTTGAGTGCCATCAAATCATCAATTAACCTCGATGCCAAAGATATTGATGTTGCGCTCAATAAGGCTCTTGAAAATAAAAGTGAGAAAATCCGTTTTGGCCAGAAAAAAACCTATGAAATTTGTTGGCATGGAGAAGCTGGCTACATCAAGAACTATAAAACCGGAGAATATTTTGATTGGGGTTTAAACAGCATTAAAGAAGGAAGGAAAGTTGCCGAAATTTCGAAAGAAGAAGCTGAGAGAAGACAAATAGAAAATCAAAAAGCTAAGGAAGAGCAGGAAAAACAAAAAGTCGAAGAAGAAAAGAATGTAGCCACAAAAGCTAAAAAGTACTTTGAAGGCTTCTTCAAAGCCAGCTTGATTAATAGCTCTCAAAACAAATACCTACAAAGAAAGGGCATCAGTCATAAGGTAATCGATGGAATCAGATTCACGAAAGATGATAAGCTAGTTGTACCAGTGCAAGATGCCAAAGGTGAAATTCACTCACTTCAGTTTATTGATGATGAAGGCAAAAAAACTTTCATGAAAGGTGGAAAAAAGATCGGCAATTTCTTCATGATCGACGCTGCAAAACTTGAGAAATCAAAAGAAATTTATTTGGCTGAGGGATTTGCTACCGGAGTTTCAATACACATGGCTACAAATAAACCAGTCGCCATTACTTTTGACGCTGGCAACATCGAACATGTACTAAAAAATTTGAAAGAAGCTCATCCAAATAAAGAATTCACAATTGCAGCAGATAACGATCTGTGGAAAGAAAATAATATTGGCCGTGAGAAGGCAGAATTAGCAGCTAAAAAGTTTGGTGCAAAAGTCATGCTACCACACTTCACTCTCGCACACAAAGATGACATGCCAACAGATTTCAATGATCTACACAAACTCTCTGGGCTTCATGAAGTACAACGACAAATCGAATCTCACGAACATCATCATGATTTACAGATATAACCTGATCATCGGTAAAACATCTAGTTTAGTTGTTGATTTTTAAAAGTTTTTCTGCATTATGTTAATCCGTTTTGTTAATTTTGACTAACTTTTGAAGTAATTAATGCCGAATTTTTTCCGCATCGCAATTCTCGCAATATTTTGCCTATCTCTCGCTGGCAAGATGCTGCTTAAAGATGCCTGCGCGGATGAAATTTTACCAAAAACTAAAACAGTTGCTGTTTATAGTTTGAATGATTCTTCAGATGGTTCTACTGCTCAAGATTGCGACTGTCATTGTCATCATAGCCATTTTGATTTTGCATTCGTGGACAACAATTCTGGCATCGAAGTAAAAGAAGTTCAAATTTTTGCTTTCGATTTTTCCTCCTCTCTTCCTCTTCAAATCAACTCTCCTGTAAGGCCCCCTAAGATAGTTTCTTAACTTCATAAAGTCAGCTTATCTCTGTTTTGAGATGGCTAGTTAAGAACTATTTTTAAAGGAATAATGGCCAGATTTTTTATCATATTTTCATCAATCTTTTTCGTGAGCTTTTCGGCTTTTTGTAAAGATTATCGCATTGATGAACTCTTAAACATCGCAGAAAAAAACAGTTACAATATTCGAGCTGCGGAATCTTCAGCACTTGCACAAAAACGTTTTGCTAATCAGCAAAAATATTGGAGCAATCCGACAGTTGGTTTTGATAGGCTTGCTGGGCAAGATACTTACAGAGTTACGCAAACAGTTCCGTTCTACAATAAGCTGCAAAGCAAATACGATATTGAAGAAGCGGAATATCGGGTTTTGGAAAATCGCAAAAATAATGTGTCTTTGCTGGTGAAGTCAGAAGTTTTCAGTCTGCTTTACCGCTATCAGGCTTTGAAGAAAAAAATTGATTTAGCGCAGAAGAGAATTGATCGACTTACTTTGGTTGATAAATATCTTTCAACTATCGTTCTCAGCTCGCCAACTAAGAAGGCACAATGGCACATCACCAAAGATAAAATTAAATTGGTTGAGCGCGATTTAATCAGATTCAAAAACGAACTTTATCAAACTTGGAATGCGGCGAATGTTTATTTAAACATGCAAGAGCAACCAACATCCATCACGCTTGAATGGCTCGATAATCAAAATTATCGCGGGAAAGATTTCTTCATCAACACGGCGTTGGAAAATAACCTTGAGCTAAAAGAGCAAAAAATCCTCATCAGCAAATATAAGTCTGAACTATCATTTTCTAAGGTTGAACAAATGCCGGATGTGAATGTAACGGCAGCAAAACAAAATGGTGCTGGCTCTTATTTTGCCGGTTCTAATCAGGATTCTAGCGGCGTAGGTGTTTCTCTTTCAGTTCCACTGTGGAATCGCAATCAGGAAAAAATCGCATCAGGTGAATCGAAAATAAAATCTCAACAGGAGTCGTATGAGTTTTATCGCAATCGTCTGATTCAAATCACCAATAACGACATTAGCGAATATGAGACCTCTCTCAAACTCGCAAAGAATTTTCCGATTGGTGAAATAGGTAAAATCCTCTCCCGCTTAAACGAAGCCAACTCCGATTTCAAAAAAGGCGTTCTCGATTTCATCACTTATATCGAGCTTGATTCACAAGAATATCAAACAATCGACACCGTCCTCGATACCCAAATTGATCTGGCTTCATCTTACTCTGCCTTAATGGTAAAAATTGGTAACTTTACTCTTCCTCAAAATGACCGCTAATAATTTTTTCTCTAAAATAATCGATGCGAGATGGTATGTTTTAATCCTCTTTGGATTCATTTCGCTGTTTGGTTTTCATTCACTTAACAAAGTTAAGATTGATGCCATTCCTGATATCACCAACAAGCAAGTGATCGTCAATACTAAGACTTTCGGTATGGACCCGACCAAGATTGAAAAGTCGGTGACATATCCAATTGAAGCCGAGCTTTACGGAGTTCCTGGCCTAATGGAAATGCGCTCAATTTCTAAATTTGGTTTATCGCAAATCATCCTGATTTTCAAAGATGAGGTAGATATTTACTTCGCGAGAAATCAGGTGTTGCAAAGAATCTCAACGATTCGTGATCAGATTCCAAATGGTATGACACCTGAGATTGCACCGCTTACCACCGGTATCGGCGAAATCATTATGTATCGCGTTTATGATCCAAAAGGCGATAATGATTTCATGAAGCTGCGCACGATTCAGGAATACCAATTTGCGCGCGAGCTGAAGAAAATTAGCGGAGTTGCAGAGATTGATACGATTGGCGGTTTTGAACGCGAGCTACACTTAAATGTCATTCCAGAAAAAATCGCGAAATATGGTATGACGCCGGAAAGATTGATCACGCAAATCCAAACAGTCGGAGAAAATTTTGGTGGCGGTTATATCGAAAAAGATGGTCAGCAAAAAGTTGTGCGCACTTTTGCGAATCTCAGCAGCTTTGAAGATGTGATGGATATTCCGGTGAAGATTGATTACAGTGGAAAAGCTCTGCCTCTGCGTCATATTGTTGAAGTTAGTCCGAACTATTCACAAAGACTTGGTAGCGCCACTTACAAAGGTCAGGAAGCGGTAATTGGAACAGTCATGATGCAATCTGGCGAAAATGCCAAAGAGATTCTCACAAAAGTAAAAAGCGAAATCGCCAAATTGAATGTGCGCAGCACTGATGCAAAAATTGAAATTCTTTACGATCGCCAATTCTTGATTGATTCAACAATCAAAACCGTAATGAAAAATTTAGCTGAAGGAATTTTGCTGGTGATTGGTGTGTTGTGTCTGCTTCTTGGAAATTTCAAAGTTGGCATGATTGTGGCTTCATCATTGCTATTCTGCATTTTGATTCTTGCCGCCTGCATGAATCTTTTTGGAATTTCGGCAAATCTGATGAGCCTTGGTGCGATTGACTTTGGATTGCTTGTCGATTCTTCCGTGGTGTTGGTTGAATACATTGTCAGCAGTTTAATTTTGACCAGAAGCAGAGAAGAAAAAGGGAATTCAATTGCTAATCTTTGCGCGCAAGTTGTGAGGCCGGTAATGTTTGGCATCACCATCATCATTCTGGTTTATGTGCCGATTTTAATGTTTAGCGGCATCGAAGGAAAAACCTTCAAGCCAATGGCAATCAATGTGATTATTGCCATGATCAGCAGTTTGTTTGTGGCGTTTTTATTGATGCCAATTCTTTCGTATTTCTTTGTTGATGGCGCAATTACTCATGAAAAGCACAAACTATTTGATGCGATTAGAAATAAATACGAAGTGTTGCTGCGATATTCTCTTTCCAGCGGAAAGCGGGTAATTATTGCCTGCACAGCATTTTTTATTTTATCGCTCTCATTATTATTTTTCATGCCCTCTGACTTTTTGCCGGAGCTGAATGAAGGTGATATTGTTTACACTGTTGTTGCAAAAAATGGCTCAAGTCTTTCTAAAACACAGGAGCTTGTTCAAAATATTGAGCAAAAAATTAACAGCGAAAAAGAAATCGAAAGAACATTCGCAAGAGTTGGTGTTAGTCAGGCTGGGATTGATCCAATGCCACAAAATTCCGCTGATCTTTTTGTAATCGTAAAAGATCAATTTAAAGGAAATGCCAAGAAAATTTCAGAAAGAATTTACAAAAAAATTTCTGCTGAATGTGGGGAATGTGAAGTAACTGAGTCACAACCAATCAAGATGCGTTTCAATGAAATGTTGGAAGGAAGCAGAGCTGATTTATCTCTGAAGATTTTTGGCGAAGATTTGAAAGTGCTGATGGAAATCACTGAGAAAATAAAAAACCTTCTTCACGAAAAACCAGCAATCAAAGAAATCGAAGAGGATTTTATCAATTCGATTCGTAAAGGCGGTTTCATTGATGTCATTCCAAACTACACACAAATCGCCAAGCATCAGGTCACAATTTCTGATGTTAATACCAATCTAAAAGATACCATGGCTGGCATTCAGGTTGGAAATTTTTATGCGACAGAATTTCCAATTTCGATTGTTCTGCACTTAAGCGAAAAAATCAGAAATGATCCTGGGACAATTGCCAATATTCCGGTGAGTTTGCCTGATGGCGGTAGTTTCCCACTTTCACAAGTTGCTGAGTTGAAAGAAAGCGAAGACATCACATCGATTCCAAGACTTTTCGGTAAAAGATATTCCAGCCTTTCGGTCTATTTGAAAAACACTGATTACTCTGGTTTTATCAAAGATGCAGAAAATGAAATCGCCAAAAACAAAGTTTTGCCTGAAGGATATTATCTTGAATGGGGTGGCAGATTTGAAAATTTAAGCAGCGCGCGAAACCAGATATTTGCTGCGATTCCGCTGATTATTCTGGTGATCTTTGGTATGCTTTACCGCATGTTTGGTGATACGAAAAAAGTAATGATCGTTTTTTCTTGCGTTCCTTTTGCATTGAGCGGAGCGATTTTATTGCTCTTCATTTGCCGCATTCCAATCACGATTTCAGTTTATGTCGGCTTCATCGCATTGATTGGCATTAGTTTGCTCAACTCAATCATCCTCATCGACACTTTCAAGAAAACTAACGATTTGACGTTAACCTGTATGTCGAGATTACGGCCGATTTTGATGACGGCAATCGTCGCAAGTCTCGGCTTTTTACCAATGGCTTTCGGTCATGGAATTGGTGCAGAAGTTCAACAACCAATCGCAATCACAGTGATTGGCGGAATCATCAGCTCAACATTTGCAACACTGATTCTAAGTCCGGTGCTGCTACAAAAATTATCAACTAAATAAAATTAAAACTATGGGACACGATCACAATCACGGCGCAGAAAAAAGAAATTATGATAAAGCTTTTGCCGTAGGAATTTTACTTAACACAGCATTTATCACCGCAGAAATAATTTACGGTCTGCAAGCTAATTCACTCGCTCTGCTTGCCGATGCTGGACATAATGCAGGAGATGTTTTGGGATTAGTTTTAGCTTGGGGTGCAGCAATTCTTGCGAAGAGAAAATCTTCCGAGCGATTCACTTATGGACTGCAAAGCTCAACCATCATGGCTTCATTAACCAATGCTATTCTTCTGCTTGTTGCAGTTGGTGGAATTGCCTGGGAAGCAATTGGTCGCTTAGACACTGTTGAAACTGCAATAAATACTCAAACTGTAATCTGGGTGGCATTTATTGGAATTTTAATTAATGGCATCACAGCTTGGTTTTTTGTTTCCGGAAGTAAGAAAGATTTAAACATTCGAGGTGCTTTTCTGCATATGGCGGCGGATGCACTAGTTTCGCTTGGTGTAGTAATCTCTGGTATTGTGATGATGAAAACTGGTTGGGTAAAGATTGATCCAATAGTCAGTCTTGTAATTGCATTCGTGATCGTGGTTGGAACATGGAATTTATTGATCCATTCAGTAAAACTTTCTCTTCACGCTGTTCCAGAAAATGTCGATTACTCCAAAGTAAAAACATATCTCTCAGGTTTAGAAAACGTAAAAGAAGTTCACGATCTTCATATTTGGGCGATGAGCACTAGCGATGTTGCCTTGTCTGCTCACATATTGTTGTCATGCAATCCAGACAGTAATTTCTTAAAGGAAATTGAACATGAACTTGATCATGATTTCGGCATCAATCATTCAACCATTCAGATTGAGCTTGTTGGTGATTCTGCGGAGAAATGTGAGATAGTTAAGCGCCACAATCATTGAAAATTTGTGAAGCTTGGTGTTGAGTAAGATTAAGAATCGGATTTTTTAAAAATCTTTTTAAGCTCGCTGATTTTCTGCTTTTTATCCATTTCGTTATTAGCTTGAAAAGCTTTGGTTACGCAAGAATCCAGATAGGTTTCCATGATGTTCGATTCAACTGATTTAATGCTTGAGCGTATTGAGCTAAGTAGAGCCAAAATTTCTGTGCAATAGCGTCTTTCTTCAATCATTTTTTTTACACCTTCAAGCTGTCCGATTGCACGATTAATATGACGAATTTCTGCACCGTGATATGGGTATTTTGTTGATTGATCTTCGCAGCAATTTTCTTTTTTAGTTTTTTTGACCATGATTTTTTAATGATTAAAATGTTGGGCGATGAAGGCAAAATAAAAGCCGATCGCATAGAGGGTAAGTGAAAAGACAAAAATGCCAAAACTAATTTTTCTAAGTTTTGTGCAAGATGCTCTTTTTATCGGATCAATCGGACATAGTGCATTTCTGGTTAAATAGCGGCTTAAGCCTGATATAAAAAGCATAATTCCAGCAAATATAAACAAGCCGATCTTATGTTCAGAAAGCCAGATAAGTTGCGGAACATTTGATACTATTCCGGCCAGAACAGCTCCCGCACCAAGCGTTACAAAAAGTGCCGGAAGGGCACAGCAAAACAAAGTGCTAAATGATCCAAAGAGTGCCAAGGTATGAGCAATACTGCTCAATTTAAAATCAGAAAATTTTATCATTATTTTTGGCGTTCAATGTTAACAATTGTGTAACCGGCATCACCAACCAATTTAGTTATTGTAGCATCATCAATATCCTGATCTTTTTTGGTTTCGATGGTCACTAGTTTGGTACTCAAATCAACTTTCACAGTTTCAACTGCTGGCTGCTTCTTGAAAGTTTTCTCAATACCAGTTGCACAAAATGCACATACAAGACCATTAACCTTAGCCTTAATGATTGCAGCATTTGCTGAAGCATTAATCAAAGTTAGCGATAAAAAGATTAATACGAAAAATTTTTTACTCATAGGTCCTCCTTTAAGATTAAAATTGTAGTATCCAGTTGAACATGGCAGTGCGGCGATTACTAACACCGACTTCAATCAAATTAGTTTTGTAAAAAAATCTCATTAACGGAGTAACTACCGTGCTGTTATTTTTTTTCGGGTGATAATCAACTTGTAGCATAAACCAGGTGTTAAGATCTTCGTAATTAGCTAGATAAGGTGCAAAGCCAACACGAGCACGTTGCCATAGTGAATTTTCAACAGTATTAACGTGCATTGCTCTTATTTCGTAAGAATATAAGACCCTTCTGCTTTCGTAGTCGGCGAGAATTGATGTCCAAGCTGAAGGATTTTCTTTTCCATTATAGCGCGATGTTCCACCGCCAGTCATGCTAAAAATATTTCCCTGTCCGTGTTCGAGATTCCATCTTTTTACTAAATAATTGAACTGCGGACCAACAGTAAAAAAATCTTTTCCACCTCGATCTTGCTTGGCATAAAGCCCAACTGCGTATTTTGGAGTAACGGTATAATCCAATTGTAAAGTGCTGCCAGTCTCATCATTTTCCTGCATTACCATTGTGCCGCCGACATAAGAAATCGGTTTGGCAAATGCAGAAAATGGCATCAATAAAAAGGCGATAATGAGAAACTTTTTACAGTTCATTCTAATTTCATTGATTTATTCAAGTTATAATACTAGCCTATAACCCTATAGGGTATTAACTAAAAAATCAAGATAATATGCAAAACTGTTGTGGTAACTCATCAAAATCATTGGACTCAGATCAGATTTACACTTGTCCGATGCACCCACAAATTAAACAGAAAGAGCCAGGAAACTGCTCGATTTGTGGCATGGCTTTAGAGCTGATAGTTGATGATGATGACGATTTTTCTGATAAGGATTTTTTTGATTTGAAAAAACGTTTTTGGTTTTCGCTGATTCTGACTTTGCCAGTTCTGTTTCTGGATATGAGTGGGCATTTTTTTGAGTTTATTAGCATCAAAATCTCGCAACAACTTCAGATGGGTTTATCCTTCATTGTTGTCTTCTGGAGTGGTTGGCCATTTTTTGTTAGAGCTTATGAGTCAGTAATAAACCGACTTCCCAACATGTTTACACTGATTGCTTTAGGAACAGGTGTAGCATGGATTTACAGCTTTATAGCAATTTTATTTCCGCAAATTTTTCCACCAGAATTTTTAGATAACGAAGGTCACATCGCAGTTTATTTTGAATCCGCAGCAGTGATTACTGCCCTAGTTTTACTTGGTCAGCTTCTCGAAATTAAAGCGCGCAAAAATACTTCCGGTGCGATTTCTGCTTTAATGAAACTCACGCCCACAACGGCTCATCGCATTACAAAAAATAATGAAGAAGAAATTGCGATCGAACAAATTCAGATCGGAGATTTATTGCGCGTTCGCCCAGGCGAAAAAATTCCTTCTGACGGAGAGATTGCCTCCGGCAGCAGCAATATTGATGAATCAATGATTACCGGCGAATCAATGCCGGTTAAGAAGCAGGTTGGTGATAAAATTATCGGTGCGACAATTAATCAGGATGGCAGCTTTGTAATGAAGGTTTTGCAAGTTGGTGAAGAGACAATGCTAAACCAGATTATTAAAATGGTAACTGAGGCCAAACAAGGCCAAACCAAAATTCAAAAATTAGTTGATCAGGTTGCAGCATGGTTTGTGCCTTTGGTACTCGTGATTGCATTGATGACATTTTTGGGTTGGATGTTCTTTGCTAATAATCCGGCACATGGTTTGATTTCAGCAGTAGCAGTTTTAATCATCGCTTGTCCTTGTGCTCTTGGTCTTGCAACACCAATGTCAATCATCGTTGCACTTGGTAAGGGAGCAGTAAATGGTGTGCTCGTTAAAAATGCTGAGAGTCTGGAGCGAATGGAAAAAGTTGAAGTAATTGTTGTTGATAAAACCGGAACTTTAACTGAAGGAAAACCACGTCTGACAAAAATTATTCCGGCAAAAGATTTTGCTGAAAAAGAGATTTTACAGCTTGCTGCAAGTCTTGAACATCAGAGTGAGCACCCGCTTGCAAAAGCAATCACCACTTATGCGAGAGAAAATAAAATTACTTTTTCTGAAGCAAAAAATTTTATTACTCCAATTGGAAAAGGTGTAAGCGGTGAAGTTGAAAATCAAAAAATTCTTATCGGCAACGCTAAATTCTTGGCAGAAAATTCAGTTGATTGTGAAGAGCTGAAATCAATAGCAGAAAAGCTAAAAGAAGATGGTGCGACAGTAATTTTTATCGCAATCAATCAAAAGCTTGCTGGTCTGTTTGCAATTGAAGATTCTCTGAAACCAACAACTCTCGAAGCGGTAAAGGAGTTACAAAATCTTGGTTTAAGAATTGTGATGCTCACCGGAGATAGCAAAAAAACTGCCGAAAAGGTTGCGCGCCAATTAGGAATTTCAGAAGTTTTTGCTGAAATTTTGCCGCAAGAAAAAAGTCAAATTATCGCTAAATTAAAATCAGAAGGAAAAGCTGTGGCGATGGTTGGAGACGGAATTAATGACGCTCCGGCTTTAGCAATGGCTGATGTTGGAATCGCAGTTGCAAACGGAACCGATGTAGCAATTGAAAGTGCCGGAATAGTTTTGTTGCATGGTGATTTATCTAAACTCGTTAAAGCCTTCCACCTCTCCAGAAAAACCATGCGCAACATCAAAGAAAATCTATTTTTTGCCTTTGGTTATAATGCCTTAGCAATTCCTTTAGCGGCAGGTTTATTTGGCTTTCAATTAAGTCCGATCATTGCGGCGGCGGCAATGGCTTTGAGTGATGTATCAGTTGTAGGCAATGCTCTTCGTTTAAAAACAATTAAAATTTAGCATGAGAAAAATTCTTCTGATTTTTTTATTTTTATTCCAAGTCGCTCCGGCTCTGGCTAAAACCTATGATCTCGAAATCAAAAAACAGGATGTTTTTATCACCGGAAAAGCGGTTGAAACGATTACAATAAATGGTGGGATTCCTGGTCCGACCTTGCGCTTCAAGGAAGGTGAAGATGTTGTGATTCATGTCAAAAACTCGATGAATGAAACAACTTCAATTCACTGGCACGGAATTTTACTCGATGGAAAATTTGATGGAGTGCCTGGTTTAAATGGTTTTCACGGCATTGCGCCACATACAACTTTTACTTACAAATTCAAAGTCAGACAAAAAGGAACTTACTGGTATCACTCACATTCCAACTTACAGGAAGCGCAAGGTGTATATGGTTCGATTGTAATTGAGCCAAGCGAAAGTAAAGTGGATCGTGATTATGTAATCGTGCTTTCTGATTTCAGTGAAGAAAATCCAAATACTATTTTAAACAATCTCAAAATTGATTCCGGTTATTACAACTATAACAAGCGCACCATATACACTTTTTTTAAAGATGTAAAAAAGAACGGATTCGGAACAACTTTTCGTGATTATTGGGATTGGGGCTCGATGCGTATGGACCCTACAGATTTATCAGATGTCACCAAATATCATTTCTTAATCAACGGAAAAACAGCTGATCAAAACTGGACTGGAATTTTTAAGAAAGGTGAACGTG
>OFDC01001657.1_pt1 | contig 11341 bp, 9 predicted proteins | sample 1520941 | NCBI WGS metagenome assembly OFDC01 (sample SAMEA94258168, study PRJEB24077) | hot springs metagenome | biome: Aquatic biome; feature: Water | place: India | collected 2012-12-06 | depth 5 m | reverse complement strand
CCCCCCTCCCGCAGGCGGGAGGGGTTGGGGGTGGGCATTCCAAGACTGCGCAAAAGACCGACGGGAGAGCCAATGACCACTGAACCGCGCCGCACTCTCGCCCCCGGCGCATGGTACGCGCTGATCCTCGTCGCGCTGACCAACGCGATGAGCCTGCTCGATCGCCAGATCCTCGCGATCCTCGCGCCTGCGATCAAGCAGGACCTTGCCATCGGCGACGCCGAGATGGGCCTGCTCTACGGCACCGTCTTCGCGCTGTTCTACGCGCTGTTCTCGCTTCCCGTGGGGCGGCTGGCCGATGGCTGGGTCCGCACGCGCCTGCTGGCGATCAGCCTGCTGTTCTGGTCCGCCGCCACCGGCCTTGCCGGGCTGGCGTCGAGCTTCGCCATGCTCGCCCTGTCGCGCCTCGGCGTCGGCATCGGCGAGGCGGCGACCGCACCTGCGGGCACGTCGTTGCTCTATGACTTCTGGCCCAAGCACCGCCGCGGCTTCGTCATGTCGGTCATTGCTTCGGCCATCGCGCTCGGCCTTGGTGGCTCGCTGATCCTCGGCGGCGTCGCCGCGCACTGGTGGGACGCCAACCACGCGGCCGGCGGCCTCAAGGGCTGGCAATTCGCCTTCCTCGTCGCCGCCGCTCCCGGCTTCGTCCTCGCCGCCTTCCTGTGGATGCTGAAGGAACCCGTGCGCGGCCAGATGGACGGAATCGAGACCGCGCCCGAAGCCCGCCCCTTCGCCAAGAGCCTCGGCCTGCTCGGTTCGGTCACCCCCGGCTTCCACTGGATCGGCATGAAGGGCAGGGGCGCCAGCCATGCCATGGTGCGCGGCAACCTGCTGGCGCTCGTCCTGATCGCCGCCGCCTTCGCCCTGACCTTGCTCAGCAACGCCATCAGCCCCAAGCCGCCGATGCAACTCGGCAGCGTCACGCTCAATCCCCATGCCCTGCAGTGGAGCGTGATCGGCCTCGGCGTCTTCGTGATCGTCAACCTGATGCAGGGCATGAAGCTGGGCGATGCCCAGGCCTTCCGCGTCATCTCGCGCTCACCCACGGTGATGATGTGCATTGCCGTCGGCACGCTGCAGTCGGTGATCAACTATGGGATGATGGCGTTCAACCCCAGCTTCCTGATCCGCACTTATGGCCTGACCATGCAGGAAACCGCGCTGCAGTTCGGACTGCTGTCGGCGGCCATGGGCATCATCGGCCCGCTGGCATGGGGACCCCTGTCAGACTGGCTGAACCAGCGCTTCCCCGGCGCCGGTCGCGCCTGGGTCGCACTCTTCGCGATGGCCGTCTCGCCGGTCATGTCATTCTGGGTCTACTACGCCGCCGATCCCGGCAGCTTCTACGCCCGCTTCCTGATCTACAGCTTCATCCTCACCGGCTGGATGCCGCCGCTCTACGCGATCATGTACGATCAGGTGCTGCCGCGCATGCGGGGACTCACCTCCAGCCTCTACCTGCTGGTCATGACGATCCTCGGCATGGGCATCGGCCCCTACGTCGTCGGCCTCCTGTCCGACGCCACCGGATCCTTGCGCACCGCGATGCTGTCGATCAATGCGGTCGCGATCCCGATCGCGGTCCTGATGCTGTTCATCGCTCGCCGCGCACAGCGGGATGAAGGGGCACTTTTGGAGAGAGCGGAAGGGTGACCGATCAGGTCACCCGCCACACCCAAAGCTTGATCCCCAAGGGATACCGCGCGCCCGAACAGACAAAGATCGACCGGTTCATCCAGTCGTACTTCCCCTTGGGCGCGATGAACTCGGGCACGGTGCGGAAGTAATACTCCGCCGGGTCCACGTCCTGCCCCGAGGCCAGTCGCTGCATCACCTCCGGGGGGCCATGCCGCAGCCCGCGATTGCGGATCTGGATCACCACCCCGTCATCGGTTTCGAGCGCATAGATCGCATCGGCCACGGTCACCCCGTCCGGCCGCGTCACCTGCCAGTCGGCCGCATTGCCGATCAGCTTGCCCTTGATCAGCGGGCCTTCCACGCGCCCGCCGCCAACAATCGGAATGATCCGTCGCGTCCCGTCATAGGTTTCGCCGACGGGCACTGGCGGCTCGAGATCGCCGGTCGCCTCGTAGACGAACTCCAGGCCTGGTTGGATTCTGGGCTGAATCACGCCGCCATCTCCTTCTCGACCAGCCCGATCTCGTCCGCATTCGCCCAGTTGCCATGCAGGCCAAAACGCAGGCGGATGGGGATGTGTACCGTGGCCACCGGACCTTTCTCGATCTCCAGCGCGTCGAAGATCAGCAGGTCGCTGCGCTGGTCCTCCAGCCGGTTGCACACCTGCACGATCCAGCCGTCACCTTCTGCGGCATCCTTGGAACGCGGCACGAAGCACGGCTCCTGCAGGCTCGATACCGGGCCGCACCACCAGTGCTGTTCGCGCCCGGTCTCGAAGTCCTTGTGGAACAGGCAGTTCATCAGGAGACCGCCGGCACTGCCGCCCCGAAGCTCGACCGGCCTCTTCATGTCCATCTCGAGGAACCAGCCATGGCGCGTCTTGCGTCCGGCAAAGCGGTCATCGATGCGCGGAAACTCGGCAGCCGTGTCCGAAAGTTTCACGATCTCGGCAAAGTCCTCGCCGTTGCTCGCCATGTCCACCACCCAGTCGGTCGGGTAGCTCATCGCTTCCATGCCGTTGAACGGCGCGCCGTGGACGTCGGGGAAGAACGGGAACATGTTGTTCTTCGCCTCGCAGGTGACGAAATGAACTTTCGTCCCTTCCTGCCAGGCGTTGAGCACGTGGCTGGCAAAGCAGTTGTCGCGGGTGAACCAGCGGATGTCTTCCTGCCGCACGTCGTCGCGGCGGGGGATGATGCCCAGATGCACCGGCTTGGTCGTGTCGAAGCCGAAGTGCGGCATGCCCTTTTCCAGCCGCTCCCAGCTGCCGATCGAGGGCACGATGTGCAGCACCAGGTAATCCTCGGTGATGCCGAAATCGTGCATCATGCAGTAGTAGGGCACCTTGAACCACACTTCGCGGATCAGCTCGCCCTCGGGACTCACTTCCATGTAGGTCACATCGTCGGTGCACAGGCCGGATGCCGCATAGCCGATAGCAACCATGTTGCCCGTTTTCGGGTCCACCTTGGGATGGGCGGTGAAGGTCTGGCCGGTCATCTTCCCGCCGAACTTCTCGAACCCGAACGTCTCCATCGTCGCCGGGTCCATGACGAGGGCAGGGGAGTCCTCCTTCATCGCCCACAGCTTGCCGCCGAAGATGAAGGCGTTGGTGTTGGCGGTGGAGCGGATCTCATCCTTCACCGCCTCGTCGTCGGTCAGCGGATTGCGATAGGCGCCGAACAAGGCCTTTCCGGCCGCATTTTCCAGCTTCCACTTGTCGGTTTTCGCCCAGCGCTGGCGGAAGTCCACCTGGCCATCATGGATATGGAAGCGGGTGATGATGCCATCGCCGTTGAAGGCGATGTCATCGGCAAGGCGTGGGGGAAACTGCGGGTCGGGCTGGACGCGATAGAATGCGCCGTTTAACCCTTGCGGAATCGTGCCTTCGTGGGCCAGATCGGCGATATCCGCCTCGATCCGCGATGGCGTGTTGAATCCCGTGAAGCTGGGGGTGTTCGGAAATTGAGCCATGGCATCCTCCTCGCGATATTGTATGTATTGCTAACAATTAGACAAGCGCATTCGTTGGGGCCGCGTTTGTTGGGGGAAGGGCATTGATCAAGGACAAATTCGCCGACGCCATCGCACCCGTCGGCCACACCGACGAGGACGACGTCGGCGCGATCAACGATATTCTCGGCTTCCACATCCGTCTCGCCCACGGCGCGTGCCTCAGGCATTTCACGGAAACCTTCACCGATCTCGATCTCACGCAGAAGCAGGTCTCGGTGCTCTGGCTGGTCGATGATCACCCCGGCATCGCGCAGACCGATCTGGCGCAGCGCCTGCGCATGGACCGTGCCACCACCATGGCCATCATCAACCGCCTTCAGGCCAAGCACTTCCTGCGGCGCGACCGCTCACCCAAGGACGGGCGCAAGCAGGCGCTGTTCCTCGAACCCGATGGCATCGAGATGCTGGGCCGTGCCAAGCAGGCCATTGGCGAGCACGAGGCCTGGGTGAAAAGCCGCTTTTCCGACAAGGAAGTGCGGCAGCTCATCGAACTGCTTTCCAGAATCCACGAATAAGTTATAACAGATAGCAATAAGTGTTTTTTGGAGAGGAATCGGGCCGCATGTCACAAACCCCGCGCGAGGTGATCGAGCAGACGCCGATGGGCGTTCGCCAGTGGATCGTGGTGGTCCTGATGGTGCTGTTGAACGCGCTCGACGGGTTTGACGTATTGTCGAGCGCCTTTGCCGCGCCGGGGATTACCGCCGAGTGGGGCATTGCCCGCCCGGCGCTGGGCGTGGTGCTTTCGGCCGAACTGCTCGGCATGGGCTTCGGTTCGGTGCTGCTGGGCGGCGCGGCAGACCGCTATGGCCGCAAATCCACCATGCTGGTCTGCCTCGTGCTGATGGCGATCGGCATGTACCTGGCAAGCATTGCGGCGTCGGTTCAGCCGATGGTCGCTTACCGGTTCCTCACTGGCATCGGCATCGGCGGGATGCTCACGACCACCAACGCGGTGGTTGCCGAAAGCACCAACAGCCGCTGGCGCTCCATCGCCATCGCGGTCTATGTGGCGGGCTATCCGCTGGGCGCGATCGTCGGCGGCATTGCCGCTTCGGAATGGCTGCTACCAACCTACAGCTGGCACGCGGTGTTCCTGTTCGGCGCGGTGGTGACCGCGGTGTTGATCCCGGTCATTCTGGTGCTGGTGCCGGAAACGGCGGCCTATTTGGTGACGAAGCGCAATCTCGCGGGCGTGAACCGCACGCTCGCCGCTTTCGGCAAGCCTGCCGTCAGCGATCTGCCAGTGATCGTGCCGGGCGCCGCCAAGCCGCGCGTCACCGATATCCTGTCAAACCCCAGACTGCGCCCGGTCACCCTGCTGCTGGCGTTCGGCTACACATTCCACTGCATCACCTTCTATTACATCCTGAAGTTCGGCGTGCAGATCGTCTCCGATTATCCGCCGGGCTATCCGCCAGCGCAGGCGGCCACGGTGCTGACATATGCCAACATCGGCGGGTTCCTCGGCAGCGCGCTCTTCGGCTTCGTGATGGCACGGCTGGGAGTCAGGTGGCCAACCGCGCTGATGCTGCTGATCGGCGCGATGCTGGTGGCCTGGTTCGGCACCGGTCGTGATACGTTGAGCGCTTGGCAAATGGCGACGATGATCGCCGGCTTCTTCACCAATGCGGCGATCAGCGGCTATTATGCCGCCTTCGCGCGCGGCTTTCCGGCTTATGCGCGGGCCACCGGCACAGGTTTCGCGCTGGGCGTGGGGCGGCTGGGCGCTGCGGGAAGTCCGCTGCTGGCGGGCACCCTGTTCGGCTGGCTGGGGGATGACCAGCTGTTGACGGTGTCTGTCATCATGGCGATGGGCTCGGTTGCCAGCCTCGTGCTGTTCCTGATGCTGCCCGAGCGCGATGGCGACGACGTGGTGGCGGAGCAGCCTGGCGCATAGGATCACCTCAGGATCTTGGGCCGGATCGGAGCGGACGAAATGCGCGTGACCAGAAGCCTCGTTTCGTCCCTCGTCTGCACGGCGCTGTTGTGGGGGAGTTGCGGGGGAGTTGCCGCAGAGTCCCCCCAGAGTTCGCAAGAGTTGGAAAGTTCCTCGCCGCTGGTCTGGGACGGCCACAACGACGTACCCGAACAGCTGCGCGAACGCCGCAAGGACGTGCTGGAAGGCTTTGATTTCAATGACTCCCGTGCGTCGGGCATGATGACCGACCTGCCCGGAATGCGCGCCGGAAACGTCGGCGCACAGTTCTGGTCGGTCTATGTCTCGGCCGATCTGTCTGAACCGCAGGCAGTGCAGGCAACACTCGAACAGATCGACGTGATGAAGCGCCTGATCGCGCGGCATCCGGCCGAAATGCAGTTCTGCACCGACACCGCTTGCGTCGAAAAAGCGTGGAAATCAAGGAAGATAGCCTCGCTTCTCGGCATGGAAGGCGGCCATTCCATCGGTGGTTCCTTGGGCGTGCTGCGCCAGATGTATGCCCTCGGCGCGCGCTACATGACGCTGACCCACTTCAGGAACAACGCCTGGGCCGACAGCGCCACCGACGCCCCGGCGCACGATGGTCTGACGCCGTTCGGTGTCAAAGTTGTCAAGGAAATGCAAAGGCTTGGCATGCTGGTCGATCTCGCCCACGTGAGCGAGGCGACGATGCGCGACGTGCTCGCGCTGGGCGGTCCGCCGCCGATCGTAAGCCACTCCAACGTCCGCGCGATCAACCAACACGTCCGCAATATATCGGATGAGACGCTGAAGGCCATCGGCGCTGCGGGCGGGATTGTCATGGTCAACTTCTACCCGCCCTATGTCGTTGAAGCGGCACGACAATGGAGCGCGTCGCGCGATGCCGAAATGGCTCGCGCCAAGGCACTTAACCGCGGCGATCCCGATGCCGAGAAGGCCGCGATCGAAGCATGGGACAAGGCCAACCCGATGCCGCGCGGCAGCATCAAGGATGTCGCCGATCACATTGATCACATTGCGAAACTGATCGGCGCCGACCACGTCGGCCTCGGCGGAGACCTCGATGGTGTCGAAGCCACGGTCCAGGGCTTGGAGGACGTCTCGACCTATCCCGCGCTCTTCGCCGAGTTGAAGCAGCGCGGATGGTCGCAGGCGAACCTTGCAAAACTGAGCAGCGGCAACATGTTGCGCGTGATGGAGGCGGCTGAAATCTATGCCGCCGCGCACCGCGCCGACCCGCCGCTCGAAAGCCCGACAACGTTTTGACGTTTCATTTTCGCTCTCGACGCAGTGACAGGATCACGGCAAGATAGTTTGGTTCAATAACAATCTGGACGGAGAGACCACCTTGTTCACCCACACTTTCCTCGGCACCAACGACATAGAAAAATCGCGCAAATTCTACAGCGCGGTGATGCAGACGCTCGGCCACAATGCGGTGGAACTGCCGCACGGCACGCTGTTCCCTTCGCCCAACGGCTCGCTGATCGTGGCCAAGCCCGGCAACGGCGAAGCGCACACCGTCTCGAACGGCTACACCCTCGGCTTCAAGGCGGCTGACTCCTCGGTGGTCGATGCCTGGCACGCCGCCGGACTTGCCAACGGCGGCACCTGCGAAGGGCAGCCGGGCGTGCGCGAAAATTCGCCGGGCAAGCAGTACGGAGCTTACCTGCGCGATCCCGATGGCAACAAGATCTGCGCTTTCGCGCCCAATCCGAACGCCTGATTCCGTTCGATCCGACGATTAAAATTGTGGCAGGGCAGGGGCTTGGCGCTCCTGTCCTGTTTTCTTGGGCTGTCGGCTCGCCGCGCCGGGGCACCATTTGGCCGCATGCAGCGTTGAGAGCGACATGCACCGCCTCCTCGCTCCCCTCGCAATCCTCCTCGCCTTGTCCGGCTGCAATGGCGCAGGCGGGGGCGGCAAGCCCGTCCGCACGTCCGACGCGATCGAGGTCGAGCCTGCGCCGTCGCTGATCACGGTCCCGGTAGAGGCCGATCTGGCCGACCTGTCTCGCGTGCTGGAACGCGAGATTCCCCAGCAGTTGTGGACGATCGACAAGCCGGGCCAGACCTGCGTCAAGAGCAAGGGCCTGGACATCGGCATCGCCACGATCAAGACGCCAAAGCTGAAGTGCCGCATCATCGGCGCGGTCACACGCGGGAGCCTGCGGCTGGAAGGATCAGGCCGCGACATCCGCATCGCGATGCCGCTCCATGCCAAGATCCGCGCCGAAAACGTCGCCGGGCTGATCGACGAATCCGCAACTGCCGATGCCATGGCCCATGCCGTTGTGCGGCTCGACATCGCGCCTGACTGGACTCCGCGCGGCAGGGTGGACATCAGCTATGACTGGACCGACGCACCCCACGTCGATTTCATGGGGCAGCGCATCGACATTGCCGACAAGGCGGATGAGAAACTGCGGCCGGTCATTGCCAAGCTCGAACGCGATCTGCCGGGAGAACTGGGCAAGCTGCACTTGCGCGAGGCGGTGGCCAAGGCCTGGGCCGATGCTTTCACCACGGTTTCGCTGAACCGTGAAAACCCGCCGGTGTGGATGCGCATTACTCCGCGTGAATTGCGCTATGGCGGCTATCAGGTGGTTGGTGGCAAGCTGCGGTTGCGGCTGGGCCTCCAAGCCTTGACCGAGACCTTCGTCGGCCAACGACCGGCTGATCCCAAGTCCGCTCCCTTGCCGAACATGAAGCGGCTGGAGCAGAGCGCGGGCAAGCTCGAATTCTTCCTCCCGGTCTTTGCCGACTATCGCGAACTGGAGCCGGTGCTGATGAAGGCGCTGACGAAGCGGTCGGCACAGCCGTTCGACGTGCCTGGCGTGGGCCCGGTCATGGCGCAGTTCAAGGCGGTGGAGATCTATGGCACCAAGGGTGGCAAGATCGCGGTCGGTATCAACTTTTCCGCCCGTCCTCAGGCGGGTGGGGAGACTGCCAGCGGCACGGTGTGGCTCACCGGAAAGCCGGTGAATGCGAAGAACTCCCGCCGTGTCGGCTTCGAGGACCTGAGCGTCAGCGGCACGACCGACATGACCGGCGGCGATCTGATCATCGACCTGATCAATGCGCCGGGCGTGGCGCAGTACGTGGCCTCGTCGCTGACCCAGGATTTCGAGCGCGACTATGCCAAGTTGCTCGGCAAGGTCGACCGCGCGATAGAGGTCAAGCGCGAGGGCGATTTCATTGTCGAGGCGGACCTGCTGCGCACTCGCTCCGGACAATTGCAGGCGGCGGGGCAGGGGCTTTACCTGCCGGTCTGGGCTACCGGCACGGCGACTGTGCGCGTGGTGAACTGACCATCATGGCGTGAAGTCTGTGATCCCATAGGGCACCAGATCGCGTTCGTGCGGATCGACGACGATGGCGCGGTCGCTGGGCGGGAATGCGCGCTGATCGCACTTGTCGCGCGGGCAGATGCGGCAGGAGATGCCGATCCGGGTGACCGCCTCGGGCCGGGCGAGGTTGATGCCGTCGGCATAGATGAATTCGTCAGCCAAAGCGGCTTCGCAACCCAGCGCCACGGCATAGCGGCGGGGTGTGCGGTAGTAGCTGCCCGAAGGCTTCACCAGCCCCTTGGCAATCGAGACATAGCGCACGCCATCGGGCATTTCGGCGGCCTGGACGTGGATGCGGTCGGGGATCGCCACGGCTTCGTGCACAACCCATAGCGGGCAGGCGCCGCCGAAGCGGGCGAACTGCAGGCGCGTGGCGGAGTGGCGCTTGGTGATGTTGCCGGCCATGTCGACGCGGCAGAAGAACATCGGAATGCCGCGTGCCTGCGGGCGTTGCAGCGTCGAGAGGCGGTGGCAGACCTGTTCGAAGCTGGCGCCGAAGGTCAGACGCAACTGGTCGATATCGTGGCGCAGCGCACGGGCGCGGGTGCGGAACCACTCGTAGGGCATGATCAGCGCGCCCGCCGCATAGTTGCCGAGGCCCACCGTCAGCAGCTGGCGCGCGGCGTCGGACTGCAGCGTTGCCTCACCGACAATCGCGCTGATCTCCTCGCGCAGGGCTTCGGCGGCAAGCTGGTAGGCGATCTGGAAGCGAGCGGATTCAATGGGTTGGTTGGGGTCGATCGTCAGCCGCCGTGCCTCTGGATCGAAGCGGCGCATGGCCCCGCCGCTGACCTGTTCGACCGCGATGCCACGGCTTTCAAGCCAGATCGCCATCTGCGCGGACGTCGGCGTCATGCCGGTGCCGGACAGGCGCACGGCGAGTCGTTCGGCGGCGCGGTCGATGGTGTCGACGTAATTGTTGGCGTGGTGGAACCAGTCGCGCACTTCCTCCCACGGCAGGCGGCCGCCGGAAATGCTGTCCGAACCCAAGGCTTCGTCGATGGCTTCAAGGCGCTGGACCGAGCGGCGATGCTGGTCCCACAACTGCGCAAAGGCGTGAGCAAATGCGGGATATTGCTCGGCCACGCGCTCCACCTGATCGCCGGGAAGCATCTGGCCGAGCATCGGATCGGCCGTGGCATCGCGCAGCGCGGAGAGCACGGGTTCGACCCGGTCCGCGGCGAAGTCCTGCCATTCGACCGGGAAGCTTTGCTGCAACCGGTCAGTCAGCGCAGGGGTGAGTGGGCGCTCGTCATTCTCGATCTGCGAGAGATACGAGGCGCTGATGCCCAAAAGCGATGCCATCTCGCCCTGGCGCAGCTTGCGCGTGATGCGCAAGGCCTTGAGCTGTTCGCCTGCAAACAAGCGGCGTCGCGCCATTTATACCGTCCCCCAACTCCGGCCAGTTTTGCAAAGTGGCCCTTCGCAAATTTGCAGAATAACATTGGACTTGGCAAGCGGCGTGGCGCAGTTGGAACGCCGATCCGCGCCCAGTGTCGTTCTGGCAGGGCGCGGGCGCGGCTCTGGCGTGGCACCTCGGGGAGGAGGAGCTGGCCGGAGTCGCAGCAGAAAACGGTCCGCCAGTCAGAAGAAGGGATGCCACGCATGTCCGCCAATATCGCCGAAATGGAAAAGCGCCGGGAAGCCGCGCGGCTGGGTGGCGGGCAGAAGCGCATCGATGCGCAGCACGCCAAGGGCAAGCTGACCGCGCGTGAACGCCTTGAAGTGCTGCTCGACGAAGGCAGCTTCGAGGAAGTGGACATGTACGTCGAGCACAACTGCGTCGACTTCGGCATGCCCGATACGGTCATCCCCGGCGATGGCGTCGTCACCGGTTCGGGCACGATCAACGGCCGTCTGGTCTATGTGTTCAGCCAGGACTTCACCGTGTTCGGCGGATCGCTGTCGGAACGTCACGCGCAGAAGATCTGCAAGATCATGGACATGGCGCTCAAGGTCGGCGCGCCGGTGATCGGCCTCAACGATTCGGGCGGCGCGCGCATTCAGGAAGGCGTGGCCTCGCTCGGCGGCTATGCCGAAGTGTTCCAGCGCAACGTGCTGGCATCGGGCGTGGTGCCGCAGCTTTCGCTGATCATGGGGCCTTGCGCGGGCGGCGCGGTCTACTCGCCTGCCATGACCGACTTCATCTTCATGGTGAAGGACAGCTCCTACATGTTTGTCACCGGCCCGGACGTGGTGAAGACGGTGACCAACGAGGTTGTGACGCAGGAAGAGCTGGGCGGCGCGGTGACGCATACGACCAAGACTTCGGTTGCCGACCTTGCGCTGGAGAACGATATCGAGGCGCTGCTCGCCGCGCGCGACTTCTTCGATTACCTGCCGCTGTCGAACCGCCAGGATGTGCCCGAGCGGCCAACCTCCGACCCCTATGACCGTCTCGAGCCGAGCCTCGATA
>OFDC01001655.1_pt1 | contig 11355 bp, 6 predicted proteins | sample 1520941 | NCBI WGS metagenome assembly OFDC01 (sample SAMEA94258168, study PRJEB24077) | hot springs metagenome | biome: Aquatic biome; feature: Water | place: India | collected 2012-12-06 | depth 5 m | reverse complement strand
CGGTGAAGATCAGGTCGCCGGGCGCGAGCTCGACCAGCCCGGAGAGATAGGCGATCGTCTCGGGCACGTTCCAGATCTGCTTTGCGAGGTCCGAGCTCTGGCGCGGCACGCCGTTGACGACGAGTTCGATCTTGCCAGCGGCGGGATGGCCGATCTGGCTGGCGGGGGCGATCTCGCCGATGGGGCCGGAGAGATCGAAGCCCTTGGCCATGTCCCAGGGACGGCCGGCCTTCTTGGCGGCGGCCTGGAGATCGCGGCGGGTCATGTCGAGGCCGGTGGCAAAGCCCAGGACGTGATCGAGCGCGTCAGCGCCAGCGATGTTGCGTCCGCCCTTTCCGATCACGACGACCAGTTCGGCTTCGTAGTGATAGTTGGCAGTCTGGGGCGGATACGCGATGGTCGAACCCGACGGCACGACGGTCTCGGCCCACTTGGTGAAATAGAAGGGTGCCTCGCGATCAACCTCGACACCCATCTCCTTGGCGTGATCGGCATAGTTGCGACCGATGCAGAACAGGCGACGGACAGGAAATTCGCGCCCGTCGCTGAGCCTGGCGATCGTGGCGGGCTGAGGATCGAACATAAGAGTCACAGCAATTGCTCCCGGTAGAGGTCGAGCTTCTCTTGCGAAGCCTTGTCGGAATAAGCGAACATCACGAGCGTGCTGCGTGCCTGGAACTGGTGTCTGGTCCATGATGGCACGACAACGATGTCGCGAGGAGCGAGCGCGATCTCGCGGCCTTCGAGGAGCAAAATGCCTTCGCCCTCGACGACGACAAACACTGTTCCGTCAGTAGAGCGTCTTGGGCGCGTTTCGAACCCGGCCGGAATATTGCGCACATGCGCCGAAATGGTCGAGAGAACTGCACCGCCATCGGCGGGATTGAGAAACTCCAGTGCGTGGCCCAGATGAGGATCGACAGGTGCGCTGCTTGAAAGGCTTTCAAGCGCCGGGCGCCATTCGGCATATCGGTAGTGGAACAGCGGGCGGTTTGCAGGCCGCCGATCGGCCGCGCTGCCGCGCAGGGGACGCATGTTGCGGCCATAACGGCTCAGGGTATCACCAGCCAGCGCGGATTCCGGGTGAGCAGCAACGTCAAGCCGCTCTGCGAAACTCGCATCGAACAGGCGGACGGTTGGGATATCGAGCCCATCAAGCCAGATCATCGGTTGATCTGTCTGGTTTCCATGATCGTGCCATTGACCTGCCGGGGTCAAAACCAGATCGAACGGTTCCATGACGGCCTTTTCGCCATCCAGCGCCGTGAATGCTCCGCTGCCTTCCATCACGAAGCGAAGAGCATTCTGCGCATGGCGATGGCATGGAGCGACTTCGCCCGGCAGGATAAGCTGAAGGCCGGCATAAAGGCTGGGCGTGATCGCCGATTGCCTCGGGATGCCGGGATTCTCCATGATGAGCACGCGCCGCTCGGCCTGCTCGGCACTGATGATGTCGCCCGCGCGCATCAGGAAATCGCGCACCTCGCCGAACGACCAGCGCCACGGGAGGGCGGGGGATACAGGTTCGGGCGTGACCAGCGCGTGCAGGCTTTCCCAAAGCGGCGTCAGGCCGCTCGGGCCCATCTCGGCGTAAAGTGCTTCGAGCTGGTCACGCTGATCGTTGGGTCGCACAGTCATGGCACCGCTCTCTCAGTAACGAAGCTGATCCTGGCCGCAGAACGGGTCGACCGGACTGCTGCCAGTAAACGGAATATTGCCGGCCAGGCGGCGGACCACTTCCTGCTGCACGGGAGCGATCGCGCTGTAGGCGTTGATGCAGGTCGCCACGTGGGGGGCATCATAGAGATAGTAGGGCTGCCCGAAGGAAATCAGCGCGGTCGGGATCTCGCGCGGGAACTGCGTCATGGCCTTGCGCATGCCGCCGTGCAGCTTCACGAAGTCGAGATAGATCCGCGAGGCGCTGGGCGTGGCTTCCTGTCCGACGAGGTAGAGCACCAGATCGGTATCTTCACGCGTGGGCATTGCGTCGGGATCGTAGGGGCGCAATTCAAAGCCCCGCTCGCGCATTGCGGAAAGGAACGGTTCATAACTGCGCGGAAGCGCGCCATCCCAAAAGCTGTAGCCCGCTTCGGCAATATAGACGATGCGACGGTGGCTGGCAGGCTGCAGCGGCAAAAGCGACTGCGTGTCCTTCACCAGCGTGATCGACTGTCCGCAGGCGGACTGTGCCGTCTCGAGATGCTCTGGCGTGCGAAGCTGTTCCTGCAAGTCTTCCAATGGCAGAATGCGCGATTGCGGATCGCGTTCATGAAGGCCGAGTCTTGCCTTCAATGAGAGGATTCGGGTCACCGCTTCGTAAAGGCGGGCCTCCGACAGCCGGCCGTTGCGCAGGCCATCTAGCATGAAGCGATAGTCCCGATCCGGGGCACGGCTGAACAGGAACATGTCACAGCCGTTCTCCACCACTGCAGGCACAGCCTCGGATCGCTCCATCCAACTGGTCAGGCCCCCCATCCCGGTAGCATCGGAGATGACCAGTCCTTCAAACCCCAGTTCGCCACGTAGAAGGTCCTGGTTGAGCAGGCGCGAGACAGTGGCCGGCTGGAAGGCATCGCGGCCTGCATTTGGCATGCGGGCGCGGATGTAGGCAGGCAAGGCAATGTGGGCAGACATCACGGTCATGACGCCGGAGGCGATCACCGCGCCGTAGATACGGCCGAAGAGCGCGTGCCATTCATGGACCGACAGAGGGTTGATGGTGGTAAGCAGATGCTGGTCGCGATCGTCGAGGCCGTCACCAGGCCAATGCTTTACACATGCAGCGATGCCCTCATCCTGCAGCGCGTTGATGTATGTGACGGCTTGTGCAGTGACCTTCTCAGGATCAGAGCCAAACGAACGCGTGCCGACGATCGCGCTGCGGAAGGCCACGTTGAGATCGACGACGGGGCCGAACGACCAGTCATAGCCGAGACTGCGACTCTCGCGGGCGACCAAGCGCGCGATCGCATCGGTGGTGGCGAGGTCATTGCTTGCAGCAAGGCCCATGAGGTTGGGCACTGCAGTGGCGAAGGGGTGACTGATGGTGCCGCCTTCGATGTCGCCGGTGAAGATCGGTGGGACGCCTGTGCTTTCCAGCGCGATCATCGTCGCTGCGCGGAAGGCTGCAAGGTCGGAAGTTGGAAAGCGGTTTATGCCGCCGGGCTTGAGAGCAAGCAGCGGCGTGATTTCTTCGACGCTGTCCTGCGATGTGGAGAAGACAAAAAGCTGACCGACCAGTTCTTCGACAGACATGGCATCCCGTGTCCGTTCGACCCATTCCTCCTGGCTTTTGGTCAGTGCGAGAGGAGATGGTGTTTTCAGGCCGGAAACAGTCAACTTGGGGCTCCGGGAGTAACAGGTTGATGCGCCGCCATGCCGCTTTCGTCTAGGACTGACGACATGGGAGAGGATGCAGCGGACACGGCGGCGGCAACGCCATCGCCCTAGCGGGCGATGGATGGCGGAACCCCACGAAGGAGGTTCCGCCGGAGGGAAGCGTCAAGGATCAGAAGCGCACCGCGACGGTGGCGCCGAAGAAGCGATCTGCATCCTTGTTGTAGGTGCCGACCAGATCGAACGGGTTGGCGGTGGTCGACATCAGCGAATTGTGACCGATGGAGGTCAGGTAGTTGGTGTCGAACAGGTTCTTCACGAACAGTGTCAGGCTGTACTTGTCGTCTGGCGTAGAGAAGCCAACCGTGGCGTCAACCAGCGTATAGGCCGGTTGCACCGCCAGCGGATCCTGTTCCGACGTGAAGTTCTGGGCGCTGGTGAAGTTGACCACGAACTGGGCGAAGGCATTGAAGCTGTCGCCCTCGTACTCATAACGCGGCGCGACATTGATGCGCCAGTCCGGGCTGGCCTGAAGCGGACGGTTGCGCAGGTTCTGCTGCGGCGTGGCGCCGGCGGCCGGACGATAGCATACGTTGACCGGCATCCCTGTCAGCACAGGAGCACCTGCCTGCAATTGCAGTGGGCAGTTCAGGCCATCGATGTTGATGCGCGACTGGGCATAGGTGACCGCGGCGTTGACCGAGAAGGCGTCCGACGGGCGCATCGTTGCCTCGATTTCGAAACCGCGCGTGCGCGAGGTGCCGGCGTTCGTGGTCTGGAAGCGGATTTCGCCGGTTGCCGGGTTCGATCGGTTGGCCTGGACCTGAAGGTTCGAATAATCCGACTGGAACAGCGCCGCCGCGAAGGAGAGCGAGCGATCTGCAGTGCTGCCCTTGAAGCCGATTTCATAGGCGTTCACCCATTCCGGCTGGACTGCGCTCTGGTTGGCCAGATCGGCGGCGATTTCCATTTCATACCCGAGACCCTTGTAGCCACGGATATAGGTTGCATAAGCCTGAGCGTTGCGGCTGAATTCATACTGCAGACCAGCCTTGCCGGTCACTGCAGTGTCGCTTGCCGAGAAGGTGCCGCTGACCGAAGGGTTGCCCGGGAAGACGTTGTCGCCCGCAACGATTGGAGCGGTGCGAACGCCGGTGTTGGTGCCCTTCTCGTACTGGACGCGCAGACCGCCGATGGCGCGCAGCCCCGGAACGAGTTCGTAGTCCACCTGGCCGAACGCAGCGACACTGTCCTGCTCGAGTTCGATGCGGCTCTGTGCCGACTGCCAGACCACACGTGCTGGATCGCAAGGCTGACCGACGACACCGGCGGTGCAGCGGGCGCGACGACGATCGAACGGACGCACGATGTTGCTGTGCATGTAGAACACGCCGAACACGTAGTTCAGGTCGTTCTTGCCGTTGCTGGCAAGGCGCACTTCCTGGCTGTAGGCATCGAGATCGACCTTGCCGTGGTTCTGGTTCCAGAACGTGTACGGTGCGAAGGCGGCTGTACCGAGGAAGATCGGCTGTGGGGAATTGATGCGGTCGATCGGCTGGTTAACCTCGAGGTTATACCCCTGATAGGCGCTGATCGAGGTGATCGTCGCCGGGCCGATGTCCCAGTCGGCCTGCAGCGAGTAGGTCTGTGCGCGGCTGTTGGCGAAGGTGTTCGCATCTTCGTTGATCGTGCGGTTTTCGCGGGTCGCGTTGATCGGACCGACGACCTGCTGAAGCACCGGATTGACGATCGAGATCAGGGTCGATGCGCAGCAGTCCGAGTTCATCTTGCGGTATTCGCCGGTCAGCAACAGCGTCAGGTTGCTGGTTGCGTCCCATTCCACCTTGCCGCGAACGCCCCAGCTCTCCGAGCCGTTGACCCACTCGTTTGTGCCGATGTTGCGGGTGATACCGCGAACGTTGTTGTAAAAGCCCGAGACGCGGGTGCGCAGCGTGTCGCTGATCGGCGTGGAAATGGTCGCGCGGGCGCGATATTCGTCGTGCTCGGCGACGGTGACATCAGCCTTGGCCTGGAAGTCCTTGGTCGGACGGGCAGTGGTAACGCTGATCACGCCTGCCGAAGCGTTCTTGCCGAACAACGTGCCCTGAGGTCCGCGCAGAACCTCGACGCGTTCGATATCGGCGAGATCGGAGAAGCCCTGCGCCGAGCGGACGGCAACCACGCCATCGACGACAACCGAAACCGAAGGTTCAACGCCCTGGCCGAACAGCGCGCTGCCCACGCCGCGGATACGGAAGCTGGTGTTGGTGGGGTTGGCACCCTGCTGGAACGACAGCGACGGAATGGCCTGGACCAGCGTGTTGGTGTCGTTGATCTGGCGCTTGGCAAGAGCGTCGGAGGTCACTGCGGTGACGGCTAGCGGCACGTCCTGCAGGCGCTCGGCACGCTTTTGCGCGGTCACCACGATTTCGCCGGGCGCTGTGTCGGCAACCGCCTCGTCCTGGGGGGGCGTCGCAGCCGTGTCCTGAGCAAAGGCAGCGACTGGCGCCAGAGCAAAAGTCAGCGCCAATACTGACGCGACAGAACGGTCTTGGAAGGTCTTCACAGGTTCTACTCCCCCATGGGCACGGCGGAGCTTTGCTCCATCATGTGCCATGCGCCGCCACTATGGCAGCACTTGCGAATCGAATTGCATTTACCGCTAAACCATACCTGGCCAAGCTTCGTCAAGAAAATGGTTTAGCGCTATTCCACCGCGACGGTTCGCTGCGTTTTAGCTTGACAGCACGCGAAATCCTCGAAACTTTTAGCGCTAAATTGATTGGGGTTGAGGAACATGTCGGACAAGCACGATGCCGGGGGCGGGCCCACTGTCTGGCCCGAACCGCGGATGGCCTGGTTTGCTGCAGGAATGCTTGCACTTGCCAATACGCTGGCCTTTATCGACCGGCAGGCGCTGGCTCTTCTGGTGCAGCCCATGAAGGAAGACCTCCAGGTCAGCGACACCGCCATGAGCTTGCTCTATGGCCTCAGCTTCACAATGTTCTACGTGCTGGTCGGAATCCCGGTTGCCCGGCTGGCCGACCGGACGAATCGGCGCAACATCATTGCCGGCGCAATTTTTGTCTGGAGCTTGGCGACCGCGCTGTGCGGCGTTGCCCGCAGTTTTGCTTCGCTGTTCGCCGCCCGCGTTGCGGTGGGGGCGGGCGAAGGCGGATTAGGACCGGCAGCCTATTCGATCCTCGCGGACTATTTCCCAACGGAGAAATTGCCCGCAGCCATGGGCGTCTACCAGATGGGCATCTATGCCGGTGGGGCATCCGCACTGCTGCTCGGTGGGCTGCTTTCCACCGTGATTCCGCCATCGAGCGACGTTCTGCTCCCGCTGATCGGCACCGTGAGAGGCTGGCAGGTGGTCTTCCTGATGCTGGGTCTGCCAGGGCTCCTGCTTTCAGGTGCCATGTTGCTGGTGCGTGAACCGGCCCGCATCGGTCAGCAAGCCGGGCAGGTCTCCGTACCCTTGCGCGATCTCTTCGCGCATATGCGGCAGTACTGGCAGGCCTATTTCGGCATAGGCTTCGGCTTTGCCCTGATGATCCTTGTCGGAAACGCGACAGGTGCGTGGATCCCCGCCTTCCTGCAGCGGAAGTTCGATCTTACGACCGCGCAAGTCGGCGGCCTTTATGGCACGATCACTGCGGTTTGCGGTGTAAGCGGCACGCTTGCGGGCGGCATCATTGCGTCCAAGTTGCGCCAGAGAGGTTACGACAAGGCCAACCTCTATGTCGCAATGGCCGGGTTCGTGGCCCTTGTGCCGGTGACGACCGCGTTTCCCCAGATGTCCGACTATCGCCTTTCGCTGGCGCTGATCGGACTCATGAACTTTCTGGCCGGCTTCAACTTCGGTGGCGGTCTGGCGGCCTTGCAGGAGATCACACCGAACCGGATGCGCGCTTCGGTCTCGGCAGGCTACATGCTTCTGGTAAACCTCATCGGCGCGGCCGGAGGGCCGCTGGCCATCGCGATCGTGACTGATTACTGGTTCATGGATCCGAGCGCGCTGCCCGACGCGATCACTCTGGTTTGCGCGGTGGCCTCCCCCCTTTCGGTCGTGGCGTTGCTTGTCGGGCTCAAGGGCTACGCCCGCGCACTGCGAACCGCCGGAATCTAGAGCGTGGCCCGCGCTAGCCGAAAGAAGAGCCAGGCCGTCACGATCGATGCAGTTGCCCGGCATGCCGGAGTCTCGGCTATGACCGTTTCCAACGTGCTCAACAATGTGAAGCCGGTGCGCGAGGCAACCCGCCAGGCCGTGCTGGAGGCCGTGCGAGAGCTGAACTACACGCCCAACCTTGCGGCAAAATCGCTGGCAAGCGCGGAAATGACGCGGGTGGGGCTGCTCCTTGGCAGGGATGAATTCTCCTTTGTGAGTTCTGTGCTGGGCGGTGCGGTTGAGGCGACCACGGACCTCGGTGCGCAACTCCTGATCCGCAGGGTAGGCATTGCAGACCGGGCAGCCGTCGCCGAAGCCGTCGAGAGTCTCGTCAAGTCGGGGGTGCACGCGCTTGTGCTGCCTGGCCTGTTCGCTGGCTTCCTGCACGAGGAACTGAAAGGTGAAGGACTGGGCGTGCCGGTCGTCTCGCCTTCGCCCGGCCTTTCGATCGAGGGTGTGCATTGCGTGCGCATCTGCGATGAGACAGCTGCACGGGAAATGACCGAGCACCTGATCGCGTTGGGCCACCGGCGCATCGGCTTTATCCGAGCGGAGAAGCTTCACCTCGTCCACTGGTCCCGCTTTTCCGGATTCGCGGCCGCGCATGAGCGGGCCGGTCTGAAAGTCGATGCGAGCCTGGTAGCGACAAGCGCGCTGTCCTTCAGCCATGGACTTGAAGCCGCACGGAAACTGCTCGATCGGCCCGACCGCCCGACTGCCATATTTGCCAGCAACGACGACACTGCAGGTGCCGTCGTTGCCATGGCGCACAAGCTTGGCCTGCGTGTGCCGGAGAATGTCTCCGTAGCCGGTTTCGACGACAGCCCCCTCGCGGTGCGAATGTTGCCGCTGTTGACGACCGTTCGCCAGCCGGTCGCCGATATCGCACGCCGAGCGACGGAATTGGCGATCCAGCTTGCCCGAACGCCCGGTGAACGGCCCCCGGCAACCATAGAGATCGTGCCGCACAAGATCATCGAACGGGAAACGTCTGCACCGCCCTCCTCATTTGCCAGGAGCAATTGAATTGACGCATTCAACGAAAATCGTGCGAAAGCTGGCAACCAGTGGCTTGCTCGCGCTGGCGACGGCGACGTCTGCCACCGCCAAGCCCGCACCGCGCCCGAACATCGTGGTCATCGTGCTCGACGATGTGGGCTTTTCCGACCTCGGATCGTTCGGTTCCGAGATCCGCACGCCGGCCATGGATGCGCTGGCGCAAGGGGGCCTGCGGTTCAACCGGTTCGATACCAAGGCAGTTTGCAGTCCGACGCGCGCCGCACTGTTGACTGGACGCAACCCGCAGACTGTGCGAATGCCGGACCTGCCCGCTGCAAAACTAAACCCGGCCGACATGACCCGAGACCGCGGCGAACTGGCTCCGAATGCGCAGACGATTGCCCAGGTCCTGCGCGGGTCCGGCTATGAAACCGTGGGGCTGGGCAAGTGGCATCTCGCGCCCGAGCAGGAAGACGGCACGCCCGGGCGAAACGGTTCGTGGCCGCTGCAGCGCGGTTTTGACAGCTTCTATGGCTTCTTTCTTGGCTGGACCGACCAGTATCATCCCAAGCTGATCGAGGGGAACCGTCGCATTCCGGCGCCCGAAACACCCGGGTATCACTTTTCCGTCGACATTACCGACCGCGCCATTGCCGCGCTTCCCGCGCCCGAAGGCGAATGGCCGGCCAAGCCAAAGTTCATCTATCTTGCCTATGGCGCTGGCCATTCGCCGATCCAGGTGCCGCGCGAGTGGATCGACAGTTATGCCGGGGTCTATGAAAAGGGCTGGGATGCCATGCGCGAGGATCGGCTTGCGCGGCAGAAGGCGCTTGGCATTGTGCCGGCAAATACCCTGCTGCCGCCGCGCAACCCCGGCGACCGGGCGTGGGCCGACCTGACGCCGACCGAGAAGACCGTATTCGCCCGGTTCATGGCCACGTATGCCGGCTTCATCACGCATACCGATGCCCAGATCGCCCGGCTTGTGGCGCATCTCAAGCAGACCGGCCAGTTCGACAATACCTTGATCGTCTTGATGAGTGACAACGGCGCAGCTTCGGAGGCGGGGCAGAAGGGCAATTTCGAACGTCTTTATGCGCCGAACAGGCTGACCCCCGAACAGATGCTGGCGCGGCTGGACGAACTTGGCACCGACAAGACCCAGGCGGAATATCAGCGACCCTGGGCGATGCTGGGGTCAACGCCCTTCCGTCGCTACAAGGTCTGGCCACAGCTCGGCGGCGTGCGCACGCCGCTTATCGTTTCATGGCCCAAGGCGATCAAGGACAAGGGCGCGATCCTCAAGGGATATGTCGACGTGGTCGATCTCGCGCCGACTTTTGCCGATATTGCCGGCACGCGCTTTCCGCGCAGTGTTGGCGGCGTTGCCGAACTGCCGGTCGCGGGCGTGTCGATCAAGCCGATGCTGGGCAATGCTGTCGCCCGGGGCCGCCCCGTCCAGTACTTCGAGCTGAGAGGCAACCGGGCGATCACCAGCGGCAAGTGGCGTGCAGTCGCGGTGCACAAGCAGATGACAGACTTTGCCACCGACGCCTGGCAACTGTTCGATACCGCTGCGGACTTTTCCGAAAGTACCGATCTTGCGGGAAAATATCCGGCCAAGGTCGAGGAACTCAAGCGCCTGTGGTGGCGTGAGGCGCGCAAGTATTCCAACCCGCCATTGGCCGAAGCTCCCGAGGCCTTCCGCTTGCGTGAGCGATTTGACGACAGTCCGGAGCGCCAGCCACTTCCGCAGCACCTTAGACCAGCCGATCCCAATCAGGATCCGACCAAGACGGAGGCGGGGGAATGATCCGCAGCTCGCGACGCGCATTTCTCAAGGCCGGTGCCACCGGGGCAATCGCAGCCGCCACGCCGGCTACGCTCAAGGCGCAGGCCGCAAGCCGTCCGAACATCGTTTGGATTGTCAGCGAGGACAACAACCCTTTCATCGGTGCCTATGGCGACAAGCTGGCGCACACGCCGAATATCGACGGTCTGGCGCGACGAGGCGTGCTTTATCGCAATGCCTTTTCGAATGCGCCGGTCTGTGCGCCCTCCCGCTTCGGAATCCTTACCGGAGTTCTGCCTGAATCCTGCGCTCCTGCCCATCACATGAGGTCGGATGCAAAGGCGGCGGGGATCTTGCCGACGTATCCCGACCTGCTGCGCAAGGCAGGGTATTATGTGACCAACAACGTCAAGACGGATTACAACTGCGACATCGACCCCAAGGCGATCTGGGACGACAGCAGCACCAAGGCGCACTGGAAGAATCGTCCTGCTGGCAAGCCGTTCATGGCGGTCTTCAACCTGATGACCACGCACGAATCTCAGAACTTCAAGAAGGTTCCTGGCAAGGTGACGCCGGAAGCCGTGCGGGTCCCGGCATACTTGCCTGACACACCTGCCATTCGTCAGGATATTGCCAGCTACTACAACCTGATGGAGGTGATGGACGGTCAGGTTGGCAAGTTTCTGGCCGAACTGGACGAGGCGGGGCTGAGCGAGGACACCATTGTCTTCTACTATTCCGACAACGGCGGGGTTCTGCCGCGCTCCAAGCGGTATTGCTATGATAGCGGGCTGCGGTGCGCGCTGGTTGTGCGCCTTCCGAAGAAATGGGCGCATCTTTCCCCGGTCGCTGCGGGTGGGGAAGTGAAGGCACCGGTCAGTTTCATCGATCTCGCGCCCACGGTTCTGTCCCTTGCCGGCGCGCCAATCCCGGCGGTGATGCAGGGGAAGGCTTTCATGGGGTCAGCTGCAGCGGCGCCGGGGAAGTGGGCGTTCGGAATGCGCAACCGCATGGACGAGCGCTATGATTTCGTGCGCACCGTCAGCGATGGACG
>OFDC01001654.1_pt1 | contig 11356 bp, 9 predicted proteins | sample 1520941 | NCBI WGS metagenome assembly OFDC01 (sample SAMEA94258168, study PRJEB24077) | hot springs metagenome | biome: Aquatic biome; feature: Water | place: India | collected 2012-12-06 | depth 5 m | reverse complement strand
CGTGTTGCAGTTGGTGCCGACATAGCCGTTCTGTGCGGTCCAGATGCCCGGCAGCTTCTTGGGCGAGATGCAGACGACGACCTTTTCGGTCAGCCAGTTGCCGACTTCGGTCCATGGGCCAGCTGCAGCTTCGTGGCCGGCAACGCCATAGACGGTGTTGGTTTCGTCGACCGTCTGGCTCGAGGTCAGTTCGGGTGCGGCCTCCGGCGCATTGTCGATCCACTGTTCTTCAACCGGATCGACGGCGTCGGCGGTCTTGATAAACAGGCATTGTGCCTGATCCTCGCCCCAGAACGGCTGCGCCGAACCGTTTTCCGTAAAGCGTGCGCACGCCGTTTCAACCGCAGTGACATTGCCGTTCGCTTCGGGATCGCGAATGTAATAGCCCTGAACCGGCGAACCCTCGACCGCGGGAATGTGGGTCTCGCTGTAACGCGTGTATTCGCAGTTGTAGCTCACCGTGGTGGTGGTGGAATAATCGGCGGTGAAGTCGTATTCGCTCGCGGGCCAGTTCTTGTTCTTGGCAACCTTGTCGCCGAACAGGTTCACGCTGCCCCCGGTGCGGAAGGGCATTCCTTCAATGGTGAAGCCTGAATAGGTCGGCGTGCCGGTGCCAAAGCGGGTGTCCGGCGTTTCCACGCGGTTGCTTTCGACCGGATCAGCATCGACCTGACCGGTTTCGACGACTTCCACGGTCAGCGAAGGACGGCCGTCATGCAGCGGCGCAGTCAGCTTGGCAGCAAGGTCAGCGTCGCACACGCCTGCCATTGCAGTGGTCGTGTCGCCTGAAAGCGTGATCGCCAAGGCCGGCGTGATTGCCAGCGGGCTCAGCGAAGAGGCGCACAGAGCGCCGATCGTCAGGATCTTTACAGTCTTCATTTGGGAACTCCCCCAGCAGTTGCGCTCGAAGTCCCGGACCGCCATGGTAGGGCGTTAACCTTGAGTGCTTGAGCCCGAATCGCCGGTTTATCGAGTTATAAAGGCTTAATACGTAATTAATGGTATGGTTAGGAGTCATAAAGTGTTAATGATCCAAAGCGGGACTGTCTTTCGAATACTCATTAAAGCATGGGAGATTATCTAAAGTTCAAAATCCGTTACTTCTTTGGATAAGTTATTTGCTGTTTCTTCGAGAGATTTTTCGACCATCACCGCCATCGCAAATTTCACTTCATGAAACGACGTTTCCGGATTTCTGGAAACGCGTTTTCACCCTTTGACCGTCAGCCATCGCAAACAGCGCTCCAAAACAACTTTCCTACAGCGTCAGTGCTGCGGCAAACTCCGGTCATGCACAAATTCGGATTCGCCCCTTTCGGAGCTACTGCGTCGCAGCCACCGCCGTGGCCTCGTCTTGCGGCTCGACGGACGCAAGCGGGCCGTCGAAATGGCGAAATCGGTGGGGCTGAATGTTTTCTCTTTGAACTGTGTAAACCCGTAAACCCCAAGGCAGCCGCGCTCTGGCGAAAACCCCGCAAATCCGCTTGTTTCGACCGCGAACTGCGCTATGAATTTTTCATGGATATGAACTGCGGAAGAGGCAACTGAAATGGCCAAGATCAAGACAACCCACGTCGGCAGCCTCCCGCGCGGCGATGAATTGACGCCCCTGCTGCTCGCCCGAGACAAGGGCGAAGCATACGACGCCGCCGAATTCGATGCAAAAGTCTCGGCCGCAGTCGACGCCGCAGTCAAGATGCAGGTCGATGCCGGCGTGTCCGTGGTCTCCGATGGCGAGCTCGGCAAAGTCGGATATTCGACCTACATGATCGAACGCCTGTCCGGCTTCGGCGGCCACATTGATCGCAAGCCTGCGGCGGACCTCGCCGAAGTGCCGAACCTGGCCAAGAAGCTCTCGGCGATCATGGGCAGCCAGGAGTTCGTCCGCGCCTCGTGCATCGGCCCGGTTCGCAAGGTCACGCTGCAGCCGCTGCATGACGACATCCGCCGCTTCAAGGCCGCGCTCGCCAACCACGCCGCGCCCGATACCGAAGCCTTTATGAATGCAGCATCGCCGGGCCTGATCACCGCCTTCCAGGTCAACCGCCACTACCCCAGCCACGAAGCTTACCTCGCCGACCTCGCCGATGCGATGCGCGAGGAGTACGAGACCATCGTGAACGAGGGGTTCTACCTCCAGCTCGATTGCCCCGACCTCGCGATGAGCCGCCACACCGGCTATCAGGACATGTCGGAAGAGGACTTCCTCAAGGTCGCCGCCGCCAACGTCGAGGCGCTGAACGCGGCAACGGCCAACATTCCGCCCGAGAAGATGCGCATGCACATCTGCTGGGGCAACTACGAAGGCCCCCACGACCACGACATCCCGCTCGAACGCGTGGTCGACATCGTGATCAAGGCGCGCCCCGCCACGATCCTGTTCGAAGGCGCCAATCCCCGCCACGAACACGAATGGACAGTGTGGCGGGACGCCAAGCTGCCCGATCACAAGATCCTTGCGCCGGGGTTGATCGACACCTGCTCGAACTACATCGAACATCCCGAACTGATTGCCCAGCGCATCGAGCGCTTTGCCGGCTTCGTCGGCGCCGACCGCGTGGTTGCCAGCACCGACTGCGGCTTTGGTACTTTTGCAGGGTACGGCAAGCTCGATCCGATCGTGACGTGGCGCAAGCTCAAGTCGCTGCGCGAAGGCGCGGACATCGCCGCGAGCCGCCTGTGAGTCAGGTGAGCTTGACTCCTGAAGACCGCCGCGCCGCGGAGCATGATTGCGCCCGCCTCGTTGCGCTCTACGCCAACCTCAACGACGAGGCGCGGTGGGAAGAGGTGGCAGCGCTTTATGCCGAGGATGGCGTCATGTACCGTCCGACTGCGCCCGATCAGGGCGTGAAAGGGCGCGAAGCCATCCTTGCGGCGTTCAAGGCAAGGCCGTCGCGCACCACACGGCATGTCTGCTCGAACGTGGTGATTGACGTTGAAGGCCCGGCCACAGCACGAGGCACCAGCGCGATGCTGCTTTTCACGGGCGAGGGCGCGCCGCTGGTCGGCTCCTTCCACGATCGCTTCGTGCTGACTGCCGAAGGCTGGCGGTTTGCCGAGCGGCGCGGGAGCTTGACGTTCAAGTGAACGCCCCTGCCGCCTCGAACCCAGTGAAGTCGGCGATGCGCACGCTCGACGTGATCGAGTACGTCGTCGCAAACCGCCAGGGCGCTGTGGCGCAGGAGATCGCGGGCGCGCTGGCCATTCCGGTCAGCAGCCTGTCCTATCTGCTCGCCACCTTGACCGAGCGTGGCTACCTGACGCGGGAAGGGCGGCGCTATTTGCCGGGGCCGGGGCTGCAGCGATTGCGCGCGCCGGACGCTGCGCTCACGCTCGAGGATCGCGTGGCCCCGCTGGTGCGGGCCTTGCGCAGCGAACTCAACGAGACCTCCTCGTTCATGGTCCGCCGTGGCTGGGAAGTGGAGGCGCTGGTCACCGAGGCCAGCGACCAAGCGCTGCGCTATGCCGTCGATCCCGGCACGCGCCGTCCTCTCCATGCGCTGGCGGCCGGCAAGATCATGGCGGCGTGGCTGCCACCTGCCGAGATGGAGCGCTATTTCGCCGAGACCGAGCGCGCCAAGCTGACGCCGCAGACGCGGACAACCGAGGCAGAACTGCGTGCAGACTTTGCCCAGATCATGGTCACTGGCTTCAGCCTCGCCCAGGAAGAGGCGACGGTCGGGATCTGCGGCATGGCGGTTCCGGTGTGGATCGACGAGCAGCTTGCGGGGGCTTTCAGTGTGGCCGTCCCGGCGGTGCGATTCGATGAACAATTAGCCGAGCGGGTGCGCCAGTTGCTGCTGCGCTTGGCAGGAGCGGTAAAGTGATGAAGCGCAGGTCTTTTCTTGGGGCTCTGCCAGCGGCTGCAGGTCTGATGGTGGTCCCCGGCCTTGTGCGAGCGGCGGCCGATCAGCGACGCTTCCGGGTGATTTGCGATAACGATTTTTCAGGAGATCCGGACGGCCTGTTTCAGCTGGCGCATCACTTGCGCTCGCCTTCGGTCGAGGTGCGGGCGATCATCGGGTCGCATCTCCACGCTGATGAGAAGTGGGCCAAGTCCGACCATCAGGCGACCGATGGGGCAAACCGGGCGCGCGAACTGCTGGAAGTCATGGGGCTGACCGGCAAGGTCCCGGTCTTCGTCGGCTCCGAGAAGGCCATGATCTCCGCGTCCGTCCCGGCGCGCTCGGCGGCAGCCGATGCGATCATTGCCGAGGCGATGCGGGACGATCCCTTGCCGCTGTTCTATTGCGCCGGCGCTGGTTTGACCGACCTCGCTTCAGCCTTGCTGATCGAGCCGCGCATCGCCAAGCGGCTGACGCTGGTGTGGATTGGTGGGCCCGAGTATCCCGGCCTTGGCCTGCCCGTGCCCGGTGGATCGCCGGGCGAGTACAACATCACCATCGATGTCGCCGCGGCTCAGGTGGTCTTCAACCGCTCCGACGTTGCAGTGTGGCAGGTGCCGCGCAACACCTACCGGCGAATGCTGTTTTCGACGGCCGAGCTTGAAGTGATGAAAGAGAGCGGCGGGACCGGCGCCTGGTTGGCGGGCCAGATATCGGGCCTGTCCGAGGCCGCGGCCAAGATGGGCCTGAAGGTGGGCGAGGCCTATGCCCTTGGTGACAGCCCGCTGGTGACGCTGACTGTTCTGCAATCCTCGTTCGAGCCTGATCCATCCTCCAGCGACTATGTGATGATCCCTGCTCCGATCGTGCAGGCAGACGGCACCTTCAAGCCGAACCCTGAGGGCAGGCCGATCCGCGTCTATGTGACCATCGACACCCGACTGACCTTTGGCGACATGATGGCCAAGCTCAAAAGGTAAGGGCCGGCTCGCTCCGGCCCCGATTGCTTATTTCTTCATGCCTTCGGTAATGCGCTGGGTTTCTGCGCGGGTCGAATCCGGGCCGGTGTTGCGCTTGTAGATGCCGCCTTGGCCTGCAGCGCGATTGAACAGGTCGGGATCGCCTTCGCGCTGTTGGAGGCCGAAAAGGGGGAATAGCCCGGGGTGACGCCCAAGGCCACCGTAGAGATCAAGGCAGCGCTCGATCCACGGGCGGAGCGGATCGTCGTTGGCAAGGACCGGGGTCTTGCAGACCGAAGCGGTGAACAAGATGCCCCCCATGATGCGGAAATCGGCATAGTTCGGCGAGGAACCGCCGAGCCATTCGTGCTGGCCGAGAGCAGCGCGGAGCGGCTCGAGCGCGGCGCTGATCTTGGGCAGGCGCTCTTCGCGGCCGGCCTGCACGTCCTCAAGCTTGCGGCCGAGCATCTTCTCACGGCTGTGGGTGACGTATTCATGGTCTGCCGGCACCGACAGGTCGCGGTAGTCTGCGCAGAAGCAGAACATCCACGGACCCACGGCAGCATTCCAGAACCAGTGGTCGAGCGCCTTCAGCGTGACGGCGACGCTTTCGTGCGGGATCAGGGCGGGGCGGTCAGGATACTTGGCATCAAGGTATTCGACGATGCCCCAGCTATCCAGCACCCATTCGCCGTCGTCGACGATGGCGGGCAGGCGCTCGGTCTTGCCGCCGGTGCGCTCAAGAATGCCGGTGAAGCCGCCGGGTACGACGTCAAGGTCGAAGCCCTTGTGCTTGAGCGCGTATTTGGTCGCCCATACGAACGGGCTGATCGTTGCGCCGGTCGAAAGGGCGAGGTCATAGAAGGTGATGGTGTTGTTGGCGGCCATGGCATCCTCATGTTCTTGTTGCGCGAATTGTGCCATATTTTGTTAGTAACACAAACGAAATTTACGCTTGGCTGGGTTCCTGCTTTCTCGTCATCTCGGACTTGATTTTGGCCCCGCCTTGTTCCCGCAGCTCGCGCTGCTGGAAGAAAAGCGGGATCCCGGATCAAGTCCGGGATAACGAAGACAGGGCGCAGGCGAAAGCAAAGAGCGCCGGACCCGTCGGGATGGGCCGGCGCTCTCGCTTTGGGGCTGGCTGCCCTAAGTCCTTACTTCTTCGTGCGCCAACCTTCGGCGTAGTTGTCGCGGGCGACTTCGGAGTAGGGAACGGCGGCGACGGTGGCCTTGATCTCGGTCTGGACGTGGGTTTCGACGGTCGGCTTGGTGGTGCCGCCATTGGGTTCACCCCACAGCAGGCTGACTTCGGTGCCAGGTTCGACGTAACCGGGTTCCATCATCGCGAGGGTGAGGAACTTGCCTTCGTTGGCGGTATAGCCGATCCAGGTGGAGAGGCCGACCAGCTTGCCATCGGCGAGGACCTGATCGAACGGGTGCATCGAGTACACAGCGCTCGGATACTCCATGAACTTGGCGCGATCGCCCTTGCTCAGTGCCGAGGACTGGACGCGCATGACGTCTTCGTTGTCGAGCGCGAGGGTCACCTTGGTGCGATGCTTGCCTTCTGCGGCCATCTTCTCGAGCGCGGCGCGGCCGATGAAGTCATGGTCGAACTTGACGAAGGGGCCGTAGCCGAGATCCCACGGCGTGGTGTAGTAGCCTTCGATGGTTTCGGGCACGTAGCTGCCGCCGACCGAGCACTTGGCTTCGTAGGAATTGGCCGAGAGCCATTCGCGGTACGGGCGCAGAGCCTCGCCGGTGTAGATCGCGGGGAAGGGCGAGGGGATCCAGCCCGATTCCAGCGTGTTCGACGAGTAGGCGCGACCCCCGACCAGCGCCATCTGGAATTCCTTGCCAGCCTCGACCAGTGCGGCGTGGACGGCGCCATAGTCTTCCCACGGGCCCATCAGCTCGAAACCGGGCTGGCCGGCCATGCCATGCCGCAGCGCGCGCACTTCCTTGCCGCCGATGGTCATGCGGGTCATGTGGAAGAACTTGAGGTCGGGCGCGGTTTTGCCGGTGGCCTTCTCGATGATCTTCATCGCGTTCGGGCCCTGGATCTGGAAGCGGTAGGAGTTGCGCTTGCCATCGGTGCGCATCGCCCAGCGTTCGTCACGCTCGACGGTGACGTTCCAGTTGCCCGAGGCCGCGTGGTATTCGACCCATTCGATCGTCGGCGCGCGGCCGACGAGGTTGAAGTGGTTCTCGTCGAGGTAGAACAGGATCACGTCGCCGATGACGTAGCCATCCGGGGTGACGGGAACGAACTGCTTGGCGCGATCGGGCTGGAAGTTCTTGAACGAGTTGATGCCGAGGTGCTCGAGCATCTTGAAGGCGTCAGGTCCCTTAACCGCGAGATCGACCATGTGGTACGACTGGTTGTAGAGCACCGCCGAATGCGCCCATGCCCACTGTTCGTTGCGCCAGTTCGAATACTCTGCCGGGACGCCGGGGTAGACGTTGGGGCCGACCTGCTGATTGCGGACGAAGTTTACAAGGTCACCGGCGTTCTGGATGACCTGTTCGAGGGTCAGGGACATTTCTCAAGCTCTCCCGATGCGATTTCACGGATATGGACTCGTCATGCCTCATTTTCGCGTGCTTGAAAAGTTCGGAATGCTGAAATGGGTGAAAAATTGTATGTGCTGCATACGGAATGTGGCGCTTTGCGTCGTTCGACAAGCGCTGGATGAGCGGGTGCTGGAAAAGCGCGGTTCACTAACCGATCCCGCTCAACCTGAGCTTGTCGAAGGTCCGTCTTCGCAATCACGCAAACGAAAAGGGCCGGTCCTTGCGGACCAGCCCTTCTGTGTGTCGGTTTCGGCGGATCAGCCTTCGACGTGCTCGGCGAGAACCGTCAGGCCCTTGGCGCCGACTTCGGCAAAGCCGCCCTGGACCGTGATCTCTTCAGGCGCCGAACCTGCCGACTTGTAGACCTTGATCGTTCCGTCCTTGACCGTCGACATGAACGGCGCGTGGCCTTCCAGCACGCCGAATTCACCGTCGGTGCCGGGAACGACCACCATGTGGACCTCTTCCGAACGGACGAGGCGGGCCGGGGTGACGAGTTCGAAGTGGAGAGACATCTCTAGCCTTTCGGTCTCCCCGGGGCGAACCCGGGGAGCTAGGTCAATCAGGCTTCAGCAGCCAGCTTCTTGGCCTTTTCGACCGCTTCGTCGATGCCGCCGACCATGTAGAACGCGGCTTCGGGAAGGTGGTCGTACTCGCCGTCGACGACTGCCTTGAACGAACGCACGGTGTCTTCGACCTGGACGAACTTGCCCGAGATGCCGGTGAACACTTCGGCGACGTGGAAGGGCTGCGACAGGAAGCGCTGGATCTTGCGAGCGCGGGCGACGGTGAGCTTATCTTCTTCCGAAAGCTCATCCATGCCGAGGATCGCGATGATGTCCTGCAGCGACTTGTACTTCTGCAGCGTTTCCTGAACGCGGCGAGCGGTCTGGTAGTGCTCTTCACCGACGACAGCGGGCGTCAGCACGCGCGAGGTCGAGTCGAGCGGGTCAACCGCCGGGTAGATGCCGAGTTCCGAGATGGCGCGGTTCAGCGTGGTCGTTGCGTCAAGGTGAGCGAACGAGGTGGCCGGGGCCGGGTCGGTGAGGTCGTCGGCGGGAACGTAGATCGCCTGCACCGAGGTGATCGAACCCTTGGTGGTGGAGGTGATGCGCTCCTGCAGCGCGCCCATGTCGGTCGCCAGCGTCGGCTGGTAGCCCACGGCCGAAGGAATACGGCCAAGCAGTGCCGACACTTCCGAACCCGCCTGGGTGAAACGGAAGATGTTGTCGACGAAGAACAGAACGTCCTGGCCTTCCTGGTCGCGGAAGTACTCGGCCATGGTCAGGCCCGAGAGAGCGACGCGTGCGCGGGCGCCCGGCGGCTCGTTCATCTGGCCGAACACGAGGGCGACCTTCGAACCGTCCGGGGTCGGGTTGCCATCGGCGTCCTTGGCGATAACGCCGGCGTCGAGGAATTCGTGGTAGAGATCGTTGCCTTCGCGGGTGCGTTCACCGACGCCTGCGAAGACCGACACGCCGCCGTGGCCCTTGGCGATGTTGTTGATCAGTTCCTGAATGAGAACCGTCTTGCCCACGCCGGCGCCGCCGAACAGGCCGATCTTGCCGCCCTTGGCGTAAGGAGCGAGAAGGTCGATGACCTTGATGCCGGTCACGAGAATTGCGGCTTCGGTCGACTGCTCGATGAATTCCGGAGCCTTGGCGTGGATCGGAGCGGTCTGCTCGGCACCGACCGGGCCACGCTCGTCGATCGGATCGCCGACGACGTTCATGATGCGACCCAGGGTCTTGGGGCCGACCGGCACCGAGATCTGCGCGCCGGTGTTCGACACGGGCTGGCCGCGAGTCAGGCCGTCGGTCGAGTCCATCGCGATGGTGCGGACGGTGTTTTCGCCAAGATGCTGCGCGACTTCGAGAACGAGGCGGTTGCCGTTGTTGTCGGTTTCGAGCGCCGAGAGAATGGCGGGGAGTTCGCCGTCGAACGCGACGTCGACGACGGCGCCGATGACCTGGCTGATCTTGCCGGTAGCTGCTGCGGTGGCCATTGTTGTTTCCTTGCCTTCTATGTCGTCGTCAGAGCGCTTCGGCGCCAGCGATGATTTCGATGAGTTCGGTGGTGATCGCGGCCTGGCGGCTGCGGTTGTATTGGATGGTGAGCTTGTTGATCAGCTCGCCCGCATTGCGCGTCGCGTTGTCCATCGCGGTCATCGACGCACCCTGTTCCGAGGCTTCACGCTCGAGCAGGGCACCAAACAGCTGCGTGGTGACGTAGCGCGGCAGCAGTTCCTCGAGGATTTCCTCTTCGCCCGGCTCGTATTCGACCACGGCATCGATAGCGACCGTGTTGGTCGGGGCGGGGACGGGGATGATCTGCGTGGTGACCGGCAGTTGGGTCAGCGCGTTCTTGAACTCCGGCGCGACGAGGTGCGCGACGTCGAACTTGCCGGCTTCGAACATCTCGAGAAGTTCGCGGGCGATGGCGCTGGCTTCGTCGAAGCCGGGCGTGCGCACGTTGCCGGTGTCGTATCCGGCGGCGATGCCGTTCGGATAGTCACGGCGGATCGGCGCGCGACCCTTCTTGCCGACGAGGTAGAAGCTCACCGTCTTGCCTGCCGCTTCGAGCGCACGCGCCTGAAGCTTGGCTTCCTTGACGATGTTCGAGTTCAGACCGCCGCACAGGCCCTTGTCGGTGTTGACCACGACAAGGAGGTGGCGCTGGTCGGAGCCGGTGCCGCGCATCAGCAGCGGTCCGTTATCCTGGCCTGCGACCTTGGCGGCGAGGCTGCCCATGACTTCCGCGAGGCGGCTGGCATAGGGGCGCGCGGCTTCGGCAGCCGCCTGCGCCTTGCGCAGCTTGGCCGCCGCGACCATCTGCTTGGCCTTGGTGATCTTCTGGGTCGACTTGACCGAGTTGATCCGGCCCTTGAGTTCCTTCAGCGAGGCCATGACGGCTCCCTTATCCGTCACCCCGCCGCGCTGGACGGGGTGGCGTTGACTTCAAAGACTTAAGCGAACTGCTTGCCGAACGCATCGAGCGCCGCGACCAGCTTGCCCTTGGCTTCGTCGCCAAGGTCCTTGGTGTCGCGGATCAGGCCGAGCAGGTCAGCGTGCTGCGTGCGCAGGAAGCTGAGCAGTTCGGCTTCGTATTCGGTGACGCGATTGGTCGGCACCGAGTCCAGGTAGCCCTGCGTACCGGCAAAGATCACCGCGGTCTGCTCTTCGAAGCCGAGCGGCGAGAACTGCGGCTGCTTGAGCAGCTCGGTCAGGCGCGCACCGCGGTTGAGAAGCTTCTGGGTCGAAGCGTCGAGGTCCGAACCAAACTGGGCGAAGGCGGCCATTTCGCGGTACTGGGCGAGCTCGAGCTTGATCGAGCCGGCAACCTTCTTCATCGCCTTGGTCTGGGCCGAGGAGCCAACGCGCGACACCGACAGGCCGACGTTGATGGCCGGGCGGATGCCCTGATAGAACAGGCCGGTTTCAAGGAAGATCTGACCGTCGGTGATCGAGATCACGTTAGTCGGGATGTAGGCCGAAACGTCGCCCGCCTGGGTTTCGATGATCGGCAGGGCGGTGAGCGAGCCAGCGCCGTTCTCGTCGTTCATCTTCGCAGCACGCTCGAGCAGGCGGCTGTGGAGATAGAACACGTCGCCCGGGTAAGCTTCGCGGCCCGGCGGGCGGCGGAGCAGCAGCGACATCTGGCGATAGGCAACGGCCTGCTTGGAAAGGTCGTCGTACACGATCACGGCGTGCATGCCGTTGTCGCGGAAGAATTCGCCCATGGTCGCACCGGTGTAGGGTGCGAGGTACTGCAGAGGAGCCGGTTCCGAAGCGGTTGCGGCGATGACGATGGAGTATTCCATCGCGCCGTTTTCTTCGAGCTGGCGGACGATCTGCGCGACGGTCGAGCGCTTCTGGCCGACGGCGACGTAGATGCAGTAGAGCTTCTTGCCTTCGTCGGTGCCGGCGTTGACGGCCTTCTGGTTGATGAAGGTGTCGATCGCGACGGCGGTCTTGCCGG
>OFDC01001652.1_pt1 | contig 11360 bp, 11 predicted proteins | sample 1520941 | NCBI WGS metagenome assembly OFDC01 (sample SAMEA94258168, study PRJEB24077) | hot springs metagenome | biome: Aquatic biome; feature: Water | place: India | collected 2012-12-06 | depth 5 m | reverse complement strand
CGGTGAGCACAACGGCGGCGTGGGCGCGCTCGAGCCGTTCGACGCAATCGAGCACGTCGCGCCACAGTCGACGCACCTGGAAATCACGATCGGGCTTGGGACCGAGCACGCCCTCGCGCTCGGCCTGGACGAAGCTCGCCAAATCGAACCACTCGCGTAGCTCGGCAACGTCGACCGCTGCATCGTCGTCAAGATCGGAAACAAGCAGCAGGCTAAAGGTGGCGAGTATCGTCCGCAGCTGAATCTCGGTCCTGAACGGCGCGACCGCGACGGGCACGCGGCCCTCGGTCCAGGCGAACATATCAACGAAGTTGGCGGCGGCTTCCTCTGGTGTCGGCCGGACGCGCTCGCGCACAAACTCGTCCTCGGGCTTGCCCAAGGCGCGCGCCAGCTTGCGCAGCTGCGCCGGCCGCACTTTCTGCCCACGCTCGACCCGCGACACCGTCGCCAGCGACACTCCAGCCTCGGCCGCAAGCATGTCCTGCTTCCAGCCGTTGAAAGTCCGCTGCAGCTTCACGAAGTTCGCGATGGCGGCTTCGTCGAGCACGAAGGTTTCGAGGGGTTCGACCGTGTCCATGTCCTCAATATGATCGAAGCGCCTCGCAAATTAGAGGGTGTTTCGCACGTCAGTTCGACGACTTCGCCGTCGCCTCAAAGATGTTGCACGCCCTGATCGAGCAGGTCGGCCAGGACGTCTTCGCGAGAACGCGCAGGTGGCGCCGCAGCGCCGACCAGCCCGCGTGCGACACAGCGTGCGAGACCGCGCGCCAATACCCGCTCGGCAGTCGACACCTTTTGGATGCCGGCGCGCCCATGGACGAAGGTGCTGCGCAGCTCGAACAGTTGCCGATAGTCGCGCACGCAGTTCGGATCGTTCAAGAGTGCGGCGATCCGTGCCGCGACCCGATCCGTCGCGGAGCGGCCCTTATGCTTGTCGAGCTTCGGTCGCATCCATTTCTTGTGATCCATCTCGAGACCCATTGCCGCTTCAATCGCGGTCATATGGGCCATCACTTCGTCCATGCCGTCGGCCAGAAAGGCGCGAACGAGAAAATGGGCGATCGGCGTTTCGAAAAGGCTCGTCGACCGCGCAGCCTCAAGTTCCCGCCACGCGGCGTCGGTGAAGAGCGCGAGCCCCGCCTTCGCATCCTCATCCAGCGGCAGCTCGGTGGGCCGCTCGAGTTCGACCTCCTCGCCCCAATGATCCTCGACGATCCAAGGCTCGAGGGTGAGGCTGTCGGGGCTGGGCGGCGACGACGGCCGGACGAACAGGTCGTCGCTCAGCGTATAGATCCATGGAACGCGAAAGCCGCGCCAGTCGACCTCCTGCATCGTCGACCAACGCTCCCAGGGGGCGAGCAGGATGAAGAACAGCGCCGCCTCAACTGGCGGTGGAAAGCGGCCAAGATGCGGATCGATTTCGCCGAAGTCGCGATCCATCGCCATGTACATGAAGGGTGCCGCCCGGGCTTCGGCCCCGCCGTTCACCGCGAGGGTCTCTTCGATCACCAGCCATTGGAATTGTGCGAGGCGTTTCGCGTCGAGCGGCTGGGTCGGGAAATTGCGCGCCAAGCGCGGCGCGTCGAACATCCGCGCCAGTTCGTCCGCGCCGAATTGGGCAAGCCGGGCCTGGCCGAATGCAAGCGGCGGTAGATCGTCGGCGAGATCGAGCGGGCAGAGATGCCGCCGAGTGACCGTCTTACGCGTGAACGCCTCGTCGATCGCATTGGCGGCGCTCAGCGGATCGACCGACAGGCTGGCGTGGCCGGCGGCTAGCCAACAGGGAACGCCGAGCGAGCGAATGGCCGTGCTCAGCGCAAAGACCGGCTTGTCGCCACCATAGTCCGCGCGGCAAACATCACTCACCGCAGAGAAGGCGGAAGCGGCCAGAAGGTTATTCGGCCCGGGGCGCGGTACGCGCCACAGCGCTTCGACCGCGCTGATCAAGGCCGGGCTCGCGCCCATCAGTTGCCGTCCGCCGGCACCAGCGGTAGCCAATCGCGCTCGGCGCGCTCGCGCACGAGACGGGCCTCGAGCCCCGGATCCTTCCGTTCGATACTCTCATTGTAGATATATTCGGCGTCGCGCCAGAATCGTGCGATCGCGGCGACGAACTCCTGAAGCCTTTCCTGCGGGATTCGCATCTGCGCCACACGGGGCGGGCTCGGTGGCAGTGCCCCGCAGCCCGGCGGCATCGGCGGTATGACCGGCCAGAAGTCCGGATAGCGCCGCGCCAGCTCCGCCGCGGAATCGCCGTCGCCGTGCCGGCAGGCGTTACCGAGATGCTGGAGAGCATCGAGCACCGCGAAGCTCGGGAAGGCGTTGAGGCCGATGCCGCGCAGGCCGCGAAACAACTTCTGAAGCTCTTTCCAGTTCGCCTTCTCGATCTTGGTGGCGAAGGGTTCACCGGGTCTCAAGTCCTTCGCGCAGCCCAGGAGATAGCTGCGCAGCTGACGCTCCCAGATCGACTGGATGGACAGGCCGAAGGCGCGCGCCGCTTCGAGGCGAACTTCCTCCATGTCGGCCTTTGCGAAGACCGCGCCCGGCCAGTCACTGTTCTCCAGCTCGCCGATCTTAGTATCCAGCGTGGCGAGCGCCGGCACGATCACATCCTGAAAATAGGATTCGATGGTCATATCGTGCTTGCTGGCTTGGACGTCCGCAAAGCAGTTCTTCCATCGGAACGGCTTCATGGCTGACTCCCCAGGCTCGCCGCCTCGGCGATATAGTCGCGATACGCGAAGTTGATGAGATCGCGGACCAGCTCCAACAGCCCACCGGTCGGGAGTCCGTCGAACGGGTCACCATGCGCCAGCTTGTTGCGCCGCTCAGCGAGGGTCGGTTTTGTCTCTCCGGTCAATTGCCCGACCGCCTTCCCGCCACAGCGAACGATCATCGGAATCTGCGCATCGGTCAAACCGTCGCTATCGACCATATATTTGAGCAGCGCGGCAAAGCTGCGCTTGCTCTTCGAAACCTTGCCGCCGTAGCGATCCATCACCGCCAGTTCGAGCGCGATCAGTGCGGCGAGTTCGGCCGCCTTGACCAAGCCGAGGTCAAGCCACCCGACCAGATATAAGGTCTGAGCGCGATGAAATTTGGCGCGAACGATATCGGGAATGCGCGGGTCGATGCCGAGACCACCAACCAATGCGCGCCAATCATCGGCTTTAGCAACTTCAATGAATCCTCCCGGATCGCCTGGTAGCGGCCACGGCAGCAGCAACGGAAGCGCACGATCTTCAAGGATGATATGATCGGTGTTGCGCATCGCCCGCGATCCTACTCGAAAGTCCGGATAGTGCCGGGCAAGACAGACGCCTCCAACGACGCGCCAACCCATTAATCGTCGATGCGGTGCTCCGCGCGATAATAGTGGAAGTCGCCCGGACCGTCAGCCTTGGTCCTGCCGATCCGTGCCGGCATCGCATAGTCGCGCGGTTCGTCGGCGAGGATGAAGTTGGCGCCGATGCCGGCAGGAAGATGGTAGGCTCGCCGCTTGCGCAACGCGCGCTTCACCCGCTTTACCCGGAGCTGCGAGAGGTCGAACGGGCCTTCCAGAAACAGGCTCGACCAGCGTTCCGACGGATACCAATGACCCCCGGCGCTATGCTCGTCACCGTCCGCGAACCACGACGTCGGATTGCGGTACAGCATGCAGTCGTCGAGAAGTCCGCGCCAGACGCCGCGCGCGACCGGGTCATAATACCAGAGTCCGCCTTGAAGGTCGTGGACCCACAATTGCCAAGGAGGCGCTGAGAAGTGGCTGATGTGATAGATGTTGGTGCCCGCGATGCGCTGAACGTCGCCGAGCCGCTTGCGGATGAGGATCGGCACCCAGATCACCGGGACGCTCGCGCTGAGGTATGCGGTCGTTCGCACCTCCAGAGCCGTATAGTCGAGCGGGCTGTTCTGAACCTCGAGCGCGACGCGGTAGGCGTCGTCCGGTGCGTGCAGCAGCACGTCGGCACGCCGGTCGCCATCGATCGACAGCACCTCGATCTCGACGTCGCACATGAGACCCCGCGCGCGATTGGCGGTCGCGAAATCCTCTTTCGCCTGTTGGTGTTCCCACGTCTCCAAGGCGGCATAGGAACATGCCGCGCCGGGCCGATGTCCGAAATAAGGCCGGCGAATCCGTCCCTTTGCTAACGTTACCGGCGCCTTGCAGCCGGGGCAGCTGTAAGCCGGCCCCTTGGCCGCATGACCGGCCTCGACCCGCTTATCGTCGGCACCGTGGACGGCGACTAGCATGGCGCGTCCACGAGACCGTCAAAGTCTCCCGCCCTGGCGATTTCCCCGATCAGCCCGACCAGCTGCGGCTCCTTTTTCACGGCTTGGCGGAAGTCCTCGGACGTCCTTTTGTCGACATACAGGACGTCGCAATAGGCTGCGAGCACAGCGAGATGGCTATCGTGAAGGTCGCTGCCTGGGCGTAGCGCCCGGATATGACCATGTTGTCGAAGGGCCTCGGCGATAACCCAGCTCGGAAGTATGTCCATCGGCACGCGCTTGAGGGCCTCGAAGGAGCTGCCGGTCTCCGACGCGATCACGCGCAGCTGACTTCGGAACACCCCGAGCCGGCTAAGGTCGGCGAGGATGCATTCGTCGCGCACTTCGGCTTCATCCAACCCCTGATCGACCAGCGACGAGACCAGTAGGTCGCGGATCGTCGTACCGGGCGGCGGTAGCATCGCGAGCACCCGTTCGAGAAACTCGTCTGCCATCGCCCTGGCCCGAACCGTATCTCCACCCGTACTCTGCGTCGCTTCCTGAAGCGCCTTGGCGTAAATGACTCCGAGCTGCGCCCGCATCGCCTGCGGCGAATTGATTTCCCCCTTCGAAAGTTCGCCAATCGTGCGGCTCTCGTCGAAAGTGCGCAGCGGTCCCAGAGCCGCAACCATATCGGACCCGCTCCTTCGGGAGCGCAGCATCGGCCGCACCGCATCCCAGACCCACGCCTCCTCACCAATGGCCTGACTGCCCGTGCCCGACTTCAAAAGCAGCTCGCGAGCCCGATCGCGGATTGCGATCAAGTCCGTCAGTCCTTCGCTTGCGGCGATCATCTCAGCTGCACGCACCTGCGCGGCGGACCCAAGCCCAGCCTCGTCCTTCGGCAAGCGGATCCACGCGATGAGCGGAAGCGACATGAGGAAGGAGATGCGCTTGCGCGCTTTGGCGTCGTCGTCACCTCCGAGCAATTCTTCGAGATGGTGCCAGCACAAGAGGGGGATACGGCCTTGATCCAGCATGCGCTCATGCAGCGACAGCGCCCGTCGGCGGCGATCGGAATCGTCTGCTGACATCGCATCGAGCCATTTGGCCCAATGCGAGCTGTCCGGGGCGATGATCGTTGAACCGAGCAGTGGCAAGTACAGTGTCCAGATGATACGATTGGTTCGAGGCAATATTGTCTTTTCGTTTCTCGAGCGACCCAGAAAGGTTACTGATATCACTCGATCAATAATACGGTAGATCGCAACCTCGGCCGTGGGAACGGCGTCAAGGCGGAGCAACGATGACCGATTCCGTCCTTGATGTGGCCATGCTATGCGGCTTCATCTAAGCGCGGCCTCCCGTCCCCGAGGCAGAACCGGACGATTGCCGATATGATGTACCGCTATGAGGATTTGAGCGACGAGCAGTTCGAGACGCTGATCGTCCTGCTTTGCCGTCATCTGCTCGGTGCGTCGGTCAAGGGATTCGCCAAAGGGCCCGATGGCGGCCGGGACGCAAAGTTCGTCGGAACCGCCGAACTGCACCCGAGCAAGGCGGCGCCCTGGGTCGGAACGACGATCGTCCAAGCCAAGCACACCAATGGGTATAACAAGCATTTCAGCGAGTCCGATTTCTACAGCGCCGGTTCGACCAATACCGTGGTCGGCGAGGAGGTGCCGCGGATTCGGAAGCTCCGCGAGGCAGCACAGATCGATCATTATATGCTGTTCGCGAACCGGCGGCTGGCCGGGAATGCCGACCAAACGATCACCGCGCACCTCGCCAAGGAATGCGGCATACCCGACGCCTCGATCTATCTGTGCGGGATCGAGCGGCTTGAGCTTTGGCTCAAGGAGTTCTCCGAAGTCGCCAAACTCGCCGAACTCGACCCGGTCGATTCCCCGCTGATCGTTTCGCCCGACGAACTCGCCGTGGTCGTCCAGGCAATCGCAAGCCATAACGCGGAGATTGGCGAAGTGCTCGATGCGCCCCCCGTCGAGCGCACGACTTATGAGCAGAAGAACCAGATCAACAACATGTCAGCGGAGTATGCCAAGGAGCTGAGGAAGCGCTATCTGAAGGACACTGCGCAAATCCGCACTTTCCTGGCGGCCCCTGAAAACCTGGAGATCCTCAAATCCTATGAAGCGGCTTGCGAGGAGTTTCAGCTGAAAATCATCGCCAAGCGCAAGGAACATCAGAATTTTGACGCCGTGATGAACTACCTGATCGACTTGTTGTTTCAGCGCGACCCGGTCCTGCGCCAGACTAAGCACAAGCGCCTGACGCGTGCGCTGGTCTTCTATATGTATTGGAACTGCGACATCGGGGAGGTGGCGGATGCTGAGACCCAGTAAACATGCCCATCCCGACAGAACGGTGATCAACGTCGCGTTGTTGGTGCTCATGCGGCTCCGGGCTAAGCGGTTGTGCGACTACAGTGCGCTGTTCGCTTATGCGCGCAAGGCGGTGGTCGGCGGCGACGTGCTGTTCCTGCCGGCGCTGAACTTCCTCTTTCTGATGGGGTTGGTCGAATATCATCCCAAGACCGACGCGGTCGAATATGTTGGCCTGAATGAAACCGTCTAAGCTCTATTCGAACAAGCCTGACCTGTTCGCGCCGGTCGAATTCACGCCTGAACTCAATGTGGTGCTTGCCGAAATTCGGTTGCCGGAGAACCGCGACCGCGACACACATAACTTGGGCAAGACGACGCTTGGTCGGCTGCTCGATTACGGATTTCTGTCGGGTCGGGATCCAAAATTCTTCCTCTTCAAGCACCTCGACCGCTTCCGCGACTTCGTATTTTTCCTCGAACTCGAACTCGCGCAGGGCAGCTATGTGACCGTCCGACGCGGCGTCGAGGAGGCGACCAAAATAGCCTTCAAAAAGCACACGGGCCGCCATCAGGACTTTTCGACCCTGCCGGACAGCGAATGGGACCATATCGATCTTCCATTCGATCGCGCCAAGGAACTGCTCGACAGCCTGCTTGACTGGCGGTCGCTGAAGCCCTGGCATTATCGTAAGGGGCTTGGCTATTTCCTGCGGTCGCAGAGCGATTTCGGCGACGTGTTCCAGCTGGGCAAATTCGCAAATAAGCACGCGGACTGGAAACCTTTCCTCGCCCATATCCTCGGGTTCAACGCGGCCATCATTGCGCGTCACTACGAGAAAGCAGAGGCGCTTGAGGACAAGCAGAGCAAGGCCGCCACGGTCCGTCAGGAGATGGGCGGCGACTTTGAGGATGCCAGCAAGATCGATGGCATCCTGCTGCTCAAGCGTCAGGAGGTCGAAAAGAAGCAGGCGTTGCTCGACGCCTTTGACTTCCGGACGCAGGACAAGGCGGACACCAAGCAGGTGGTCGACCAGATCGACGAGCGGATCGCGACGCTGAATGCCCGTCGCTACTCGTTAATGCAGAACCGCAAGAAGATCATCGCCTCGCTCGAAGAGGATCAGATCCTGTTTGATCCCGAGGATGCGAGGGCGCTGTTCGAAGAAGCCGGGGTGGTCTTCGCGGGCCAGGTGAAAAAGGATTTCCAGCAGCTCATTGCCTTCAACAAGGCCATCACCGAGGAGCGTCACGGCTATCTGGTGGAGGAACGGGCCGAGATCGAGAGGGAACTAAAAACGATCAACAGCGAGCTGAACACACTCGGCAAGCGGCGTTCGGAAATTCTTGCGTTTTTGAGCGCGACCGATTCCTTCGCCAAATACAAGCGGGTATCGGGAGAACTGGTGACGCTTCGCGCCGACATTGCGACGCTTGAGCGCCAGCGCGACTTTGTCCATCGCCTCCAGCAACTCCGCACCGAAATTCGTTCGTTGGCGGAAGAGAAAATTCACCTACAAACTGAGATCGAGGCGGACGTTGAGGCACGTAGCGCCGACAAGGACAGCCTGTTTTCGTCTATCCGGCTCTATTTCAACGAGATCGTCGAGGAAGTGATAGACAGCAAGGCGCTGCTAAGCGTCGGCGTCAACCAACAGGGGCATTTGGAATTCCGGGCTGAGCTGCTCGACGAGGCTGGCAACGCGACCAGCGCCGATCGCGGACATAGCTACAAAAAGCTGCTGTGCATCGCCTTTGACCTGGCGGTTCTGCGCGCGCATCTTGACGAGCAGTTCCCGCGCTTTGCCTACCATGACGGTGTGTTCGAATCTCTTGATGACCGAAAGAAGGAGAATCTCCTTGCGGTCATCCGCCGCTATACAGCGCTTGGCATACAGTCGATCATCACGTTGATCGATTCTGATCTGCCGCAGCGCACGACGGCCGAACCGGTGTTTGCGCCCGAGGAAATCGTATTGCGACTCCACGACGAAGGGGATCGGGGGAGACTTTTCAAGATGAAAGCCTGGTAGCGCGGCCGGCAATTTTAGGTCTCGATCGGGTGTCCCGTCCAATGTCGGCAGCGTCAGCTATTCGCATTTGCCAAATGAAATGAGCCTTTCCGGAGTGTCTGCAAATCCAAGCATTCGCCGTTTATGAAGCCCTCTGAAAAAACCGCCTTTGGCGGTCCCGGACACCCTCTGCGGGCAATGCCCGCAGCTTCGGCCTGACGGCCGGGAGGGAAGGGGGGTGGGAAGAGAGTGATCGAACAGTAAGCGTGGCCTGAAGGCCGCCGGTTAGGCGGCCTCTGCGATCAGCGGCTGCTGGCTGGAAGTCCAGTGCCAGGGCATGAGCTCGTCCCAGCGAGCGGCTGGCCATCCGCCCGCAATCTTTGCGATGACATCGGCGATATAGGCCTGCGGCTCGATGCCATTGAGCTTTGCCGTCTCGATGACCGAGTAGATGGCGGCGGCGCGTTCACCGCCAGCCTTCGATCCTGCGAATAGCCAATTCTTGCGGCCGATCGCGACGCTGCGCATCGCGCGTTCGGCGACGTTATTGTCGATCTCGGCCAGGCCGTCATCGAGGTAGCGCGTGAGCGCAATCCAGCGCTTGCGACCATAGGCGAGCGCCTTGGCCATCGCCGACTTGGGCGACAGGCGGCGCAAGGCATCGTCGATGGCCGCGCGCAGATCGTCGACCAGTGGCCTGGCTTTTTCCTGCCGCCGTTGCCGACGCATATCGGGCGGTTGTCCCCGCACCTCGTCCTCAAGCCGGTAGAGCGCCGCGATCCGCTCAAGCAGATCGGTGGTCAGCGGTGTCGGACTGGTCTGGTGGTTCTCGAATATCTTGCGCCGGAAGTGCGCCCAGCATGCCACTTCCTTGATCCGGTTGCCGGCATAGAGCTTCTCGTAACCGGCATAGCCATCGGCCTGGAGGAGACCCGCGAAGGCCTTCAGTTCGGTTTGCGGATGGATACCGCTACGGTCGGGCGTGAACTTGTACCACACCAGCGCCGGAGCGGTTGATCCGCTGGCCCGATTATCGACGACATAGGTCCATAGCCGTCCCTGTGCGGTCTTGCCCTTGCCGGGCACCAGCATCGGCACGGGCGTATCGTCGCTGTGGATCTTGGCGGCCTTGAGGCCTTCCTCGCGGATCCGGGAAACGATCGGATCGAGTAAATGCGCGGCTTGTCCTGCCCACCCGGCCAGTGTCGAGCGGTCGATATCGAGGCCTTGCGCCGCCATCATCTCGGCTTGCCGGTAGAGTGGCAGGTGGTGATCGAACTTGGACACGACCACATGGGCAAGCGTGGCGAAGCTGGCCTTGCCGCGGGCGATGGCCTTCACTGGCGCCGGCGCCTGCACGATCTTCTCGCAGGAGCGGCAGCTGTACTTGGGACGGATGGTGCGGATGACGCGCCATTGCACGGGCAAGACGTCGAGCATCTCGTCGCTGTCTTCACCCAGCGGGCGCAGGGTACCGCCACAATCCGGGCAATTGCAGTGGCCCGCCTCAGGTTCGATGCGCTGCTCGGCGCGCGGAAGATGGGGCGGAAGGCTACGGACCGGCGGCGGTCGTTCGGGTCTATCGGCGGATGCCTCTTTGCGGGCATCGGCGACAGCGGCTTCACCTTCCAGCTCCTCGAGTGCAAGTTCAAGCTGCTCGATCTGGGCCGACAGCTTCTCCGACGACTGCCCGAACGTCATGCGGCGCAACTGCGCCAACTGGAAACGCAGCGTGTCGATCAGCGTGTCACGAGCGGCCAAGGCTGCTTCCAGCTCGGCGATCCTGGCATCTTTATCCAGGTTGGAAGTGGCTGCGTCCGACACCGTGACCCACTAGCAAAGTGGGTCATTCCGCACCAGAAAAACCACGCAAATCTGCGACTTTTTATCCCGCCAACAGCGGCACGGCAGTGCGTTCGGGCCGGCGCCAGTCAATACCTTCGAGCAGCATGGAAAGCTGCGCCGACGTGAGATTGACCTTGCCTGTCTTCGTGACCGGCCAGACAAATTTACCGCGGTCCATGCGCTTGGAAAACAGGCACATGCCCTGACCATCGAACCAGAGCAGCTTGATCAGATCGCCACGCTTGCCACGGAAGGCAAATAGCGCGCCGCTATGCGGTGACTGTTCCAGCACTTGCTGGACCAGCACGGCAAGCCCGTCAAAGCCCTTCCTCATGTCCGTCGCCCCGCAGGCGAGATAAACCCGCGTCGAGGGTGGCAGGGGGATCATCGGCCAAGCACAGCGATCACCCGGGCCAGGGCGTCGGCATCGACCATTGCGTCCACGGTCAGGCGGACACCCTTCGGCAGTTCGATGCTGATCTGGCCGCAGCGCGGTGGGACCGGCAGCGCAACATCGCGGACGACCGGATCTGCGATCTCAACCTCCGAGAATGCCGGCAACGATGGTGGCCGAACCCCAGCAAGTTCTCCCGACATAGCCTGGCGGCGCCACGTGTAGATCGCCCCGCTGCCGACCTCGTGCCGGTCGCACGCTGCGCGGACCGAACCCTCCGGCCCAAACGCATCTCGCAGAATCGCCAGCTTTTGCTCCACCGTCCAGCGACGCCGGCCGGATACCCGACCAACAACCTCAATCTGAGTAGTCATACGACCTCTCGTATGACTACTCGCTCGTTCGTCTTCGAAATCATCCATCGTCGGCGCCCCAAAAAAGGAGCGGCTATCAGCCCATCAATCCCGCACAGTGCAAGGCGGCCTACAGCCCACGGTTACCGGAATGCCGTTGACGAGGAAGTAGTTCTTCACCTCGCCAAGGTGCTTCTCGTAA
>OFDC01001650.1_pt1 | contig 11382 bp, 11 predicted proteins | sample 1520941 | NCBI WGS metagenome assembly OFDC01 (sample SAMEA94258168, study PRJEB24077) | hot springs metagenome | biome: Aquatic biome; feature: Water | place: India | collected 2012-12-06 | depth 5 m | reverse complement strand
GACGCGCTCGGCCGCCGCCACCACGCCGTCGCTCATGCCGCCGCGTTCTTCGACGGCGGCGGCAGCACCGGTCGCACCTCGACACTGCCGGCCGACGCGCAGGGCGCTCGCGCGGCCCATTCCAGCGCGACGTCGAGGCTGGCCGCCTCGATGATGAAGTAGCCGCCCAGGTGCTCGTGGGTGTCGGCGAAGGGGCCGTCCTGCACCTGGCGCTTGCCGTCGACCACGCGCACGTGGGTGGCGGTGCGCGGTGCCTGCAGCCCGTTGCCGCCGACGACGATGCCACTGCCATGCAGGGCGCCGACGTAGGCTTCCCACGCGCCCCAGTAGGCGGGCGCGGCCGCGGGGTCGTCGCGGCGGCTGGTTTCGGCGGGGGTCTCCTTGAAGATGAGCATGTATTGCATGGGATTCTCCTTGCGCGGTCCGCGCACCGTGCGCGTTCCTGACACGGTGATGCGCGGCGGGGCCCCCGATCGACAGCGGCGCGAGAAAAATCTTGCGCCCGGACGCCTGGGGCTGGATGCGCCGCGGCGCACACGCCCGCCAGGGGGGAGGGCGGCCTGCGACCGCTCCTGGTGGGCGAACCGCTTCATGGGACGCCCAGGCGACCGATCGCGCGCTTCGTCTCGGGTGTGCGAGCATCCCATCCCGACCATGCGCCGCCACGTCGCCCTCCCGCTTCTCCTGCTCGCCTGCTCCCAGACCGTCAGCACCGCGGTGACGACCGATGTGCCGCGCGGTGACGACCGCCCCGTCGCGCAAGACGCCGCGACCCCCGCGCCCGACGTGGTGACGGCGGCCCAGGACGTCGCGCCCGTAGAGGACGTCCCGACAACGCCCCTCGAAGACGTGCCCGTCGCGCCCGTGGAGGACGTTCCCCCGGGCGCGCCCGGGGACTACACGGGCAACGGCCCGCTGCCGCTCCGCACGGTGCAGGGGATGTTCACCGCGCCGCCGTCCACGGGGTGCCGCGGCACGCTCTGCAACGTGGTCGTGTCGGTGACGCTCCCGGCGCGGGGGACCGAGGGGCGCATGGCGCCGTGGCCGCTCGCGGTGTTCTCTTCGGGCTTCTCGACGCCGTCGTCGGCCTACGCGGTCACCGCGGGGCGCCTCGCGTCGTGGGGCTACGTGGTGGTGCGCTACGACCTCCAGGGCGAGAGCTTTCTCAACGCCTCCACGCACGCCTCCCTCGCGGCCACGCACGGCGCGCTCATCGACTGGGTGCGACTGCAGGGCGAGTCGGGGATGCTCCGCGGCGAGGTCGACGCGTCGCGCGTGCTCGCGGCGGGGCACTCCCGCGGCGGCAAGGTCGCGGCCCTCGCGGCGACGCAAGACGCGCGCATCCTCGGGGTGGTGGGGCTCGACCCGGTGGACGCGCCGCCGCCGCTCCAGATGCCCTCGAACGACTACCCCCTCGCGTCGGCCCGGCTGCGCGCGCTCGACCGCGAGGTGCCGATGGTGGTCCTCGGCGCCGAGTTCGGCGGGCGCTCATCGTTCGGAATGCCCTGCGCCCCAACGCAATACAACTACGTGACCTTCTTCGACGGCGCGCGCGGGCCGGGCCTCGAGGTGGTGCTCCGCGAGGCCGGGCACGGACAGTTCGTCGACGACGACCGCACCGCCGCCGCCAGCGCGGCGCTGTGCCCGGCGGGGAGCGCGATGAACGAGACGGTGCGCACGGTGTCGCGCACGCTGCTGGTGGCCTGGGCCGAGCGCACGCTGCGCGGCGCCGACGTGACCCGCTGGGTGCGCGGCGAGTGGCTCCAGGCCCGGGTCGCAGACCGCACGATCTCCAGCGTGCGTCGTCGCTGAGCAGAAGCGCCCTGCGTTCAGGGGGCGCGACGGCTCAGGGCGCGCACTCGGGCGCGGCGCAGAACAGGGTGACGGCGTCGAAGCCCGCGCCGGTGCGGGTGCCCAGCCGTCGCACCACCTGCCCCATCGGGCACATCACGGTGTCGTAGACCGGGTCTTCGCGGAGCGAGCCCTCGACGTAGAGCGCGCGGGTCATCCCCGTGGGCGTGCCGTTGGCGCGCAGCTCGGCGCAGGTGACGGTCACGTCGAGGAAGAGCTCGGTGTTCGTCCCGCGCGAGGCCTGCAGCCCCGACACCACCCACCCCGGCGGACACCGCGCGGGCGCCGTCCACGTCGCGGGGGACCACCCGAACGCGCCCGAGCCCTCGACCTCCACCTGCGTCTCGGTGCCCACCTGCGGCGCTCCGTCGACGAAGCGCACCGTCGCGCAGAGCACCGCGAGGCCCGCCGCGGAGCGTCGGTTGCCCGCGGAGGTGGGGCCGTCGCTGACCCGCACGGCGACGCCGATGGCCTGCGCGCCCGTTGGACAGACCAGGTCCATGGAGGGGTTCCCGCCGTTGCCGCCGACCTGCCCCGCGGCGCTCTCGGTGGTGCCGAGGCGCACCGCGCACCCGCCCGCGGCGTCTGCGGCGAGGGGGATGTCTCGCGCCACGGGGACGTCCGCCGTCCCGGCGTCGCTGCCGGCGGGGCGATCTCCTTGCGACACAACGTCTTGGAGGACAGGGACATCGAGGGGCGACACCGCGTCGCGCGCGGTCGGGGTGTCCTGGGCGGCGCCCCGGTCGGTGACCGCATCGGTCGGCGTCGTCGCGTCGATGGGCGCGGCCCGGTCGGTCGCGGTCACGGTGTCGGTCGGCGTCGTGGACGCGTCGGAGAACAACGTGGTCGAGGGCGCACAGCCCAGCCCGCCGACGGTGACCACGGCCCCGATCCATCCCCAACGCGAGCGTACGCGCGACCTCGTCATGGCACCTCTCCGGTCGCGAAGGTACCACGGCTGTAGGGCGCTTCCCGCGTTACGTCCCGCGCCGCGGGGGGGCTCCGCGGGAGGTGTCAGGGGGGGCCAACGGGGAGGCGAGGAAAATCTTCACGCGCCACGCAACCTCGGGGGCACCATTGCCCGAGCACCGCGCCACGGAGGTGATGCATGGAATGGAAGGTCAAGCGTGCGTTCGGGGGAGGGCTCACGGTGCGCAGGGTCGCGCTGGGCATGGTCGTGATGATCGGCGCGTCGCTGGTGCTCTCGCTCCTTCACGCGGGGAGTGCCCTGGGGACGCTGCTCCCGGTGACGCTCTGGGCGTTCTTCGTGTGGGAGGCGGTGAAGCCGGCAACGACCCTGACCCTCGACGGCGAGCAGCTCTCCTTCGGCGACGGGGGCGTGCCGCCGCTGGTGCTCCATGGGGTTCGCGCGTGGCTGGCGCCCGCGGCGCGCACGGGGTTGGGCACGAGCTCCGGCACGGTGCTGGTGCTCCATGACGACACGCGGCGCGTGCGCGTCCTGGGCGCGCAGTTCGCCCCACCCCTCGGCGCACCCCTCGGTGAACCCGAGGACCACGACTACCACACCGACGCCGCGACCTTCGGCGCGCTGCTGCTCGCCCTGGAGCGCTCCCCCGTGCGAATCGCGCAGCCCGCCGCCGCGACCGCGCTCACCGTGCCGCTCACCGAGCACTACCAGCGCGCGAGCCTTCGCAGCGTGCTCGGGGTGATCGTGCCCACCATGCTGGTCTCGATGGTGCTCCCTTCGGTGTTGGGTGGGCTGCGACTCCCCTCGGCCACCGTGCACACGATCACCGTGGGGGTGACCCTCGCCGTGTTCCTGGTGGGCCTCGGGGTGGTGGTGGCGCGCACCGCGCGCGGGTTCGCGCCGCGTCGCGCGTTGAGGCTCTCGGCGCAGTCGGCGCAGCTCGTCGAGGTGGGCACGTCGCGGGTGCTCGCCGAGGTCCCGCGCGCGGCCCTGCGGGTGACCCTCACGCACGTCGCGGTGCGGTTCACGGAGTTCCCCTTCGACTACCCCTCCGTGCGTCTGGAGGGGCTCACCGACGATCCCCTCCGCGTGGGGTGCATGGAGTTCGTGGGCGGATGGGCCTTCGCGACGCCCGCAGAACCCTCGGCGCCCTACCTCGTGGGCAGCGCGCACTGGCTCCCGCTGCTCGACGCGCTGGGCATCCCCCGCCCCGTGGCCTGATCCCGTCGAGCCCCGCGCGTTCTTCGGCGGGGCGACCTGCCCCCGTCCCCTTCCGCGCGCGAACGGATTCCCGCGCGCGACCCTCGCGCTCAGGCGCAAGCCACCTGCGACGGCCGCGCGATCGGTGTATGAACGCGGGGCTGTGAAACGACGCGCCCGCTCCGCCTCGGTGGCTCTCGCGACCGTTCTGTCTTCGGCCTGCGCGCTGGAGCACCCGATCACGACCTCGCTGCTCCTCCCCGACGCGTCGGCGGATGTGTCGCAGAAGGGATCCGATGTGATCGCGCCCGGCGATGCGGTCGATGCTGCGCTGCCCGACGTGGTGACCGCGCCCGACGTGGTGGCCGCGGCCGACGTGGTGGCCGCGCCCGACGTGGTGACCCCACCCGACGTGGTGACCCCACCCGACGTGGTGACCCCACCCGACGTGGTGACCGCGCCCGACGTGGTGACCGCGCCCGACGTGGTGACCGCGCCCGATGTCGTCGACGTTCCTCCGACGGACACGGGGCCCATCACGCAGAGCACCGCCGCCGGGGAGGCGTGCGGGAGCGCGCCGGCGATGAACAACAACCTCGGCATCTGGCGCTACGCGGGATCGACCACGGGGCGCAACGACGACCACCGCGGGAGCTGTGCTTCTGGGAACGGGCAGGGCGACGTCGCCTGGCGCCTCGTGCTCCCGGCCGCGCGCCGCGTCACCCTCACCGCGCGCCCGAGCGGCAGCTGGAGACCTCTCCTCGCCGTCTCTCGCGACAACTGTGACCGTCGCGTCGAAGAGCTCACGAGCGGCGTGATGGAGCGTGAATCCTCGTGCAGCACGGGTCCCGCGGGCGCCGAGGTGACCGTGTCGTCGGTGCTCCCCGCGGGGACCTGGTTCGTCGTCGTCGATGGCAACGAGAGCGCGGGAGACTTCACCCTCGACGTCGCGATCGAAGCCGCGGCCGACGACGGTGGCCCTGCGCCCTCGTCGTCGGAGTCAGACTGCGCCGCGGTGCCCTCGAACGCGGCGCGCGTCGCCCTCGAGGATGACGAGGGCAGCGCGCCCATCAACCTCGGGTTCAACTTCGACCTCTACGGCGCGCGCTTCACCCGGCTGGCGATCTCGTCCAACGGCTTCGTGCAGCTCCTCGGCGCGTCGGGCAACCCGAGCGGAACCAACGTGTACGCGAACCAGGTCATCCCCAGCAGCGGCGTGCCCAACGCGATCCTCGCGCCCTTCTGGGATGACCTTGACCCCAACAACGACAACAACCGCGTGCGCTGGTGGACCTCGACCACGCCCCGATCCCTCACGGTGCGCTGGGTCGACGTGCCCCGATGGCGACGCACCGATCAGCGCGTGACCTTCGAGGTCAACCTCGAAGAGGGGGGCGCCGTGACCTATCGGTACTGCAACATCGTGCCCAACGTCTCGAGCTCGGCGGCCACCGGCACCTCGGCCACCGTCGGGATCGAGTCGAACGACGGTCGCCGCGGGCTGCTCTACAGCCACCTCAACAGCTTCGCGTATCCGCGCCGAACGCTGCGCTTCGCGCCGAGATGACCCCCCGCGTCGCGCGCGACTACTTCCGCCGCGCCTCCTGCTTGCGGCGGATCTCGTCTCGCACCGCCCGCGCGCCGAGCATGTAGCCCACGAAGGCGCCGATCATCAGCGTCGCCGGGATGAAGATCACGTGCTCGACGGTCGGGATCACGGCGCGGCCTCGCCGTCGTCCCCGCGCCTCCGCGCGAGGTCGTCTTCGAGCCGCTGGAGGGACTCATCGAGCTTCGCCGCGCGCCGCGCGAGGAAGGCCACGTAGCCCCCGAGCGCGAGCAGGGTCACCCCGTACGCGATGGCCACGAGGCGCCCGCCCGGCACCCGCTCCTGAGACTCTTCGCCGAGGCCGGGGCGAAACTCCATCGACCGCCCCGCGGCGGGGTCGGGGGGCGGGTTCTGCGCCAGGGCCATCGCCGGGAGCGCGCACAACACCAACGCGCAGAGCCACTTCGTCACGCTTCGCATCTCAGACCGCCTCTTCGTCCAACAGCCCGTGGGTCACGGCCTCGGTGCGCAGGGCCTCCACCCGTGCCTCGCCCAGCGCGATGCGGGTGCGCAGCCAGAGCAGCGCCGCCGCGAGCAGGGTGAACGCGAGAAAGGCCACGCCCAGGGCGGTCTTCATCTCGGGCGAGATGCCCCCGCCCGCGGAGGTGATCACCGTGGGGTGCTGCCCGCGCCACAGCCGCACGGAGTAGTGAATCACCGGCATCACCGCCGCGCCCATCACGGCCATGGCCGACGAGAAGCGCTTCTCGCTCTCGCCCGCCCCGGCCGAGCCGTGAAGCACGAGGTAGCCCACGAAGATCAGCGTGCCGAGGAGCGTGGTGGTGAGGCGCGGGTCCCACACCCAATACACCCCCCAGGCCTTGCGCCCCCACAACGGACCCGTGACCAGCACGAGCGACGCGAAGAGCACCGCGAGCTCGGCGCCGGCCTGCGCGAAGGCGTCGTACGCAGGGCGACGGGTGATGAGGTAGCCCAGCGAGCCCAGCACACAGGACGTCACCCCGATGTACATGGTGTAGGCGCTGGGCACGTGGAAGTAGAAGATCTTCTGCGTGATCCCCCCCGCGGAGAGCTGCGCCACGGGGGCGTAGCCCATGGCGAGCCCGAAGGCCGTGGCCATCGCGACGAAGGCGAGCAGGGCGAGCGCGGGCAGCAGTCGCGTCATGGGGCGCGTATACCCCAACGCGCGCGGGGAGCAATCGGTTGTGGTAGTCCCCTGGGGGGATGAGCCGATCGTTTCCCTCGCCGCGTCCCGTGGAGCCCGCCTGGCAGGCGGTGCTCGAAGGCTCGCTGGGCCGTGTCGTCGCCCCCCGTCCCCTGGCCGTCATGGTCGAGCGCCTCTCGGCGCGGTACCGCGGCGAGGCGGTGAACCTCGCGCACGCCGACGAAATGTCTGCGCGGGCGTTGTTCTGGTTCCCGCGGGATCTCCCGAAGGTGCACCGGGCGGTCGTCGAGCTCGCCCACGCGCAGGCGCTCCCGGCGCGTCCGTTGCGGGTGCTCGACCTCGGGGCGGGCCTGGGGGCGACCTTCATGGGCTTTCTGCGCGCGCTCCCCGCCGGGGTCACCGTGGCCGAGGTCACCGCGGTGGACCGTGATGCCCAGGCGCTGGAGATCCTCGCGCGGGTGGCGAAGCGCGCGGCCGAGGCCGGGGTGATCCCCGCGGGGGTGACCGTGCACACCCTCGCGCGCGACCTCGCGGCCGACACCTGGGACGAGGGCCTCGGGACCTTCGACGTGATCCTCGCGGGGCTCTCGCTGGTGGAGCTCGCGCAGGCCAGCGCCGACACCGAGGCCTCGCGGGGCGCGGTGATCGCCGAGCGCGTGCGGGCGATGCTCCCGCACCTCGCCGACGACGGCGCGTTGATTCTGTTGGAGCCCGGCAACCGCCACGAGACCCGGGCGCTGCATCACGCGCGAGACGGGCTGATCACCGCGGGGGTCACGGTGTTCGCGCCGTGCCTCACGTCGCGTTCGTGCCCCATGCTCCAGGGCGCGCGCGACTGGTGCCACGAGGACCTCCCCGACATCTCCCTCCCCGCGTGGCTCGTGCCCATCGCGAAGCTCGCGGGGCTGCGCTGGGAGGGGCTCACCTGGAGCTACCTCGTGCTCCGCCGCGACGACCGCACCCTCGCCCGCGCGCTGCACACCCCGGGCGTGGTCCCGCTGCGGGTGGTGTCGAACATCCTCTCCACCAAGGGCAAGGCCGAGACCTGGCTGTGCGGCGCGCGCCCGAGCGAAGGGACGCTGAAGGTGATGGAGCTGGAGCGCGAGGCGAAGCGCGCGAAGCACCCCACCTTCGAGACCCTCGCGCGGGGCGACCTCGTGGGGGTGGCGGAAGAGACCCTGCCCACCGAGGCGGGCAAGACCGTGCGGCTCACCCCCGGGGGATGGTCCCGGCTGCCCTGACGGGGTGGTAGAACGCCGCGCGATGAGCATCGTTCTGCACCGCTTCGCGCTCAGTCACTTCTCCGAGAAGACCCGGGTGTGCCTGGACTTCAAGCGCCTGGACTACTCCGTGGTGCAGCACCAGCAGGGCGCGGGGCAGCTCGGGCTGTGGCGACTGTCGGGGCAGCGCAAGGTCCCCGTGATCGAGCACGACGGCGCGGTGATCCACGACTCCACGGCCATCGCGCTGCACCTCGACCACGCCTTTCCCGACGGCCCCGCGCTGCTGCCGCGGGAGCTGCGCGCGCGCCGGGCGGTGCTGGAGCTCGAAGACCGCCTCGATGCGGAGCTCGGCCCGCACGTGCCGGTCATCACGTTCGACCACATCCAGCGCGACCCCGAGGTGCGCGCGCTCTCGCTCCGCGCGCTGCTCCCGTCGAGCCCCGTGACCCGCGCGGCGCTGGGCCTCTCGGCCGTGGCCAGCCGCCCCGCGATGTGGATGCCGAGCACCCGCGCCCGCGTCGACGCTGCCTACGCCCAGGTGCGCGCGACCCTCGCCCACTGCGTCGAGCGCCTCGCCGACGCGCCCTACCTCACGGGCGACACCCCCACCCTCGCCGACCTCGCCGCGGTGGGGCTGAGCTTCAACCTCCGCTATCCCCGCAGCGCGCACCTCGCCGAGCCCGGCCTCGCCGGCCGCGGGGTGCCCGAGCTGGTCAACGACCCCACGCTGTCGCGCTTCTTTCAGTGGCGCGACGAGGTCTACGCCCGCTTCCTGAAGTGAGCCGTCGTTGCTAGAATGAATCGCCATTCAGTCGACGAGGGAGCAGCGATGACCACGACGCATTTCACCGAGGCGCACGAGATGTTCCGCAAGAGCGTGCGGGACTTCATCGAGAAGGAGATCCGCCCCAACATCGAGCAGTGGGAGGACGACGAGCTCTTCCCCCGCTGGGTGTTCGAGCGCGCGGGGGAGCTCGGGATCTTCGCCGCGCACTACCCCGAGGAGCACGGCGGCGCGGGCGGCGACTACTGGTACTCCATCGCCAAGGCGCAGGAACTCCCCCGCACGGGCGCGGGCGGTCTGCCCATGGCGCTGATGGTCCAGAGCGACATGGCCACGCCCGTGGTGTCAGACCTCGGCACGCCCGAGCAGATCGAGCTCTTTCTCAAGCCCGCGCTGCGCGGGGAGAAGATCGCCGCGCTGGGCGTGAGCGAGCCGGGCTGCGGGTCGGACGTCGCCGCCATGCGCACCTGGGCGCGCAAGGAGGGCGACGACTACGTGATCAACGGGTCGAAGACCTTCATCACCAACGGCACCCGCGCGGACTTCATCACCCTGATGCTCAAGACCGACCCCGAGGCGGGGCACGCGGGCATCTCCATCGTGACCTTCCCCACCGACACCAAGGGCTTTCACGTCTCGAAGAAGCTCAAGAAGATCGGCAACTGGTGCAGCGACACCGCGGAGCTGTTCTTCGACGACTGCCGCATCCCGCAGCGCTTCCTCCTCGGCGAGGAGGGCCAGGGCTTTCGCTACCTGATGCAGAACTTCCAGAGCGAGCGGCTCATCGCCTGCGCGTCGGCCACCGCGGGCGCCAAGCTCACGCTGGAGGAGGGCATCGCCTACGGCCGCGAGCGCGTCGCCTTCGGCAAGCCCATCATCAAGCGCGAGGTGTGGCAGCACAAGCTCGTGGACCTCGCCATCAAGCTCGAGGCCGCCGAGGCCCTCACCTACCGCGCCGCGGACGCCTACAACACCGAGCGCTACGTCGACAAGGTCGACGTGAGCTTCGAGACCACCAAGCTCATCTCCATGGCGAAGGTCTTCGTGGGCGACGTCACCTCCGAGGTGGTCGACCAGGTGCTGCAGTTCCACGGCGGCTGGGGCTACATCGAAGACTTTCGCATCGCCCGGGCGTGGCGCGACCAGCGGCTGTTCCGCATCGGCGGCGGCACCAGCGAGGCCATGCGGTACTACGTCGCCAAGCTCATGGGGCTCTGAGCGACCCCGTCGCCCTGCGCGGCGAGACACGGCCCCGCGGCGCGTCGTGAGGCGCGCCGTCGACCCTACGGCGCGCGGCGGAAGCGCAGCGTGGGCCAGAGCGTCTGCCCCGGGAGCTCGCGCCGCGTGAACTGGATCGTGAGCACGTCGTTGGCGTAGCCCCACGCGAAGGCGACGGCGGGCGCGCCCGCGGGGCATGTCGGCGCCGCTTCCACTCGCGCCGCGCGGCCGTCGAAGGGCACCGTGAAGCCCTGCCGGTCGGGCATGCCGAAGCGCGTGCCCGCCCCGACGATCACCACCGTGTCGAGGGCGACGTCGTAGGTGAGCTGTCCGTCGGCGAGGCGCACCTGCCCCTTGCCGAGGAGGTACGACGCCGCGAGGTTCAGCGCGCCGAGGGGCGTCGCGCCGCCGGTCGCGAACATCTCGGCGTCTTGCAGCACCCAGCGCCCGTCGGGCAGCGGGGCGGGGGTGAGGGCGGGGGCCTCGGCGGCCTGGGTCCACCGCCCCTGCACGAGCGGCAGCGACGCGGGGGAGCCGGTCGGGAGGCACGCGCCGGGGGTGTAGCTCAGGTCGCGCGGACGGTCGGGGGATCCCTCGTCGCAGAGGGGGCTCTCGGGCGGCGGCGTCGCGTAGATGAAGTTGCTGCACATCTCGTCGTCGGTGCCCTCGCCGAAGGAGACGGCGTCGGCGCGGGTGTTCTCGTAGGTGCACGCGGTGCGAACCTCGTCGCCGGGGCGCAGCGTGGTGGGCATCGCGTAGAAGAGCTGGGTGTCGAAGCTCCACCCGCGCAGGCTCAAGAGCTCACGCGGCGCGGCGCCCGCGGGCGTGAGGGTCTGCACGAAGCTCGACCCGAGGCGGTGCATGTGCGGCATCCCCGCGAAGAGGGTGGTCTCGCGGCGGATCACGCAGCGGCCCTCCACGGTGGTCCGCTGCCGCGGCGGGAGGCGAAAGGCCATCGAGCCCATGGAGAACATCCCGTACTCGGTGCCCTCCGTGGGGCCGAGCAGCAGGCGCACGCCGCTGTTGTCGCGCACGCCCTCCGCGCCCACGCCGTTGTTGTAATGGATCTGCACGATGAAGCGCTCGCCGGGCCGCACCCGCAGGCCGCCGCCGGGGAACTCCAGCGCGTCCTGCCCAGGGGCCCAGACGTAGAGGTACTGCGCGCCGAGGGGCATGCCCGCGCCGCCGTTGCAGTCGAAGCTGCCCGGGGTCGTGCGGCGGTCGACGTCGCGGGAGAGCACCAGGTGGTGCAGCACCCGGGCGTCGCCGAGGATCATCTCGAAGCGCCGCACGAAGCGTTCGGCCGGGAGGTCGGCGTCGAACACGAAGCAGCGGTAGAGGTCGCGCACCGTGGGGGCCACGGCGAAATCGCGCGCGCGGAGCTCGACGGCGGTGAGCCCGGGCGGGCCCTGCGGCGGCGAGAGCTGCGGCGGGTTGCTCGCGACG
>OFDC01001649.1_pt1 | contig 11394 bp, 8 predicted proteins | sample 1520941 | NCBI WGS metagenome assembly OFDC01 (sample SAMEA94258168, study PRJEB24077) | hot springs metagenome | biome: Aquatic biome; feature: Water | place: India | collected 2012-12-06 | depth 5 m | reverse complement strand
CGCCATCAAATACGGCGCATCCCTCGGACTCCGAGATGTGTGAATCCGATAGCCCGCCAGAGGGAGAGGTAGGGTGAGGGGGTTACACGCAGTCTTCGACGCCCCCCCACTTAGCCTCTCCCCCCTCGCGGGGGAGAGGAATATGAGAGGGCTGTGAACTCAGGCTGCGATGAACTGGTTCCACTTCTGGACCATGTAGCGGTCCTCATCCATCACCGCGTTCCAGCAGGCGACGGCGCCCATGCGGTCGTAGAACGAACCACCGTCGCGTACCGCGCCGGCCTTCTCGACGACCTGGCCCTGAGGGTTCTTGATGTCGCCCTGGGCGGGCTTGCCTTCCATCCAGAAGCCCCATTCGTCGGCCGACATGTTGGCCTTGGCCGTCTCGAGCACCGCCGAGTAGTAACCCTGGCGGTTGAGGAAGGCGCCGACCCAGCCGGACAGGTACCAGTTGATGTATTCGTAGGCCGCGTCGAGCTGCGCGCCCTGCAGATGCTTGGCCAGCGCCAGGCCGCCGCCCCAGGCGCGATAGCCTTCCTTGAGCGGCTGGTAGGTGCAGGGCACGCCCTTGCCGCGGACCGCCGAGACCGCCGGCGACCACATCGACTGGATCACGACCTCGCCCGAGGTCATGAGGTTCACAGATTCGTCGAAAGTCTTCCAGAAAGCGCGGAACTGGCCGTCCTTCTTGGTCTTGATCAGGAAATCGATGGTCTTGTCGATCTCCGCCTTGGTCATGTTGCCCTTGTCGCCGTACTTCACGATGCCCGCGGCCTCGCAGATCATCGCGGCGTCCATGATGCCGATCGACGGGATGTTCAGGATCGACGTCTTGCCCTTGAACTTCGGATCGAGGATGTCCTTCCACGAATCGATCTTGCGGCCGACCAGGTCGGGACGGATGCCGAGCGTGTCGGCGTTGTAGATCGTGGGCACGATCGTGAACCACTGGGTCTGGCCCTTGGCGAACTTGGTCGAGCCCGCGCCCTCGACGAAGCTCACGGTGCTCGGCGCCGTGCCCTGGGCGATGACGCTGTCGGGCTTCAGCTTGCCGCTGGTGAAGATCGGCACGATTTTGTCGAACAGCTTGATCTTCTTGACGTCCATCGCCTGCAGCGTGTTGGCCGGAAAGACCTTCTTGATCATCCAGTATTCGATGTCGCCGATGTCGAAGGAATTGGGCTGCGTCACGACGCGCTGAACGACCGCGTCGGAGTCCAGCGCGGTCATCTGGAGCGTGATGCCGAGGTCGGCCTTGCACTTCTCCGCGATCTCGTTGATCGCCGACACGCCGGTGCCGCACTGGCGCAGCACGATGTTCTTGTTGTTCTGGGCCCAGATCACCGGAAAGCCGGTGATCGCGCCGCTGCCGACGGCCGCGCCCGCGATGCCGGCCGCGCCCTTGAGCATCCTGCGACGGCCGATGCCGCCATTCGATTTCCGAGCCATCTCGTCTTCCTCCTTCAACAGCGACGGCGCGGGGCCGCCTCCCCTCACAACCGCCCCTCAGCGTCCCAGCACGTGAACGTCCTCGGGCTTCCACGACAGAATGACGGGCTCTCCGGGCCGCACCGGCGACGCATCGAAGCGCGCTTCCGACAGCGTGGCCGACAGCGTTTCGAGTCCCGTGACGTCGATGCCGACCTGCACGGTCGAGCCGAGATATTCGACCGACCGGGCAACGCCCTGCAGCGAGGTGACGCCGGACTCCCCCGAAGTACCCGCCGTCACGGACATCCGGTCGGCGCGGATGGCGACGAACGGCCCCTCCCCCGCACCGGCGCGCGCGACGGCCGCGGGCAGCACGTTGTGGCCGCCGATGAATTTTGCGACGAAGGCCGAGGCCGGCCTGTTGAAGACCTCGCGGGGCGGCGCGGCCTGCTCGATCCTGCCGCCGTTCATCACCACGACGAGGTCGGCCAGCGCCATCGCCTCGTCCTGGCTGTGCGTCACATGGATGAAGCTGATGCCCAGCCGCGTCTGCAGGGTCTTCAGTTCCTCCCGCATCCGGATGCGCAGGAAGGGATCGAGCGCCGACAGCGGCTCGTCGAGCAGCAGGACCTGCGGGTCGGTGATGAGCGCCCGCGCCAGCGCGACGCGCTGCTGCTGACCGCCGGAGAGTTGCGACGGCAGTCGCCCGGCATAGGCGTCCATCTGCACGCGCTTCAGCAGGTCGAGGGCGCGTGACCGGCGCGTCTCCTTGTCGACGCCGCGCATCTTGAGGCTGAAGGCTACATTGTCGGTGCAATCGAGATGCGGAAAGAGCGCGTAGCTCTGGAACATCATCGCGGTGCCGCGTGCGGCCGGCGGCAGGCCGGTGATGTTCTCGCTACCGAGGATGATATCGCCCTCGGAGACCTCTTCGTGCCCCGCGATCATGCGCAGGGTCGTGGTCTTGCCACAGCCGCTGGGGCCCAGCAGGCAGCAATAGGAGCCGGCGGGGATACGCAGGCCGATTGAATCGACCGCCACCGTCTCGCCGTAGCGCTTGGTCAGGGAAACGAGTTCAATGTCCGGCGGCTTGGCCATGCCCGGTGGCAAGCAAGCCCCATGCCAGCACTGTGGAATTCCCCGTGCGCAGAGGGCGGCGATGGCAGGGCGTTGGCGCGGCTCTTGCTCGCCTGGCGCCAACGCGGGCAGAGGGAGGCGGCGATGCGATTGATCGGGGTGGACGTAGGCGGCACCTTCACGGATCTGGTCTTTGCCGACACCGAAGCCGGCCGCACGGGCGTGCACAAGATCTCGACCACGCCGGACGATCCCTCGCGCGGCGTCGTGCAGGGGCTGATGGCTCTCTGCGACAAGTATTCGATACCGCGCGAGACGATCGACACGGTGTTCCATGGCACGACCATCGCCACCAACGCGATCCTCGAGCATGACGGCGCCGTGACGGGAATGATCACCACCGGCGGCTACCGCGACATTCTCCACATCGGCCGCCACCAGCGGCCGCAGCACTATTCCATCATGCAGGACATTCCCTGGCAGGACCGGCCGCTGGTGAAGCGGCGGCACCGCAAGACGGTGAAGGAACGGCTCGTTCCGCCGCGCGGCGAGGTGCTGGAGCCGCTCGACGAGGACGGTGTTCGCCAGGCCGTGCGGGAGTTGAAGGAGGCTGGCGTCCAGGCCATCGCGATCTGCTTCCTCTTCTCGTATCTGGACGCCAGTCACGAGGCGCGCGCCATGGAGATCGTGCGCGAGGAATATCCGGAATGCTTCGCCACAACCTCCTCGTCGGTCTCGCCGCAGTTCCGTGAGTTCGAGCGTTTCACCACGACGGCGATGAACGCCTTCGTCGGGCCCAAGGTGCGCAACTACGTGACGCGCCTCGAATCGGAGATCGAGGCCTCGGGCTTCAAGGCCGACCTGCGCATCATGGCCTCCAACGGCGGCGTCGCGACGCCCGGCATGGTGGCCGAGCGGCCGGTGCTCACCCTCCTCTCCGGTCCTGCCGCCGGCGTGATCGGCGGCGACTGGGCCGGCGCGCTGTCGGAGAGGCGCAATCTCATCACCTTCGATGTCGGCGGCACCTCGGCCGACATCGGCATCGTCACCGAGGGCGGCTTCGGCGAGGCCACGGCGCGCGACACCTGGATCGCGGGCTTCCCCGTGCTGGTGCCCATGATCGACGTGCACACGATCGGCGCCGGCGGCGGCTCCATTGCCTTCGTCGACCCGGCCGGAGCCTTCAAGGTCGGTCCGCGCTCGGCCGGCGCCGTACCCGGCCCCGCCGCCTACGGTCGTGGCGGCACGCGTGCCACGGTTACCGACGCGAATGTCGTGCTGGGCCGGCTCGACGGCGGCAACTTCCTGGGCGGCGGCATGTCGCTCGACGAGGTCGCGGCCCGCCGCGTGATCGGCGAACTGGCGCGCGAACTCGGCCTCTCCGACCGCGAAGCCGCCGAGGGGGTCATCACGCTGATCAACGCCAACATGGCCAACGCCATCCGCTCTCGCACGGTCCAAAAGGGCATCGATCCCCGCAACTATACGTTGGTGGCGTTCGGGGGCGCCGGGCCACTGCATGGCGCGGAAGTGGCCGACATGCTGGGCGTGACCGAGGTGATCGTACCGCCGCATCCCGGCATCACTTCCGCGGTCGGGCTATTGATCAGCGACCTGCGCTACGACGCCATCCGGACCTCGTTCCAGGTGTCGGGCGTGGCGGACCTCGCGCGCATCAACGCCGACTTCGACGCCATGGCGAAGGAACTCGTCGGTCGCTTCACGGCCGACGGCATCGATCTCGCCAAGGTCAAGTTCGAGCGACGCGGCGACCTGCGTTATGTCGGCCAAGGCTACGAACTGCGGGTCACCTTTCCCGACGGCATTCTCGACGAGGCTGCCCTCGCAAGGGCCTTCGAGGCCTTCCACGAGGTCCACAAGCGGGAATACGGTCATCACTTCGCCGACTCCGCGATCGAGATCGTGAATCTGCGCCTTGTGGGTGCGGCCAGCGCCGCCACGATTGCCAAACCCGCCCTCGACGGCGCCCGCTCGCTCGCAGCAGCCACGGTCAGCTCCGGCAATGGCACCTTCCGCGTCGACGGCAAGCTCGCCGACTACCCCACGACCTTCTATCGCCGCGACCTCCTGCCCGTCGGCCAGCGCATCCCCGGCCCCGCCATCGTGCTCCAGATGGACACCACGACTGTCGTCCCGCCGCACTTCAGCTTCGAGGCCGACACCGCCGGCAATCTCATGATCCGCAAGGAGGCCAAGCAATGAGCACCCAGCCGCTGCGTCAGCCCGCGACCAAGCCCGATCGCATCGATCCGATCACCAGCAGCGTGATCCAGGGCGCGCTCGAGAACATCGCCGTCGAGATGGGCTACAAGCTGATGCGCATGAGCTACTCCTCGATCATCCGCGAGTCGGAGGATTTCGGAGCGGCCTTGGTCGACGCAGAAGGCAGAGGTCTTGCCGAATCGGCGCAGTCGACGCCGCTGCAGTCGGGTCCGATCCCAGGCTATGTGCGCGGCATCCAGCGTATCCTGAAGAAGCGCGGCGACACGATCCGGCCCGGCGACGTGATCATGCACAACGATGCCTACTCCGGCGCCAGCCACGGACCCGACGTCGCCTTCATCGTGCCTGTCTTCGTGCAAGGACGGCTCATCGCCTTCGCCGCGACGACGGCGCATCATCTCGACATCGGCGCGCTGTCGCCGGGCTCCTGCGGCATCGTCGAGGCGATCGACGCCTATGCCGAGGGCCTGCAGTTCAAGGCGATCAAGGTCTACGACCGCGGCGTGCGGAACGACGCGGTGTGGCAGATCGTGCGCGACAATATCCGCGCCTCCGACCTCGTGGTTGGCGACATGGATGCCCAGGTGGCCGCCGCCCGCATCGGTGCGGAGCGCATGGTCGAGCTGGTGGAACGCTACGGGCTCGAAACCTTCGAGCAGGCCTGCGACGCGCTGATGGATCATGCCGAGCGGCTGATGCGTCAGGCGATTGCCAAATTGCCCGACGGCACCTATCGCGCCGAGACCGCCATCGACGGTTATCTGGACAGCGACGATCCCTCCAAGAAGGAGCTCCCGATCGTCGTCACCATCACCAAGAAGGACGAGCAGCTGGTGGTGGATCTGACCGGCACGGCGCCGCAGGTGCCCGACCGGCCGATCAACATGCCGCTCGAAGGCACCGCGGACATCGCGATCTGGCTCACCATCCGATCGGTGCTGCTCGACACCGAAGTCCACGGCCACATTCCCGTGAATGCGGGTCTCCTGCGGCCGATCACCATCGTGGCGCCCAAGGGATGCCTCGCCAATCCGACCTTCCCCGCCCCGACCATCGCGCGCTTCTGCCCAGGCAACCAGCTCGCCGACACGGTGATGAAGGCGCTGTCGCAAGCGATGCCCGGCAACGTCTCGGCGGGTATCGGCAACCTCAAGGTCATCGCCTTTTCCGGCCTCAAGGACGAGACGCACTGGGTGCACATGGAGATCTTCGAGGGCTCCTACGGCGGGCGGCTGGGCAAGGACGGCATGGATGCCGTCGACACGCTCTATGCCAACACGCGCAACAATCCGATCGAGGACATCGAGACCCACCTGCCGCTGCGCGTGCTGCGCTACGAACTGCGCGAGGATGTGGCCGGCGCCGGCAAGTGGCGTGGCGGGCTGGGCTCGGTCCGCGAGTTCACCTTCCTGAGCGACGGCGGCGCCTCGGTCGAAGGCGAAGGCCATCGCTACCGGCCCTGGGGGTTCCTCGGCGGCAGCGAGGGCATGCCGGCCAAGCTCGACCTGATGGTGGCCGGCCAGGCCGACCGGGCCCTGCCCTCGAAGGTCCCGCACATGAACATCGGCAAGGACGGCCGGTTCGTCTGCTATGGCCCGGCGGGCGGTGGCTACGGCAATCCGCTGGAACGCGATCCCGCCAAGGTGGCCGACGACGTGCTCGACGGCATGATCACGGTGGAGACGGCGCTGCGGGACTACGGCGTCGTGATCTCCGCCAAGGGCGTCGTCGATGTCGAGGCGACGCGGAAAGCGCGGGTACGTTGAAGTCTCAAAAGCTCGCGGCGCCGCCGTCGATGGCAAGCTCGACGCCCGTGATGTAGCTGGCTTCGGCCGACGCCAGAAAAAGGACGGCACGCGCCACTTCCCCGGGCATGCCGAACCGCTTCATGGGATTGCCGCTGGCCCACTCCCGCTTCGTTGCGGCAACCTCGTCGGCGCCCGTGGCCAAGGTCTCGAAGATCGGTGTGTCGATGGGACCGGGACTCACCACGTTGACCCGGATGCCGCGGTCGATGAGTTCGGCACCCAGACTGCGTCCCAGCGAGCGGGTTGCGGCCTTGCTTGCCGAGTAGACCGAAGCGGTCGCCACTCCCTTGCCCGCCGCCAGCGACGCGTTGAGCACGATGGCGCCGCCCCGCCCCATCAAGGGCAGGGCCTGCTGCACCGTGAAGTAGAGGCCCTTCAGATTTGTCCCCATCAAGCCGTCCCAGTCGGCCTCGGTCACCGAATCGATCGTGGCAAAGCGCGCGATTCCGGCATTGGCGAACAGCACGTCGATGCGTCCCTTGCGACTCTCGATCTCGCGCATGAGGGTCACGATCTCCGGCACGCGCGAAACGTCGGCCACGATACCGATCGCTTTCGCACCGATCTCGGCAACCGCGGCATCCAGCTTCGCCCGGTCGCGGCCGGAGATCACGACTTCCGCGCCTTCTTCGGCGAAGGCCTTGGCCGATGCCAGCCCCAACCCGCTGTTGCCACCGGTGACGAGCACCACCTGCCCCTCGAATCTCGTCGCCATTGCGTGCTCCCCCAGATCCCGTGTCACGATGCGTCTATTGGCAGAATGCGACTTCTGCTCCATCAAGGCACGATGGATTACCAACTGGAAGGCCGGACCTGCCTCGTGTCCGGCGCGAGCTCGGGCATCGGTGCCGGCGTCGTCCGCCTGCTGGCACGGCAGGGCGCCAAGGTCGTCGCCACCGCGCGGCGGACCGAGAGGATCGAACGGCTCGACGGAGTCACGGTCGTCGCGGGCGACGTCACCGACACGGCCGACCTGGCGCGCATCGCCGCCGAAGCGGAAAGAGCCCTCGGCCCCATCGACATCCTGGTGAACTGCGCCGGCGGCTCGCGGCCGACCGGGCCGGATGCCGGCGAGGATGTCTGGGAGGAAGCCTTCGCTCTCAACTTCACCGCGGCGCGGCTTCTCACCAAGGCCCTTCTGCCGGCGATGCGGGCGCGCAAATGGGGCCGGATCGTCAACATCAGCGGCTCCATGGAGCCGCGCGGCCTCAACGCGGCGATCGCCGCCAAGGCCGCGTTGCATCTCTGGGCCAAGGGCCTGTCTTGCGACGTGGCCGCCGACGGCGTGACGGTGAACACGATTCAGCCAGGCCGGATCAACAGCGAACAGATCCTGCAGAAACTGCATCCGACAGAGGAAGCACGCCGCAGCTTCATCGAGCGAAACATCCCCATCGGGTATTTCGGCGAGCCGGAGGATGTGGCAAATCTCGTCGCCTTTCTCGCCTCCCCGGCGGCGCGCTACATCACGGGCGCGGTGGTTCCGGTGGATGGTGGCATGCACTATTTCGCGCACTAGGTGCGGCGGAGGATGGATTGCTGAAGTGGCTTCGTCGTTCTGAGCCAAAGGAAGTGCCGGCCGCAAGCCTGGGGCCGTTGCAGATCGTGAAGCCCTGGGCACGCTCGTCATCCCAGCATCCTGATCTCGCCGGGGCCTTCATGACGGTGGCCAACGAAGGCGATACCGACCGGCTCGTCTCGGCGTCCTGCCCCGCAGCCGCGTCCATCGAGATCCATGCCATCCGGGTCAAGGGTCCACGCCTGGAAATGCGGCAGGTCGAGGGAGGCCTTGTCATCCCACCGGCCAATCGGCAGGTCCTGAAGCCGCGCGGCTACCACCTGCTGATGATGGGTCTCACCGCCCCCCTGGCTGCCGGGACCAGCCTGCCCGTCACCCTCGTCTTCGAGAAGGCCGGCAGCATCACCGTGGGCTTTCCCGTTGAAGCGCCCGGCGCCGTGGGACAGGCGGCCCTCAGCGCCTGACGGCCATGGACCGATCATCGCGCCTGATGCGCCTCGGCGTCTTCGTCCAGACGCCCGGCCATCATGTCGGAGGCTGGCGTCACCCGGACGCCGATGCGCGCACGCCCAATCTCGCGCTGATGCAGCACATCGCCGCCACGGCCGAGACGGCGAAATTCGACATGTTCTTCCTGGGCGACGGTTTCGCGACGGGCTACGGCGAGCACCCCTCGACCATCGGCAAATTCGAGCCGCTCGGGCTTCTTTCGGCGCTGGCGATGGGCACGACCCGGCTCGGCCTCGCCGCAACCGCCTCGACGACCTACGCCGAGCCCTATCATGTGGCCCGCGCCTTCGCTTCGCTGGATCATCTCTCGGGCGGCCGCGCGGCGTGGAACGTGGTGACCACGGCCTACTCGAAATCGAGCGCCGTGTTCGGCCGCCAGCATCCGCCGCATGCCGAGCGCTACGCCATGGCCGGGGAATTCGTCGAAGCCTGCCGCCTGCTCTGGGACAGCTGGGATGACGACGCCTTCATTGCCGACAAGCAGGCTGGCCTCTTCGTGCGCCCGGGCAGCCTCCATATGCCGGCCTTCGAGGGAAAGTACTTCTCGATCCAGGGCGGGCTCAACGTGCCGCGGCCGCCGCAGGGCCATCCCGTCCTGATCCAGGCGGGCTCCTCCGGTCCGGGCCAGGCGCTCGCGGCGCGAATCGCCGACGTGGTGTTCACGGCCCAGAACGACCTCACCGAGGCACAGGTTTTCTACCGCAGCGTGAAGGCGCAGCTTCAGGAGTGCGGGCGCCCCGCCGATGCCGCGCTGGTCATGCCCGGTGTGATGCCCGTGGTCGGCCGGACCGAGAGCGAGGCGCGGGAAATCTTCGCCGAGTTGAACCGCAACATCGATACGGCACAGGCTTTCACCGTCCTGTCGGAACGGCTGGGCGCCGACATGTCGCTCCATCCGCTCGACGGGCCGGTACCTGCCGTGCCGGAGACCGAGCACCTCAAGAGCCGCGCGGCCCTGCTGATCCAGATGGCGCGACGGGAGAATCTCACCTTGCGCGAACTCTTCCATCGGGTCGCGGCGGCACGCGGCCATCTGCTGCCGATCGGGACGCCAATCCAGATCGCCGACGTGCTGGAGCGGTGGTTCCGGGAGGGCGCCGCCGACGGGTTCAACGTCATGTCACCCTTCTTTCCCGGCCAGTTCGACGCCTTCGCCCGGGGCGTCGTGCCGATCCTGCAGGAGCGCGGCCTGTTCCGCGCCGACTACACCGGCTCCACGTTGCGTGACCACCTCGGACTGGGGCGCCCCGCCGACCGTCGCGGTTGACAAAAGACCATTGTAAATCAATGGCTTGACTGAACTTGTCCCCGCCGCGCACTCAGCCCTTGCGCCGGACGGCCGGACTCCTGATATAACGGCCTCGAGGGGCCGATGTGGGCGGAGCAGTCGCCAACCCGGTCAGATCCGGAAGGAAGCAGCCGTAACGAATTCGCTTCGGGTCATGTCGGTCTCTCACCCGTTCCCCTGCGCGCGCCGCCGCGGAGGGCGGGCGGCCCGGGCGCGATGACCGCCGGGCCTGAATGGGGCCACGGCGCAGAATAGCGGGTGATCGCCATGGCGAAGGCCACCAAGGGCTCCGAAGACCCGGCAATCCCCTATCGCGTCCTCGCCCGGAAATACCGTCCCGTCGATTTCACGACCCTGGTCGGCCAGGAAGCCATGGTGCGCACGCTGCGCAATGCCATCGCCACCGGCCGTATCGCTCATGCGTTCATGCTCACCGGGGTGCGCGGCGTTGGCAAGACGACGACCGCGCGCATCATCGCCCGGGCGCTGAACTGCGTGGGCGCAGACGGCACGGGCGGCCCGACCGTCGATCCCTGCGGCGTCTGCGACAACTGCAAGGCCATCACCGAGGATCGCCATGTCGACGTGATCGAGATGGACGCGGCGTCGCGCACCGGCATCGACGATGTACGCGAGTTGATCGAGGGCGTGCGCTACCGCCCGGTCTCGGCACGCTACAAGGTCTACATCATCGACGAAGTGCACATGCTGTCGGAAAAGGCCTTCAATGCGTTGCTGAAGACGCTGGAAGAGCCGCCGCCGCACGTGAAGTTCCTGTTCGCGACCACCGAGATCCGCAAGGTGCCGGTGACCGTGCTGTCGCGCTGCCAGCGCTTCGATCTGAAGCGCGTGCCGCACGAAACGCTGGTCGAGCATTTCGGCAGGATCGCCGAGGCCGAGAAGGTCGAGATATCGCCCGAGGCGCTGACGTTGCTGACACGCGCTGCCGACGGATCGGTGCGCGACGGCCTCTCGATGCTCGATCAGGCGATCGCCCATGGCGGTGGTGTCGTCGATGCCGCGCAAGTGCGCGACATGCTGGGCCTCGCCGATCGCAGCCGCGTGCTCGAACTGTTCGAGAAGGTGATGCGCGGGGACGCTCCCGCCGTGGTCTCGGCGCTGGGCGAGATGCACGATTCCGGCGCCGACCCCGTCGTCGTCCTGCAGGACCTGCTAGAACTCACCCACTGGGTCACGCGCCTCAAGGTGGCGCCCGATGCTGCCGCCGCGACGGCCGACAGCGAGCGAGCCCAGGGTCTGGCCATGGCCGGCAAGCTCAGCATGGCCTCGCTGACGCGAGCCTGGACGCTGCTGCTCAAGGGCCTCCAGGAGACACTGGCCGCACCTTCGCCGCTGCGGGCCGCAGAGATGACGCTGATCCGCCTCTGCTACGTGGCCGACCTGCCCTCGCCCGGCGACGCGATCAAGGCGCTACAGAATGGCGGCGGCGCTCCCGCCGGCGCGACCGCGCCGATGGCACCACGGCCCAATGGCGGCGGTGGCGGAGCCGCCGCGCG